>Ga0193726_1002859_pt1 | contig 11353 bp, 10 predicted proteins | sample H2c1metaG_FD_144928 | JGI IMG/M metagenome (GOLD analysis project Ga0193726, IMG submission 144928) | Soil microbial communities from a riparian zone of the East river system, Colorado, United States - H2c1 | ecosystem: Environmental > Terrestrial > Soil > Riparian zone | place: USA: East River... | reverse complement strand
CGTTTTCGCCGCCAATCCCAACTGCGAAATCTATGGATTTTGCCATCTGATGATTCGGGCGGGCATTCTGTTGGGAGGAAACGAGTTAAGCAAGCCTGCAAAGGACCCTATGTGCTTGAACGGCGATTTTCCCCTGCCTGCGCCGAGGGGATTAAGTTCTTCAAAAGAAGACACCTTGAGAACGATCAGTTTGTTATTAGTCTACGAAAGGATGCGAAAGTTTCTTTATGGAGGAACGCTCCTCGTTCTATCGCTTGCCGGGCTTGTCTCGTGCGCAACGAGTGACATGAGCGATTCCGGCAGCAGCGCCAAGATGAAGAGTTCGGTTCCGGGCGCGGACGATCCCGATCGACCGGGAACGCTGTCGCCTGCGGGCGCAGTCAACGGCGCCGGCGCGAGCATGAAATTTTGATCGTCGCGAAGACCGAATCGCGGACGCCCCTGACAATTGGCTGGCAAGCTGCCAAGGCCAACGCGGTGCCTGGTTTCATTCTCCAGGCGGCGATGCTCGCTGTCCTGATCGCCTATTATTCCAGCACGCGGTTCGCCGGGTTGTTGAACTGGGTGGCACGCTACAAAGAGGCGCACACGATTCCGTTTGTTATCGCGGCCGGAATTCTGGCGGGAGCGATCTTGCCGGAACTCTTTGTGGTCTTCTTCTTTCAAAAGGGAAAGTGGACGAGACAAAACTATCGAAACCTGATGTTCACAGTCCCGACCTGGGCTGGGGATGCGGTGCTCGTTGACCTGATGTACCGGCTTAATGCGGCCTGGTTCGGTACCGTTGTGACGGTGCCGGTGGTCTTAGCGAAGATTTGCGTGGACCAATTCGGTTACAATCCATTTTTTGCCGCGCCCGCCGAGGTCCTGATTTATGAATGGAAAAACGAAGGCGTTTCCGTTCGGTCGATCCGCCGCGCGTTCAGTTGGGGGCATTATCGCGACAAGATTGTGCCGACTTTGCTGGCGACGTGGGCCGTGTGGGGCCCGCTGATGGCGATCATCTATTCACTGCCGTATCCGGTTCAGTTCCCGCTTTTCAGCCTGGCGCTTACGTTTTGGGTCTTGCTGTTGATCTACATGACGAACCGTTTTTCGGGAAAGTTGGAAGTCGATGAAATGCTTTCGTTAGGGGAGAAGGCGGGGTAAGCGGACCGAAAGCGGCGCACATGTCTTCGTCTGGGTAGCGCACTCGTCTCGCCTTCGCGAACTTTAGATCCTAACGTTTCGCTGCGGATGGCTGGGGAGCGCAGGCTGCTAGCCTGCAGGTCTCAGCAGCCTGCTGAGACCACGTTGCAAGGGTCATCACGAGAGCAAGCATGCAAGGGGATGTTGCCGGCAAGCTGCCGGCAACTGCAGGCTAGCAGCCTGCGCTCCCCGGAGACAGCAACCGTTCAGCGTGGCTTTCGTCTGGGATTTAAAGATTGTTGCGGCGAGACACCGCAACCAGCACTCGAGACGAGTGCGCTACCCGGATGTGCGCGACGACCCGTTAGGGTGCCAAGAAAAATTTCAGCGCTTCATAGACACCGGCGCCGTGATTTTTGGTGGCGACGTAACCGCCGGATTTGCGAACGGCGGCTTTTACTTCGGGAATCGCATTTGCCGGGCACGCCGTCAGGGCGGCGAACTTGCCGTCGAGCATTGAGATGTCGTTGTGATGATCACCGGCGGCGAAGATGCCAGCACGCTCGATTTCCAGGAGGCGCGCCAGCTCGCCCAAGACCGCGCCTTTGTGATAATCGGTGTGACAAAAACGCAGGTAGACAGTGTTTCGCTGGTAATTGAATTGTGGCTGATGCGCCTTGGCGGCGTTGATGAATTCGACCACGCGGTCCATTTCTTTTTCGGAAGCGGTGATCAACCCGGCTGGCCCGTGCGACTCGTAAAGAATGCGGGCGTTCGTGTCGGAATTCACAAAATGAATCACATCCTTCAAAATGGAGGCGGCTGAGCTGAAGAGAATGGCGTGCTCACGCGCGCAACGCTCGTTCCAGTCTCCGAAAGGTTCCCATTGCCTGCCCTTTGCCGTGGGCCTGTGAACGTCGCGCTCGCTCGTTAGGATAAAATCGGGGTAGATCGGAAAGCCGAAATCTTCGAGGCCGGTTTGCAAAAGTTCGACCGACCTGCCGGTATTCATGGCCCAGACCGTTCCTTCGCCCTGTAGCCGGCGAATCAGCTCCATGCAGTCACGATCGAGCGCGGGTTCGCTCGTCCGTGAGACGATGGTGCCATCAAAATCAGTGCTGATGAGGCGAATGGGACCGGGCATGGGGACGGTTACCTTAGAAATTGAATTGCGCGGCGCAATCGCCATCATTAGCTCATCAAATATGAAGTCGGCTTACGAACTAGCGATGGAAAGGCTGCAAAAGACGGAACCCGCAAAAGTCTTAAGCGACGATCAGAAACGCCAAATCGCGGAAATTGATGAGACTTTCAAGGCGAAGATCGCTGAGCGGGAAGTCTTTCTGCAGGATCAAATTAGCAAGGCGCTGAAGGGTGGCAGCTCGGATGAGGCCGCTGATCTGCAGAAGCAATTGACGACTGACGTTCGTCGGCTTCGGGCGGACTGCGAGGAAAAGAAAGAGAAGCTCCGCGCGAGTTTTGGTGGGTAGGCGCCGCTGCAAGGAACTTAGAATTCAACCCTCACCCTGGCCCTCTCCCTTCCGAGAAGGGCGAGGGGAAAGAGGCGGCCTGTCTGAATGCGCCACGAGGCAATGGAGGGTCGAGCTCCTGCGAGACCTCACACACCCAGCGTCGCAGGAGCTCCGCCCTCCATTATCAAAAGCGCGTGCGACACACGCTGGGGACATCGTCTTCCTCCTCGCACCGCGAAGCGGGGAGAGGATTGTAGGGGAAGCTGCTAGCTTCCCTTTTATGAGATGGGAAGCTAACAGCTTCCCCTACAATGAAACGCCCTCGGCCGCTTCGGGTGCAGCGGTCTGTTTTCGCGCTGGGAGATCGGCCTCCAGAAACCCGAACATGTGGGCGTGCTTGATTACGCGGACATTCTCCTGCCGCTGGAGTTCTTCGATCTGCTGATGGAACGATTCCATTTTCGTCCAATGAACTTTCGGGCGGAAATGATGTTCGGCGTGATAACCGTTGTAGAAGAAAATCCAGTTATAGAGTTTGCCGTAACTGCTCACGCCCCACGCGATCGGCTTGTCGGGATCGGCGCCGTAATGCCGGAAGTAGCCGTTCAAATAACTGAAGCAATGCCCGAGATAAAAGAGCGGCAGGAAATAAAAGAGAACGTAACGCCAGTTGAGAAGGAACAAGACCAATAGCGTGGCGGCGAATGCGGCCAGCTCGATGTTGCCCCAGAACAAATCGGAATTACTGCGCTTGCGCAGGTCCTTGCGGATTTCCGCCGGGCTATCACGAAAAAAACTCAGGAACACGTAGGACCACGGGTTCTCAACTTCGCCGTCGTGTCCGTGCCGATAAATTGAGAGCCAGTCGATGGTTTCACCGTGTTCGTCCTGGCGATCGGAGTTGCCCTTGTGATGCCGCATGTGGACGGCGTCGTAGTAGGTTTGCGAGAAACAGCACGCGACCGAATTCGCGACACCGAACAGGCGATTCGCCAGATCGGATCGAAAGAAGGGGTTGTGGATAAAATTGTGGCTCACGCCGTTGATGTTGGCGTTCATCATCAGAGAGTAGAGCAGGCCCAGCGGGATCATGATCCACAGCGGCGTATGCGGATAAAGCAGGAAGAGCCCAAAAAAGAAGGCCAGATGAAACAGAGCAGCCGCAGTCGGAATGATGTCCCATCGCGTATTCGCGAAGATTCGCGAGGTAGTCGTTGGGCGATCCACGCGGAAAGCGTCGGGGTTAGTCATGGGGGGAGGGGAGCTACTCTTAGCCAAATTCCCATGGTTTCGCAAATTGGCTTGGCGAAACGCCGACAACGACTCGCTGTTTTCCGCAACCACTAAGCTTGTTTCACGCTGATAAAGGATTCCTCACCCTAGCCCTCTCCCGGCGGGAGAGGGAAGGGACACGACACTGCGTATGAAAGCCCTTCCCAGTGTACCCCGCGCCATCTCCTTTCTCTCCTGCCAGGAATACGTGCGGGCTGGTAAGCCTGCGGGATGGATGGTGACCCGCCAAGGGAGGCGGGCGAGCTGAGCGGGCTTGTCGCGCCGTAGCTTTAGCGAAGGCGGAAGCGAACGAGTCAAAGGACTGAGGAGAGGAAAAAGCGCGCTCACCAGCGCGCACGTATTCCGGGTTTGCAAACCGATTGCCGCCGCCTCTAGTTTAGCCCCTTTCCAATGTTCCAACGGCAGCCCGAGATGAAGATTTTTAGCGGCTCCGCCAACCGTGAGTTGGCGGAACGGATTTGCAAATTCATCGACGTGCCGCTGGGCAAGGCGACGATCAGCTCATTCCCGGACGGCGAGACCTATGTCCGGATCGAGGAGAATGTTCGCGGCCGCGACGTTTTCCTCATTCAACCGACCTCGCCGCCTACGAATGAGCACCTGATGGAATTGCTGATCATGGTGGACGCGGCCCGAAGAGCCAGTGCCGACCGGATCACGGCCGTCATTCCATTCTTCGGGTATGCCCGGCAGGATCGTAAGGACCAACCGCGCGTGCCGATTACCGCGAAACTGGTGGCCAACCTCCTGACCGCCTCCGGCGTCAGTCGCGTGCTCACGATGGATCTCCATGCGCAGCAGGTGCAGGGGTTCTTCGATATCCCGGTAGACCACCTTTATTCGATGCCTGTTCTTATTAAGTACCTCCGCCAGAGGCTGACCCGGCCGACGGTGGTTGTTTCGCCTGATGTGGGAGGGCTGAAGATGGCGTCGGCTTACAGCCAGGCGCTGGGCTGCAACCTGGCAATCGTGGCAAAACAGCGCAAAAGCGCTACCGACACCGAAGCGCTTTATCTCATCGGTGACGTTGAGGGTAAGGATATCCTATTGGTCGACGATTTGACCGAGACGGCCGGAACGCTGACCTCGGCCGCGGAGACCCTTAAGGCCAAAGGCGCCCTGGACATCTACGCCGCCGTCTCCCACGCCGTCCTCGTGGATGTCGAGGGATTTTCGATCAACGTGCAATGCGTTTCCGAATTGCTCGGCGAGGGCATCAAACGGATCCACAACGACGAGTCGGTGTCGTCGCTGTTCAACATCGAAAAGGACAATGGCAAAACAAGTTAAACTCAAGGCGGAGCAGCGTAGTGAGACAGGGCGTTCAGCTGCCCGGAAACTCAAAGCACAGGGTAGGATCCCGGCGGTCGTTTACGGCGGCAAGGATAAGCCGCAACCGTTGCAGGTCTCAGCCCGCGACGTGAACGCGATGCTCAGCCATGCGTCAGGCGAAAATATTCTCGTGGAGCTGGAAATGGCCGGCGGGAACAAGACGGCACTGATCCAGGAGATTCAGCATGCGCCGATCGGCGGCACTGTTCTGCATATCGATTTTCACGCGGTATCGATGGATGAGACCATTCATGCGGACGTGCCTCTCGAGGCGACCGGGATGGCCAATGGCGTCAAGAATTTCGGCGGTCTGCTCGAACAGAGCCTGCGATCGCTTTCGATTGAATGTTTGCCGCGCGATCTCCCTGATCGCGTCACCGTTGATGTGTCGGAGTTGAACATCGGCGACGCCATTCACGTGCGTGACATCAAGCTTCCTCAGGGTGTTAAGGCGAAGGCGCAGCCTGACCTGACCGCGTTCTCAGTGGTGGCTCCAGCGGTTGAAGAAGCGCCGGTCGTCGCGGCGGAAGGTGCGGCTGCTGGTCCCGAAGTGATTACAGAGAAGAAGCCTGCTGAGGGCGAGGCTGCGGCTGCTCCGGCGGGGGGCAAGGAAAAGGAAGCCAAGAAGTAGGCGGCTGAATTTCGGAATTCGGAATTCGGATGGAAAGCCCGGCCGCTCCTTCATCCGCGTTACGGGCGGATCGAACGGTTGTGGCCGAGGAACGCGCACCGATTCGGTTGGTTGCCGGACTGGGAAATCCTGGTCCGGAATATCAGTGGACGCGTCACAACGTCGGTTTCCTTGTGCTCGATCGATTGGCGACTCGGCTCGGCGGGACCTGGGATACGTCGAGTAAATGGGGAGCAGCCACGTCGAAGATCGGCCCGGTGATTTTGGTTAAGCCAATGACTTACATGAACAACAGCGGCGAACCACTGGTGGCGGTGGCGGATTTTTACAAGATATCGCCGGAAGACATTCTTGTGGTCGCGGATGACATGGCCTTGCCGTTAGGCAAACTGCGCATGCGACTTGAAGGCGGCACCGGCGGGCATAACGGCCTGGAATCGGTGATTTGCCAATTTGCCACGGTGAATATTCCGCGACTTCGCGTCGGGATTGGAGCGCCGCCCCCGGATACGGCGACGGATCATGTGCTGGGACGTTTTTTTGAAGAAGAGAAACCGAAGATTGAAGCGGCCCTCGATCGGGCGGCTGACGCGGTGAAATGCGCAATTGACAATGGGCTCGTTTCCGCGATGAACACTTTCAACAAAGCTGAAGAATTATGAAGAATCGTTACGAAGCCCTGATCGTTCTCAACACGCAGGGCAAGGAAGACACTATTAAGGAGATCGTCGACAGGCTGGAATCCGAATTTCAGAAGGAAGGCGCGGAGATTGAGGTGGTCCAGAAGATGGACAAGCGCCCATTTGCCTATGTGGCAGGTCCCCTTGACGCCGGCTTTTACGTTAATTTCGTCTTTCACGCCGACCCTCAGCTGGTCTCGAAACTGCGGACAAAATTCAAGCTGGATCCGGAAATTTACCGGGCGACTTATACGCGCTTGCGCGAGAAATCGGAGAAGAAAGAGCGCGCACCGAAAAAGGTGGCGGCCTCGTAGTAAGTTGTTTAGAACTGGCGCATGGCCAGTTTCAACAAAGTCATTCTTCTCGGGAACCTGACGCGCGATCCCGAGGTTCGTTACACGCCGAAGGGCAGCGCCGTTTGCGACCTCGGTCTTGCGGTGAACCGCGCTTATACGCTGGATAACGGGGAGAAGCGCGAAGAAGTCACCTTCGTCGATGTCGTCCTTTGGGCGCGACTGGCCGAGATCGCGGGCGAATATTTAAAGAAGGGGCGACCTGTTTTCATCGAGGGTCGCCTGCAACTGGATACCTGGGATGACAAGCAGAGCGGGCAAAAACGCTCAAAGCTCCGCGTGATTGGCGAGACCATGCAGCTTCTCGGCAGCAGGCCCACTGGAGGCGGTGGTGGAGAAGGCGGCGATGAGGACCGCGGCGGCAGCCGTCCGTCGAAACCGGCAGCGCCACCGAAAAGCGCGGCTCCCGCGGCGCCGGACGACGACGAGATTCCGTTTTAAGCGGAAACCCTCGGATTCCCTCCGCGGACGATATTTATTCCGGGTAGCGCACTCGTCTCGAGTGCTGGCGATGTCGTCCCGACATCGCGAACTTGGATTTAAGGATCGTTTCGGCGAGACGCCGCAACCCAGCACTCGAGACGAGTGCGCTACCCAGAGTTCACTTGGTTGCGCGCAGGTATTTTTGGGGAGCGCAGGCTGCCAGCCTGCAGTTGCCGGCAGCCTGCCGGCAACATCATTGCAACTGTAATCCGCAAGAATGACCGATGCAGTGTGGTCTCAGCAGGCTGCTGAGACCTGCAGGCTGGCAGCCTGCGCTCCCCAGAAGAACGAGTGCGTTACCCCCCGAATCCTTGTCTGCAGCGCCTAACGTGATAAACAGGCTCTTCCCCAATGAACTCTACCGAAGCCTGCATCGCGCTGAACATGTTGCCGACCATCGGTCCGGTCCGGCTGCGCAAGCTTCTTCAGGTTTTCGAGACGCCTGAAAGAGTCCTCTCCGCGAAACGCATGCAGTTGCGTGAAGTCGAAGGCGTCGGCAACGAAGTCGCCGAACAAATTTCGAGTTGGGAATCGATCGTCGATCTGCCGGCCGAGCTCCAGCGAATCAAAGAATTTGGAGCCACCGTTCTTACACAGGAATCGCCCCTTTACCCACGCGCCCTGAGAGAAATCCACGCGCCGCCGATCGTCTTGTATGTCTGGGGGGAAATCCTGAATCGCGACCGGCACGCAATCGCCGTCATCGGTTCGCGCAAAACCACGCACTACGGCAGCGAATGCGCCAAGAAATTGGCCTATCAAATCGCCTACGCCGGTCTCACTGTAATCAGCGGTCTCGCGCGCGGGATCGACACCGCCGCACACCAGGGAGCGCTGGCGGCAAAAGGTCGGACGATCGCGGTGATCGGATCCGGTCTTTCCCGGCTTTATCCGCCGGAAAATCAGGCCCTGGCAGAAAAGATTTCAAACGGAAACGGCGCAATTTTGTCGGAGTTCTCCATGGAAATTGAGCCTGACCGGCAAACGTTCCCGATGCGCAACCGCATCATTAGCGGTTGGAGCCACGGAATTTTGGTGGTCGAAGCCGGTCTGAACAGCGGCGCCTTGATTACCGCCTCGCAGGCGATCGAGCAGGGGAGATCCGTCTACGCCGTGCCGGGCCACATCAATGCGCCGTCGGCGATGGGTTCGAATCGTTTGATCCAGCAGGGCGCGAAACTGGTCATGAGCGCGGGCGATATTCTGGACGATCTCCAAGTGCTTCTGCCCGAGACGAAACCGTCCCCGGAAGCGGCTTCACGGCCCCTTCCTCCCCTGACGGATGAGGAGAAACGCGTCTATGAGGCGATCGACGCGGCCGAAACGCCTATCGACCAGATTGCCGCTAAATCCGATTTGCCAAGCGGAACTGTCTCTTCTACTCTCCTCCGCCTCGAACTAAAGCGGCTCGTTAAGCAGTTGCCCGGCAAATACTTTGTAAAACTGGGCTAGGCTCGTCCACGACCTGCTTCCCGTTCTCCCGGCGTCGTCCAGATGTCTAAATCCCTGATTATTGCAGAGAAGCCAAGCGTGGCCGCAGATTTGGCCAAGGCTCTGGGTGGCTTTAAGAAAGACGGCGATCACTTCGAAAGCGATCGCTTCGTCATCTCTTCTGCGGTCGGTCACCTTGTCGAACTTTGTTTGCCGGCCGAGGTCGATGTGAAACGCGGCAAGTGGAGCTTCGCCAACTTGCCCATCATTCCGGACGAGTTCGAATTAAAGCCGATCGAAAGGAAGACCGCTCGGCAGGGCCCGGAACAGCGGCTGAAAATGCTGCTGAAGCTCGCCCGCCGCAAAGATGTCGACGACTTGATCAATGCCTGCGACGCCGGCCGCGAAGGCGAGCTGATTTTCAAGAACATCACGAAGTACGGCAAAATCAATAAGCCCGTGCGCCGCCTCTGGCTGCAATCGATGACCAAAGAATCGATTCGCGAGGCTTTCGAACATCTCCGCGCGAATGAAGAAATGGTTCCCCTTGAGAACGCCGCCATTTGCCGCTCCGAGAGCGACTGGCTGGTGGGCATCAACGGCACGCGCGCGATGACCGCCTTTAATAATAAGAGCGGCGGCTTTCAACTGACCCCTGTCGGCCGTGTGCAAACGCCGACCCTGGCCATTCTGGCGGAGCGCGAAGACAAGATTCATGTGTTCAAGCCGCGGGCTTACTTCGAGGTCTTTGCGGATTTCGAAGTCGAGGCGGGCACGTATCGCGGGCGCTGGTTCCAGGAAAATTTCGCGAAGGACGGCGACGAGGACGGCCGCGCCGAGCGAATCTGGGACCGGACCAAGGCGGAAGAGATCAAGAGCCATTGCCTTGGCAAGACCGGCATCGCCACGGAAGAGCGCAAGCCGGGCACACAGGCGTCGCCTCTCCTGTACGACCTAACGACTCTTCAACGCGAGGCCAATGGTCGCTTCAGTATGAGCGCCAAGCGCACCTTGCAAATCGCGCAGGCGCTCTACGAGAAGCACAAGGTTTTGACCTATCCGAGGACCGACTCGCGTTATCTGCCGGAGGATAACCTCAGCCAGGTGCGCAAGGTCCTCTCGAGTTTCCACGATCCAACTCTCGCCCGCCATGCGGAGAAGGCCCTGAAAAACAACTGGGTCAAACCCACAAAGCGTGTCTTCAATAACGCCAGGGTCAGCGATCACCACGCAATCATTCCGACGGGCACAACGGCGCACCTGGATGATTATGAGCAAAAGATCTTCGACATGGTGGCGCGCCGCACCATCGCGGTGTTCTATCCGCCCACGCAGTTTGAAGTGACCACGCGAATCACGCGAGTTGAAGGCGAACCCTTCCGCACCGACGGCAAGATCATTATCGATCCGGGTTGGCAGGCCGTTTACGGGAAAGAATCGAGCGCGGACGAGCAGTCGCTTGTGGCGATTAAGCCTAACGAGAAGGCCAGCGTGATTGAGATTGAGGTCAAGGAAAACGAGACCAAGCCGCCGGCGCGTTTTAATGAGGCCACGTTGCTTTCGGCGATGGAAGGCGCGGGGAAACTCGTGGAAGACGAGGATCTTCGCGACGCCATGAGCGAAAAGGGCCTGGGCACGCCGGCGACGCGCGCAGCCATCATCGAAGGTTTGATTTTCCAGGAGTACGTTGTGCGGCAAGGGAGAGACCTAATCGCTACCGCAAAGGGTCTCGCGTTGATCACCCTGCTCCGCGGCATCGGCGTCTCTGAACTCTGCTCGCCCGAAATGACCGGCGAATGGGAATACCAGCTCAAGCGCATGGCTAAAGGCGGCATGGAACGCAATGAGTTCATGAAAGGGATCAAGGCCTTTACCCGGCAAATCGTCGAAAAGGCGAAGAACTTTGAAGGCGATACCGTCAGCGGGAATTTTGAAGTGCTCGAAGTGAAGTGTCCGAAATGCCAGGGTGGTCCGTACGACGAAGACTATCGGACATTTAAGTGCCGCACCTGCGGCCTGATCCTCTGGAAGACAATGGCCGGTCGGCTGTTTGATCGCGCCGAAGTGGAAACATTGCTGCGAGACGGCACCGTTGGTCCGCTCGAGGGATTTCGCAGCAAGATGGGCCGCAAGTTCGGCGCTGTCGTGAAGCTGGGCGAGGATTTCAAAGCGCAGTTCAATTTCGAAGATTCAAAAGCCTCCGAACCGCAGTCGATCGATCCAGCGACAACGGAAGCACTCGGCACATGCCCGCTGTGCAAGAAGGGCCAGGTTTACGTTCTCGATCGCGCATATGTTTGCGAAAACAATCTCGCGACTCCAAAGGCCTGCACTTTCCGCGTCGGCAAAATGATTCTGCAGCGGGAAATTCCGAAGGAGCAGGTGCTAAAACTGATCACGGCGGGCAAGACCGATCTTCTGCACAAATTCATTTCGAAAAAGGGCCGTCCGTTCTCCGCGCATCTCACGCTCGCGGACGGAAAGGTCGGGTTCGAGTTTGCGAAGAAAGCACCGGGCGCGAAAAAGACCGCCGGGCGCAAGACAACCCCG
>Ga0193726_1002858_pt1 | contig 11354 bp, 8 predicted proteins | sample H2c1metaG_FD_144928 | JGI IMG/M metagenome (GOLD analysis project Ga0193726, IMG submission 144928) | Soil microbial communities from a riparian zone of the East river system, Colorado, United States - H2c1 | ecosystem: Environmental > Terrestrial > Soil > Riparian zone | place: USA: East River... | reverse complement strand
TTTTGAGGATCGGGCTACGTGCGTCCTGTTCGGCGACGGGGCGGGGGCTGTTCTACTTGAGCCTGCCGCGGAAGGCGAAGGCATTCTCGATTTCCAGCACGATATTGACGGCTCCGGCGGCTGCGATCTTTTCATGCCCGGCGGTGGCTCGCTGAATCCCGCCACGCAAGAAACCGTCGAAAAGAAAATGCATTTTGTTCATCAAGGCGGCCAGCAAGTTTTCAAATATGCCGTGCGCCGCATGGCTGAAACTTCCGTGAAAATTCTCCATGACAACGGATTCACGAACGACGATCTCGCGCTCGTGGTGCCGCATCAAGCCAACCTGCGAATTATTCAAGCGATGCAACAACGCCTCGGAGTTCCCGATGAAAAAGTTGCCGTCAGCATCGACCGCTACGGAAATACCACGGCCGCTACACTGCCTCTCGGAATGCGCGATGCTCTCGCAGATGGCCGCCTGAAAAAAGGCGATCTACTCTTGCTTGTCACCGTCGGCGCGGGTTACACGACAGGCAGTGTCCTGATGCGCTGGGCGTACTGAAGAAATGCATTTGGCGTTAGGTTAGATACGGTCCGAACTGCGCCTTAACTGAACCTTTCTCGGTCGCGTCATCCAAAATGATCGCCTGATATTGCCGGCCTTGTTCCGAAACGCGGATAATTACGTGCCCGTGTTGACTCAGCATCTTGTCGGAAAATCTCGCGTCGGCGAGACTCGCCGCCTGAGTAAGACCCGTCGCGACGACATCGCGATCTCCCTGATATAAAAGCGGGCTATACAGTCGATCCAAAACGGAAAGTGCCGGGTGCGAAGCGTGCCACGCTTGCACAACGTAAATGCGGGAACGCATGTGGCGCACGAATTCTGGGCCGGTTGAATCAAAATATCCGTGATGATTCAGCGCTGAAACATTTGCGGGGCCCGCAGCGCGCGCGACAGGAGTTTCCACGTCGAGCCACGGCGTTGTTCCGAAGCGCGTGTCGCGGGTAATATCTCCGCCAATGTAATATCGAAAAGCTCCGTAATCAAAACGCATGGCGATCGAACATGAATTTTCGGTTGGGTATTCTTCCGGTTTGAGACCGCTTAGCGGCGGAAATAATTCCTGTGTGCGTTCATCTTGTCCCGTCCAGACTTCACCGTTGGCCGCCAAATTTCGGATCGCAAAATGTGGGTATTCGCATTCGGAATGTTGAAGCGCAATTTGCCGGGATGATCCCGCGCTGAGCTTTTCAATTTTCGTTCCGCGTTTTTCTCTGGAACGAACGAAGCGAATATAGTTTACGACTCCATCATCCGTGGAAGGCGTGGGATAATCATAATTTGGAAATCCACGGTCGATAATTTTGCGAATATTCAGCAACTCTGCGACGTCCGCAATTCCTGTGAGCCGATAGTCGCCGCCAGACGCGGCGGGACAGTCCGGCGTGACGTCACCGATGTGATCCCCGTGAAAGTGCGTGAGCACGGCGTAATCCAATTCTTGTCGCGGAGCCGTTCCGAGGTGATGGCGCGCGTACCGCCCGATCCATTCGCCGGGTCTCCGATTGGAATTTGGCCGCGCCGGCACCATTGCGCTCGCGGGACCTTTCACTGCTCCAGCGTCGATCAAAATTGAAGTTCCATCAGGACAAATTACCAGCACGGAATTTCCGCGCCCGATTGAAATGTGATGGATATCCAGAAAGCCGCGTTGCCACGGTTCAAAGCGGGTTGATGCGTCGACGGAAGTTTCGGCGTTCGCGAAGTTTTGCGCCGGAACGAATTCGCAAGCGAGGAGCGCGAGACTCGCGGAAAGAAAAGTTCTTCGGCTGAGATCTAATGGCATTGAGGCGCCTTTTTAATTTCGGGGAAAGTGTATATGAATCTGATGAGCGAGAGGGGCACGGCGCCCTAATTCGGCGTCGGTTTTTCCAGGTGATCAATCACCAGCACGTCGACCTGCTCTTTGCCTTTATCAAGTGTGAGGCCGAGTGCATCCTTCAGTGCGGCGAGTAGAGTCGGAGGATTGAATTCGGCGTCTGGTGGCCAGTTTGCCGGCGCGAAAAGAACGTCGAAGTCGAAAGTTCCTGTGATGCCCGTAGCGTCCACCACCGGACCGCCCAACTCGTTTACAAGTGAGTTCGCCAATTGTGCCATTGTCACGCTCTTGCCGATAAGGTGTGCGCCAGCCTTTTCAACAACGATGGCAATATTTTTCTTCCTCACCACCACGGGCCTGTCGCCTTCGATCGTCGTCTTGTAGTCTTCGCTCGTAGGGGGTTTCAGCTTTGATCCATTCTTAGCCACAACTAGTTTGTAAACTTCCGTCTCTCTAGTTTCATGATGGAATTTTAGTTTGAAGCGATCCTCCAACAGTGACTGAAACATCAGCCGAATTTCGTCGTCGCTCGGTGAGCCTTCGACTTTCGCGTCAACGTCATACCAGTTCCAATGTTCAGGAAGCCAGGTATCGCCGATTACCTGATAATTGAAAACGTGATACGCGTAGTTGATCATGCTTCCGACTTGGTTGTTGTGCATCAGAACGCGGTCGCCCGAGCGGACAGGAATAGAAATCATGCGACCGTCATCGGTATTCGGTTTGACGGAAGCTACCTCGAATTGCGGCTTGGCGGATGTAGATTGTGCGTGGATTGGCGGCGCGAGTGTCACGCTGAGCGTGATTGAAATTGCGAGGGCCGCGAATGAAACCGCGCTGAGGAATAATTCTTTCTGAATTCCGAAAATCTTGCTCATAAGAAATTGCCTGCTAATTTCCCGAGGCTCTTTCAATGTGGTCAATCACGATAATTTCGATCGGTCCTTTTCCGGATTCTAATTTCAGGCCGAGCTGGTCCTGAACCGCAGAGAAAATGGAAGTACCGGTAGGATTTGAGGTGGAAAGCGCCGGCTGGCCTTCAGACGCGGCTGCTGTAGGTGACTGGAACGCGAGATATTCCGGCGTAAACTTCAACGTGAGATTGTATCTCCCGGTGAGTCCCGTCTTGTCTTGAACTGTGCGGCCCACGATACCCGTCAACTGGCTTGCGAGTTGCCCGATAGGCACTAGGTGGGCTGTCATTGTTGTCACGCCTTCCCTCATCCCGCCGCCGCCCCACACTCCGTTTTCTGCGCTTGGGTCATCGGGATTTGGTTTTGCTTCCTGAAGTTTGGTCCCGCTTTTTGCGATGACCAGGAAATAAACGGGAAATTCTTTTGTGTCGCGGTGAGCCTTCATGTTGAATCTTTCTTCCAGAAGTACCTGGAGCATGTGCTGTTCCGCGACAATGCGTTGAGCTCCAGGAAGTTTCCGAAACTGTTCTGCCACCGCGCTTTCCATTTTCGCGTCTACGTCGTAGTGCTCAGAATTGATCCAGTTCGGCGCTCCCAGGTAACGGTGGTCCTCGTAAATTCCGTACGCTGCTTTAACGAGATATAGCAGTGGGACATTGAGTCCACGGATCCCGTCGGTCGTATTATTCAATCCCCATCCGCCGTCGGGATCCTTGGCTGGTTTGATCGACGCGACCTCAAATTTGAAGTTGGACAGATTGTATGACGCCGGTTGTGACTGTGCTTGAAGTGGCTTCGCACGCGCGGTGCCAAACGAGATTGGAATAGCGAGAGAAGTAAATGCGGTGATGCTCAAAATTAGTTTTCTGCGAAGTGCGGTCATCTCGGTGAACCTATGCATGATTGGTTACTTCTACTATAGATGCCGTGAGGTGGTCGAGAGTTTTGTATTACGAAGCGGGTCTTACTGAAAATTTCCAATCAAAACAAACGGCGCCCAGAAAAACGGATGCGCGTAGTTTTGTTTTTGTACCAGCGCCAGTTGTGCTTGGCGCAGGGATTCAGCTTTGCCGTCGGCGGGATGCGCTAGCCAGCGCGAATAAAAATCACTCATCAGCAAACTGGTGCTGGCGTCGTTTACGTCCCAGAGAGTTGCTAGAACTGCGCCTGCATCTTTTTGTTGCGCGATCATGCCGAGGCTGTCCATTTCCTGGCCGTCTTTTTTGGCGTCACCTTTCGCGGTGCTGCACGCGGAAAGCGTGAGCAGTTCGGTTCCGTGGAAAGTGATTGGCGAATCTTCCAAAGTAGAAAGCGTCAACGCGAATCCTTTTTCGTCGCCGGCGTTTTCTCCACCCAGCATTAAATATGGTTCTTCGCCGCTGGAGGCGTCCTCAATAAAATGACTGGCGATGTGCACGACCGGAAAACTTTTCCCGGTGCCGAGTTCTGATTTGAGCGCGGCGAGCGTGAACTGTTCATTCGGAAGGAGTTTTCCTTCCATCGGCCCGTGCGATTTCGGCATCGTGGGATCGTGGACGACGGCTTCGAGTTCCGGCATCACTCCGGGCAGTGCGGGAAGGCCACCGAAACTTTTCGATAGTCCCATAGCGAGCACGCGCAATCTTGCGGAGCTTGGATTTGCGGGCGCGCCCATGTGTCCGTAACTTTCCGGAGTGAAAAGAACATTGTTAAATCGCTCAAGCATGTAGTGGCGGCCGTCATAGAGCGCGGCCATCGGCAAATAGCGCAGCGCTCCGTCGAGAGACCATAACAGTGTGGGCGCATAATTCTTGTCAGCACCTGCGCCGACAGGTACTTGCTCGATCGTTTTCAGTTCGTCCGCGAAAGGCGCGACGACCATCGCATACAATTCCGCGAGATGTGGTTTCGGATCGGATGACGGATTGCGCAAATCGTCACGCACTTGCAAAACTTTCGTACGCAAAATCGCGGGCGTGGCTTTCAATTCAAATTTTTGGCGCGTGTGCGCGGTAACGACAATTGCGTATGCGTGTTCTTCGCCAAACAGTATGCGAATTCCCATCACGCGTGGACCAAATTCTGCCAGCGAATTTTGTAGCCGGCTGACGTCGGATTTTTCTTTGCTCAGCAGAGTGTTTGCGTTCTGCGTGCCGGCCTTCTGCGCCAGTTCCGGGTAAAGCGTCTTCGTGAAGAAGGCGGAGACTTCGCCGTTCGCTGCTTCGATATTCTTGTCGAGCGTTTTCAGCCGGGTGTCTTCGGCGGGGGTGCGCTTTTGTTTAGTCATCAACGCGGCATATTCGATACTCAAAGTTGTAAGCGCTTCTGAAGTCTTCTCCGGAACGTCTAATTCGGTTTGGGCTTTTTCTTGCGCTGCGGAAAGTTTCAGCGGTTGGACTTTCGACGCCGCATCGTCCGCCGCTCCACGCACAACTTCCTTCAGCTCCTGCTCTTTCAGCAGGTCCAGAACTTCTTCAGCTTCAGCAAGACGATCAGTTTGCACAAGAAGCTCGGCGAGAGTGCGATAAGCGCCAGACTTGGAGTTCGCATAATCTGTTTGCAAATCCTTATCCAGGCCGGAAATATTTTTGCGAATTTCCTGGAAAGAATTCACAGCGTCCAATCCAAAAAGAATTGCTTCCTCGGGACGATGCTGGCTGCGGAAGTCGAGCATTAACGAAGTTTCGATTGCGCCCTGCATGTCGGGATCGCCGGCCGCTTTCGCCAATGACAACGCCGCGAGTTTATCCGGCAACGCTTTTTCCGGTTGGCCCAAATCGGAATAGACTTTTCCGATGCCACTGAGCGCGAGTGCTTCGCCGCGCGCGTGCTGCACTTCACGCCAAATGGGCAGCGCCTGATTGTAAAATTCCAGCGCTTTTTGTTTCTGGCCGAGATCAGAATACGCGCGCGCAATATAATTCAGCGTCAGCGCTTCGCCGGGACGGTCCGCAGCCGAGCGCGCGATCGGCAACGCGCGATTGTAGGAATCCAGCGCGTTTTGTTTTTGTCCAAGATCGGAATACGCGAGGCCGATATCATTCAGCGCGCGCGCTTCACCGCTACGGTTTCCTACTTCACGCCAAATGGGCAGCGCTTGATTGCAGAGATCCAAGGCTTTCTGTTTTTGTCCCAGATCCGAATAAACTCTGCCGATGCTGTTCAGCGTGCTCGCTTCGCCCTGCCGATTGCCGATAGCGCGCCAAATCAACAGCGCCTGATTGTATAAATCGATCGTCTTCTGTTTTTGTCCCAGGTCAGAATAAACTTTGCCAATATTATTTAGGACGAGCGCCTCACCACTGCGGTCCGCAATTTCACGAAAGATGGGCAAAGCCTGATTGTAATAATTCAGCGCTTCCGTCCCGCGGCTCATGTTGGAATAAGTTCTTCCAATATAGTTCAGGCTGCTCGCCTCACCATCGCGTCCGCCGACCTCCCGCCACATCGGCAGCGCTTGATTAAATAAATCCAGCGCTTTCTGATTTTGGCCCATGTCGGAATACGCTCTGCCGATATTATTCAGCGTGAGCGCTTCACCCCGATGGCTTCTTAGTTCGCGCCAAATGGGCAGCGCCTGATTGAAATAATCCAGCGCCTTTTGCTCCTGCCCCAAATCCGTGTAGACGCGCCCGATATTGTCGAACGTAAGCGCTTCGCCGGCACGGTTGTGGGATTTCCGTTCGATGGCCATTGCCTGGTCGTAATATTCCAGGGCCTTTTGCGTTTTGCCGGTTTGACGATAAAGGCCACCGAGCGTATTAATTTCGGTGACTTCATCTCGCGGATTTTTGCTAGCGCGCGCTGCGGAAAGTTTCTGTTCGTGCTGCGTGATTTGATCTTGAAGAGTGGGGCCTTGCGCTCGGGCGGAGGAATTCCCCATTAGACAGACGGCGGCCAGCGCGAGGCACGCGGTGAACACAAATGCAGCGTTGCGCGCAAAAGCGTTGCGTGTCCGAGGAATAACTTGTACTTCGCGCGTGATAGAAAGATCCTCCGGCGCGACTGAGAATTTCAAACGATTCCATTCGCGCGTGGGACAGTATACAGCGCGGAAAATATCGGACGCGGATTAATTTCTTTTGCGGGCGACGCTAATTTCCAGACGGTCTTTCGACGCGATCAATCACGATGATTTCCACAGGACCTTTACCGCTTTCCAGTTTCAGGCCGAGCTGTTCCTGCACGGCCGCCAATATATTTGGCGCTGCGGGGTCTGGTGCGGAAAGCGGTGGCTGGCCATTCGGAGTTGGCGTACTCGGTGCGCCGCCGGAAAGTCCCTGGAGTTGTCCAGGGTCCAGCGCATACGTCAGAGTGAAATCGTACAGGCCAGCTAGCGCGGTCTTGTCCAGAACGGGACGGCCCAAAGAGACCGCCAAACTTCGCTCCAGGTTCGCGATTGGAACCGCCTGAGCCGTAAGCGTCTGCGTTCTGTCGCCTCCGTTGAGCATCATCATGCCCACGCCACTGCGGCCGGCCGGAACGGGAATTCCGTTGGCATAAGTGTCGCCAGGTTTCGCTTCATGGAGTTTGTAGCCGTTCTTGGCGCTCGCGAGCCAGTACACCGGCAGCTCTTTCGAGTCGCGACGAAAAGTTAACTTGAAGCGATCCACCAGAAGAGCCTGAAGCATACGCTGGCGCGCGAGCCTGCGATCTTCGATGCTAAGTTTTTTCAGCGCGTCGGCAGTGGCGGCGCCCATTTTTGCGTCAATATCGTAATTTTCGGAATTGATCCACTCTGGCGCACCTGAAATTAAATATTCTGGAATTCCGAAGGCGGTTTGAATAATTCTTTGCAGAGGAAAGTTCGTTACGGTAAGGCCGTCATCCGCGGTCCTCATGATCACGTTGCCGCCGGATTTATTTGGCTTAACCGAAGCGACTTCGTACTCGAACGCCGGTGCTGTAGCGGCTGTGCTTTGGTTTTGCGATTGTGCACGGCTTGGCATTGCGCTTACGAAGACGAGCACGATTGGCGCGGCGACGGTAGCGAATTTAGCCGCACTCAGGGAACACGTTATTTGATTGCGAAATGTGCCGCTGAGTCCCGGCATGTTGAAAGCCTCTGTAGGTAGACGCAGCGTGTGGGGATTCGTCTCGCGTTGCTTCGCGCGATGTGAATGAACGGTGTGCCTCGTGCTAGTTCCCCGAAGGTTTTTCAATGTGATCAATCGCGATTCCATTAACCGATCCCTTGCCCGATTCTAATTTCAAGCCGAGCTGATCCTGTAACGCGTCGAGAAGAGTAGGCCCAGTGGGATCTGAAGTTTCCGCTGTAGGCTGGCCGCCCGGAGGCACTGCGCGTTGGCTGCGTTCTGGGATCCATTTCAGTTTGAAATCGTAGACGCCGGTAAGCCCGGTCTTATCCGATACCGGCGCGCGCAATTGAACCCCCAACCAGCCCGCTACGTAGCTAATCGGAGACTCGCGAAACGTCGCGGTCATCATTCCGTCTTCGCTTGCCATGGACATCCCGCCTCCTGGTCCGCGGCCGCCAACAGCACCGCTCTCTCCATTTGCGGGGGCAGCTGATGGTTTTGACTCCTGAAGTTTGAAGCCGTTCTTCGCGATCACCAGCGAAAATACCGCCGCCTCTTTCGGGTCGCTGTGGACCACGAGTTTTATGCGGTCGGCCAACAGAGCCTGAAGCATTTTTCGCCGCACGCTCTTTTGCTCGTCAGACGGGAGCTTTTGAAATGAGTCAACGACGGAGCTATCCATCTTCGCGTCAACGTCATACAGTTCGGAGGCGAGCCAACTTGGTGCGCCAGAGATCTGATATCTATTCACCCCATACGCCGATTGGACGAGGTATAGCAAAGGAGCGTTGGTCGCAACGAATCCGTCGGGAGTGTCTTTCATGCCGGTAAAGAACCCTCCACCATCGGTGCGAGGTTTGCTTAATCTGATGGACGCGACGTCGTATTTGAAGTCAGGCTGTGACTGCGCGCGGATGGCGGGAGCGCCGAAGATTCCAACGCAAATTGGTACTGCGAGGGCCACAATTCCCGCTGCCGCCAGCGCAAATTTTCTTGCGAAGTTCAAATCACCGGCGACGCGCTCCGTTAGAATCGTGCGGATTCTTTGTTTCAGATCCGATCCTGTTACGCCGGAAACGCAACGCAGCGGGGATTCTAAATAGGATTTGCACACATTTAGAATTCCTTCTGCGTACACTCCCGGCTCACTGCCGAGTTTCAGCACCGCTTCATCGCAGGCGCGCTCGCGTTCTTCCACCAGCTTTGCGCCAATCCACCACACGATTGGATGAAACCAGAAAATTGCTTCGACGATCATGTGGAATGTGGAAGTAAGGTTGTCGCGCCTGTGGATGTGGCATTGTTCGTGGGCAAGCACGGCTTTAAGTTGTGGCGGTGTTAATTTTTTCAGGATGTCTTCGGGCAGAAGCAAAACCGGGCGGAGAAATCCGACGACTCCGGGTTCGAGCAGAGTTGCCGACGAACGAACGGGAATTGTTGCTGAAATGTTGATTGGCGTGCTCGCGCGAACGGCGTTACGGATACGGAACCAACTGCGGTATCGCATAAGTGCGACACAAAAAAATCCAAACGCCCAGAGGCTAAGAATCGCAATTGGAATCCAACTTGTGGCGTGCCGCGTCGCAAAGACGTAACCGAAACTTTCCGAAAACGGTTGAGTAATTCCCACCATAGTCTGCGAAACGGCGGGAACTGCGGTGTGCGTCGCAGTTTTTCCGGCAGGCAGCGCATCCCACAATCGAATGCCAACGCCAATCAGCAGTGAAAACGGAATCAAAAATTTCAGCGACGCGCTAAGCCACAACCAATAACGAACTTCCGCGCGATTTTTCCGAAATGCGAGCGCGACGACTGCGACGGCGAACACGAAGATCGTAGACTGCCAGAGATGATTTGTAATTTCGCCGATCATTTGGATTTCTCCTTGCTGCCGGCTGTTTGTTTCTCGTACTTCTGAATGGATTTCTCCAATTCTCGAATGTCGTCACGCGTGAGTTTTCCTGCTTCGGCCAACTGCGCCATCATCGGTTGCGCACGCCCGCCGAAGAACGCGAGGATCTCGTCCAGCAGGCGGTGGCGTGCAACATCTCTGCGAACGGTCGGTTCAAAAATATGCGCGTTGCTGATCTTGCGGACGCGGCGCACCGCCTTCTTTCCTTCCAGGCGATACACCGTGGTTTGAATTGTGGTGTATGCCGGACGCGGTTCCGGAAATGATTCCTGAATTTCGCGGATGGAAGCTTTTCCGTTCGCCCACAGGACTTCCAGGATCTGAAGTTCCAGCTTGGTCAGTTTTTGCCGGGCCATGTGGCTCCTACTACTGAGTGTTTGAATCTACTACAACATAGTAGTGTGTCAAGAAGAATTTTTTGCAGATGGATTTGGGATGGGCTACTGCCTTACTTCGCCGCCGAGGTTACTGGCGAAAACTGACTTGCATCGTGTTCGATCTAACTGTGCCCGTCCAGAACGGTAAGGACGGCTGGAGATGGTGAATTTTATCGAGGCGGATTTGGTCATCGGTTCTTAAGTCATCATATTGCTGGTTGGTGGTTCCTGTAAATTCCGCACGAATCAAAAGAAAGCCGGATTTAAGTTTTTCAGCAAGCTGTGCCGGCTTCTGGGCGAACGAGTAAGTCGTATCGACTCCTGCGTAATGGTATGTGTCCAAATCCACTGGAATGGAAATTGTGGTTCCAGAAGGGAGTGAAACGATAAATGGTTCTCGCGCGCCGCCACACGTAATCCAGAAAGGCGGGGCGAGCCGGAGCGCGGTTCCGTTGGCGTCGACCACCGTTAGTTTGACGTTCCCGGCTAAGTTCCTGACGCCACAGTCCTGAAGCATTCCTGGAATAGTATAGAAATCTTTTTCGCCGGAATTGTGTAGGTCGATTCGGATTTCTCCGAGGCCGGAGGATTTGTCGGGATTGCTTATTTTTGAAATGGAGATCTGTAATCCGTTGATCGGCTCGCTCCGTTCCGGCGCCTGCTGTTTGGGTAAACCCAGCGCAATTGCGGAGGACATCGTCACGATGATCAATGTAGAAAACAAAACTTCACGAAGCGATTTGGAAAATGTCATTGGCACACCCACTCAAACTATCGAGTTGGATGGCTAGAAAAGGTATTCGGGTTGGACGCTGATGATCGCAACGGAGGACGCGACAAACCGGGCCTTTTTGCGATGAAGCGATGGGCGTGAACGTTGGACAGGTTGCTTAGTAGGAGCGCATTTCCGCAGCGCAGGCCAAATTATTGGATAGCCGCTGGTCGACGAGCACGGCCAAATATCGCGCGCAGGTGTTCATTTCAGACTGGGCCCACTGGTTCAGGGCGGGCAGCTTGCGGAGGCTATCTGCCAGAGAATAATAGACTTGCAGGCCACGTAGCCGGCTGGGCTGGTTATCCAGGCCGGGCGTCAGCCTGTGGAGGCTCAAGATAGCGCTGAAGTCGCCTGCGCTGGGCGTGCCGTATTCCAGGCCGCTCGCAGCGCGGAAGCGCTCCGAAAGGGGCTGTGCAGCGGTGCTGGCCAGCATCGAGCGCCAATAGGAAACGCCGAACTGTGCCAAACCGATCAGAGCCGCGATTAACATCAA
>Ga0193726_1002857_pt1 | contig 11362 bp, 9 predicted proteins | sample H2c1metaG_FD_144928 | JGI IMG/M metagenome (GOLD analysis project Ga0193726, IMG submission 144928) | Soil microbial communities from a riparian zone of the East river system, Colorado, United States - H2c1 | ecosystem: Environmental > Terrestrial > Soil > Riparian zone | place: USA: East River... | reverse complement strand
TCGACAATGCCTTGAGTATGAATTGAGGGAAGGCCAATTTAGAGGTGCGCAAGGAGTCGATTGCAGCCTCCCGGGTCATGCCCCGCATGGTCAAGCGATCGAACTCAAAGGCAGCGCGCAGCAGCAGCCGGCCGGTGCAGCGGATGTCCCATTGTCGAACATCGTCAGGCTGGCTACCCCAATTGGGCTCACCAAACTGCGCAGTCACGATCGCCGCCACATCCTCGAGTCGAGGAATGGCGGCAAGCAGCTTACCGGCCACTTCCGGGTGGGATTCATACAGTCGTTTTTCTTCATCGCTGACCTTCTGATCGGCCTCTGCTTTGGACAGGATCTCTTTCGGCAGCGCGACGCAGCCGATTTGAGAGACGAGCGCCGACAGGCCCCACTGCCACCGCTCAGCCAGGCCCAGCGCCGCCGCAAGGTCGATCACATAGCGTTGTAGGCGCGCGGCGCGGGCTGACGCCGCCGGCTGTATCATGCCCAGGATCTCGATGAGCATTTGCACGGAACCATTCAATGTCTGTTCCAACAACACCTTTTCGGCCGTGAGCAGTCGATATTGCTTCAGACCGTCATCGATGGCGCCGAGCAGTTGATCCGTCGGACACGGCTTGCTCAAAAATCGATAGATGTGACCGTCATTGACTGCGGCAATGGTGGCCTGCAGGTCCGCTTGGCCGCTCAAGATCATTCTCACCGTCTCCGGCGCCTGCTCGCGTACCTTGGCTAAGAACTGTGCTCCATTCATGAGCGGCATGCGCATGTCGGAGACGACCAAAGCGAAGGGTCCGTCCTCACTCAACATGCGCAGTCCGTCGGCGCCGCTCGCTGCCGTGAACAGCTCGCCTTGCTTGCGCAGCGTGCGCCGGATGCCTTCCAGCACATTGGGTTCGTCGTCGACAAAAAGAATACGCTCACTCATTGCACGGCCTCTTCCAACTCGAGATTCTCCAAAGCCGCCTGCCACTCTGGAAGCCGCTCCAGCAAGCCGCGGGATTCGAGAAATCCAGGCTCCAAGACGGATTCGTCGGCGCCCAAGGTCTGCCCGTCCTTCCGGTGCACCAAGTGATTGGCCACATGGATCAAGCCGGCAAGGCCCAGGCCCTCCGCGGCCGCAAGGCTCGGGGTGTTATGAAACGCAACCGCTTCGACAATCGGATTGGGGAAACCCCACAGCCCCAACAAGTACGCGCCGACCTCGGCATGATGCGCTTTCATCAGCGCGCCGTACTCCGCGATGCTCATCGCAGCACCGACCGTGGGAATTGTGCGCGTCGCAAACACGATTTTACCGACATCGTGCAGAACGCCGGCGAGAAACGCTCTCTCTGCCTCCGCGGAGGAGAATTTTTCGCATAGAGCAATCGCTCTGGCAGCCAATGCGGTTTGCAGACTGTGGCGCCAGAGCTGCTCCAAACTAAACCCGGCGAGTGCAGTCGGGCGGCCGCTCTTGAACACACTGTGAGCCAGCACCAACGCACCAAGGGTATCCAAACCGAGGTAGGCGACGGCACGATCGGTCGTGATAATGGGTTGTCGCGCGCCGAAGAATGCCGAATTCACCATCTTCATGACATTGGCGGTCATGGCAACATCACGGCCAATGATGCGTGCGACGTCCGCCATGGATCCGTTCGGATCCTGAAGGCAGGTCAGTATTTCTTGAAAGGCCTTGGGCGCGCTGGGCAACGTGCTCACCTGCCCGACCAGCGCAACCAATTGATCGTTGCTGACGAGATGTCGAAGTTTCAGGGTTTGGACGATGGCGCTCTTGATCGCCGCGCTTTCGCAGGGTTTGGCGAGATATTGGTGGGCCATGCCCACCGCACGCATGATGGACGTCGCTTCGGCGTGACCGGACAAAATGAGACGCACTGTCTGCGGATAGAGTTTTCTGACTTCGGTCAGCAACTGCCATCCGTCCATTCCCGCCATGCGCATGTCGGACACGATCACGTCCGCGGGAGAGGCTTTGAGGGCGGCAAGCGCCTCCGCGCCGCCCGAGACGAATTCCATGTTCCACTCGCTTCGCATGGCATGCAAACTGCGCCGCATGGCTTGGAGCACATTGAGCTCATCGTCCACAAAGATGATGCGAATCATGCCGCCACGCGGGTTGCGGAGGGGTTGATCGTGTTCATGGGCAGTCGAATGAAGAACGCCGTGCCCTTGCCGCACTCGGTCTCAAACCGCAGCGTTCCCCCATGCTTGTTGACGATGACGCTGCGCGCGATGGCGAGCCCTTGTCCGGTGCCTTTGCCGACTTCCTTCGTCGTAAAGAAGGGGTCGAAGACTCGATTGCGCGCGGACTCCGGAATGCCGCTGCCGCTATCCGCGATCACGACTTCGACGGCATCCGCGGCGGCGTCGAAACGCGTGCTGATGGTGAGTTTGCCGAGGCCGCCGGTGTCTTTGATGACGTCTGAAATTGCATGCGCCGCGTTGATGATGAGATTGAGGACAACCTGATTGATCTCGCCCAAGAAGCAGGGGACGAGCGGCAATTCACCAAACTGCGTCTCGATTTCGGCGACGTACTTATATTCGTTGTGTGCAATGACGAGCGTGCTGCGGATGGCTTGATTCAGATCGGCAAGCGTCTTTTCCGCCTGATCGGGGTGCGCAAATTCCTTCATGGAACGCACAATCGTTGCAATCCGACCCAGGCCTTCGACCGCACCTTCGAGCGCGAGCGGAACGTCCTTCATGAGATAGTCCAATTCAACCGCGGTCTCCGCCTGAGTGGCGCGAGCGGCCGCTTCCATCACGTTGCCGCCTTGCTGGGCGGCTTCCTGCAAAGCACGGTAGGCCGCAATGACTGCCGCGATATCCGTCATTGAGGCACGCACGAACTGAACATTGTCGGATACGAACTGAACGGGCGTATTGATTTCGTGAGCGACCCCGGCGGCCAGACGCCCGACAGACTCCAGTTTTTGCGCGGCCGTCAGTTCGCGCCCGAGCCGGCGCAGTTCGGTGATATCTTGCATGAGACCGCGCAAAGATTTTGTGCCGCCCAACAGCTCGCAGGTGCCTGACCAGCGCATCTCGGAGCGGCCGCCGTCGCTGCGCAACACGGTGGCGACGAATTCGAATGAGCCGGTCGCGCATTCGTCAAGACGTGTACGCAGATCACTATTGTGTTCGCGAGAGAAAATGACATCCAGGGCGCCGGGTTGCTTCCATTCACTTTCCGTGAAACCCAAACCCGTGATCGCTTGGCCGCCCACATACGGAAAACATCCCCGGGTCAAGTCCAGGGTAAAAGGAGCGGCCTTTGTGCTTTCGGCCATGAGGCGGAACATTTCCCGGCTGCGCTCCAGATCTTGAGTGCGCTCTGTCACCTGCCGCTCGACGTCTTGTTTTGCCGCGTCCAGCGTGGCCTCTCTTTTCGACAGGATGTGCATTTCACGAAGCGCGCGTACGCAGCCAAGGAACAGGACGATGTCCTCGAATACCACCCAGCCGGCGTGCTCCAGGAAGCGCCACCACTCGGGATTGGATATGCCGTACACGGATTCCGGCCAGAAGAAACCCACCGTCAAATGGTCCGCGGCAACGATCAGCGTTGCGGTCACCAGTAGTCGCGGATCCCGGTAGAACGCCAGAAAGGCCAACGAGACGAAAATATGAAAATGCGTTTCAATCCTGCCGCCGGTCAAATGGATGAAGAGGGCAGACCACAGCATCTGTGAGATCGCCACGCTGTGGCGAGTACCCCACCAGGCCGGCCGCAGGTAAATCAATGCGATCGGCAATGCATTGAGGGCGGCGCCGCCAAACACGGCCAATTGAACGTGAAAATGCAGGCTGCGGGTGCCTCCTGTCCAGGCATACGGCGTCAAGATCAGCGCCAAGGCAATGGCAAATACCCACTGCGCCAGGAAAACCCAAAAAAATACCCGGTTTGCCTCCGCCTGCACCTTGTGCAGAGTGGCGTCGAAGATGCTGGCGGCGCGTGTGTCGATGTTCATCGTTGAGCGCTCAGCGGCGAATCAGTCAGCGCGCAGCCGAACACGGCATGAGTTTGCGGGTTGGTTTTCCGCGCAAGCTGCGCAAGGATGAGTTCACTTCCCATGTTCTCGCCCGCATGACCGCGTGCACTGGTGATGCCGCCGGAGAACAGGAGCTGACCGCCGGGATCGTACAAGACCGTATGGCCCGAAGTCAGTGCGCCAAAGCGAGTCGACTCGGCGCCCTTTGGATCCAGCTGCACCGAAACTCCTGGAATCCGCTCAGCTTGCGACCAGGTCGGGCTCTTCTCCCAACCTTGCTCCATGCCGGTTGGCCGAATGAACAGGACGAAAGCGGATATTTGGCCTTTCGCCTGACTCATAATCGCATTCAGTTCCGAGAGGCTGGCGCGTGTGCAAGAACACTGTGGATGAACCATCATGATGAGTGTTGAGCGGCCCGACTGAGGCCGCAGCGACGACGTCGCAGGCCAGACGTCCGGTGTGATTCCTGACACGCCCGGCGTCGACTCGAAATGCCGGAGCTGATTGACGCCGTAGCCGATCCCGACCAGCCAAAGCGCAGCGCCGGCAACCAACAAGCAGCGTGCAGCGGAGAGAGTCAGCGGTGCGGCAGCAATTGGCAGGCGAGAGCTTGTGCCACCTGTCGGATGATCGCCGTCAATGGCCATTTTCTTCGCCGCTCCGTCTTCAATGCCGTGCAGTCTACGCTTCGCTCGCTGTAGAGATCGGCTGCATGACACGATCCTGAATGTCGGCTGCGCAAGATACGTGGATCTGCGCACCAGTGCCGCGTACCGCGCGCCGTGTCAGGCAAATACCTACACGAGCTGTTGCGAAGAGCGTGCGGATTGAGCGGGTTAAAGCGCTTCCATGACCGTTGCAATGCCTTGGCCGCCGCCGATGCACTGGGTTGCGAGCGCGTAGCGGCCCCTGGTGCGGGCGAGCAACGACGCAGCCTTGCCGGTGATGCGTGCGCCGGTGGCGCCAAGCGGGTGTCCGAGCGCGAGCCCGCCGCCGTCGAGGTTTATTTTGGCCGGATCGAGACCCAGCTCCCGAATGCACGCGAGTGCCTGAGACGCAAATGCTTCGTTGATCTCGATCACATCCAGAGCGGCCGCCTTGAGGCCGGCGCGCGCCAATGCTTTGCGCGTGGCGGGAATCGGTCCGATGCCCATCACCGCCGGATCGCAGCCGACGGTGGCCGCCGACGTCAAGCGCGCGAGGGGATGCAAACCGTGACGCGCTGCGAATTCCTCGCTGGTGACGAGCACGACGGACGCCCCGTCGGTCAGCGGCGAGGACGTACCCGCCGTCACCACGCCGTCCGCGCCGAATGCGGGCTTCAACGCGGCCAGCGCCTCGAGCGAGGTCGCGGGACGGATGCAGCCATCCTCGCTGACAAGCTCTCCGGATTCGAGCCGAATCGGCACGATTTCATCACGCAGCCGACCCTGCTCTCGAGCTTGCGCCGCCTTGCGGTGCGAATCGACTGCCATGACTTCCTGATCGAGGCGCGATATTTTGTAGCGCTGCGCGACATTCTCGGCGGTTTGGCCCATGGTGATGTACGCATCCGGAAGGCGGCTCAACAGTTCCGGACTGGGCGATCTGTTGAATCCTCCCTGCGGCACCATGCTCATCGATTCCACGCCGACGCACAGATACGCCTCGCCGATGCCGGCCTCAATCTGCGCGGCGGCGATCTGGATGACCGACATCGACGAGCCGCAAAAGCGATTGACCGTCATGCCTCCAACCTCGAGCGGCAAGCCCGCCAACAGAGCCACAATGCGCGCAAGATTCGATCCCTGCGGCCCCTCAGGATAAGCACAACCCAAGATCACGTCCTCAATCAGCTTAGGATCGAGTCGCGTGCGCTCGAGCAGGCCCGCGACGACTTGTGCCGCCATCGTGTCCGGACGAACTTGCGCAAGCGGGCCCTTGCGTGCGAAGTGCTGGGGCGAGCGCGCATAGGCGGCAATCAGAGCTTTCATTTCAGTTCGGTAATGACCGCGTGTGCGTGGCCGCGCAGCAGCAGCTCGGTGTGTGTGCGATCGCGCTTATTAAATCGAATGTCACCGAACTTGATTTCGTTCACGGTGTTCTTTCCATCGAGCGTCGTCGATTGCAGCGCACCGGTTGCCTCGTAGACCACCAGGGTGTCTTTGTCATGGAAGTGCATGGGACTCGGCTCGCCGGGTCGCCAGGCATAATCCCAGACGATGACCTGGTCGTTTTCGAACAGCTTCTTCGCATGCGGCCGCGGAAAAGCCAGGGGATAGCCGGAGGTATTCGCAAGCGGCGGCAGCGGCCGGCCCTTGAGTTCGACGATGACGGTGCGTTTACCCGCCTTACCCGGCGTGTCGCCCTTGTGGCCAAAGAAGGCGGTGCCTTTTCGCGATAGCGGCACCGCGATAAAGTCATGTTGCGCCGGAGGCGCCACGCCGCTCATATCCCAAGCGGTGACGCGATCGTTGTCGATGGCAGGCTCCGCGCCGTAGCTCAATGCAGCCAACCCTAAAGACATGACACCCAGCACTATTTTCAGCATGTGGCCAATAGTACACGTCCGGCGCGCGGCTGAAAATCGTCGGGCAAGGCAAACGGTGAAAAATGGGGAGCCCGAAGTCGGGCTCCCCCCTCAAGCATCCATCAATTGCTCAACAGTATCGTGATGCGACGCGCGGTGAAGGTGTTGCTGGCGGCGTCGTACTGGCCGTCCGCCGTCAAGCGCAACGCTGTTGTCGTGCCATCCAAGTCCATGGCCAGAGCGGCTTCGAAATCCGCGAACGTGGAGAAGTTGTCGGTGGCGCGACCGTGCTGGCCCGTAATGGCGAACTGAGTGTTCCCCGAGGTGGCTGCGACGATCGAAGGGTCGCTCGCCAGCGCCGTGATATCGATATCCTTCGGGTCCGCTTGGATTCGGTGATGACTGCCGATGGCGGCATTCGAGACATCAAGATCCAAATGTTTCGCATCGAGTGCTTTGAACGGAGCCGCGGTGCCTGAATTGCTCCAATTGATGTCCATTTGGGCACCTTTGCCGCTGTTGTCGTTGTCATCATCATTGTCGTCCATATCGCCTTGCGAGCGATTCGCAAGAGTGACGGCGTTGAAATCCGGCGGCGCTGAACCGAACGGAGCAACGAAGCCAATGCCCAGCAGAGATCCTCCGACAGCGAAGGGGCTCAAGCTCAGACTGCCCGTGCCCAGGACGTACTTGGTCGGGTCGCTGACCGCGCCTGCTGCCGAGCCCGTGCCCGCAAAGTTGAACAGTGAGGAGGGCAGTCGGCCGATGGAGTTCAAATTCAACGTGAGCAGATTGGTCCCGACGACGCTGACGACGCCCTGGACCTGCGTGAAATCCAGGCGTACGCGGCCGGCCGTGGCGTCCAAAGTGACCTTGCCGGAGCTGTCCTTCGATCCTGCGCCGAAGGCATCGATCAGCGAGCCCACGGAGATTTCGGCAATCGTGTGCGCCGGAGTGGCCGAAGTCTGGCCTTGCTCGGTCACGGCGGTTGCGGCGGCCAGGGTGATGGTTGAGTTGCCGGCGACAAAATTGTCGCCGCCATCGTGGTCGTCGCCGTTGTCATGGTCCTGCATGTGCGCGCCATGCACGGTCAGCGTATTGCCGGTCCGCGCGATGACGGTGCCGGAAATGTGATCAAGCCCGCCGCCCTCGACACTGCTGCCGGCCAAGACATTGGTTGCCGTAAACGCTCGAGTCGTGGAGTCGACGGTACCGAAAGCCACCGATAGGGTGGCGGCGCTGAGCGTTGCCAGTTGGGTCAGTCCGGCGGCGCCCACAAAGGGTGTGCCGTTGATTTCGAAGCTGGTCTTGTCGTTGGTGTGAACGACCAGCGGACTGAGCTTGTCATCGTGGTGTTCATGGAACGGATCGACCTGCACCGTATATGCGGTGTTGGCCGCGTCCACCGAGACAATCTCGCCGCGCACTCGAATTTGCTTGTTGTCGAGCGCCACCACGCTGCCTTCGAGCACGGGGCTCACGGTGACGGTTTTCGCGGTCAAATCGACCATGTTGGATGCCAGCAAATTGAAGTCGAAAGCGATGCGAGATGTTTTCGCGGCGCTGATCTGCAGGTGATTCTTGTTGTCGAGCTGCACCATCAACTGCAGTTGACCGAGGGCAGCCCCGGCGGCGTCGACCGGTTTGACCGCGACGCCCGTGCCCGTGCCGTCATCGACCATGATGGATGCATTCGTGAAATCAACCGTGACTTGTGCCGCGACATAATCGCCGGGCGGAATCTGGCGCGCGCTCAAGATCTCGCTCAAGTTGATCAGCTGAACGAAGTCGACGGCAGTGGTCGCCGGCAAGGTTTCCACCTTGGTTCCGTCAGCCTTGGTGAGCTGCAAGGAAACAAGATTCACTTGATAAGAGAGAAAATCACCGGCCGCATCGGTGATGGTCATGACCGTCGAGCCGCAGGATGAGGCCGTGCAGGACGCGGGTGCGACGGGCGCAGCGGGCGCCGGTGTCGGCGAAGACGAAGACGACATCCCACCGCCACAGGCAGTCAAGGCCGCCATCAGCAAGGCACACGCCGCGGCAGGTAGCCATCGACGCAGATTGACGTGTGCATTGATTGCACGTGGTGAAGGCAGCATAGAAATATCCTCTCTTGTGTTAGTTCTATCTCATGAGTGCTGGCCCGTTTCCGGATGGTTACCTTTAAAAGCGTCGTGAAGCTGCGACAAGTCCAGTAAAGATTTGCCGAACGGCCGAGGCGCGGTCGCGGCGTCTCCACGGTGAGGCGTCAAGGAATGACCGTGGTAAAAAGATAGACGACAAAGATGACGAGTAGCACGATGCCGTGCATGACGATGGTTCGTCCGGTTCGCAGGGCGATCGCTGTGATGAACAGCGACAACATCAACAGCACGGTGGACTTGGTGTCTATCCCCAAGACCAGCCGAGTCTGCATATACAGTGAGAGAACGCTGACGGCAGGGATGGTTAGACCAATGCTCGCGAGCGCCGAGCCCAAGGCGAGATTGAGGCTGGTCTGCAGGCGATTGGCGCGCGCTGCGCGCAGGGCGGCGAGTCCCTCGGGCAGCAAAACGATGGCTGCAATGATCACGCCGACCACGGCATCCGGTGCTCCGACGCGGGAAACCGCGGTTTCGAGACTGGGCGCGAGCTTCTTGGCCAGCAACACCACCGCCGCGAGACACGCCAGCAACAGGATTGCGCTGGCGGCCGTAACAGCATTGCCCGGCTGGCTCGCGTGTTGTGCCTCCTCCTCAGCCAGATCATGAACGAAGATTCGTCGGTGCCCGATCGTTTGCGCAAAAACGAAAGCCCCATAAATGGCCAGCGACACGACTGCAATTAACATAAGCTGACTGGGAGAGTAGAAAGGTCCTGGGGTTGTGACGGTGTAGTTCGGAAACACCAGCGTCAGGATGACGATGGCCGCCAGGGCGACCAACGCCGCACTGACCGCATCGAGGTTAAAGGTTTGCTGGCTGTGCTTGAGGCCACCGACGACCAAACACAGGCCAATGATGCCGTTGAGGATGATCATCACGGCGGCGAAGACGGTATCGCGCGCCAACGCGGCCGCTTCCGTGCCTCCAGCAATCATCAAGGAAACAATCAGCGCCACTTCGATGAGTGTGACCGCCAGCGCCAGCACCAGTGTCCCGTAGGGTTCTCCGACACGATGCGCAACCACTTCGGCGTGATGCACGGCGGCGAAAACGCTTGCGGCCAAACTTGAGGCAATGACGGCGACAAACGCTCCGCCGAGACTCAGACCGAAGCCGGCGGCGGCCATCACGATCCCCGAGAAAACCGGCGCGAGGATGGTCCACAAGGGCAGACCGGGGAGCCGGCCGCGCGTCGAAGATACAGTGTTGGATGGCATGTGGTTCGGTTATTCTGGTAGTTGGTGGCATGGCGCCGCAGGCCATTTATAACTTCCCGGGGCAAATAGTTGAAGTCAGAAAACGATTGGCGCAACACGGGCGTGCGGGTCATCAAGAGTGACCGGCTGGACAGCAATACGCCCCAGACCCCGGGCATGCTGCGCGCGGCCGCCGTGAATTTTGCCCGGGTCGGCTCGCAGAAGCTGTGGGCCGGCACGGTGATTATACAACCGAATGCGAAGACCGGCGCGCACCACCACGGCGCGCTGGAAAGCGTTATTTACGTCGTGCGGGGCGCAGCGCGCATGCGCTGGGGCGAACGCCTCGAGTTTACGGCGCAGGCGGATGCCGGCGATTTTATTTTCGTACCGCCGTATGTTCCGCACCAAGAAATCAACGCCTTGAGCGATGCGCCGCTCGAATGCGTGCTGGTGCGCAGTGACAACGAATCGGTGGTCGTCAACTTGAACATCGATGCCGCTGAACGCTTCGAGGAAGTCTATTGGATCGACCCGATCCATCCCGGGCCGCGATAACGCCGTTGCATCGCTACGGCGTATGAAGATCGTCGGTCTCGCGCTTTAGGTCCGCGAGGAATTTCTCCAGCTCCGCCTTGCGCTCGGGGACCCGTGCGCGGCCCGCGGGCGAGAGGACTCGCGCCGGCACTTTGTTCAGGTTGTCCACCAGCATGGCGACCGCTTTCGGCGCGTCGGGACTGCCCCCGTGCGGATCGACCAGCGCCATGATGCGTGCCACGCCAACGGCACCCAACCAGTCAAGGGCGTCGGCGTCGTGCAGGTAAAGTGCTTCCGCAGCGACCGGATCACGGTAGTACATATGGGTGCGGATGGCGCCGCGCACCGCCTCGATTTTCTCCATCGGAAACCCGGTTCCTTTCAGCACCGTGTCAACGACACGCGCGCCGACATCCGAGTGATCGGTTTTGACATCTTCCCAGGGTGCAAAGGCCGCCATGTCATGCAGGTACGAGGCGGCGAACAGCACGTCGTCGTCCAGGGTGATGTGATCGGCCGCCGCCAATTCCCGCGCCAGCGCATAGTCGCGCAGACAGTGCGAGTAGCCCCAGGCCGGATTCTTGAAATGACTCGCCGCCAATTCGCGTACCCCCGCGCGCCAATCCGGAGTCGGGAAGGAAGGCGTCGGCGCCGCGGCGGTGATTGCTGCACTGAGCCCAAGCGCCGCGATGAGCCCGAGCGCCGCGATGAGCGCTGCGAACGGTTTATTCATTCAACAATCCTACGCCAATGCCTCGTGTACTTTGCGGATTTGTGCCTCGGCATCGGCGAGAATGGCGGCGCAGTCGGCCGGTGTCACGCCGACACTCAAGAACGCATTGATGCCGTCGGTTCCAATGACTCTCGGCTCGGGCGTCTTCAACGCGTCGGCAAGAACCAGGCTGGCAATGAGGACGTCGACAAGTCTCGCCTCGTGCTTCCATCGGCGGTCGAGGTCGCCCTGATCTCCCA
>Ga0193726_1002856_pt1 | contig 11370 bp, 8 predicted proteins | sample H2c1metaG_FD_144928 | JGI IMG/M metagenome (GOLD analysis project Ga0193726, IMG submission 144928) | Soil microbial communities from a riparian zone of the East river system, Colorado, United States - H2c1 | ecosystem: Environmental > Terrestrial > Soil > Riparian zone | place: USA: East River... | reverse complement strand
ACACGTCTTTCGTCAAAGTACCCGGCTTGTTGAGCGCGGCTTGCGTGGCGGATGAACACGGTTCCTATCTTGCGGTGACCGTTCATCCAACTGCGGGCGGCGCACGCACCAATGATATATCCGGCGACGTGGTCGTGAACGGCCAGGTACTGCAAGACTGGGGTCTGCATCTGATCGATGCCAATCTCACGATGGGCAACCTGGTTGCGATCGTCGGCGATGAGACCAAAGCCTATCTGGCGAAAGCAAAAAAGTAAGGCAACGGCGCAAGCTTTGCAACTTACCTGAGCGCAATCCATGCTGAAACGATTCATGCTCGCTGCATTTGCCTTCGCGCTGATGGGGATGGACGCGCCGGTGGAATACTCGATCGAGGCCATACGCTACGGCATATCTCCCGGCGTTCCGGTCAGCGCCCTGGTGGTGGGGGCGCCAAAAGACGAGAAAGTCGATGTCGACTTTGTGGTGTGGCTGATTCGCGGCGGCGGCCGCAATATTCTTTTTGACAGTGGCTTTCACCGGGAGCGTTGGTTCAAACAGTGGGCGATCACGGATTAGCTGCGGCCTGATGAAGCGGTACGGCAAGCCGGCGTGAAAGCGGAGGACATCACCGATGTCGTGATCAGCCATGCGCACTGGGATCACATGGGGGGCATCGATCTGTTTCCCAAGGCGACCGTGTGGATTCAAAAAGACGAGTTTCGTTACTACACCGCAGATGCATGGCAGGCCGGAGGCCACAACGGTGGAATCGACCCGGATGATGTTCAACAACTGGTCCGGTTGAACACCGCGGGACGATTGCGGCTGGTCGATGGCGATGATGTGGAGATCATTCCCGGAATTCGCGTGTTCGTCGGATCTCGGCACACGTTCGCGTCCCAATATCTGCGCGTCGAGGGCAAGCTGCCCTATGTGCTCGCTTCAGATAATGTCTATTTCTACCGAAACTTGGACGAGCACAAGGCGAGCGCCACATTCAGCGACGCGGATCACCCGGCGAATATCAAGGCGCAGGAGCGCATGATTCAGCTGGCGGGCGCTGTCGAGCGCGTCGTTCCTGGGCACGACGCTCTGCAGTTTCAAAAATACCCAACCCACGGGCGCGTCGCCAAGATCAAATAGCTGAAACCTGATCCAGCGCTGCCTGAAATGTCGTGGCGCGCTCAGCGCCGACAAATTGGGGCCACAACTTTGCCAGAAGCATGGCCGGTTGTTCGCGCAGATCGCAGAGAATCAGCTTCGTGCCTTCACCATGGGCCTGCCGGACAAAGGCTTCCAGGGCGCTCGCGCCGCTCGAATCAATGTAGGGTACACGCTCCATGCGCAGGATGATGGTCTTGGGGGAACGGCCCGTTCGATGCAGTGCGTCCAGCATTTCCCGGGCGACGCCGAAGAACATCGGTCCCGCAAAACGAAACACTTCGACGCCCTTGGGCAGCGCGGCGCGCTGCGTGGGGTCATCAAGGCTGAGTTCATCGGGCAGCAGACCTGCGGTGTCGCTCATGCGTGCCATGAAAAGGAGCGAGGCGAGTGTGACGCCCACGCCAATGGCGACGGTCAGGTCTACGAGCACCGTCAGCGCGAAGGTCAGCAGCAGCAAGGCGCGCTCCCCCGCATCCATCTTGAGCAAGGTCTTGAAGCGTTCCACCTCGCTCATTCCCCAGGCGACAATCAGCAGGACGGCCGCCAGCGCGGCCATCGGTACCTGGGAAATCAACTTGCCGGCGACCAATAGGAACATCAACAGAAACACCGAGTGAAAAATACCGGCCAACGGCGTGCGTCCGCCCGCGCGAATATTGGTGGCCGTTCTGGCGATCGCGCCGGTCGCAGGCAGACCGCCGAACAAAGCAGAAGCGATGTTCGCGACGCCTTGTCCAACGAGTTCCTGGCCTGAACGATGGCTGTAGCCGGTCATGCCGTCCGCCACCGTTGCCGACAACAAGGCTTCCATGCCGGCCAGAAAGGCGATGGTGAACGCAGACGGCAGCAGATGCTGGATCAATGCCAGCGAAATGTCCGGAATATGGGGTGCGGGCATTCCCGTGGGCATGGCTGGAAAACGATCGCCTACCGTAGCGACGGGCAGATGCAGCAGCGTGACCGCCACGGAGGCAACCAGAAGCGCAATGAGGAAGGCCGGTAGTTGCGGCGCGAATCGCCTGAGCAACACAATCATGGTCAGCGTTGCGCTGCCGACACCGAGGGCGTAGAAGCTGGTCGAACTGAGTGCGGCCAGATAGGTTGCCCACTTTGGAATGAACTCCGCGGGCAATTTGCCGGTCGTCAGGCCCAAGAAATCACCCACCTGGCTCGAGGCGATGATCACCGCGATGCCGGCGGTGAATCCCGTGACCACCGGCATCGGAATGAAACGAATCAGCCGGCCCAACCCTGAGTAGCCGGCGGCAATGAGAATGAATCCCGCCAGCAAGGTGGCCAAAACCAATCCGGCATAACCATGCGCGGCGATGATGCCCGCGACAATGACGACAAACGCACCGGTCGGGCCGCCGACCTGTACGCGCGAACCGCCGAGCAATGAGATCAGGAATCCGGCAACCACCGCAGTGACCAAACCTTGGTTGGGCGTTGCGCCGCTTGCAATGCCGAGCGCCATGGCGAGGGGCAGCGCCACGATGGCGACCGTCAGGCCCGCGAGCGCATCGTTGCGCCAGTATTTCTTTATCTGGCCTTCGCGCCAGACAATCATGAGTTTCGGCGTGAACGCCTGCCAGAATTGACTGAGTTTGGGCTTTGCCACTGCTTAGGTCGGCGCCAGCGCGAGCGCGTGCTCGATCGCCCAGGCGGAAAATCCGGCGCACACGACGCCGATCGCGAGAAACATTGCGCCGAAGAGCTTCTCTCGAATCACGAGATGCTTCGAGTCCATGGGCGCGATGAGAAACGGTTCACCGTGCGTGGTCTCGCCGATGCAGCTGGTGCGCACGATGTTTGATTTCAGCATGTGCGCTTGAGACTCGGCGGCAGCGGCGCCGCGTGCCGCATCCCATTCGCCGCTATCGATTTTGCCGTCGTGATTTTGGTCAAATCGCGCGAGCAATGCCCCCTGGTCCGATTTCCATTGACGCAGCAGTTCCGCGGAAGCGCCGGCGCTTGTTTCGATTTCGGAATTCGAGCGCAGTTCACCGGTCACCGACAGTTGGTCGCCGACATGCAGCAGCTGCTCGTTGTATCGATAGAGATCGCTGCTCATGAATCCTCTTGAGGCAACCGGTGGGCCTCCCGGGGAGGGCGCATCTCCGTACCAAACGTCACGGCTGGTCGGCGTAATCTCGGCATTGATAGGTCCGACGAGACATTCACCATCGGCGTCCGCCAGCACAAACGGCGTAATGCTCGTTGCGCTATCGATGGTGCGCCAAGTCGTCTCGCCTTTGGCATTACGCTGTTTCTCTTGGACATTGTAGCTCCACCAGACGCAGGGCCGTAAACTAAGTGGAGAGACTGTCGGGTCGGCTTGCGCCGTCTTGGCCCGGCCGAAAACCTTGACGTAGCCCTGCGCCGCCGAGCGAATTTTAACGAGGGGGGTATCTTCCAGATACCGGTCGCGGCGGATGCTCGCCGCGAACTTATAGAGAGCCCAGCACGCGATCGCAGCCAGGACCGCTGCGGCTTCCCAGAAATGCGCAATGTTTGAGCTTCGCATATCGGTCTGCGAGATCCATGATCAGCGCGCGAACAGTGCCTTCACGTCCACGTCGGATTTTTGATCGCTCATGAACTCCAGGAGCTTGGCCGGGTGGAAGTCCCCGAAGCTTGCCACCAGCACATCCGGAAACGTCTGCAGGCGGACATTGTTCGCATTCACCGAATCGTTATAGACCTCGCGCCGATCGGCGATGGCGGTCTCCAATCCGCTGATCCGCGCCTGCAGTTGCCGAAACGCTTCATTCGCCTTCAAGTCTGGATAGCGCTCGGCAACGGCATAAAGCCCGCCGAGGCCCGCCCGCAATTCCTGTTCTGCCGCACCGACCGAGTTCACGTTGCCCGAGCTGCGTGCCGCATCGACGGCGTTGCGCGCCTTGGTCACGCGCTCCAGGGTATCGCGCTCATACTCCATGTATTGGCGGCACACCTCTACGAGCTTTGGTAATTCATCGTGGCGCTGAACCAGCAGCACGTCGATATTCGACCAGGAGAGCTTGACCGAGGCGCCGACCCGCACCAAGCCGTTATAAATGCCGACCAGGTAGGCAAGCAGTGCCGCGATCAAAAATGCCAGAACGATGAGGGTAATCATGGATTCGCTCCCTTGTGAGCGCGAATTCTAGCCGCACGGCGGACGAATACACAGTGCAGCGCCCGCATACTGTGAGGCTCGTCTCTGTCAGGGCCCGGTCTTGGTTCGCATTTTCCCGCTAAAGTCGCGTTTGCCGATCGGCAGCCCTTTCCTGCGCAGGATGTCGTACCGAAAAACTCATTTCTTGCGTTCAGCCTGCCAGCTCGCAATGGCTGCCATGGTGTTCTCGACATGCTTGTCCGGGCTCAAAGCCGTGTACTCATAGATGATCGTGCCGTTAGGGGCGATCACGTAAGACGTGCGGTTGGTGTACGAAGTGAAAAATATCGTTGCACCATAAGCCTTCGAGATTTTCTTATCGGCATCCGAGGCGACCGCGAATTTGTTGCGGCATTCGCTCACGGAGAACCTGTTGAGAGTGTCGATGTCATCGTGCGACACCCCGATCACCGTGGCGCCCATGGCCTTGAATTTGTCGGTTGCCTCGGCAAACTCGTGTGCCTCGACGGTACAGCCTTTGGTAAAGGCGGCCGGATAAAAATACAGCACCACCGGCCCGTTCTTGAGCGCATCGGCCAAGGTGAACGTAAACGGCTTTCCGGCAAGCGTCGCCTGGGTCGTGAAAGCAGGCGCCTGGGCGCCGGGCTTCAGAGCCGCATACAGGGGTGATGCGAGCAGCAGACAGCCCAGACCGAGAAGTTTTGAACGCCACATGGTTGTCGTCCTCATATGTTTTAAAAGCATTTTTGGGGGGGCAAATTTCGCCTCAATGAGAGGCACTGCAGCGGGCGGGCGGGGAGGATTTGGTCTCCGGTTTGGCGGACGCTGCGTGCAGTGTACCCTCGGCCGCCAGCTGATCAAACGCCACTTGCTGAAGCGCGCCGACCTGCGCACCCGAAAGACCCAGTTCGAAACCCGAACATTCATTCGTGCCGAGGGAACGGGGATCCCGGCCGGTGATGTTGCCGAACAACACCAACGCTTCCAGATAATAGCCGTAGGTGCTGCCGTGATAGGCATCGTAGGTCCACAAATTCATTTTGTCGGCATCGATTCCATCGTAGGGATTGGAGTCCGCGACACCCGTGCGCATCGCTCGCACCCAGGCATCGCCCACGGGGACCACCGTGATCCCGGTCCCCGCAGCTGCGCGGTCGTACCCATCACGCACATCGCGGGCCATCGCCTCGATCGGCTTGCCGTACCACGCGCCTTTGGCCAGATAAACCTGGTCGGCCCGCGGCCAGGTTGCCATGATGCGGATATCCGTTTTCGAATTCTTGGTGCGCAGGAACTGCGCCATCTGTCGGACGCTCGCGACCAGAAGGGCCGGATCGCCGGGTTTCTTGGAATCCAAGGTACTGAATCCGTGCATGACCACAGCATCCCAGGAGCGTTGCCCGATCACCTCGAGCTTGTGCTCCAGGTGCCAGTCGATGCCGACGCCGGGCTCGGTTTCGAGGTAAACGTCGTAAGGCAAGCCGGCTTGTGCTGTGAATGACTTGAACAATGCAGGCACACCGCCTTGGCCGGTGCTGTTAAGATCGGCAACGCTTTCGGGACGGTAGTAGCGCACCGGCGAGCCATAGCCAAAGGTAAAGCTGTTGCCGATGAACAGGATGCTGGCGGCGAATGTATTGCCGGCGATGAGCCATAGAGCCAGCGTCAATAGCCACTGGGTGCGCCAATTCCGGCGTTGTAATATCGGCACGATGCTATTGTCCATCCCCATCATCCGCATGTTGCCACTTTAGATTATGCGACACCACCCAAAATGAGCAGAGCCGACGAAGATCGCATCCTGCACGGCCTGTACTATTACCGCGAGAACATCGATGAAGATGTGCAGGTTTCCAGTGAGCAGTTGTTGTGGCTGGCGATGCATCCTTTGGAGGAGAGCGATGCCTGGCACAAGGACGGAAAACTTCAAAGTCTCCATGCATCCGACTTTCCGGAAGAGATCCGCGCCAAGCTGATCACGGCAAAGCTCGAACTGCCGCTGCGCTACCTGCAATACCGGCGCCTGATTACCTATGCGAAGCGCAGCGACGGAATGCTGTACGCAGCCGTCACGTTTGCGGGCGCGGATCGCGCCATCCGCCTTCACACACGGCGGGGCCGCATGGACCTGTGGTACCGGGAGCACCGAGACGGCATCGTCGGCGTCACCATCACCATCTTGATAGCCTTCATCACCGCCCTGATCACGGTTCTCGTGATCAACAAGATGCTGAGATTCTAGGCCTTTAGTCGACTGTTTCGCAGTCTCATTTTCGTTATGTCGTGCCGCCATGCCGCCATATCACGAGTCGCTGCCGCAACATTTGTCCCGGTGTTTACATAGTCGGAGCGCGGTTGATAATTGAGACATGCGTCACGGGTGTTATGGTGAGTGTCGCTATTTTTAGACGTCGTAAATAGCTGAGAATGTTGCGTATTGAAAAAGTTTCAACAACTGGATGAACGCAACATGTCACAAAGATACCGCCGCTCGCTTTGGTTACTGCCGGCAGGCGTGCTCGGTGTCGCGCTGTCTCTGACAGCTTCGAATCACCGCAGCGCTGCCCCGGTAGCGAATGCTCCTGCTGCTCAGAGTGCAGTCGCAAAGCCGCACACAACGGCATCGTTGCCTGCGCAATCAGGGGTCGCGGTGAATTACCCCCGGCATCGCTACATCGTGCAATCAGTCAGCGCGGATGCGGCTCGAGACGCCGTGTTGCGTGCGGGCGGCATCGTAACCGGCGATCTCAGTGTGATCCGCGCAGTCGCCGCGTCACTCGATGAGCATGAAATAACCGCGCTGCGCGCCGAACAGGAAGCACAGCTGCATATCTACAATGACACGGCCGTGGTTGCGAGCTCCTTGGGTGCCCTGCCCGAAACCTACTATCCCACCGAAGTGGATGCCGCCAATCTGCATATCGGCGGGATGACAGGCCGCGGTGTCACGGTTGCAGTCCTTGATTCCGGGTTATGGAACAAGCAGGGACCGCTGCAGAACGCGCCGGGCGGGATTAGCCGCGTGCTGGCCCAGTACGATGTCATTTTGGCGCGGCAGAGTCCGGGCTACTACCAGCCGTCCCCGTTGGATACCTATAGCAGAAGCATCAGCGATCCTTATGGCCACGGCACGCATGTGTCATCCATCATCGCCAGCAGCGGCGTTGCCACCACGGGCAAATATCAGGGCGTTGCGCCGGGCGTCAATTTGGTTTCCGTGCGGGCATTGGACAGCAACGGCCAGGGTCTGTATTCCGATGTCATCAGCGGCGTTCAATGGGTCATCAGTCAAAAGAAGCGGTACGGCATTCGCGTGCTCAATCTGTCCCTGGGCGCGCCGCCCTCCGGACCCTATTGGAAGGATCCGCTCAACCAGGCGGTGATGGCTGCCTGGGCATCAGGAATCGTGGTGGTCACCGCCGCCGGCAACCGCGGTCCGGATCCCTTGTCGATCAATGCTCCCGGCAATGTTCCTTATGTGATTACCGTGGGCGCCGTCACCGACAATTATTTTCCGCTGCAGACCAAGCAATATAAGTTGTCGTCGTTCTCCTCCACCGGTCCGACCTTCGAGGGATTCGTGAAGCCCGACGTCGTCGGCATGGGCGGCCACATCAAGGCCTACGCTCCCGACAACGGCACGCTGGCCACCGAAAATCCGAGTTGGATTACTGAACCGTACAGCGACATGACCATGTCGGGCACGTCGCAGGCAACCGCGGTAGTCAGCGGTGTGGTGGCGTTGATGCTGCAGGTGAATCCCGCGTTGACGCCGGATCAGGTGAAGTGCCACTTGGTGTCCGGTGCGCGTCCGGCCGTCAATTCGTCAGGAAAACTGGCTTACACCGTATTCCAGCAGGGTGCGGGCTTGGTGAACGCTCACGACGCCGCCTACAGCAACGCAAAGGGATGTGCCAATCAGGGCCTCAATGTGCAACTCGATCTCGCAGGCCTGCAACACTACGGCGGCCGCGCCAACGAAGATGCCAACGGCAATTTCTACATCATGCAAGTGTCGGCCTCGAATACGAATCTGGTGGGTTCGTTGCTCGGCGGCTTGCTGGGTGGCGTCGGCAAATTGGTGTCGAGTATTCCGCTGGTCGGCACCCTGTTGAAGGGCGTGCCGTTGCTCCTTGATGGCTTGCTGTGGAATGGTCAATATACCGCGGGCAGCGGTTATTCGTGGGCCGACGGCTATTCATGGGCCGACGGCTATTCGTGGGCCGACGGCTATTCATGGGCCGACAACTATTCATGGAGCGAAGGCTATTCATGGGCCGACGGTTACACGAGCGCCGATGTACCGCTGCCAGAATAAATAAAGCACCTGTATGCGGGCTCGCGGGCGCATTCTCAGCACTTTGGCAGCCTGCATAGCGGCGGCGGCGCTACATGGCGTCGCAATTGCGGGTGCTCCAACACCTGCGACTCGACCCATGTATTTCGAGCACCTTACGGTGCGCGACGGGCTCTCAATGAGCACCATCAGCAGCATCCTGCAGGATTCCCAAGGCTACGTGTGGCTTGCCACTGAGTCGGGGCTGAACCGCTACGACGGCTACACGGTACGGCAGTTTCGCCGTGAACGCGGCAATCAGCACGGGCTTGCGAGCGACTACATTTGGTCCATCGCCGAAGACGCGCACGGCGATCTTTGGCTCGCTACGGACGGCGGCGGCGTGGCGCGCTGGGACCGACGTACCGAGACATTTGAGCAATTCAGGCACGATCCCGAGCGTGCGCAATCGCTGGCCGGTGACGACGTTCGCGCGCTGTTGATCGATTCCAAGGGGTTCGTTTGGGCCGGAACCAAGGATCATGGACTTGATGTACTCGACCCGCGGACCGGGTCGGCGCGACATTTTCGACATCAGGATTCCGATGAGCATTCCTTGCCCTCCGATGCCATAGGCGCGTTGTATGTCGATCACGCAGGCCGAATCTGGGTCGGCACGGACGGCGGACTCAGCCGCTACGATACCCTGACCGACGGCTTCATTAGTTACGGCGAGGCTATGAGCGCCGCGCAGATACGCGACTCACGCGTTCGCGCCATCCGGGAAGATCATACTGGGGCGCTTTGGATCGGTACTGTCAACGGCGGTCTCGCCCGGCTCGACCAGAACGGCAGTACATTCACGGTGTTTCGGCATGACGCGAGCAATCCCCATTCACTGAGCCATGACCACGTCTGGGCGGTGCTGGAAGACGATGCAAAGCGTTTGTGGATCGCGACTGCCAATGGACTGGATTTATTCGATCGTAATTCGGAGTCTTTCGTCCGCTATGGGCACGATGCCGACAATCCCCAAAGCCTCCGCGACAGCAGTGTCTCATCTCTCTATCAAGACCGCGGCGGCGTGCTCTGGGTCGGGACGCGCGAGGGCGGCGCCAGTCACTGGAATCCACGCAGTTGGCTGCTGGGTCATTACTTCAGTGATGCGTTTCGCGCGTCGCAAATAGAATCCTTCGCGGATGACGGCGCGGGAAAGGTGTGGGTGGGCACCATCGGCGGGGGATTGATCGAAATCGACAGCCGCACCGCGCGCGAGCGCCACTATGGCGCGGATAAATCCAGCGGCGGCCCACAGCTTTCGGACGACCGTGTCATGGCGCTGCTCAACGATCATCAGGGCTCCTTGTGGATCGGCACCATGGCCGGCGGACTTGACCGGCTGGATCTTGCCAGCGGCAAGCTTCGCGTCTACCACTCGACGGCGGCCGATCCGAACACGCTGCCCGCCGACGGGGTCATGTCATTATACGAAGACCGACTCGGTACGCTGTGGGTCGGCACGTTTCGAGGCGGCTTGGCCAGCATCGATCGGGCTACGGACAAGATCACGCGCTATCCGTTCGGATTGGCGACTGCCCAATCGCTCAGCAGCTCCAAGGCCAGTGCAATCGTGGAGGATGCACTCGGCAATCTCTGGATTGGCACCATCGGCGGAGGCCTCAATCTCCTTGAGCGCAAATCCGGCCGCTTCTACGCTTACCGACGTGATAACCGCGACCCCAAGAGTCTCAGCGACGATACCGTGTATGCGCTGCACATCGATCCGCACGGAGACTTGTGGGTCGGGACGGCGGACGGCCTCGATCGCGTCATAGGCACTTCAGCGCAGCCCGAAGCCGTACATTTCGAAAACCAATCCGGACTCAGCGGGATGCCGAGTCAGGTGATTTGGGGTATCGAATCGGATCGGGATTCGCGCTTGTGGCTGAGCACCAACAATGGGCTGGCGCGATTCGACCCTCATATGCATTCCGTCAAGCTGTTCCATCAAGTGCATGGGCTTCAGGACGATGAATTCAACGTCAATGCGCACTTCCGCAGTGCCGACGGCACTTTGTATTTCGGCGGCAACCATGGCTTCAACGCTTTTTCGCCGGACCTTATCGCTTCCGAAGGGCCGGCGCCGCGCGTTGTATTGACCATGGCCTCGAAGCTCAACCAGCCGATAGCCGCTCAAGAGCTGCCGAACGCGACGCGTCCGTTGGCATTGGCCTATAACGACAAACTTGTCACCTTGGATTTCTCCGCGCTGGATTTCACCTCGCCTGCCGACAATCACTACTCCTACCGGCTGGAAGGCGTCGACAGCGACTGGATCGATGCAGGAACCATGCATCGCGCCACATACGCCAACTTGGATGCCGGCAATTACCTATTCAAGGTGCGCGCAGCGAATGCCGACGGCATTTGGAGCGATGATAGTTTGAGCATTCCCGTTCGCGTGGCGCCGGCCCCCTGGAATACCGTCGCAGCACGCATTGCGTACTTACTGATCAGCGTCGCGATTCTCGCATACTTGTGGCGCTTTCAGCGTCAGCGCCGTGAGCGCGAACTGCGCTACAAGCGTGAGCTCGAGCAGACCGTGCGGGTCAGGACACGCGAGCTCGAGGAGCGCAATCAACAACTGCAGGTATTGAGCCGCGCCAAGACCGACTTCGTGGCCCGCATGAGCCATGAATTGCGTACACCCATGAACGGCGTACTGGGGATGACCAGCCTGCTGCTCGATACCCATATCGATCAGTCGCAGCGGCGTTTTGCCGAGGCCATTCATCGCTCGGCCGATTCGCAAAACGCCGCTGCGACT
>Ga0193726_1002855_pt1 | contig 11371 bp, 10 predicted proteins | sample H2c1metaG_FD_144928 | JGI IMG/M metagenome (GOLD analysis project Ga0193726, IMG submission 144928) | Soil microbial communities from a riparian zone of the East river system, Colorado, United States - H2c1 | ecosystem: Environmental > Terrestrial > Soil > Riparian zone | place: USA: East River... | reverse complement strand
CGTCTCGATGCCGCGCCACATGGCGTCATGGCAGACCGTGGTCAGCCGACGCGCCAGGACCGCGGCGCTGCCGACGTAGTACATGCGGCTGGTGTCGCCGTGGAAGCCGTCGCGAATCACGGTGACGTCGATATTGATGATGTCGCCGCTCTTGAGGCGCTTGTCGCCCGGGATGCCATGGCACACCACATGGTTGACCGACGTACAGATGGTCTTGGGAAAGCCCCGGTAGTTGAGGTTGGCGGGAATGGATTTGAGCTCATCGACGATGAAATCGTGGCAGCGCTTGTCCAGCTCCTCGGTGGTCGCCCCGGGCTGCACGAAGGGCTCGATCATGTCCAGCACGCTGGCCGCCAGCCGGCCTGCGGCGCGCATTTTGTCCTGTTCGGAGGCTGTTTTGATGGTTACGGTCATGGGACGGCAGACTTTGTTTCTACTGGATGTTCATGGTATAAAGCGCGGCTATTTTTAACAACCCCGCACGCGTGTCGACACAATCGGCCGGGTGCCCGGCGGAACACTGGAAAGTTGAAGGCATTTGGCTTCAATTTCAAGGCTCCGGCGGGTTGCCGATTGGGATACGCGGAGGCTCAACCCGACCAGGAGTGTTTTATGACCAGCGTGTCTATGCGACAAATGCTGGAAGCGGGCGTCCATTTCGGACACCAAACCCGCTTCTGGAACCCCAAGATGGCCCCGTTCATCTTCGGCGAACGTAACAAAATCCACATCATCAATCTGGAGAAGACGCAGCCCCTGTACGCGCAGGCCTCGGCGTTCATCAAGGGTGTGGCCTCGGAAGGCGGCAAGGTGCTGTTCGTGGGCACCAAGCGCTCGGCCCGCGACGCGATCCAGAAGGAAGCCGCCCGCTGCAGCATGCCCTATGTGAACCAGCGCTGGCTGGGCGGCATGCTGACCAATTTCAAGACCATTCGGCAGTCGATCAAGCGGCTCAACGAATTGGACGAAATGGCGCAGAGCGGCGCCTTGGATCGGCGCGGCAAGAAAGAGGCGCAGATGCTGCGCCGGGAAATGGACAAGCTGCTGCGCAGTTTGGGCGGCATCCGTGACATGACGGCGCTCCCCGATGCGCTGTTCGTGATCGACGTGGGCCACGAGCAGATCGCGATTCACGAGGCGCGCAAGCTCGGAATTCCGGTGGTGGCCGTGGTGGACACCAACTGTTCCCCCGACGGCATCGACTATGTGATCCCCGGCAATGATGACGCCATGCGCGCCATTCTGCTGTACGCCGGCGGCGTGGCCGACTCGGTGCTGGAGGGCAAGGCCTCTCTGCCCGAGGTGCCGGTGGGCGAGGATGAATTCGTCGAGTTGGACGAGGAAGGCAACCCGAAGAAGCGCGCCGCGGGCGCGCGCCGGCCGGCGGCTCCGCCGCGCGGCGGCCACAAGAAGCCGCCGCCGCGCCGCAAGGTTCCGGTCACCGTGGTGCCGAGCGTCGCCGTCGTGGCGGCCTCGCTCGACGAAGTCGAAGTCGACGACGTCGACGCCGCGGACACTCCGCCGGCGGAAACGCGTCCTGCCAGCGCCCCGCGGCGCCGGCCGGTCGGCCGTAGTGCGCCGAGGCGTGGCGCATAGCGCGCGCATCAGAGTCGGCCAGCGCCCCTGCGGGGGCGGCCGGCCTTTCATCATCCAACTTCGAGGAAACTGCCGCTTGCGGCCGTTCTAACCAATGAATATCACGGCAGACACAGTCAAACAGCTTCGCGAGCGCACCGGCGCGGGAATGATGGAGTGCAAGAAGGCACTGGTCGAAACCCAGGGCGATTTGGACGCCGCGGCGGAACTCATGCGCAAGTCCGGCCTTGCCAAGGCCGACAAGAAGGCGGCGCGCGGCGGCGCCGAGGGGACCGTCGTGGTGGAGCGCGCCGGCAACAGCGCCGTGCTGGTGGAAGTCAATTGCGAGACCGACTTCGTGGCGCGCGGCGATGAATTTCAAGCCTTCGCGCGCGACGTGGCCCGGTTGGCGCTGCAGAAGGCGCCGGCGGATGTGAGCGCCCTGGTGGCCCAGGCGAGCGGTGCGTCCACGCTGGACGAACAGCGCCGCGCGCTGATCGCGAAGATCGGCGAAAACATTTCGGTGCGGCGCTTCGCCCGCGTGACCTCTCCGGGGGTGCTCGGCGCCTATATCCATGGCGGCCGCATCGGCGCTCTGGTGGCCCTGCAGGGCGGCGACGAGGCCTTGGCGCGCGACCTGGCCATGCACGTCACGGCGGCGAATCCCGCCTACATCGATGCCGGCGGCGTGCCGGCGGCGGTGCTCGACAAGGAGCGCGAAATCCTGGCCGAACAGACCAAGGCCGAAAAGAAGCCGCCGGAGATCATCGCCAAGATGGTCGAAGGCCGTTTACGCAAGTATCTGGCTGAAATCACCCTGGTGGGCCAGCCCTTCGTCAAGGATCCGGACACCACCGTCGAGAAGCTGCTGAAGAGCTCAGGCGCCACGGTGGTGCAATTCGTGCGCTATGCCGTGGGCGAGGGCATCGAGAAGAAACAGGATGATTTCGTCGGCGAGGTGATGGCCCAGGTGAAGGCGCAGACCAAGGCCGAGGGGGACGGCGCGGGCGGCGGCCCCAAGGACGCCCCCAAGAAGACGCACTGAGCGGCAACCGCTTGAAATCAAAGACCCCGCGCCTGCGGGGTCTTTTATAGTAGGGTACGGATACGAGATCATGACCAACACAAACGCCACGGCTCGGTACCGCAGAATTTTGGTCAAGTTGTCCGGCGAGGCGCTGCTCGGCGGCGAGGACTACGGCATTGATCCCATCATCCTCAAACGCATTGCCGGAGAGATCCGCGACCTGACCCAGATGGGTGTCCAGGTCGCCTTGGTATTGGGGGGCGGCAATATCTTCCGCGGCGCCGGCTTGGCGCGCGCCGGCATGGATCGCGTCACCGCCGATCACATGGGCATGCTCGCCACCGTGATCAACGCGCTGGCGCTGCAGGATGCCCTCGAGAGCCTGGGTACTTATGCCCGCGTCATGTCGGCGCTGCGCATCAACGAAGTATGCGAGGACTACATCAGGCGCAGAGCCGTGCGTCATCTGGAGAAAGGGCGGGTGGTGATCTTCGGCGCCGGCACCGGCAACCCGTTCTTTACCACCGACACGGCCGCCAGCCTGCGCGCCATCGAGATCAATGCGGAAATCCTGCTCAAGGCCACCAAGGTCAACGGCATTTATGACTCCGATCCGGTCACCAATCCGGGCGCCAAGCGCTATACCCGGCTCACCTTCGACAAGGTGCTGAACGACCGCCTCAACGTGATGGACGCCACCGCCATCGTCATGTGCCGTGAAAACAATCTACCGCTGCAGGTGTTCAATCTGTTCAATGCCGGCGATTTGATGCGCATCGTGCAAGGCGAGGACGTCGGCACCGTCGTCAGCGCGGAAGGCTAAGGGGGATCCATGCTCGAGGAATTGAAGAAAGATGCAACGCAGCGCATGCAGAAGTGCGTGACGGCGTTTCGAGATCAACTGAAGAAGATGCGCACCGGGCGCGCGCACACCAGCCTGATCGAACACATCAAGGTGGATTATTACGGCTCGGAGATGCCGCTGAATCAGGTGGCCAATATCGCCACCGAGGATGCGCGCACCTTGACGGTCAGCCCGTGGGAAAAATCGATGGTGCCGGTGATCGAAAAGGCGATCTACAAGTCCGATCTGGGACTGACCCCCAACACCGCCGGACAGCTCATCCGCATCAACATGCCCGCGCTCACCGAAGAGCGCCGCCGCGACATCATCAAGGTGGTGAAGTCCGAGGCGGAGAACGCCCGCGTGGCGGTGCGCGGCGTGCGCCGCGAAGTCATGACCGAGTTGAAGGAAATGCTCAAGGAAAAGCTGATTGCGCAGGACGACGACCGCCGGGCGCAGGATGACGTGCAGAAGCTGACCGACAAGCATGTCGCGGAGATCGATCATGCCATGGCGGAAAAAGAGAAGGAGCTGATGCAGGTGTGAAGATGGCCGACTCGCCGCAGCATGTCGCAATCATCATGGACGGCAACGGTCGCTGGGCCCGCTCGCGCGGCATGCCGCGTCCCGCCGGGCATCGCGCCAGCGTCAAGGTGGTGCGCAAGGTGGTGGAGGAGTGCGCAAAGCGCAAGGTGCGCTTTCTCACGCTGTTCGCCTTCAGCAGCGAAAACTGGCGCCGGCCGCCCGACGAAGTCGGGATGCTCATGAACCTGTTTCTCGATGCGCTGGAGCGCGAAGTGGCGGACCTGCATCGCAATCAAGTGCGTTTGACCTTCATCGGCGACCGCGAGTTGCTGGGGGCCGAACTCGCGCGCCGCATGCAGGCCGCGGAACAACTCACCGCGGACAATTCGGGGCTGCGGCTGATCGTGGCCATGGCCTACGGCGGGCGCTGGGACATCGCCCAGGCGTGCCGCGCGCTCGCCGCCGAGGCGGCCGCCGGCACGCTGCGCGCCGCCGACATCGACGAAGCGCAGGTCGCGCAGCGCCTGGCGCTGGCCGGGATTCCGGACCCCGACCTTCTGATCCGCACCGGCGGGGAGCGCCGGATCAGCAATTTCTTGCTATGGAATCTTGCCTATACCGAACTGTATTTCTGCGACGCGCTGTGGCCCGAATTTGCGCCGCCGCACCTGGACGCGGCCTTCGAGCATTTCTTGCAGCGTGAACGGCGCTACGGCAAGACATCGGCGCAGCTCGCGGCGCAAGCGGACGCCTGACACAGCCCATGCTTAGGACGCGAATTCTCACCGCGATCGTTCTTGCCTGCCTGCTGCTCGCCGGTTTGTTCCTGCTGCCCGCGCCCTGGGCGGCGGGGGCGTTCGCTGCGGTATTCACCTTCGGCGCGTGGGAGTGGGCTGGATTCGGCGGATTGCGCGGCACCGCGGCGCGCACGGCCTACGCCGCCGGCGTCGCACTCGCGCTGCTGCTCGCCTGGCAGTGGACCGCGAATCCTGCGCATTTGCCGTGGCTGCTCGGCGCAGCGTGCCTCTGGTGGCTGTGCGCCTGGCTGTGGCTGTGGGCGGCGCCGACCCGTCATCATCCGCTGCTGGCGCTGCTCTGCGGTGTGCCGGTGCTCGTGCCGCCCTGCATTGCCCTGGCGAGACTTCTGGCCGCGAGCCACGGCTTCGCGCCGGGTCCGCAGATCGTGTTGTGGCTGGTGCTGTTGGTGATCGCCGCCGACATCGGCGCTTACTTCGCCGGACGGCGCTTCGGCAGTCTGAAATTGGCGCCGCGCGTCAGCCCGGGCAAGACTTGGGAGGGCGCGCTCGGCGGCCTGGGCGCGGTGGCGCTGGTGGCCTGGGGCGGTGCGGCCTACTTTAAATTGCCGCAGCTCGACGCGGTGATCTTCGGCTGCACCGTCGGAATTTTCTCCATCATCGGCGATTTGACCGAGAGCATGTTCAAGCGCGGCGCCGGCTTAAAGGACAGCGGCGCGCTGCTGCCCGGACACGGCGGGCTATTGGACCGCATCGACAGCGTGACGGCGGCGGCGCCTTTGTATGCGCTGGGGCTCTTCAGCTCCGGTGTGATCGCATGAGCGCGCCGCGCGGTCTCGCCATACTGGGGTCCACCGGGAGCATCGGGCGCAGCACTCTCGAGGTGGTGGCGCTTCACCCGGAGCAATTCCGGGTCGCGGTGCTGGGCGCCCATCGCAGCTGGCAATCCATCGTCGAGCAGGCGAAGCGCTTCAATCCGGATCTGGTGGTGCTGGTGGATCCGGAGGCGGCGGCGCAGGCCCGGGCGGCACTGCGCGATTGCGGCTGCGCGGCACGCGTGGAGAGCGGCACCGATGCGCTGTCCCAGGCCGCCGCCGGCGACAATGTTCAAGTGGTGATGGCGGCCATCGTGGGTGCGGCGGGACTGCTGTCGACGCTCGCCGCCGTGCATGCGGGCAAGCGCGTGCTGCTCGCCAACAAGGAAGCGCTGGTCATGGCCGGCCCGCTGCTGATGGATGAAGTGCGCCGCGCCGGCGCCGAGATCATTCCGATCGACAGCGAACACAATGCGATTTTTCAATGCATGCCCGGTGGCTATCTCCCCGGCGAGCCCACGCGCGGCGTGGTTCGAGTGATTTTGACCGCCTCCGGCGGACCGTTCCGTTGCGCCGAGCCCGGCAGCCTCGCGAAGGTCACGCCCGACGAAGCATGCGCCCACCCGAAGTGGAAAATGGGGCGCAAGATTTCCGTCGATTCCGCCACTTTGATGAACAAGGGACTCGAGATCATCGAGGCGACCCTGCTGTTCGGGTTGCCGGAAACACGGGTGGATGTGCTGGTGCATCCGCAAAGCGTCGTGCACTCGCTGGTCGAGTACGCCGACGGCTCGATGCTGGCGCAGCTGGGCGCGCCCGATATGCGCACGCCGATCGCGCAGGCGCTCGCGTGGCCGGCACGATTTGCCTCCGGCGTACCCTCGCTGAATCTCGCCGAGGTCGGCCGGCTCGACTTCGAGCCGCCGGATCATCAGCGGTTCCCTTCCTTGAGTCTGGCCCGAGCGGCGGCGCGGGCCGGGGGCACGGCGCCCGCCGTGCTGAATGCGGCCAATGAGGTCGCGGTACAGGCGTTTCTCACCCTGCGCTTGAACTTTACCGCGATAGCAACGGTCATTGACAAGGTGCTGCAGCGCCTCGATTCGTCCCCCGTCAAGGCCTTGGGTGACGTTTTGGACGCCGACGCGGCAGCGCGACGCTTGGCTGAAGCCTTGATCGAGCCCAGCTCTGGAGCCTTTGCATGAAAATGTTGATTTTCATTGCGGCCTTCTTGGTTGCAATCGGGATATTGGTGGCGGTCCATGAATTCGGGCACTACTGGGTGGCCAAGAAGCTCGGCTTCAAGGTTTTGCGCTTCAGCATCGGGTTCGGCAAACCTCTGGTGATGCGGGTGGGCAAAGACGCCGACCGCACCGAGTACTGCGTGGCCGCCATCCCGCTGGGCGGCTATGTGAAGTTGCTGGATGAACGCGAGGGCGAGGTGAGCGAATCGGAGCTGCATCGCTCATTCACGCGCCGGCCCGTGATCCACCGCATCGCGGTGCTGTTGGCGGGGCCCGCCATGAACCTGCTGTTCGCCTCGTTTCTGTACGCCGTCCTCGCCATGGTCGGCACCGAAATCGTCAAACCGGTGGTCGGTCAAGTGCGGCTCGACAGCCCCGCCGCCATCGCCGGTCTGCAGCGCGGCGACCTGATCGTGCGCGTGGGCGATCGGCACGTCGAGGACACCGAAGAGCTGCAGCTGGCGCTGATCCGGCAGTTCACCGACGACGGCGTGATTCCGCTGCGCGTGCGCCGCGATGGCCGGGAGCGGTCGTTGACGCTGCGCGTGGCCGACGACCGGCGCGCCATGACCGAGCCGGGCAAGCTGCTGCCGGGCCTCGGCTTCGACCTCGCGACCTGGAACGCCGCCACGCTGATCAAGGAGGTGCCCGCGGAGAGCGCCGGCGCGCGGGCGGGCCTGCACGCCGCAGACCGGGTCCTGGCGGTCGACGGCCAATCGGTCGCCAACAGCACTGAATTCGTCGCCATGGTGAACGCCGCGCCGGATCGCGACATTTCCATCGAAGTCGAGCGCGGCGGTGCGCGATTGCGTATCGTAGCGGCCGTGCCGCGGGTCCTGGAGCAGGGCCGATCGATCGGCCGGCTGGGGATCACGCTCGGGGAAGGGCCGCGGGCCTGGCCTCCCGGGCTGGTGGAAACCCACCGCTCGGGTCCGGTGGACGCGGTGGTGGGCGGCGTGGCGAAGACCTGGGAGATGTCCTCGCTCACCGTGCAGATGCTGTGGCGAATCGTGACCGGGCAGGTGTCGGCCAAGAACATCAGCGGTCCGATCAGCATCGCGGAATTCGCCGGGATCAGCGCCTCGTTGGGAGTCACGGCGTTTTTGGCCTTTCTGGCCATCATCAGCGTGAGCCTGGGCGTGCTGAATCTGATGCCTGTGCCGCTATTGGACGGCGGCCAGGTGGTTTATCAATTGGTCGAAGCGGTCAAGGGGACGCCGCTGTCGGAGCGCGCTCAGCTGTTCGGTCAGCAGATCGGGATCGCGCTCCTTGTCGTGTTGATGAGCCTCGCCTTTTATAACGATATTTCAAGACATTTGAATTAACGGGAAATCATGATCAATAGAAATTGCAATCGGTCGTTGTCGCGTGCGGCTTGAATTGCGTTGGGCTTGCCTGGTGGCGCTTGCCATCCAGTCCTGGGGTACGGCTGCGCGCGCGCAAGGCGCGCAGGACACATTCACCGTCGGCGACATTCGCATCGAAGGTCTGCAGCGAATTTCCGAAGGCACGGTATTCAATTATCTGCCGGTGAACATCGGCGATCACCTCGACGGCCAGCGCATCGGCGAGGCGATGCGCGCGCTGTACGCGACCGGATTCTTCCGCGACGTCGAACTGCGGCGCGACGGCAACATCCTGCTGGTCGTGGTGGTGGAACGGCCGTCCATCGCCAAGTTCGAGATCAAGGGCAATAAGGACATCAAGACCGAGGATCTGCAGAAGAGCCTGCGCAACGTGGGTCTCGCCACCGGCAAGACCTTCGACCGCTCGGTGCTGGATGAGGTGAAGCAGTACCTCACCGACCAGTACTTCAGCCGCGGCAAATATGCGGTACGCGTCGATACGAAGATCACCGAGCTGCCCGGCAACAAGGTCGACATCGTCGTCGACATCAAGGAAGGCAAGCGCGCCAAGATCGAGCAGATCAATCTGGTCGGCAACACCAAGTTCAAAGAGAAGGACGTGCTCAACAGCTTCGAGCTGAAGACGCCGAACTGGCTGTCCTGGTACAAGCAGGACGACCGCTACTCGCGCGAGTCGCTGCAGGGCGACTTGGAGAAGCTGCGCTCCTACTACATGGACCGCGGCTACGCGAATTTTCAGATCGAGTCGACGCAGGTGACCATCGCCCCCGAAAAAGACGACATGTACATCACCGTGAACGTCAACCAGGGCGACGTTTTCAAGGTGTCCGAGATCAAGCTGGCCGGGACCATGGTGGTGCCCGAGGCGCAGCTGCGGCATTTGCTGTTGATCCAACCCGGCGACACTTTTTCGCGCAAGGCGGTGACCAGCAGCCAGGAACTCATGAGCTACCGGCTGGGCGCCGACGGCTACGCGTTCGCCAAGATCGATCCGGTGCCGACCCCGGACAACGACAAGAAGACCGTCTCGCTGACGTTTTTCATCGAGCCCGGCAACCGCGTCTATGTGCGGCACATCAATTTCAACAACACCACGGCGATCAACGACGAGACCCTGCGCCGCGAGATGCGCCAGCTGGAAGGCGGGTGGTTGTCGAATTCGGCGATCGAGCGTTCCAAGGAGCGCCTGCAGCGCCTGCCCTATGTGGAGAAGGTGGAGTTCGAGACCAAGCCCGTGCCCGGCAGCGCGGATCTCGTCGACGTGGACTACAACATCAAAGAGGGATTGCCGGGACAATTCGGCGGTGGTATCGGCTACTCGGAATCGCAAAAATTCAGCTTGAACGGCAATTTCGTCCACAGCAACTTCATGGGAACCGGCGACCGCATCGCCTTGGAAGTCAACGCCGGCAAGTACAGCAAGAGCTATGTGTTCTCGCACACCGATCCCTACACCACCATCGACAATGTGGCGCGCACCACCTCGTTCACCTACCGCGACATCACGCAGTTCGTGGCGGCGTCGTCGGCGTTCTCGACCAAGCAGCTCACGGCGGCGATGCAGTGGTCCTACCCCATTACCGAGTACCAGTATCTGCAGGCGGGCGTGTCCGCGAACAAGAACACCCTGGTCGTCTCCCAGGGTTACAGCGCGCAGCAGGCCGTGGACTGGGTCAGGAGCAACGGCAATAACTTCGAGCGCGTGCTCGCGGACACCAACGGCGACGGCGTGGTCAACTCCTTGGACAGCCCCTACACGGTGTATGGCACCGATTTCTATACCTACGAACTGACCGCGGGTTGGAATTTCGACATGCGCAACCGCGCGCTGTTCGCCGACCGCGGCCTGCATCTCAGCGTGTCCGGCCGCTATGCGATACCGCCGAGCGACGTCCGCTACTACGCGACCAACTTCCAGTACCTGCAGTACGTGCCGATTTGGCGCAAGTGGCTGCTGTCCTTCACCGCGCAGGTCGACTATGCCTCGGCGCTCGGCCGCACCACGGCTCTGCCGCCGTATCTCAACTACTTCGCGGGCGGCCCGGACAGCATCCGCGGCTACCGGGAGAGCCGCTTGGGGCCCCGCGACAACATCGGCCTCGGCAACCCCTATGGCGGAAACTTCCGGGTGGTCAACCGCCTGGAGATGATCTTCCCGGTGCCTGAGAAGTGGAAGAGTTCGGCCCGGGTGAGCTGGTTCTATGATATGGGCAACGTGTTCCAGACCGGCAACAAGGTGCAATTCCTGGGGGTCGACGACATAACGCCGGTCAACTACCATTTCAGTTATGATAATCTGAAACGATCGACCGGTATCGCGGTGCAATGGCTTGCGCCCTTGGGACTATTCCGATTCTCATACGGCATTCCTTTGAATGCGTATCCCGGCGACACGGTAAGATTCAACGACGAAACGGAACGGTTCCAATTTTCTATCGGTCAAGCATTTTGACCGCACACAATTTGAGGTCTTAAAGATCAACATGTCGACTTTCAATCGCAGTATTGCGTTCTTGAGCTTGTGCCTATGCGGAGTGCTGGTGTCCGGCCAGGCGAGCGCGGAAATCAAAATTGGCGTGGTCAACTTTCAGAAGCTGCTGGAAGAGGCGCCGCAGACCAAGACTGTAATGCAGGCCCTGGAAAATGAGTTTGCGCCGCGTCGGCGCGAACTGATGACCATGCAGAACGACCTGAAGTCGCGCGAGGAGAAATTGCAGAAAGAAGGCGCCCTGATGTCCGAAGCCGACCGCGTCAAGGCGGAGAAGACATTTCGCGACGAGCAGCGGGAATTCTCGCGCAAGGCCGGCGAGTTCCAGGACGACGGATCAACCCGCAAGAACGAGGAAATCGGCAAGGTGCAGCGCTACCTGCTCACGGAGATCCAGGGTTACGCCAATGCCCAGGGCTTCGACCTGGTGCTCGGTGAAGGCGTGTTCTTCGCCAAGGGCCCGTTCGACATCACCGCCCAGGTGCTGGCAGTGCTGGCGACCAAGCCGGCGAGCCTGCCCGCGACCTCGCCCGGCGCGCAGAAAGCGCCCGCGGCACCGCCGGCCAAGACTCCCGGCGTCAAGTAAGCGCACCAACCTTTCGCACGCCGACGTGGTGCGCAGGTGCAGGGAGATTTCAGCCTAGGGGAGTTGGCCGTGAAATTCGGGCTCGGGCTGCGCGGCGAGCCCGGGCTCCGGGTCTCGCGGGTCGCCACCCTGTCGCACGCCGACCCCG
>Ga0193726_1002854_pt1 | contig 11372 bp, 10 predicted proteins | sample H2c1metaG_FD_144928 | JGI IMG/M metagenome (GOLD analysis project Ga0193726, IMG submission 144928) | Soil microbial communities from a riparian zone of the East river system, Colorado, United States - H2c1 | ecosystem: Environmental > Terrestrial > Soil > Riparian zone | place: USA: East River... | reverse complement strand
CCACAAGCGGGAGACCCGATTGTGGTGGGCCGAATAGAGTTTTTCAAACGCCACCCTATCTCCAGAAGCAACAAGAGCTATCAGCGCAATATCCTCAAGATCGCTCGGCGATAGGGGTCGATTGGTACCTGCATGCTCGAACATTGGAATGCTTCCTGATTGGCTGTCTCTGCGGACGACGCGACGCCTCGTCTTCGCGATCTGAGTTCACCTGGGAGCGCAATATTCCACACGCACTGCGCGTTGCCTATGATGATTTCCCACTACACGCAAATCGCGCCGCCCGAAACGATCAGCTTCCTTAGGCGAATCGCTGGCCGGAAATGATCCTTCGAGTGCCTGATCGATTGATCGAGACGAAGTCTGCGTCTCGTTATCGGTGCGTCATTAGAATCTGGATATCACGTAAAGGCGTGACTTGCGGACGACAAGACAAGTCGTAAGATCCGTGACTCTTTAGTTTTGCATCGAGGGGGTCCGATGGACGATCAACAAATGCCATGCGAGCGCGCCGACATGTCGGAACGACGGATCGTCGCGATCCAAGCCAGCGATAAGGAGAGCGGGGATTTTCTCCGCGTCGGGCATCACGCCGAGACGAAGGATCAACGTCTGACAAACCAGCTGCTTACCGTAGTGTCCGAATTAATTGAGACCATGGCAGACGCACTTTCTAAGGATCGTGAGACGGCGCGTGAATGTGTGCGTCATGCGAGCGCGGCGCTGCTGTCCTGTGCCCGCGATGCCGAGGAGTCTGTGGATGCCGCATTGGTCGAGACGAATGAGCGGCGCATGCATCGTGGTGGCCTGGCGCCGTGGCAGGTGCGCAGCGTGACCACGTATATCGATGCGAATTTGAGTGCATCGTTATCGTGCGAGGAGCTGGCTCGTTTGGCGAGGTTGAGCGTTTCGTACTTTGCGCGGGCGTTCAAGTGCACGTTTGGTTACTCGCCTCACGTATTTCTGATGAGGCGGCGGATGGAGCGCGCGCAAGGTCTGATGCTGAAAACCGATGCTCCGCTCGCGCAAATCGCACTTGATTGCGGATTCGCGGATCAGGCACACCTGTCGCGGCTCTTCCTGCAATTCACGGGCGAGAGGCCGGCATCGTGGCGCCGTGCTCGAGCAAGCGGGTCGGGTTAGGGATTTCGGCTCAACCCGCCAGTCGGGGACGCCGTGCGGCCTATACAAAGGGTCGATAGAGGCATGACGCTCGGTCCGCGGCCCAGGGACTTTCGCGCACAATCAATGAGTTACGCGCGCCGCCCGGCGCTATAAAAATACTTTTATGTTCTGGGGGGTCTGACAGCCCTGCTTTTCGCTCTACAGTACTAGGGAATCCACACTAGGGGACGCTTACCGCATGCCGAATGGGTCGATGCTCGCGGGGTGGCAGCAGCGCTGGAATCGGAGCCTTCTGCGGTTCTTGGGTAGGCGCGTGCGCTCGGCCGTGGATATCGAGGATTTGGCGCAGGAGACCTATTTGCGGTTGCTGCGCGCGCGAGACTTGGGCGAAGTGCGCAATCCGCAGGCCTATCTGCTGCGCGTAGCCAGTCATGTTCTCATCGAGTGGCGCGATCATCAGCCTCGGCCTGAATCTCTCGTGGAAATAGATGACGATCTGCTGATCGACGATTGCCCGCCGGATTTCGAGCTCGAGGCAAGCATTTCACAGGAGCGCCTGAACCATACGTTGGCTGCCGTATCGCCCACGATGCGTACGGTATTGCTGCTGCGATTGCGCGACGAGCGCTCCTGCAAAGACATTGCACAGGAACTCGATATCACGTTAAGACAGGTTAGGCGCTATCTGGCTCGTGGCTATGAACGATTGCGCACGGCGCTGGAGAATTGAAATGGCGAGCGATATGGAATCTCAAACGTCAGTTCTCGAGCAGGCTTCTCACTGGTGGGAACTGCTCCACAGCGACAGCGCTTCGAGCACTGATCATCGCGAATTTGGAGAATGGGTAGCTCGATCGCCTGAGCGCGTCGAGGCGTATTTAGAAACCGCACGACTCGTTAAGGCCATCAAGTCACCCCGATTGATTTGGCCGAGCACTGCTGCAGAGGTGCTGATTCGCGAGGCCAAGTCTTCGCCTGAAACCGTGCTTCCATTCTCGACTGCACGAGTCGCCGCATCCGTGGATCGCCGCGGAGCTCGGCGATCTCATGGCCGACTCGCGTGGGCCGCCGCCGCGGTTCTGCTCATAGGGGTCGGACTGGTTCTGTTCATGCTGGAAACGCCGCAGGAATTTAGAACGGCGCTCGGCGAGCAACGCTCTGTGCTTTTGGCCGATGGCTCGCGGGTGACGCTTAATACCGCCTCAACGATCGAAGTCAATTTGCACAACGGTCGCCGAGAAGTGCGTGTGGTGCAGGGGGAAGCGCTGTTCGAGGTGGCGCACAACGCGGCGCGGCCCTTCGTGGTGCGCGCCGGTAATGCGCTGCTTAAGGATGTCGGCACACAATTCAATGTCGATATGCATTCGAACGGCACCACGGTGACCGTGGTGGAAGGCCGAGTGGCCGTCGACTCGCCAGGAGCGAGAGAGATTGCCGGCGCACAAGCGGATAACAGCGCCCGTGGCACGGTCGAACCTTTGATTCTGGGAGCCAATGATCGCGTCCTCGTTACGCCTGCAGGCGTCGGCGCCCCCCAGCGCGGCGTCAATGTTACGGCATCCGTGGCCTGGACCCAGCGCCAGTTGATGTTCGAGCATCGACCCTTGGGCGAAGTTGCCGAGGAATTCAATCGCTACAACAGGGATCGTATTGACATTGACAGCGCAGAACTCAAGCGTCAAGAGGTGACCGGTGTTTTCGAGGCCAAGGATCCGGCATCTTTTGTGGCATTTTTATCGAGCGTCCCCGGCGTGGAGATTCGAGAGGCAGCGAATGGCACTCACATTGTGTTGCTTCGCAGTCCGACCGACCTTCCGGACACGCGGCGTGCGCTGCAATGAGAGGCGTTGACGTGCCAGAGTTCGCAATGAAACCCACGGTCTATGTCGTGGATGATGACGCTGCTATCCGCGAAGCATTGGATGCAATGTTGACATCGGCGGGCATAGGCGTGGTGACCTGCGCTTCGGCCAGCGACTATTTTCGCGTGCGGAAGCCCGATCAGCCCGCGTGCCTGATTCTGGATGTTGCGCTTCCCGAAGGCAGCGGCATCGACCTACAACGGCAGCTGAGCACGGGGGACCACCCACCCATCATTTTTCTCACCGGCGCCAGCGATATACCGACCATCGTGCGCGCGATCAAGGCGGGCGCCATCGATTTTTTGACCAAGCCCTGCCGTAAAGCGGACTTATTGGCCGCGATCGAGACCGCCATCGCGCAAGACTATCAGGTGCGCGCCGAGAGAGTGGAGCGCATGCGGCTCAAGTATCGCCACTCCTGCCTCACGCCGCGTGAGCGGGAGGTCCTACCGCTGGTAGTCGGTGGTCTCCTCAACAAACAGGCCGCCGCCAAACTCGGCATCAGCGAGACCACGCTTCAAATTCACCGCAGCCGCGTCATGCGCAAGATGGAGGCCGAATCGCTCGCTCAGTTGGTTCGGATGGCGGGCAAACTAGCGGTACCACTGCCGCGCGCCAAATCGCACTAGACGACATGGGAAATCCACCGGCATTGCTGGCTTGCGCATGGGGTTCCCTGGAGGTACCGACCGGCTCGATGCACGATTCGCAAGCCACGGCGTCTCAGGCGCCGCGCGCCATGACGGTGAGGGAGCTGATCGCATCGATCGCCCATGAAGTTAACCAGCCTTTGGCTGCCATCGTGGCGAATGCCGAAGCCTGTTTGAGCTGGCTTGGCACGGATCAGCCGGATTTGGCACGAGTGCGTGAGGCCGCGAAACGCATCGTCAGGGACGGATACCGCGCGAGTGCCGTGCTCAGCAGCATACGCGCCGTGCTCGAGAGTCCTGTGCCGACGATGTCGGAGCTCAATCTCAACGAGGTCATCCGGGATATTCTTGACCTCATGCGCAACGAGTTGAGCCGGTACGACGTCGTTCTTCAGATTGACCTGTGCAAACAGCTTGGCTGCGTCTGGGGGAATCGAATCCAGTTGCAGCAAGTGCTGATCAATCTCATTAAGAATGCCATTGAGTCCATGAGCGACTCGGTCGTGCGGCCGCTATTGGTGCGTGTGAGCACGGCGGTGCAGGGCGAATTGGCCGTGGTCGCCGTCGAAGATTCTGGCAGCGGATTTGATGCAGCGGCGGCAGAGCATATGTTCGAGCCCTTTTTTACCACCAAGCGCGAGGGCACCGGTGTTGGCTTGTCGATTTGCCGCTCCATCGTGGAAGCTCATGGCGGAGTCCTGTGTGCATCCCGCAAGGAGTCTCCAGGAAGCGTGTTTCAATTTACTGTGCCGCTGATCCACCCGCCGATATCGGTACAAAATTAGGGAAGTCTCTGGTTTCTGCGTTTGCCAGCGGCGGCGGACTCTGAAGAAGGCTTCGGTATCTGCCGCGACGATTTATAAGAACAATCAAAGGGGCTTTTGCAGGTGCGCCGTAACGTTTTACTGTGTCTTTGCATCGTTGCCATCGCTTGGATCACGCGTCTGGCGGCAGCTCCGGGCAGCGAGCCCGTCAAGTACCATTTCAAGATTGACAGTCAACCGCTGGGGACCGCGCTGCAGCAGTTTGCAGAGCAGAGCGGGGTACAGATCATCTTTTTCTCCCAGGTGACGGAAGGACTTCAAGCGCCTGCCTTGAACGGCTCCTACACCATTTCCGGCGCGCTGGAAATGCTTCTCTCCGGTTCACGTTTGATTTTTCGAGTGATCAATCGGAAGACAATTGAGATAATCGAACCGTAACAGAGGGCGGCCGCGCATCGTGAAACTCAAGGCACCTGCTACGATATTGTGGAGTTTTTTCATCGCAGCCGGGTGCGCGCCTGGATTGATCGTTGCCGCCCCGAGTACCGAACCTGCGAAATACGATTTCAAGATCGATGGTCAGCCGCTCGGCACTGCTTTGCAAGCGTTGGCCAAGCAGAGTGGGGTGCAGATCGTCTTTTTTTCGCAGATCACTGAAGGCCTTCGGGCGCCGGCCCTTGAGGGTCAATTCACGGTCAGCACGGCTCTGGAGCTCCTTCTCGCGCATTCTCGATTGACTTTCCGACTCATCAATCCTAAGACAATCGAAATACGCGCACTCGGTGCCGACAGTTCTCAGAGTCAATACGATGCTGCTGCCAAAAGCGGAAAGGCAAGGGCGTCCGTCGACCCGCACAAGCGCCCGGGTGAAAAAACGGCTGCCCAAAATTCGGCTGCTTTGGACGAGATCGTGGTGAACAGCACCGCCGAGGGATTGGTCGCCACGCGCACCGAGACGCCGTTGCGTGAGATTCCCCAGACCATTTCGCTCATTTCCCAGGAACAAGTACGCCAGCAAAACGATACGGATCTTGCAGACGTGCTCAAGAATGCCGTGGGCATTACGGTTGTCGAGAGTAATTCGTTGAGCAGCAGGTTTGTCTCGCGGGCATTTACGATTACTACATTCCACCTCGACGGCGGGGCTGCCTTGAATTCCTTCAGCAATACGCCCATCTATGGAACACCCGATTTAGGGGAATACGACCACGTCGAAGTGCTGCGCGGTTCTGATGCCCTGTTTGGCGGCCTAGGAAATCCGGGCGCCAGCGTCAACATTGTTCGCAAGCGTCCGCTGGCTAGCAACGAAGCCATGTTCAGTGCCTATGCGGGATCCTGGAACAACACCCGTGCCGAAGCGGATGTCACGGGGCCGCTTGGCTTCGACGGGGCGTTGCGCGCACGGCTCGACGTCGTTTTCGGCGACAAGGATTATTTCTTCAAGCCTGCGAGCTTCGAGCGAAAAAAAGTCTTTGGCGTGCTTGAATGCGATCTAACGACGCGAACATTGTTGACGGTGGGCGGCAGCTACCAATGGGACGATGCCGTGCCGTTTGTCAATGGTTTGCCTTTCTATGCCGATGGCAGCGATGCGCATTTACCGCGCAGCATGGCGCTCGCCTTTAACTGGTCGCGTTACGACACACGCACTCGCGAGTATTACGCTCAATTGCAGCAGTCATTTGGCGGCGAATGGAAACTGAAGTTGAACACCACTTCGTTGGACACAGCAGCCAGCTACGGCTACGGCGGATTTTATTCTCCCATCGATCCGATCACGAAGGCCCTGCCGGTACTTCCCTTCGCCTTCTTCAGTCCTAGCCCTAACACGCAGGATCAATTCGTCTTCGACGGTACCCTCACGGGTAGTTTCGACCTTTTTGGCCGCCGATTCGATGTGGCCGCCGGCGGCGACTACACCCATTTTAAGGGGGATGTGCCCCTCCAAACAACGTTGGCGTTTGGGCCCGCAGTCAACAACGTGTTTACGTTCAATCCCGCGGCCTACCCGGACCCGCCGGCACCGTTTCCCGCGTCCATTCGATCGCTGGCCACGACCAATCAGAGCGGCGAGTTTGCCTCTGCAAGAGTATATCTGACCGGCGCTCTGTCTGTGATGGGCGGTGCGCGCCTGAGCTCGAATCGATTGTCAAACACCGTATCCTCTAGTTTCGGCGGTTTGACCTCCCCCGGCCTCACCGTAGAGACGAAGGATCACAATAAAGTAACGCCCTTTGTCGGCGCGACTTACGATTTGAACGCACATTACTCCTTGTACGCGAGCTACGCCGATATCTACCAGTCCAATGACGGCGTCAGCAAAGTCGGTGGCGCCTATTTGCCGCCGGCCGACGGCATCGACCGAGAAGTGGGGATCAAGGGTTCGTGGCGCAATGGCGCGCTCAACGGATTGCTCGTGCTCTATGACATCGAACAGCGAGGGCTTGCCGTACGTGACCCCAGTACATCGATTGTCGATCAACAAGGGTTTTCACCATGCTGCTTTCTAACGAATGGCACCAACAAAAGCAGGGGTGTCGATGCGGAACTCAATGGCGAATTGGCGCCAGGATGGCTGATCGGCACCGGCTATACGTTTAACATCAATCGCAATCTCGATGGCGGCGATTTATCGAGCGCGACGCCACGGCACCTTTTGAAACTCTGGAGCAGCAAAGAATTACCCGGGGAATTGCAGCGCTGGACAATCGGCGGCAGCGTTCAAGCCCAGAGCAGCAACTCTGCCGACGGCCTTATTTGCGATCAACAGGGCCAAGTGGGTTGCTTCGGGTCTCAGCAACCATTTAGGGATGTGCAAGGATCCTTCGCTGTGATCAACCTTCGCGCCGGTTATCAGATCGATGCTCACTGGCGCGCGGCGTTGAGCGTCAACAATGTTTTTGACCGCATCTATTATCAAACCATCGGAACTCTCGCAGGCGGCAGTTGGTACGGAGAACCGCGCGGATTTGTGCTGCGCATCGATGGCAGGTATTGACCGTGCAAATTCACATGGGCGGCGCCACGCCATCCTTTCCAGGCGCGAGTATTGCGCCGGTGCCGGCGAGTCCTCGACATTCGCGGTGGGGGCCCATTCGGAGCCGTGGTCGTCGGCGACCACGATGCACCAATGCGTACTAAGCTGGGTGGGTGACCAATTGTTCCGGCTATTTCTGAACCGCAATGGAGTTCACTATTTTAAGAACGCCCGGGCTTTGCAATGCGACCGATTCGGCGATCCTTCGTTCAAGGCCGTCGTTGACTAAGCCATTCAAATACACGACGCGGTCTATCGTTTGCACCTCAATGGAATGAGGCGCACCTAGTTCGGGGTGTTGATCGAGGAGAGTCTGAACGTTCATTGTGATAGCGGCATCCCCGCCGCAGGCGCCGCTAGCGCATTTCCCGTAGCTCGAGCATCCGTCAAGCGCACTCAATAGCGAGAACATAAAAACGGTCGCATAAAATTGTTTATATAAGTTCATCGTAAGCTTCCTTTGATACTGCGGCTGCGCCACGTTTGCTCCGATCTGACGTCATAGGTACTAAAAGGGGTAATACCTCATGCTGGCCATGACGATGTTTTGATTGGCCGTGGGTGCACCGCCTAACCCTTCGAAGGACTTTCGTTGGCTGTACGAGTACTGAAGACCGTACTGGAAGCGGCCGAATGCCCCCACGTAAGGCTTGAACCACAATCCCGTGGTGCCTTGTCTAATGAGACCCGTATTGCCGACACAGGCCGTAGATGGGACCGTGGCAATGTCACTGAAGCAGCCACCATTTTGGTATAGCGGGTTGCCGTAGCCGTACGGTGTCAGACCCGTTGCGCTCGGCAAGTTGAACGCTTCGGCTGATTCCTTCTCTTCGCCAAAGAAGACGTAGTAGTCAAACTTCGGTGTGACGTGGAGTATCAATCCTGCGAGAGCTTCTATTTCATGGATGGGATGAATATTGCCAGTCGGGTCGAATGTGACATCGGGCAGTTGCGCGCTGCCATAGCGACCGATGCCCTTGCCGGCCAGCGCCGAGATCTGAAAATCAAGAAGTTGCGGAACGACTTGGACAGTGAGTCCGCCGCCGGCGCCTCCGCCGCTGCTGTTCTGGTTGTTAAAGTTCAGGCGCTCGTAGAAACTGCGATATAGATAGTAGGCTTCAAGATGCACATGCCGATCCGCGACGATTGGCTCGTAGACAATCTTTCCGATCACATCGGGAACGTGGTTCAGCGATAGGGTGTTCGCGGAATCGAATCCCTGGCCGGCGGGCGCATTGAAAGTTATGTGAACAGTTGAGGGCAGGGAATTGACGCCGGTAAAAAACGTGGTCTGCGGATTCTCAAGCGAGACAGCGATCGAAACGGCGTGGGGCAAGTCCTGCACGAGCCGAATCTGCGGTTGTCGCGTCCAGATAAATCCCGGTATGTACTGCCCGTCGATGGTCGGGGGCACCACTTCGTTGCGTGGCGTGATGCCTTGGCCATTAAGAGTCGCCAGCGACCAGGCCTGACCTGCGAGCAGATGCAAGCCGAGATTGTCCCAATCGACACTGCCGTACATGTGGCGGAGTCGCGGAGTGTAGGAGTTGGATTCGTTTGAATTGGCGGTTTGCGCGCCGCCTTGAAAATCCAATTCGCTGTAGAATCCTAGACGCGTTTGTGGTCCGGGGCTGCCCCGCACAAGCGCTGAGATCCGGCTTTGCCGTGCGGTAAAGCGCAACTCCTGGGTTTGGCCCACCGAATTGTTCGCGTACGGGATCGATGCGAAGCTGGTGGAGATGTCGTTGGCCTGATCATGCTGTCGATAAATGGACTCCGCCGCCAGAAACCCACCGAGCGTAACCGTCACGCCTTTATAGTGAAGCTCATCGGTGTTGTCTTTGGCCGCATTTGTCCGGCTCTGTGGCTGCACTGCCGCCTGAGCTTTCGCAGAGGCGGCTTCAGCCGCCGCCGCTTCAAATTCCGACTTGGCCTGCTGCGAAACGCGGGTCTGTTCATCGAGGCGCTGGCGCAGCGCGTTCACTTGGTCGAGCAGCGACTGTATCTTCTGCGCCATCTCCTTGGCGGTTTCATCGGGCGCGGCCGGCGGTAACTGCGCCGACACCACTCCTGGCAGACTCAATATTCCCAATCCCAGGGAGGCTGTCAGATGTCTCAAGGGTGCCACCGCAAGTTCTCCGACGCGTCAAGAGCGCCTATTCGCAGCATTGCTATGGGCAGCACTTTAGGAATTAGGGAGACCGGCCGCTTGCAGGAAACCGCCGCCGCTTGACTCGGTCTATTGTTTCCTTCTCGTACTTGCGTAAATGGAGGTGCGATGCGGCCGCGACGCTTGTAGGGCCTGCAGCGCCAGTTCCGCCAGCAATGCCGCCCGGCGCAGCATGCAGGTTGGCCAGAGCATGGCAGTTCGCTTCGTGTCACGGCGCTGAGCTGAGCGCCACGGCGTCTTCGTATGAAGTGCGCGAATACTCACAGCGTTCACCGATCCTATCGATGATGGCCAAAGCGAGGCGTTCCGCCGATGTCGTCTGCCCGGTACCGAGGTGACCTCGGGCATACATGATGCCTAAGTGGTTCAGAATAAAATTGTTTTCGATGGTTGAAGTGGCTGAGGGCTCATTGATGCGATTTTGAATCCCGTCAAAATCCGCATGATCGCCCCAACGCAAGGACGCAGTCGTCGGTGACCGCAAGTCGATCGTCGGGACACTCGGCGGGGCACAATCTGCTTCGGCAATTTGCGCGCCACCAAGGCCGAACGAGAGCAGGGCGTAGGCCTGCAGTTGAGCCACAAATCCGACCATTGCCCTTGCAAGCCGAACGAATTCATTCGCGTGAGAGACTGCGATTCGCTGCATGGATTGTCACCTCGGGCGGCTTGGCCTACGCACGGCGTAGCGAGGCTATTCCGCGATGACAATAATCTCTTGAACGAAATGACCGGCAATTGCCGTTTTCACGCGTTGCTTTGCCTAGTGTTCTTTTAACGCACCATTTGGCTGCTAAGAAAGCGCCCGAGGCGAACAAATATCAGCATTCTTGATCACGCGCGCGGGAAGAATTGAGCGCAAGGTCAGGCGGACGCTTTCACACGGTGGCGGAGATGCGGTTCGGGACCGAGCAACGATAACTTGCTGAACCGATGCGCGAGAGCGGCCGTCGCAACAGCTTTCAGCGCACCCGCTCTCACGCAGTGACCGATCAATCGACCAAATGGAGTACACGATGTCTGACACTGAACGCACGCTCTTCAAGGGCGGCACCGTCGTAACGATGGATGCCAATGTCAACAATCTCGTTGCCGGAGATGTCCTCGTCGAAGGCGATCGCATCGTGGCCGTCGAGGCGAACATCCGAGCTGGTGGTGCCGAGGTTATTGATGCCACGGGCAACATCGTTTTGCCGGGTCTGATCGATGCGCACCATCATTCATGGCTTGGCGTGATGCGCCGGCTCATGCCTGACGTCGATGATTTGTTCGCCTACATCGATGTGGTCGCCGAAAAGCTGGGCGCCCACTACCGCCCGATCGACATGTACGTGAGCACGAAACTGACGGCGGTCGCCTCGCTCGATGCGGGAATCACAACGATCATCGACGCATGTCACAGCTCACGCAGCCCTGAACACACCGATGCGGCACTCGAGTCCTTGGACTCGGCTGGTATCCGGGCTCTGCACCTGGTCGGCGCGGCGATGGATAAGAAAGCATCTGCCGCGCATCTGCCGGGTGATCTCGAACGCCTGGCATTAAACTGGAACACATCAAATAGCCTGGTCCGCGTCGGTCTGTTCGGCCAACTCAATCTTGACTGGTGGAAAGTCGCCCGCGGCCTAAACATGCACATCCTGACCGAATTCATCGGCGATCTGGCCAAGCTCGGTCCGCAATTTGCGCAACCTGGAATCTTGGGGCCGCATAACATCTTCAATCACTGCACCCGCGTGCCCGAAGAAACCTGGAAGCTGTTTG
>Ga0193726_1002853_pt1 | contig 11372 bp, 10 predicted proteins | sample H2c1metaG_FD_144928 | JGI IMG/M metagenome (GOLD analysis project Ga0193726, IMG submission 144928) | Soil microbial communities from a riparian zone of the East river system, Colorado, United States - H2c1 | ecosystem: Environmental > Terrestrial > Soil > Riparian zone | place: USA: East River... | reverse complement strand
CGCTGCGCAAGCGCCCGCGCCGAGTGCGCCGTCCAGCACAGCCGATGCGACGGCCGCACCCGGCACGCCCGCACCCGCCCCAAAGGCTGAGAAAAGCGAGGCGGTCAATGCGGACGCCACCGAGGCGGATATCAACAAGATGCGGAGTCGCGGATACAAAACAGTCAAGCGCAACGGCAAGCTGATGTTTTGCCGTGACGAAGGCGCGATCGGCACGAATTTTCAGCGCACCCGCTGCAGCACGCTCGAACAATTGAAGGAGGAGGAACTTAGTGGCCAGGAATACGCGAGAAGCCTGGCTCACCATTAAAAGCCCGTGACGGCCTGCCAATTCTTAGAACCGTCATCGCCAGCCGCTATGTCACGCCCTTGCGGGAGGGCGGATCGCTGCCGGCCATTGTCGAGGCCGACGACGATGGTTTGTACGTGCTCAAGTTTCGAGGAGCGGGGCAGGGCCCGAAAGCGTTGATTGCAGAGTTGTTGGCCGGCGAGATCGGCCGGCTTGCAGGGCTGCCCGTGCCGGAGATAGTGTTTGCAGAGCTGCCGCCGGATCTCGCACGCACCGAACCCGATGCGGAAATTCAAAGTCTCATCGGTGCGAGTGGCGGCTTGAATCTTGCTTTGGACTATTTGCCCGGATCGGTAACCTTCGATCCGCTGGTGTTTCAACCCGATGCAAAACTCGCCTCCGCGATCGTCTGGTTCGATGCTTTCGTTTGCAACGTGGATCGCACTGCGCGCAACGTGAACATGTTGATGTGGCATCGCCGGCTGTGGCTCATCGATCACGGCGCCGCGCTGTATTTTCATCACGCCTGGAACAAGCGCGACGAGCATGCGCGAACCCCGTTCTCGTTGATCAAGGACCATGTATTGTTGAAGTTTGCGAGCACGATCGAAGAGGTCGATGCCGAGATGACGGCACGCCTCACCCTGGAAAAAATCGAGGGTATTGTCGAACTGATCCCCGATGTCTGGCTCGCGGAAGATCCGGGTTTTGACAGTCAATCGCAACAGCGGCAAGCGTATCTGAACTATTTCAAGGTGCGGCTCGCGTCTTCGAGGATTTTTGTACAGGAGGCCATCCATGCGCGCGCTGCGCACGTATGACTATGCGATTGTGCGCGTCGTACCGCGCGTCGAGCGCGGTGAGTTCGTCAACGTCGGCATCATTCTCTCGTGCGACCTGGAGCGGATATTGCAGGCGAACATCGAGCTGGATGAGAGTGCATTGCTCGCGATCGATGCGCGAGTGGACCTGGATCTTGTCAGAAGCGCGCTGGCGGTCATCCCGATGATCTGCGCCGGCGGCGAAGGTGCGGGGGATATTGGGAAAATGAGCGCGCGCGAACGATTTCACTGGTTGGTGGCGCCGCGCAGCACCATTGTCCAAACCTCGCCCGTGCATACCGGCCAGTGCGCCGATCCCGACGCGGCGCTGGAGCATTTGATGCAAACGATGGTGAGACGCCAGGAACCTCTCTGACGGCCTGCTAGTTGCCGCCCGAGTGCAGCGCCGCGGCAACGTCCGCCAGTCCGAATCCATAACCGGGATCCCAGGCGGCTGCGCCCAACGGTACCGCGGTACTGCGCAGGCCCTTGAGCACTTGGGCACGGTTGAATCCCGCACTCTCGAGCAATGCCGCCGCACCGGCAATCGCCGGTACTGCCGCTGAAGTTCCGCAGAACTGATTGTTGGTGAGAGATTTGCCGTCGCTGAAGGGCGTGGTGACGCAATCGGGAGCGACCAGGTCCGGCTTTGCCAGCGAAAGTGGAGACGTGAGCCGCGCATAGTCAAAGCCGTCCGGCGACGCCGCATCGGCCGTGGCCTGGAAGTAGATGCGGAACGGACCGTGGTTGGTCCACGCTTCGAGCGTTTTCGGCGACTGCGCAATGGTCGCGCCGACCACCAATGCGTCCGCAATGTCGCCGACGGTTCCACCGGCAAGTCCCGAGGTTGAGTAGCCAAGCGGCTGGCATTCGATATTGCAGGTGGGGCTGCCCTCAGTCACTTGTACGGCAAGGCCTTGCGCCGTGCCCGCATCCAGGGTGACGGCAAGCCGCACGACTTGCGCGGCGCCCGTCATGTTGGTGTAGTCAAGGAGCAGCGTCGGATCCGATTGACTGCTGGCCTGGGTCAAAACCTGCGAGCTGGCATCGAGCAGATAGGCGCTGAGCGAGTGATTGTCGGCACCATGCGGAGGATCGTTCCAGTTCAGTATGAGTCTGAGGCGCTTGGCCGCCGGCGCGGTGATTGTGTTGAATGTATTGCCGGCGCCGCCGCTGGCCGCGCCAAAGTCGAGCAGTGTCGCCTGCGATCCGGCAACGGCGCCTTGCGCCGCCGCGAACGGTCCCTGCCAGTACCCGCCATTCTGTTCGTTGCCGGCCAGATGGATGAACACCATTCGATCATTCGCGGTCTCGAGCTGCGCCACCGTATCGGCGGTCGCGTCGGGATAGAACTGACCGGAGAACAAGATATCGTCGACGATGATGTCGGCGTGGAAGTTGTTGGCGAGATCCTTGATGCAGCCATTGAAATCCAGATCGATTCCGTCGCAAAACCCGAGCACGGCATCGGGTGCGTGTTGATGCACCAGCTCGAGCATCCAGCTGCCCTCATCGAGGGTGCCCGCGGTGTTCTGGCTGACGTAGATCGCGGTCGGCAAAACGCCCGCCGTCTGATAAGAGGCAAGATTGATCACGCCGGTGCTGATCACGCCCACACGCACGCCGCCGCCGCGGAAACCCATCGCACGCAGTTGATCCATGTGCAGGATGGCGTCCGCCTCGCTGGTCACGGTGCCCGCGGCCGGCAGGGTGCCGGGATTGCCGGCCATGCCGCTCGAACCGCCGCCGCACGCGCTCAGCGCCATGAGCGCCGCCGCCATGCCAATCGAATGAACTCCACGCACCTAGTCTCCGCGGAAGATGGTGTTCAAAGCGCTCCCGGATGCGGCGTCCGCGAATCCGTCAAACTTTCCTTCTTCCACGATCAGTTTGGCGGCTCGCATGAAACCGCCCCAGGCAGCGCGCGCCAACGCCCCGCCCACGCTCACGCGCCGCACACCCAGTGCCGCGATTTTCGCCATGGTCAGGTCGGCGTTGAAACCCACCAGTAGATTGACCGGTTTCGGCGCAACCGCGGCGACCACGGCACTGATGTGATCCACGGAGCTTATTCCGGGCGCGTACAAACAGTCGGCACCCGCATTCGCGTAGGCCTTGAGTCTCGCGATGACTTGCTCAATGTCGGGCTGGCCGACGAGAAAGCCCTCGGCCCGGCCAATCAACATGGTATCGGCGCCGGCCTTGTCGATCGCACCGCGCGCCGCGCGAATCCTCTCGATCGCCGCATCAAATTCGAACAGCGGCTTGGACGCCTGGCCGGTTGAATCTTCAATGGACAGTCCCGCGACACCGGTTTCCACCGCCAGGCGCACGCTTTCGGCGACTCCCGCCGCATCGGGTGCAAAACCATGCTCGAAATCGGCGTTGATCGGCAGATCGGTGGCCTCGACCATGTCTGTCAGATGATCCAGCACGCGATCGCGCGACATGGCGCCATCCCGGTGGCCATGCGACCAGGCGAAGCCGGAGCTGGTGCTGGCCAACGCCTTGAACCCCAAACTCTGCAGGTACCGCGCACTACCCACATCCCAGGGATTGGGAATCACGAAGCAATCGTGCTGGTGCAGTCGATGGAACGCGCGCCGCTTGTCGGCGATGCTGGGACGAATGTGCGGCATGGGAAACTCCTGGCCGTCCTCAGTATCGCATCACTCGCGCTCGATCGCGCGGTAACCGATATCGAGCCGGTATTGAACTAGGTTCCAGTGAATGGTGTGCACGAGATTGTATGCCTGATGCTGCGCAGCGCCGACACTGTCTCCCAAACCCACCGCACACAGCACGCGTCCGCCGGCTGTCACGATTTGCGTGCCTTCGGCCCGCGTGCCCGCATGAAACACCTTTCCAGGCAGGATGGCGGCGGCATCGAGTCCGTTGATCGGGTCACCCTTGCGGTAGGCATCAGGATAGCCGCCCGCAGCCATGACCACACCGAGCGCGGCGCGCGAGTCCCATCGAACGTCGAGGCGCTCCAAGGTACCGTCGATTGCCGCCTCGCACAGATCGATGAGATCGCTTTGCAAGCGCATCAAAATTGGCTGCGTTTCCGGGTCGCCGAGCCGGCAATTGAACTCCAATACCCTGGGCGTGCCGTCCGCAGCGATCATCAACCCTGCGTACAGGAAACCGACATAGGGATTGCCGTCGTTGGCGAGGCCCTTCAAGGTCGGCTCGATCACTTCGCGCATGATGCGCACGTTTAGCTGCGCCGTAACGATGGGAGCCGGTGAGTACGCGCCCATGCCGCCGGTGTTCGGCCCTCGATCACCATCGTCGCGGCGCTTGTGGTCCTGCGATGTCGCCAGCGCGATCATTTGGCTGTCGTTCGCCACCACGATGAAGCTGACTTCCTCGCCCTGCAGAAATTCTTCGACCACGATGGTGTTGCCGGCGGCGCCGAAACTTCCGCCGAGCATCTCCCGGCAGGCCGCAACTGCCGACTCGTGCGTCTCGCATATCACCACGCCTTTGCCGGCCGCCAATCCATCCGCCTTGACGACCAGCGGCAAGCGCTGTGCCCTGACGTAGGCTTCGTCGAAGTCCGCCGCGCCGAATGTGGCGAAGCCGGCGGTCGGAATACGGTACCGCAGCAGGAATTCCTTGGTGAAGGCCTTCGATCCTTCGAGGCGCGCGGCGTTGCGCGATGGACCGAAACAGCGGCGATTGGCTGCGCTGAAGCGATCGACGATGCCGGCCACCAAGGGACCTTCGGGACCGATGATGGTCAGGTCGACATCCGTGTCAATCGCAAATCGAAGCAGGGCGTCGATGTCGTCCGCCGCGATATCGACGTTGCTCACTTTTGATTCCAGCGCCGTGCCGGCGTTGCCGGGTGCCACGAAGACGTGTTGCGCACGCGGCGACTGCGCGCACTTCCACGCCAGCGCATGCTCGCGGCCGCCGCCGCCGACAATCAGAATTTTCATGCTAGTGGCGGAAATGGCGCATTCCGGTGAACACCATGGCAATGCCGTGTTCGTCGGCTGCGGCGATCACTTCGGCGTCGCGGCGTGAGCCGCCGGGCTGAATGACCGCCTTGATCCCGAATTCAGCCAAGGTGTCCAGCCCGTCGCGAAACGGGAAAAATGCATCGGAGGCAACCGATGCCGATTCCAAGGTCAGCCCGACATCCTGCGCCTTCATGGCGGCGATTCTGCTGCTGATCACCCGGCTCATTTGGCCGGCGCCGATCCCGATGGTGGCCTTGTCCTTGACCGCCACGATGGCGTTTGATTTGACATATTTCGCGACTCGCCAGGCGAAAATCAAATCATCGAGTTCCGCGAGCGTGGGAGGGCGCTTTGTGACGGTTCGCAGTTCCGAAGCCCGGACGGCGCCGGTATCGCGCGTCTGCACCAGCAGTCCGCCGGACACGCTTTTGTATTCGAGCAATTGCGTGACGGGCAAGCGCAGCTCGCCCGTGATGAGCACGCGCACATTGTCCCGGGCCGCAAGCGCCGCCTTGGCCGCCTCGGTGATGCAGGGCGCCAAAATGACTTCCACGAATTGCCGTTCGACGATGGCGCGCGCCGTCGTCTCGTCCAATTCACGGTTGAAGGCAATGATGCCGCCGTAGGCCGATGTCGGATCGGTCCGAAAGGCTTGCGCGTATGCCTCGCCGATGGTGCCGCATCTCGCCGCGCCGCAGGGATTGGCGTGTTTGACTATGACGCATCCCGCCGTGTCGAATTGGCGCACGCATTCGAGCGCCGTGTCGGCGTCGGCGATGTTGTTGAACGACAGCTCTTTACCCTGAATCTGCTTGGCCTGGGTCGCGGATGCGCCGATGGCGCGCGGGTCCGTGTAAAACGCCGCCTGCTGGTGCGGATTTTCGCCGTAGCGCAAGTCGAGGCGCTTGCGAAACGACAGATTCAGGTCGTCGGGGAAGGTGGGCGCCGCAGCGCCTCCGATGGCACCGGTGAAGTACGCGGACACCATCGCGTCGTACTGCGCGGTGTGCGCGAACGCCTTGGCGCTCAGCTTGCGCCGCATGGTCAGGTTGGTGCTGCCCTGGTTGGCCGCCAGTTCATCCAGCAACTCGCGGTAGTCGTTGGGGTCCACCACCACCGTGACGAAGGCGTGATTCTTTGCCGCAGCACGCACCATGGCAGGACCGCCGATATCGATATTGTCGACCGCCTCCTCATACGTGCAGTCGGGCCGGCTGACCGTCGCGGCAAAGGGGTACAGATTGACCGCCAATAAGTCGATGGGTTCGATGTTGTGCTCGCGCATCACCGTCTCATCGAGCCCACGCCTGCCCAGCAGGCCGCCGTGAATTTTCGGATGGAGGGTCTTCACGCGGCCGCCCATGATTTCCGGGAAGCCCGTGTGCTCGGCGACTTCTTTGACCGGGATGCCGTGGCTCGTCAACAATTTGGCGGTGCCGCCGGTCGACAAGAGCTCGATACCGCGTTCTTTCAGTTCGCGTGCGAATTCAACGATGCCGGTCTTATCAGAGACACTGAGTAGCGCGCGACGTACGGGCGTGAGCACCAAGGTCTTACTCGTTGATGCCGAACTCTTTGAGTTTCTTGCGCAATGTGCCGCGATTGATGCCGAGGATTGTGGCCGCCCGGCTCTGGTTGCCCTGAACATGGCCCATCACGACTTTGAACAGGGGCTCCTCGACCTCGCGCATCACGAGGTCGTACAACTGCGCCGGCTTGTGGCCGTTCAGTGTTTCAAAATAGCACTGCAGGGCCTCTTCAGCCTGTGAACGCAACGGCACTCCCTTGCCATTGACCTTCAAGTCGCGGCCGTTGAATGCAGGCGCGATCTCGCGTCGTGATTTCGATTTCTTTCTAGCGACCATGGCCTTAAGTTCAATCCCCGTTGATCTTTCTTTGTTTTCCAAATGCGCCTACGCAGCGCGATCTACACTCGTATCGTAATGCTGCAGCAGCGTGGACAATTGCTCCGCCGGCGTCTCGATCTGGACAAGTCGATTCCGCAAATCCTCTTGTCCCGGGTGCTGCCGAAAATACCAACTCAAGTGTTTACGTGCCACTCGAACACCTGTTTGATCGCCATAAAAAGCATACAGGTCTTCGAGGTGGGCGCGCATAATATCACGGACTTTTTCCAGCGCTAGCACTGCGCGAATTTCTCCCGTTGCGAGAAAAAAATTGACTTCGTCGAAGATCCATGGCCGGCCCTGGGCCGCTCTGCCGATCAAGATGCCGTCGCAGCCGGTCTGCTGAAGAATTTTTTGCGCATGCTGCGGAGAGGCGATATCTCCGTTTGCAAATACGGGAATCTTTACAATGGCCTTGATGGCCGCCACGGTTTCGTGTTCAGCATCGCCCTGATACATATCGGTGCGCGTGCGTCCGTGAATGGCCAGCGCGGCAATGCCGCTGTCTTCGGCGATTTTTGCTATCGCCAGACCGTTTTTGTGCTCCGGGTTCCATCCGGTGCGCGTTTTCAAGGTCACCGGCGCCTTCACCGCCTGCACCACCTTGAGCAAAATCCGCGCAACAAGTTCTTCGTCCTGTAGCAGCGCGGAGCCGGCCAATCGATTGCACACTTTCTTTGCCGGACATCCCATATTGATATCGATGATTTCCGCGCCGGCATCGACGTTGCGCCGCGCAGCATCAGCCATCATGTCAGGATCAAACCCGGCTATCTGCACCACCCGAGGGCTGGGCTCGCCCGAATGATCCATGCGGCGGCGCGATTTTGGTGAATCCCACAACCGCACGTCGGCGCTGAGCATTTCCGAGGCGGCCAACCCTGCGCCAAAACGGCGACATAAAATGCGAAAGGGCCGGTCCGTCACGCCGGCCATCGGCGCGAGCAGGACATTGGAGGGCAATGTATAGGGGCCTATCTTGACGGTCATCGCTTAGCTTGCGCCGGCGCCACGTCGTTGGCACACGAAATTTTTTTATCCGCGCCGCGTAGGCAAACATCGATTTCAAATCCCTCCGCGCTCTTGCCCGGATCCAAGATATCCATCGTTGCGTCAACCCGCTCACCGGGTGCGAGAAGTTTGGCGATGGGCTTGCCCAGGTATTCGAATGGTTCAAAATCGCGCGTGCCAATGCTGCCGCCAAAGCGATTGGCGAGGGTGACGCGCAACAACGGGTAGGGCTCCAGTTGTGCGGCGGTATTCAAGATACTGGCGCGCACGCGCAAGGTGCCTTCGGCGCTGGGCTCGCCGGTCACTCCCCATTGCCTGAGCTGGTAAGCGGTCAGATTGGCCGGCGGTGCGCGCAGCGCCCCGCCCAGAGGCGTGTGGGCGGCCAGCCACTCGCGATTTTGGTGAACGACCTGGACAATTAACAGCAGCGCCGATGCGATCACCGCTATGAGCCACGGCACGAACGCTCGTTTGCTTTCCTGAGGCGCGAGCGCAAAGGGTGATGCCTGCCGCCTTCGCGGTCGAGCGGGCGTCTCCACTTCCAGGCCGGAAAGCATTTCGCGTCGAACGTCCTCGGGAACTTCGAAGCCGCTAGGTGCTGCTGCGGGAGCCGGTTCCGGAATCGCCTCAGGCTCCGGTTCCTGCGCCGGTTGGGGCGCCGCCGCGCGGAAAATTTCCACATCCTCCGGGTGCGGCGGCATGGGCGCCAATTCCGCGATCGGCTCGATCACACGATGCGGGACTTTGGGCTTCTTGGTTTCAACGAAAATCCGATCCAATTCTCCCGGCGGCAGGGTGAATTCCAGTGAGGTTTCGCCCACTTGTTCGAAAGACGCATCCTCGATTTCGAGCGGGACATCGGCTGACGTGCTTTCGTTCCAGTCCAGAATTTGCAGCCGGGCTATCTCCACGCCCGGCGGCGGCGAAATGTCATCGGTATTCGCATCCGCCTTGCTCTGCGGTGTCATCGGTGCCGGCGATTCCAGAATGCTGTCGGCCCGAAATTCCAAATCGATTTCGGTCTCGTCGGCGGTAAAGGCACTGGAATCTTCGGCCAGGTGCGCCAAGGCGTTGAAGACTTCGCCGCATTTCCCGCAACGCACCTGACCACCCGCCGCGCGCAGAACTTCGGCGGACAACTTGAAGATCGTCTGGCATTTCGAACATTGCGTAAACAACTTAAGGCACTCTCCGCGCGTAGATGCAGCACCACTCGTCCCGCTCAACGACCTGCACCATATCAAAACCCGATGCGTATGCCGCTTTTACCGCGTAGGCCTGTGTTTTCAACAGGCCGGACAGAAGCAAGTGCCCCCCAGGCTCGCAGGCCGCGGTCAACTTCGGCGCCAATTCGATCAAGGGCCCGGCAAGAATGTTGGCCATTACACAGTGAGCGGCGTGCAACTCGTCATCGATGCCCTGCACCGTGATTTGCGCGGCGACGCCGTTGCGGCTGGCATTGTCGCGCGTCGCCAGAAGGGCTTGATGGTCCAAATCGACTGCGGTCACCGATGCCGCCCCCAGTTTCAGCGCTGCTATCCCTAAGATTCCTGAGCCGCAGCCATAGTCGATGACCGTTCGGCCTGCCACGAGCAGTGAATCCAAAATCTGCAGGCACAGCGCTGTGGTGGGATGCGTGCCGGTGCCGAACGCCAGTCCCGGGTCCAGCCGCACGACGACGGCTTGGCTGTCCTCCGGGGCCTGAGCTTCGCGAGGACAGACCCACAGGCGGCGTCCGAAGCGCATCGATTCCCACCCCAAGAGCCAAGCGCGTTCCCAGACCTGATCTTGGACCGCGCGCACGCGGGCGGTCCTGGTGACATGAGCGCCCAAGGTGATCGCGAGGCGATCGAGATTCAACGCGGCGTCGCTCGATTCTTGAAACAAGGCGCGCACCCGAGTGTCGCTCCACAACCTCACTTCCCCGGGCTTGGGCTCGAGCACCGGGTCATCGCCGCCATCGACGAAGGTAATGGAACTTGCGCCGACTTCGAGCAGTGCCGCCTCGACCGCCTCGGAGCTCAAGGTCGCCAGCGGAAATTCGATTTCGTAGAAATTCATCGATGCAACACCCAGCAAGATGTTACTTGAGTCCCAATCGACGCTCTAGGTAGTGAATGTCGGTACCGCCCTGCTTGAAGGCGGAATGATTGAATATCTCTTGGTGCAACGGGATGTTGGTCTTGATGCCCTCGACCACCATTTCCGCAAGGGCATTGCGCATGCGGGCGATGGCCGTGTCGCGCGTGTCGCCGTACGCAATGACCTTGCCGATCATGGAGTCGTAGAACGGCGGCACGTTGTAGCCGGTGTAAACGTGGCTGTCGACCCGGATTCCGGGGCCGCCGGGAGAGTGCCACAGCCGGATCGGGCCGGGCGATGGGGCGAAGGTCTTGGGATCTTCCGCGTTGATGCGGCATTCCACCGCGTGGCCGCGGATCTGGATGTCGTTCTGGCCGTAGGGCAGCGGCTCGCCGGCGGCAATCAGCAGCTGTGCTTTGACGATATCGATCCCCGTGACCAATTCGGTCACGGGATGTTCGACCTGAACGCGCGTGTTCATCTCGATGAAGTAAAATTCGTTGTCCTGATACAAAAACTCCAGCGTGCCGGCATTGCGGTAGCCCACTTCGCGGCAGGCCCTGGCGCAGCGTTCGCCCATGGTCTTGCGTTGCTTGGCACTCAAGCCGGGCGCCGGCGCTTCCTCGATCACTTTCTGGTGGCGGCGTTGCATCGAGCAGTCACGCTCGCCCAGGTGCACCACGTTGCCGTAGTTGTCAGCCAGCACCTGAAACTCGATGTGCCGCGGCTTTTCGAGGAATTTCTCCATGTAGACCTGATCATTGCTGAACGCGGCAAGTGCCTCGGCCTGCGTTACGCCGATGGCATTGAGCAGCGACGCATCGGTGTGCACCACGCGCATGCCGCGGCCGCCGCCGCCGCCTGAAGCCTTGATGATCACCGGGTAGCCAATGTCCTTGGCGATGCGGAAATTCTCATCCGCGTCCTTGCCCAAGGGCCCGTCGGATCCCGGCACACAGGGGACACCCGCCGCTTTCATGACTTTGATGGCGGACACCTTGTCGCCCATGAGCCGGATGGTTTCCGCCCGGGGACCGACAAAGATGAATCCGCTCTTCTCGACACGCTCGGCGAAATCGGCGTTTTCCGATAAGAATCCGTAGCCGGGGTGAATCGCCACCGAGTCCGTGACTTCGGCTGCGCTGATGATCGCCGGCATGTTCAAGTACGACAGAGCTGATTGCGGAGGTCCGATGCAGACGGTCTCGTCCGCGAGCAGCACATGCTTGGTATTGAAATCGGCCGTGGAATGCACGGCTACGGTCTTGATGCCGAGTTCACGGCAGGCACG
>Ga0193726_1002851_pt1 | contig 11375 bp, 10 predicted proteins | sample H2c1metaG_FD_144928 | JGI IMG/M metagenome (GOLD analysis project Ga0193726, IMG submission 144928) | Soil microbial communities from a riparian zone of the East river system, Colorado, United States - H2c1 | ecosystem: Environmental > Terrestrial > Soil > Riparian zone | place: USA: East River... | reverse complement strand
AACGATGCTGCTGCCGCGGCGCCGCCGCCCGAGGCAGCAGCGCCGGTGCGCGATCCCTTGGCCGATGCCGTCATGGCGGCGCGCGGCGTCAACGTTCATTACGGCGACAAACATGCAGTCAAGAACGTGAGCCTGGACATCGGCCGCAATCAGGTGCTTGCCATGATCGGGCCGTCGGGCTGCGGCAAGTCGACCTTTCTGCGCTGCCTGAATCGCATGAACGACACCATTGCCGGCGCGCGGGTCGACGGCGTGATCACGCTCGACGGCAACGATATCTACGACCGCAAGCAGGATGTCGCGCAGCTGCGCGCCCGCGTCGGCATCGTTTTTCAGAAACCCACGCCGTTTCCGCACTCGATTTACGCCAACGTCGCCTATGGACCGCGGATTCACGGCCTGGCGAAGAGCAGGGCGGATATGGACGAATTGGTGCAGTCCAGCCTGGCGCGCGCCGGGCTGTGGGACGAGGTCAAGGACCGCCTGTCGACGTCCGGCACCAGTCTGTCCGGCGGCCAGCAGCAGCGCCTGTGCATCGCGCGCACCATCGCCGTCAATCCCGAAGTCATTTTGATGGACGAGCCGACCTCGGCGCTGGATCCGATCGCGAGCGCGAAGATCGAGGACTTGATCGACGAGCTGCGCGCCAATTACGCCATCGTCATCGTCACCCACAATATGCAGCAGGCCGCGCGCGTGTCGCAGCGTACGGGGTATTTTCATCTGGGTGATCTGGTCGAGGTAGGACCCACAGATTTGATTTTCACCAACCCGCAGCAGAAACTGACTGAAGACTACATCACCGGCCGCTTCGGCTGACGCCTGTGCTGGGCATCGACTAATCAAGGGATCAAGATTATGACAGGGAAGTTCTTGCCAACGGCGGCGGCAATGGGCATGGCACTCGGTCTCGTCGGTTGCGGCGGTGGGGGTGGGGGTGGCGGGGGTTATACGGCGCCCCCCACGTACTCCATCGGCGGCGCCGTCACCGGGCTCGCGAGCGGCGAGTCGGTGACGCTGGCCAACGGCGCCGACATGGTGACCGTGAGCGGCAACACCACCTTCGTCTTCGCGACGCCCATCCAGCAAAACGGCAGTTACTCGGTGGCGGTCAACGCCCAGCCTGCCGGCCAGAGCTGTGTCGTGTCGGCCGCTTCCGGCTCCGGCGTGATGGCGAACGTCACGGGGGTCGCGGTGGCCTGCACGAACCTGCCGCAGTTTGCCTACGTGGTCAACAACGGCAACAACACGGTGTTCCAGTACTCGATCGACGGCGCCACGGGATTGCTCGTGCCGCAAACGGTGGCGAGCGTGGCGACCGGCAATTCGCCGCAATCCGTGACCGTGGATCCGACCCATCACTTCGTTTACATCACCAATCTGACCGACAACACGATTTCCCAATACGTGATTCAGTCAGACGGCACGCTCGCGCCAAATACCCCGGCGACCGTGGCGACCGGGCTGGGGCCCTGGGCGGTTACCTTTGGCCCATCCGGCAATTGGGCCTATGTGGTCAACAGCATTGGCAACACCATCTCGCAGTTCAGCGTCAGTTCCTCCGGCGCCCTGGTGGCGACAGCGATTGCACCGGTTGTCGCGGGAACTGAACCCTGGAACCTGACGTTCAGCCCCGACGGCAAGTACGCCTACGTGTCGGACCATGGGACGGGCGCTCCCACGGCTGGGATGGCGGTTTCTCAGTATTCCGTCGGCGTCAGCGACGGAGCGCTCGCTCCTCTGGCCACCCCCTTCATATTTACTGAGTCGACTTATCCCGGCGGCATCGCGGTGGATGCGAACAGCGCCTATACCTATGTGGCCAACATCACCGGCGACACGGTGTCGCAGTATGCGATCGGTGCCGACGGCACGCTCAGCAAGCTGTCGCCGGTGACGGTGCCGGCTGGAATCGAGCCGGCGTATGTGGCGATCGACCCGAGCAACCGATACGTCTACGTGGCGAATTTCACCATCGACGTGCATCCTGGCACGGCCGGAACGGTGTCGCAGTACACCTTGGGCGCCGCGGGCCAGCTCACGCCGATGGCGACGCCGGCCGTGACGACCGGCAGCGGTCCTGGTTGGATCGCATTCGACTCATTCGGACACTACGTGTACGTCACCAACTCGGGCAACGGCACGGTGCCCGGCACGGTATCGGAATACTCGATCGGCGCGGACGGCGCGCTCACCTCGATCGGCACCATCACGGCGGGGCCCTCGACGTTTATGATTGCCACCACGTATTGAGAGGGGTACTCGACTATTTACAGCTCGGAGTCCAAGGGCAACAGCGATAGAAATTTGACCTCGGCCCGCTGCCAGCCATGTCTCGCGGGTTCCGTTTTGTAGTCGACCGCGGCGCCGTTCTCGACCGTCCGCCACTCCAGCTGGGCCGAGTGCCGGCCGTCGGGGGAAATGCTCACCGCGTACGAGTTCTCCGGAAGGGTCATCGCCTCGAACCGTTTCACCGTTTCCTGCGCCAGCTCCTCGCTGTCGATGATTAGCCCCACTTCCGTGTTGAGACGCCGGGATCGCTGATCGAGGTTCATTGAGCCTATGAATAAGCGCCGGCGGTCGAGCACGTAGAGCTTGGCATGCAGTGCGTAGTTTCCATAGCGCGATAGAGTCGGCGACTGGCCGCTGCCGCGGGAATTCCCGAGCAGGGACCGCGCTTCATGCAGCTCCACCCCGTCCTTGAGAAGCGAGGGTCGATAGTTCATGTAGCCCGAATGGGCCGATAGCTCGGGGGCGGATTCCAGAGAGTTCGTCAGGATTCTAATCCGCACCTTGCGCGCCAGAAGATCCTGCAGCAGATGCAGCTCGCCCCTCGATGGAATGACGTAGGGCGACACGATCAACAGCTCCGACTGCACTTGCGCGATCGCATGAGCCACGGGTTCATACATCAGGCTCCCGACTCGCGGCGTGTTGGCCGCTTGCTGCTTCTTGGGGCTGTCGCAAACGACTTGAGCATCCGCCCATACCAGCGGCAACCGTCCGGCGAGTAGTCCGGCCAACGGCTCTCCGCTATCGAGCTTCGATTGATAGTCGAAGCCCGCCTTGTCGATCTTATCGGCGTGGGCGCGGTGATGGCGCGCATGCCCATTCCGCTGCAACGCCTCCGCCGGAATGGACAAGGTGCTGTTCCAAAACTCATCGAAGGTGCCGGACAGTTCGTGAACGACCGGACCGGCGACAAAGACATCATCGTCCGCGAACTGGGTTTGCGGATCAATTTGGAAATACTGGTCGCCGATATTGCGGCCGCCCATGAGAGCCATCGAGTTGTCCGCCACCAACAACTTGTTGTGCATTCGATAATCCAGCCTCGAGTGATGCAGCAGATACTCGGAGCCTTTCAACAGTCGATTCTCGCCGCGGTAGGCAAACGGATTGAATACCCGGATTTCGACGTTGGCCCGGCCCGCGATCGCGAAGATTTGCTCGTCGCCCTGCACGGCTTCACCGTCGTCCAACAGCAGGCGTACCCGTACGCCGCGATCTGCGGCGCGGATCAGCGCGTCCGTCAGCAGCCGGCCGGATTCATCGCTGTGAAAAATGTAGTATTGGAGATCCAGGGTGCGTTCCGCGCCGTTGATCATCTCCATTCTCATCAGAAATCCGTCGACGCCGATGGAAACGATGTGGTATCCCGTCTTGTCGCCGTGCTTACGCGCGGCCGCGGCGAATTGCCGGCCAACGGTTGTCGTCTCCGGGTTGGTCAGTGCCGTCGAGCTGGTCTTCTGATAGCCGGATCCGGGCGGAAGCGATGCACAGCCGCCCAGCCAGGATGCCAGCAATAGGCAAGTCAGGGAGCGCGTGACGTTTTGCAACGCCACGCGCCGTTGCTCAGATGCGCGCGCGGCGAAAAATGGCGTGATAGATGACCAGAAAGACGACGGCGCCCACGACAGCCACCAAAATGCTGTAGATGTTCACGCCGGTGACTCCCACCATGCCAAACGTTTGAAACAGATAGCCGCCGATGACGGCACCGACGATACCCAGCACGATATCCATCAAAACCCCTTCACCGGATTTGTTGACGAGCTTGCTCGCAATAAAACCGGACAACAGTCCCAAGATGATCCATGCAAGAATTGACATGTTGATTTCCTTAATCGCGTGAGGGTTTGAGCAATTGGATGACACTGACGAGCAGCGCGCCGGAGGCGGCCGCGATCAGCAATGCTTTGACCGGATTTTTCTTGGTGTAGCGAATGACGGAGTCAGAGGCGTCTGAAGCGATTTCTTGCGCTCGCTCGGCTGCATCGCTGACGGCATCGAAACCTTGCCGACCCATGGCTTGAGCTCGGCCCACCGTTTTCGTCAACGCGGCGCCGGCGTCGCGGATTCCGCCCTGCACTTTGTCTGCGGCCCTATCAGCCAGAGTCTGACCATTCTTCGCCAAGTCGCCGGTCGTTGAGCTTTCCACATCGATTCCCCTTTCAGTTGTCCAGAGTTTGGTGCGCGCCAACATTGAGAGGTCGAGTCTGCTCGAACCGTCAGCTTTTTGAACCCTCCCGGGCCCATCGATACCACGTCGGACAAAGGCGCCAAGCAGTGTCAGCGAACGCCGTCTCACAGGGCGCTGCACTAGGCGCCCGCCTACGCGCAAGCGAGCCCCCTGTCCCTTTCGTGCGGAGCAAACAGTGCCGACAATCAACCCTTGGCGCTGTCAGCGTCACGCGGCGGCTCACCCGAGGGGTCGGTATCAACCGGAATGTCTATGCAATCGATTCTGCCGCTCACCAACTGCCCGGATGCCCAGAAGATGGTCGAATATCTCCAGGGCTCCGATGAAAAGACCCGTGCCTCACTATCGCGCACGCTGCACGACGAACTGGGCGGCTTATTGGTTTCGGTCGTCATGGACGTCGGCTTTGCAGAACAGCACCTGCCGTTGGACGATGGATTGCGAGCACGATTGGCCCGCGTGCGCCGCACTCTGGCGGAGGCGATCGATTTGAAACGCAAGATCATCGAAGGCCTGAGTCCTTCGATGCTGGAAAATCTCGGGCTGTTCGAGGCGCTCAAGTGGGAAGTCAAGCAGCGCTGCAACGCCTTGCATCTGCCCTACACTGAAATCTATCCCGAGACAGAGCCGCGATTCACCAATGAAGCATCGATCGCCTTGTTTCGCATGGGCCAAGAGTCCATGGAAATCGCGCTGCACCAGCCCTCGGTGACCGCGGCACACCTGGCCATTACCATCGATGGCGATACGTTACGCATGGCCGTTTCGCACGAGGGCACTCCGATTCCCAGGCTTGAGCAGGACGACGCGCTCGCCCTGTGTTGCGTCGCCCACCGCGCGTACGCATTTGGCGGTCAAATGACGCTCACGGCCATCGAGGGCGGCGGGGGTGCCATTTACAGTGCCCGGTTGCCGCTGGCGCGGCTGACGGAGCGGTAGACCGCTCAGCGAATCGCCGGCGTACTTGTAACGTTTATTGTCGAGGTTTGCGCGCCCGTGCACGCCCAGCCTGGCCCCGGCCTTTCGCTCGAGCAAGGGGCGATGGCTTCGGGCGCAGGACCTTTTTTTCCTCGAAGCGTCCAATGGAGGCATGTAAGGCGACCGCCAGCGCGCTTTCGCCGCTGACCAGGTCGGCCCATTTGAGTTCGATGCCCAATCGATGGCCTTTGCGCGATATTTTCAGGCCTTCGGGCGCCACCGTAATGACGTAGTCGTCGCCCTTGATGTTAATTGAGCGCTTCAGGGATTTATCGAGGGGAGTCATGGAGAGTCACGAGTGAGCGCGTAACGGCGGCAGTGTTCCAAGTAAGCGGCTTCGTGCGTCGATGCCAACTCGACGACACTGGACCAAAGCCAGGATGGCGCGTCCAGGCGGGAGGACCGCCGGACCTTGAACGTCGCGCCAAAGGCTCTTCGAGTCGCGGCATCCATTTGCCGCGCGTGAGCCTTGCCGACGACCTCGGCCAGGTAGCGTGCGGAATCCATGGCTTCTGCGCGCGTCAATTGGTCTATCTCCAGCTTCAGGTCCTGCGGCATCAGTTCGCGTACCACCACGGCGCGCCCCAGGAGCTTGGCCGCCATCATTCGCTCGCCCAAGGCAGGGGAGAGATGCCGGGCGCCCTCGACCACTCGTTGGGCGTTGTCCCGCGGCATCTCGGCGGCGCGCGCGCGTGGTGCCGCGGCGGGGCTGGCTTCTTTGATATCGATCAGGCAGAACTCATCATCCTTGGATTTGCCGTGACTCACATTGAGAAGAACCGCATACCGTAGTCGTCCAAGCGAGCTGCAGCCCTTCATCCAATAGGCCGCATCGAGTACCTCGATCGTGGCATCGCTGGGCCTTGATTTCAGCGACGCCACCAGCTTCCTCACCCCTTCACCCTCGAACAGCTCTTCGATCGCTCGTCGTTCACTTTTCGCCAGCGGCCAAAAGCGGTCTCCTTTGGGAATATTCGGCTTTAAGTCCCGCAACCGTTCGCGCGCCAGATGTTTCCAGGTGCGCGACATCGCGCGCCGCATCACGACCTTGATGCACCGCGGTTTGTCGCTTTCAATGACGTCGTGCATCCGTGGACCTTTCAAGGCTCGTTGGTAGCCAATCATCATTTGTTCGAGCATATGGGCGGTGGTCACACCGGGAAGGTCCGAGCCGCGGGCGGCGGAGGACAGCGACAAGGCGAGGCGAATTAAGTCATGATTCGGATTGCCGATCACGGTTTGATCGAGATCGCGAATCTGCACATGGATCTTGCCGTTCGCGGCGGCAAGCGGCCCCAGATTGCCGGCGTGGCAATCGCCGCAGATCCAAATGGGCGGCCCTTTGGGGACGGCGCGCGCACCGCGCTCCTCCAGCCATCGATAGAACTGCACCGTGCTGCCGCGCACGTAGGCATGCGCCGAGCTCGCCATCTTGAGCGTTCGCCGCTCTTCCAGTGCGGGTAGGCGATTGGCCGGGGTCGGGTAGCGGGCCGCTTTAGCGCGCATGGGTTGCCTTGCAAATAAACAGCATGATAGCTGTCTTCGTGGGGAACAGAGCGCATCGCGCTATCCTCCTACACGCTTTGCGCCCCATGGCCTACGCGCATTTCGCGCATCGATGCCACTATTGTGCCGCTCAGGTACATGAGCTTCAAATAGGAAAAAACGATGAAAACTTTAATTCTCTCCGTCAGTGTTGCGTTGGGCGCGGCGTGCGCGATGTCCACGGTCGCCGTTGCCGACCAGACCGCCGGCACCTACGTCAAAGACTCCGCGATCACGACCAAAGTGAAGGCGAAGCTCGCCGAGAAGCACATTTCGAGCCTCACTGACATCAAGGTCGACACCGACAAAGACGGTGTGGTGTGGTTGAGCGGCCAGGCCCCGACGAAGGATGCGAAGGATCTCGCCGAGCAGCTCACGAAGAACACCGACGGCGTAAGGTCGGTCCACAACGATATCGTGGTTCGTCCCAACTAAATTGGGGTTCGATAGCGAACGCCGCGTTTGCTGAGAAAGGGAATGTCTTCCCCGTTGCCGGGGAAGACATTCTCAGTCGGTGTTGCGCACTCAGTCGGTGTTGCGCAGCAGTTCGTTCAGCGATGTCTTGGCGCGGGTCTGGGCGTCGACTCGTTTGACGATGACGGCGCAGGACAGTCCGTACTTGCCGTTCTTCGCGGGCAGCGTCCCCGGCACCACCACCGCGCCGGCCGGGACGCGGCCGTACAGGACTTCATCGCGTTCGCGGTCGTAGATGCGCGTGCTCTGGCCGATGAACACGCCCATGGAGATGACGGCGCCCGATTCTACGATGACGCCCTCGACGATTTCTGAACGAGCGCCGATGAAGCAGTCGTCCTCGATGATGGTGGGAGCGGCTTGCAGCGGCTCCAAGACCCCGCCGATGCCGACACCGCCGGACAGGTGCACATTCTTGCCGATTTGCGCGCAGGAGCCCACGGTGGCCCAGGTGTCGACCATGGTGCCGGAGTCCACATAGGCGCCGATGTTGACGTAGCTCGGCATCAACACCACGTTCGAGGCGACGAAGGCGCCGCGCCGCACCGTGGCCGGCGGCACGACCCGCACCCCGGCGGCGTTGAAACGCGCGTCATCCCAACCGGCAAATTTCAACGGCACCTTGTCGTAGAAATTCAGGGCGCCGGCCTGCACGGCCGCATTCTCCGCGATGCGAAACGACAGCAGCACGGCCTTCTTCAGCCATTCATTGACCCGCCAGGCGGCGCCGATCTTTTCCGCGACGCGCACGGTCCCCGCGTCGAGCAGGCCGAGCGCGGACTCGACCGCGGTGCGCACCGCGGCAGGCGTATTGCGCGGCACGATGCTCGCCCGCGATTCGAACGCGGATTCGATGGCCGCTTGCAGCTCTTTGTACATGGGTCCTTAAGTTATAGCTTGGAGGTGTCGCGCCGGTCGAGCGCCCGCACCAGAGAATCAAGAACTCTCTGGCAGGCTTCCTCAGTCAGGAGCCGGCCTTCGGCGTCGGTGATGTAGAAGACATCCTCGGCGCGCTCGCCCACCGTCATGATCTTTGCGCCATGGATCGCCACGCGCTCGGTGCGGAACACCTTGCCGACCTCGGACAGCAAACCGGGACGATCCGCGGCGATGAGTTCGAGAATCGTGCGGCCGTTGCGGTTGTCGACGCTGAAGTTGACCTGAGTGGGGGTCGTGAACATGCGGACCTGGCGCGGTGCGCGCCGGGTCACCGTCGCCGGCAGATCCTCGGCCTGCCGCAGCGTGCGCCACAGGCCCTGTTCGATTTCGCGGATGCGCGCGGCGTCGGCGATCACCGCGCCGTTGTCCTCGAGCACCACGTAGGTTTCCAGGCTGAAGCCGTTGGCGCTGGTGATCAGCCGGGCGTCGACCACGTTGAGGCCCATTTGATCGAGCACCGCGGTGGTGCGCGCGAAGCTGCGCAGCAGCCGCGGCGCATAGGTGAGCACGGCGGTGCCGCCGCGCTCGGCCAGCTGCCGGATCGCCACCAGCGGGGCATCGTCGTGCGGATGCCGGTCCGCGAGCAACGCGGTGTGCCAGGCGATTTCTTCGGGGCTGAAACGCAGGAAGTAGGCCTCGGTCCACTGCGCCCACACCTCGGAAATTCTTTCCGCCGCGACCCCCGGCATTTTCTCGCGCGCCTGTTCCTGTGTTTCGCGGACCAGTTCCTCCTGGTCGATCGGCGTTTCGAGACCGCGGCGCAGGGCGCGCTTGGTGCGCTCGTAGAACTCCTCGAACAGCCGCGCCTTCCAGGCATTCCACAGCTTCGGACTGGTGCCGCGCACGTCCGCGACGGTGAGCACATAAAGGTAATCCAAATGCGCCTGATCGCCGACGCGGCTGGCGAATTCATGGATGATGTCCGGATCGCTGATGTCCTTCTTCTGCGCGGTGATGGACAGGATCAGATGCTGCTTGACCAGCCAGGCGACCAGGCGCGCTTCGTAGCGGCCGAGCCCCTGTTCCAGGCAAAACGCCTCGGCGTCGACCGCACCGAGTTCCGAATGATCGCCGCCACGGCCCTTGGCGATGTCGTGAAACAGCGCCGCGAGGTAGGCGACTTCCTGGCGCGGCAGCGACTGCATGATCTGGCTCAGGGCGGGGAATTCGTTGTTGAACTTCGGCATCGCCAGGCGGCGCAGATTGCTCACCACGAACAGGGTGTGGGCGTCCACCGTATAGGCATGAAACAGGTCGTACTGCATGCGTCCCACGATGCGGCCGAAGGCGGGGATGTAGCGGCCGAGCACCCCGTACAGGTTCATGCGGCGCAGTTCGTGGGTCACGCCGACCGGCGCGCACAGAATCTCCATGAACAGCCGATGGTGGCGCGGGTTTTGACGGAATTCCTCGTCGATGAGCCCGACATGCGCGCCGATCAGGCGGATGGTCTCGGCACGCACGCCGCGCAGCTGCGGATGCTGCTGCAGCAGCACGAACAGTTCGAGCAAGGCCGAGGGGTAGCGCGCAAACACCTCCGGGTGCGTCACTTCCAGATAGTCGTTGCGGATCTGGAAGCGCGCATTGATCGGCAGCGGCGGCGCGCTCTGGGTCAGGATGGCCTCGCGGAACAGCTGCAGCAGCATTTCGTTCAGCAGGCTGACATCCATGACCGTGCGGTAATACTTCTGCATCAGCTGTTCGACCGCCAGGGTGAAGGTGGCGTCTTCATAGCCGAACATTTTCGCGAGCTTGATCTGATAGTCGAACAGCAGCCGATCTTCGCGCCGCCCGGTGAGCACATGCAGACCGAAGCGCACCTTCCACAGAAACGACTGCCCGGCTTTGAGCTTGCGCAACTCGTCGCGCGTCAGAAAGCCGTGCGCCACCAGTTCATCGAGCGTGTCGGTGCCGAAGTGGCGTTTCGCCACCCAGCCGATTGTCTGAATGTCGCGCAGGCCGCCGGGGCTCGATTTGACGTTCGGCTCGAGGTTGTAGGCGGTGTCGAAGTAGCGGTGATGCCGTTCGGTCTGCTCCTTGACCTTGGCTTCGAAGAAGTCCTGCGAGGACCAGAGCCGGTCGGAGGCCAATGCGCGGCGCATGCCGGCGAACAAGGATTCGGGGCCGGCCAGCAGCCGCGCCTCGAACAAGGTGGTGGCGACGCTGATGTCGGCGAGGCTCTCGCGCTGGCAGTCGTCGATCGAACGGACGCTGTGCCCGACCTCCAGACCGATGTCCCAGAGAAAGGTCAGAAAACGTTCGATGTCCGGCTGCCAGTCGGCGGAGTCGCTTTTCGGCAGCAGCACCATGATGTCGATGTCCGAACCAGGGTGCAGCTCGCCGCGGCCGTAGCCGCCCACGGCGATCAGCGCTAAATCCTCGGCGAACTTGCCGACGTGCTGCACCCAGGCCGCCCGCAGAGTGATGTCGACCAGGCGCGCGCGGTCGCGCACCAGATCTTCGATGGCCTCGTCGGCTTCGAAGCGCTCCTTCAACAGCTCGCTGCCGCGGTCCAGGACCTCGCGGAACACCCCGGGGGAGAATTGGCCGTCCTGCAGCGCGGTGGGCGCAGCCGTCAAATAGGGCCAGTCGGCGGTTGGGTCGAGAAACTTACCGTAGGCGTTCAAGAGGCTGCCGCGGCGGCGGGTACGCTCGAGCTCGCACCCAGGGTGAGCACCTCAAACCCCGAATCCGTGACCAGAATCGTGTGCTCCCACTGCGCCGACAAGGATTGATCCTTGGTGACCACGGTCCAACCGTCGGGAAGCAGGCGCACCTCGCGTCGCCCGGCGTTGATCATGGGTTCGATGGTAAAGGTCATGCCCGCCGTCAGTTCCAGACCGGTGCCGGGCTTGCCGTAGTGCAGCACCTGGGGATCCTCGTGGTAGACCCGGCCGATGCCGTGCCCGCAATATTCGCGCACCACCGAGAAATTATTGCTTTCGGCATAGGCCGG
>Ga0193726_1002850_pt1 | contig 11375 bp, 7 predicted proteins | sample H2c1metaG_FD_144928 | JGI IMG/M metagenome (GOLD analysis project Ga0193726, IMG submission 144928) | Soil microbial communities from a riparian zone of the East river system, Colorado, United States - H2c1 | ecosystem: Environmental > Terrestrial > Soil > Riparian zone | place: USA: East River... | reverse complement strand
AATCGCATTGGAAACTCCGGTCTCGTCTTCAAGGCTGACAAAGACAAAGCCCTTCGCCGTCCCGGGGCGCTGACGGCAAATTACGTTCCCGGCAATCTGAATCGTGGCACCATGGCGAGCGGACGCGAGATCGCTGGCGCGCCAGATATTCGGCAACTGTTCCCGCAGTAATTTCATCGGGTGCGGTCCCGTGGTGAGATTCATCGCGTCGTAATCCGCTTTCACTCGTTCCGGCATTGTCATCGGAAGAAGCGGTGAATTCTGGGGAGCGCACGCGCCCTCGCGTGCCCCGTTCGGCGCCTCGCCGAATGAACTTGCCGGTCTAGAAGAATTTCCGGCGAGGGCGCCGGAAACAGCACGCGAGGCGCGTGCGCTCCCCAGCAAATCATCGGGTGCCGTCTCCTCCACCCGCCACATCGCCGCCCGCCGATGTTCGGCAAAGCAATTGAGCGCACCCAATTCCGCGAGCGTCCGCAGCTCTTCTTTTGTTAATCCAACCCGCCGCTTGAAATCATCGAGCGATGCAAATGCGGTGCGTTCACGTTCCACCACCAGCCCTTCTCCATGTTCTTGCCGGAGTCCGTTCACGACGCACAATCCCAATCGCACCGTCTCATCCGAAACGACCGTGCAGCGCCACTCCGATTCGCTTACACAGACCGGCTGAATCCGAATTCCGTGCCGGCTCGCATCTTTCACGATCGTGGCCGGCGTATAAAAACCCATCGGCTGATTGTTCAACAAACTCGCGTAGAACTCCGGCGCACGATGCACTTTCAAGTACGCGCTCCCATACGCGAGAATCGCGAAGCTGATCGCGTGCGACTCGGGAAATCCATAGAGCGCAAACGATGCGATCGACTGATTGATCTTCTCGATGATTTCCGGCGTCACATTGTTCCGCATCATCCCGGCTCGCAATTTCACGCTCACCTTCTCCATTCTTTCCTGCGACCGATGGAAACTGAGAGCGCGCCGCAGTTCTTCCGCTTCGTTGCCGGAAAAATCCGCCATGATCATCGCGATCTTCAGCATTTGTTCCTGGAATAACGGCACCCCGAGTGTCCGCTTCAGGATCGGCTCGAGGCGTGGATCAAAATAAGTGACCTTTTCGCGCCCGGCGCGGCGCGCCAGATAAGGATGCACCATGTCGCCCTGGATCGGGCCTGGCCGAATGATCGCGACTTCGATCACGACATCGTAAAAACATTTCGGTTGAAGGCGCGGCAACGTGGCCATCTGCGCCCGGCTCTCGATTTGAAAAACGCCGATCGTGTCGGCTTTCTGCATCATTTCATACGTCGCCGGATCATCCGTGGGAATGTGAGCCAGATCGAGCGGCCGCCCGCGTTCCCGGCAGAGCTCGAACGCATCCTGCATCACCGACATCATGCCGAGCCCGAGCAGATCGACCTTCACGATGCCGCGATCCTCGCAATCGTCCTTGTCCCACTGCGCCACGACCCGGCCGGGCATCGAGGCATTTTCCAGCGGCACAAAGGAACTGAGTTTCCCCTGGCAAATAATCATCCCGCCCGAATGCTGGCCGAGGTGGCGCGGCAATCCGTAAATGGCCTGATATAACGAGATGAAAGCCGGCATCCGCGGGTGCGCTTTCGGCAAACCCGCCTGCTCGATTTGCGCCGCCAGATCGAGCGTGTGCGGAAAATCGCCGTTCGCAAAAAGATGCGAAAATCGATCCAGGATATTGGACGAAAAATTCAAGGCCTTGCCGATCTCCCGCGCGGCGCTGCGTCCGCGATAGGTGATGACGTTCGCAGTCATCGCCGCCCCGTGTTTTCCGTAACGCCGGTATACTTCCTGGATTACGCTCTCGCGCCGATCTCCACTCGGCAGATCGAGATCGATATCAGGCCAGCCTTTCCGGTTTTCGCTCAGAAATCGTTCGAAGACCAGGTTGTTACTGACCGGATCAACCGGCGTGATTCCGAGGCAATAACAAACCGCGCTGTTCGCCGCGCTCCCGCGGCCCTGGACCATGACGTCGTGTTCCCGGCAGAAATTAATGATGTCCCAGACGATCAAAAAATAACCGGCGAACCCAAGCCTTTGGATCAGGCCTAATTCCTCCTCGAGCTTTCGCTTCACGGCGGTGCTGATGGACGCGTAACGCTGTTGCGCGCCAAAGAGTGTGATCGTGCGCAGGAACGAATTCATGTCATGCCCGGCGGGAACGGGAAACGCCGGGAATTCGTAACCGATATTCTCCAAAGAAAATTCGAGGCGCTCCGCCAGACGCGCCGTGTTGTCGATCGCTTCCGGCCGATCGTGAAAAAGAGCGCGCATCTCGGCGTCGCTCTTCAAATATCTTTCGGCGTTCCGGGTTAACAGTTTGCCTGCGGCATCGAGGTGAGTGTGCTCGCGAATGCAGGTAAAAACATCGAGTGTTTGCCGGCCGTTCGGACGGGCATACTGCACCCCGTTCGTCGCCACGAGTGCGAGCCGGTAATGCTCCGCGAGATCAGCCAGTTCCTGGTTGATCCGATCTTCCCCGCGCAAGAAATGGCGCTGGATCTCGATGAAGACATTGTCGCGACCGAAGACGTCGATCAGAAGCTGCGCGCGATTGGCGGGATTCTGGTGCGAGCCAAACAGCGCGACCAGTCCATTCGCAAATTGCGCCAATTCATCCCAACGAACAGAACAACTTCCCTTCTCACTGCGGAGATGCGCCTGCGTCAGCAGCTCACACAAGTTGTTGTAACCGGTCCGGTTTTGCACCAGCACCGGCAAAACAGATCCATCCTCCATGCTCAATTCAGAGCCGACAATGGGCCGGACATTTTGCTCGCGGGCCGCGACGGAAAAGCGCCATCGCGGGCAATTCGAGTCCGGCCGCGGTTTCCGCTAATTGCTCCGGAAAAGACGCTCCGCGCAGAAAGCTGAACGCGCTGCACGCATGTAACTCGACGTAAGCCATATGCGCCGGTCTTTAATCATAAACTCCGTCGAGTTCCCATCGGCCGCCGCGCGAATGGCATTGGCAAAGCGCGCCGTTCTCCAGCTCCAAATCCCATTCGGCGCGTTCCCAGGTATTTTCGTCCCACCAATTTCCGGAGGCCGTGTAAGGGCCTTTTTGCCCAAGCACGTCGCCTTGAATTTCGGCGCTCCGCAGATGAGTTGGCTTGTTGTTCACCAGCAACATGGAAGCCGGCGCCGGCGAGCGAAACCGCCGCAGGGCGCAGGAAGGCAACGGCTCCATTTCGCCCGCGGTTTCTGGCCACTGCCAGGCAAATGGTTCCATCCGAAAAGCATCAGGCCGATGTGTGTCTTCCAAAACCGGAGTGCCGACGCGATCGGCGCCGAGAAGGCCGGTTAAACGAGCGAGCGTTTCGGAAAGCCGCCTCGGATCACGCAACGCCGTCTCAAACAGATTGAATTGCTGCGAGGATGGCTTGGTGGCCTCGGCTTCCAAAGAGACGGCAATAATCGGAAAGTCAGATTGGAAATTCTCCAGATGCGTGTGCAGCATCCGAAAAAGGACTTCGCCATTATTGGTCGGTTCCGGGATTTTAAAATGGCGCCGATAAGCGCCCTTATCGCTGAAGGTAATTTGCAAGCGAAGCTCACTCGCGACCAGGTAGAGCGCGTCGAGCCGGAGCGATAATTGCTGGAGAAATCGGCGCAGGATAAAGAGCAACGGCTCGACCGTTTCGATTTCGTTTTCGAATTCGAATGCCTCCGCGAAAGACTCCGGCGGCGCAACCAGCTTCAAGATACGCGTGGTCTTTCCCCTGGCCCGGTCCCAGAGTTGAAGACCGACGGCGCCGAGTCGCGCTCCGACTTCCTCCTTCTTCAAGGCGGCGAACTGACCCAGCGTGTGAATCCCCCACCGATGTAAAATATCCAGGACGCGACCAATCTCGGCCTCGCGTTCCCTGGATGATTTGGATGGAGACAACCCGGGCATCGGTCGGAATTATTTCGCCAAAAGAAGCCGTGCTTTCGTCTCCGCGGAAAGAGATGAATTCGCCAGCCAGGCGGTGGCACGATTTGCATCGGTTTGCAGCCAGGTCACCACAATCGCTTCGATCTGTCTGTCGCGCAGATTTTGATTCCCAATTGATTCAGCCCATTGCACCGCCGCCTGGGGATCGGAAGAGACAATTCGCCGGGTGAAAGAAGTGACCGCCGCGTCTCGCGATTCTCCCTGCGGCAATGTCCCCAGCCAGACGCCCGCCTCGTAGGGATCATTTTGCGACCAACGATTCATCAGGCTCTCAAAAGCTTGCTGGCGACCTTTGCTTTCCGGAAAAGAGGCAAGCCATTTACTGGCCGACTGCGGATCGCTCCCGGCCCATTGCCAGGCGATCGCCGCCGTCGCGCTGGCCTGCGCTTCGGGGTTCGATAACCGCGCCACCAGTTTCGCGGCTTCGCGCGGATCCGATTCCGCGAGTACTCCGATCAAGCCGGGCAGGACGAGATCGCGCGTCGTTGGATCCGGCAAATTGCCCGCCCAAGCCAGCGCAGCCTGCGGATCATTCCGCGCCCATTGCCGGGAAACATTCTCGAGCAGGGCTCTTCGACCTTCTCCCTCGCTCGCGCGCAAAGCGAAATCAGCGGCTGCCTGTGGATCGGACTCACTCCATTGCGAGACAATATTCGCCAGGGCATTTTGCCGGGCCACACCTTCCGGAAGTTTCTGCGCCCAACCGATTGCGCCTTGCACATCGCTGCTGGCTAATTGCAGGGCGACGGAAGTGATCGCCTCTTCCTGCGCTTTTCCAGGTGGCAGTGAGGCCACGTATTCGGCAGCCGCGGAGGGCTCCGATTGGACCCAGCTGACCAGGACTGTGCGGACCGCATTTCGTTGCGCATCGCCCGGGGGTAATTCCTCTGTCCATTTCAGCGCGGCGCGCGCATCCGCCATGGCCCATTGCCGGGCGACGTTGCTGATTGATTGCTCTCGGACCGACCCGGCCGGCAAGGTCGCGATAATCGCAGCCGCTTTCTGTGGATCTTTGTTGGCCCAGCCCGATAAAATATTTTGCAGCGTAATATTGCGACCCTCGCCGGGAGGCAACGTATTGGCCCAGGCGAAAGCGGCTTCCGGATCCTGGTTCGCCCAATTTGCCCCGACCACTTGCAGCGCGGTATCGCGACTGGCGCCGGCGGGCATTTGCAGGGCGCTATCCGCGGCTGCGACCGGATCGGTCATCGTCCAGTGGCTGAAAATGGGCCAATAGAGGCTTTGGCGGTTGCGACCCGAGGGGAGGCTTTGCATAAAAGTGAGCGCGGCTCGTGGATCTTTATCAGCGAGCGCGGAGATAATGGTTTGCATCGCCTGATCGCGGGCGGGGCCCGCTGGAAGTTGTTGCGCCCAGGCGGTGGCCGCACTCGCGTCAGTTTCCACCCAGCCAGCGACCGCGCTGGTAATGGCCCAATTTCGCGACGTGCCCGCTGGAATAGTTTGCGCGTAAGCGATGGCCGCGGGCGGATCGAGTTCGGCCCAACGCCCCACGAACAACGAAATGAGCATGCTCTTTTCCTGGGGTTTCCGCAGAGTTTGGACGAAGGCGAGAACGTCACGGACATTAGAGGCGTCCACCGTCTCCGCGATTTTGCTGAAAGTGGCGTAGGTATGACGGCTTCCGGAGTGCGTCAGCGCCGTTTGGATTTTGGAAATGATGTCTTCGCTCGAGACTGCAGCGACCGCCTCTCTGGAATCTGGTGTGCTCCGTGGAGTGCGCCGCGAAACCGGAGCAGGGCTCAACGAGTTTGCCGCCGTCTCGGTGGAGGTGCGCGTGTTCTGGCGCGACGGAACCACCTGAGTCGACGAGGAAGTATAACGACCGATAAAAATCCCGGTGAGCAACGCCGCGATCGCGATGACAATCGGAAGAGCGAAGCGTTGCATGGGAATATTTAAGGCCAAATGGCGAATATGTTCAAGTGATCATATTCCGCACTGGAAGCGTAGTCTCGCCCCCTCGCGTTGTGTCCATTCTCATTTGAAACACAATGCTAAATTACTTTGACCGGACACTCCGGCAACGCTTTCAGAAATGCGCGCCCATAGGGGCGGGTCACGATCCGATTGTCCAGGATCACGACGATTCCGCTGTCGCTCTTCGTTCGAATCAGGCGCCCGACCCCCTGACGGAATTTCAAGATTGCCTCGGGCAAGGAATATTCGGTGAAAGCATCGCCGCCGCGCGCCTCCACCAGCTCCAGTTTCGCTTCGATCAGCGGATGATCGGGGACCGCAAAAGGCAACCGCGTGATGATGACATTCGAAAGCGCGTCACCGGGCACGTCCACGCCCATCCAAAAACTGTCGGTCCCGAAGAGAACACTGCGCGGCGTCGTTCTAAACTGATCGAGTAATTTTCCCCGCGGGGCGCCTTGCCCCTGGACGAGCAGATTCATCCCGTTCTCGGCAAAGAACGGCTGCATCTCTTCGGCGAGCGCCTGCATTCCGCGATAGCTGGTGAACAAGACAAAGGCGCGCCCGTCCGTTTCCGTGACGAAATGCGCGACCCAATGGGCCAGGGCCTTGGCGTAACCCGCATCCCGCGGATCCGGCATTTTGCGCACGACGAACAGTTTCATCTGGGTGGGAAAATCGAAGGGACTGCCGAGTTGCAGCGGCTCGACCGATCCGGCGCCGATCCGATCGCGGAAATAGGCGAGATCGGGCCGGCCCACGGCGAGCGTGGCGCTGGTCAGGACGCAGGAGCAATTTTCCCGAAAGAGCATTCGCTCGAGCTCGGGCGCGATGTCGATCGGCGCCGCGTTCAAAGTGAGGAACTGCGCGGCTTTTCCAGTCCGCTCGACCCAGTAGACATGCCCTTCGGCGCTCTGTTCGAGGAAGGTCACGATCTCGATACGAGCTTCGTGAATGCGGCGGCCCAGTTCCTGTAATTCCGCCTTGAGAAACTCGTCCTCCGTCCGCTTCACGACTTCAGCGACGCGAGCTTGAAGTGCGATCAAGCGTGCGGAAATCGTGTCCGGCACAATGTCCGGTTCTCGGACGCGGACCTCGCGGCCTTTCCGAAAATCACAGCGTTCGTCGAGCGCGTGAAAGAATCGATCGATCTCATCAACGATGGCCGCCGCCAGCGTTACACCCGCGGCATCACGCGTGACGGTGAAAAGGCCTTTGCGAGTTCGTGCGTTGTAAAGACGCTGGACTGTCGCGCGCAATCCGTACTGCGAAACGCCGATCCCGATTTGCCGGGAGGCGGTTTGCTCGAGGGTGTGAGCCTCATCGAAAATGATGAAGTCGTTCGGAAAGAGAAATCCGCTCTCGCGTTCCTCCTGCTCGATCGGCGAGCCCAGGAGCATGAAGAGCAGGGTGTGATTAACAACAATCACATCCGCGGCCAGAAGCCGTTTGCGCGCCTGCTGGAAGAAACAATGCGACTGTTGGCCGCAGGTCTTGCTCGTGCAGATGTGCGCTTCACTGCAAACCTGCGTCCAGACTTTCGGATCGGGTTCGACGGACAGGTCGCTGAGCGATCCGTCCTTGGTCGTGCGCGCCCAATCCGCCAGCCGCGCCAGTTCGGCCGATTCCGAGGTGGTAAACAGCTCGGCGGCTTGCTGCAAGGCGCGTTCGAGACGGCGCGGGCAAAGATAATTCTGCCGCCCCTTCATGAGGGCAGCCTCGAACTCGAGCGGAAGAATCTTCTTGAGGATGGGGATGTCCTTATAAAGAAGTTGTTCCTGGAGATTGATCGTGTGGGTCGAGATGACTGCCTTCTTCTTCTCCACGATCGCGTAGAGAATAGCCGGCGCGAGGTAAGCGATTGATTTGCCGACGCCGGTCCCGGCCTCGACCACGAGGTGCCGTTCTTCTTCCAAGGCCCGCGCCACCGCCACGGCCATATCCTGCTGTTGCGGCCGGTATTCGAAGTTCTTTGCCTTCGCGAGCGCGCCATCTTTCGAAAAGAGGGATCGGACTTCTTCGACAAAGTCGCTGCCAAAGGAATCTCGAAGTGCGATCATGGGTTTGAAAATAGCCCAGCGTTTTAACGCTGGGCGACAAATCAACGCCATTTTCCGAGTCCCCGATAGGGACGGCGGACAAATTCTTTCGTCCCTGACGGGAATCATCGCCTGCCGGCCGAGGACCCGGCGCTAATACGCCGGGCTATTGTCGGCCCGCGGAAATGCTATTGTCATTCGGAAATCGAAATTCCAAATTCCCAAATTCCCATGAGACTGCTCGATCGCTATGTCCTGCGCTATTTTCTGCAGGCCTATTTTTACTGCATCGCAGGTTTCATTTCGATCTGGTTCATCTTCGATATCAGCGACAACATCTCGACGTTTCTGGATGAGCGCATTTCGCGATCGCTGATCGCGCAATATTATCTCGCGCAAGCGCCGCAGATTCTTGTCATTTTGCTGCCGGTAGCGCTCCTGCTCGCGCTCCTTTTCTGTCTCGGCCGGATGTCACGCTCGAATGAAATCGTCTCGATGCTGACGGCTGGCGTCAGCCTGCCTCGTCTCGCCATGCCCCTCCTCGTGGCTGGTCTGGTCACGACTGCGGCGAGCACGGCTCTGAATTATTCGCTCGCGCCCCACGCGGAGTACGCGCGCAAAAAGCTCCTGGAGGATCCGAAGTCTCGCCGTCAAGTCGGTTTGCTCGGGCAAATTTTCCGGAACCGAACAGATAACCGCACCTGGTTTATTCAGCTGTTTAAGCCGGGCGAAAACCAATTCACCACCGTGCACATTGTGCAGCAGGACGCGAACGACAACATTGCGATGAATTACATCGCGACCAGCGCCTTGTACCATCCGGAAACCAGCGCCTGGGAGCTGAAACAGGTGAAGGTTGTTCACTACGATGCGATCGGGAACATAACCAAAGCGGAGATACTTGAATCACTCATGATTAACGATTGGAGCGAGACGCCATTCCGCCTCGGCAGCGCGAATGTGCGCGCGGAATATCTGAGCGTCCCGGAGTTGCGTGAGTACCTGAACTTCAACTCCGATTTCCCACCGACCTTGCTCGCACCGTTCTCGACCCATTTGCAATACCGGCTCGCGTTGCCCTGGACATGCGCCGTGGTCGCTCTCATCGCGACGTCGCTCGGGATCGGGTACTCGCGCCGGGGAGTCCTCTCGAGCGTCGCGGCTGCGATCCTGATTGTGTTTGCGATGAACTTCGTGATGCATCTCTTTCTGGCTCTGGGTGAGGGCTCTCGGATTCCGGACTGGGCCGCGGCCTGGACACCGAATATTCTCTTTGGCGCGCTCGGTCTGGTTCTCCTCTATTATCGCGCGACCAATCGCGAGCCACCGAGGCTCAATCCTTTTGGGGAAGGACGGATTTTCGCGCGATGAATCCCCTGGCAAACGACTGGCCGATCAAGCATCGCTCCGACGCCTGTGCGCGGACCCAGCGGGCGTTCGAGCCGGGGGAACAGTTTTACACCCTGCTCTTTCGCGAGGGCGAAGGCTTTCGCCGCGAAGATCTGAGCGAAGAGGCCTGGGCGCAGCGGAACGAAAATATTCTCCCCTTTTCCTTTTGGAAGACGCGCTATGAACCGCCGCCCCTCGCGCCCCCGGAACCGCTCGAGAAGCAAAACGCCGAAGACATTTTGCGTCGCCTCCTGGCGGAAAACAACGCGGCGAACGCCAACGCCTGTTACGTCCTCGCCGTCATGCTCGAACGAAAGCGGGTCTTGAAACAGATCAAGACGGATCCAACGGAAGGCCGCCCGGTGCTGATCTACGAACACGCCAAGACGGGCGACGTTTTCATTGTGCCCAATGTGCAATTGCGGCTCGACGAAATCGAACACGTCCAGAACGAAGTCTCCCAATTGCTGAAGAACGCGGCGCCGTAAGCGATGAATTCCAAACTTCCCTGGTTTTCACCCTCCAGTTTTCCGCTTTATCTCGCGCCGATGGCCGGGGTCTCGGACAAGATTTTCCGGCAGCTCTGCAAAGAGCGCGGCGCCGATGTTCTCGTCACCGAGTTTGTTTCGGCCGAAGGCGTATTTCGGCGCAATGAACGCACGCGGGAATATCTCGACTTCGACGAATGCGAGCGGCCCATCGGCGTGCAGCTTTTCGGCGGGAATGCCGACCACATGGCGGAGGCGGCGAAACATGTGGTCGATTGGGTCCGGCCCGATTTTATCGATCTCAATTTTGGCTGTCCGGTAAACAAGGTGGTGGCGAAGAATGGCGGCTCGGCGCTGCTCAAAGATTGCCCGACTCTCGCAGCGGTCACGGAAGCGGTCGTTCGCGCCGTCGCGCCGGTGCCGGTCACGGCCAAGATCCGAATCGGGTGGGACATCGACTCGATCAACGCTCCGCATGTCGGGCGGATCCTCGAGGATACCGGTGTCCTCGCTCTTGCCGTCCATGGCCGCACCCGGGCGCAGGGTTATTCGGGGGCCGCTGATTGGGAGGTGATTGGTGAAGTGGTCGCGGCCGTTTCCATTCCGGTGATCGGCAACGGGGACCTGACGAGTGGCGCCGATGTGGTGAAGCGACGCGCCGAAACCAATATCGCCGGGGCCATGATCGGCCGGGCGGCGATGAGTTCCCCGTGGATTTTCAGTCAGGTAAAACATTATTTTGCCACAGGCGAACCTCTGGTTTCGCCCAGCCTGACCGAGAAATGGGAACTGATTCAACGGCACTGTCAGCTCGCCGTCGAGGAATGGGGCTGCGAAGACCAGGCCATCCGGTCGATGCGGGCGCGTCTCATGGCGTATTCCAAAGGGTTCCCCAACAGCAAGATGCTGCGCGAAAAATTCCAGCATGTCTCGACCCTGGCCGGGATTGATGAGATCGCCTGGCACCATATGGCGCCTCAAGAAGCGGCGGTTTGAAACCGCTGGCCCATTGGTAGGGCGAGACTCTGTCGAGCCGACGAATCGAAGTCGACGCTCGCGGCTCGACAGAGTCTCGCCCTACCAATTCTTAACTTCGTGAATTAGAATGGTTGCCGTGCCTGATACATCGCCTCAACCCGCCGCCATCAATTACAAGATTGGCAATGAGCGCTTGATCAAAGTGACCGAGAACGCCTCGCGCAAACTCAATTCGCTCCTGGAAAAACAAGGCCGGGCCACCGGCGCGCTTCGCGTTGCGGTAATCGGGGGCGGCTGCTCCGGACTGCAATACAAGATGGATCTCGTGGACGGTCCCGCCAATCGCGACATCATGGTGCAATCCTCCGATGTCCGGGTGGTGGTCGATCCGAAAAGTGCGCTCTTCGTCAGCGGATCGCTCCTGGATTACAGCGACGATCTCCAGAAAGGCGGCTTCAAGGTCACTAATCCGAATGCCGTCGCCCATTGTTCCTGCGGCGAGAGCTTCGCTGCATGATCGATTACTTCGCTCTTCTCGATCAACCCCGCGCGCCCTGGCTCGATCCGGAGAAG
>Ga0193726_1002849_pt1 | contig 11376 bp, 27 predicted proteins | sample H2c1metaG_FD_144928 | JGI IMG/M metagenome (GOLD analysis project Ga0193726, IMG submission 144928) | Soil microbial communities from a riparian zone of the East river system, Colorado, United States - H2c1 | ecosystem: Environmental > Terrestrial > Soil > Riparian zone | place: USA: East River... | reverse complement strand
CGCATCATATAACGTTTTGCAAATGAACATATACGCGCCATCACTTTCCGAGATGATTTCCAGTTGATACCTGTTCATACCATTCTCCTCATCCGCGCGATCGTCCGCGACATAGGCCATATAGGCCGCCGGCGGGCTGTTCATTTCGCACCCGGCGTCAAACACTTCATCACGTATCCGCCGCCACGATCCGGCGGTTGCTTACGCGGCGCGGCCGTTGTTTTGCCGCTCGCGGCGTTGCCTGCCGCGACGCGAAGCGGTGTCAGTTCGCACGCGTAATCGATCGCGTTGGCGAGTTGCATGATTATGCCTTTCACATCATGCGTGGAAAACGCCGTCTCGCTGGCATAGCCGCCGCCCAGCCGGAAACAACGATCCGCCAATGTCAGGCATTGCAACGTCACGCTATCGCCATCGTGGCGGAAGGCCTTGAACGTTTCGCCACGCGCGTTGATAATCAGTCTGTTGTCAGTCATGTCAGTATCCTGTCACGATGATTGTTTCGATGAGAGCCAGTGAGGCGAACGCGCTGGCGAGCGCGAGCGCGATGAGCCAACCGCGTTCATTCATGGCTTCACCTGTATATATTCGCGGCCTGTCGTTTCACCCAACGGATAGTTTTCGTTCGTCAAAGTCGTTTCGACCATGGTTTGATATGTTTTGCCATCGTCACCGGTGTGTTCTTCGGCCACGCGCCAGACATTTTTGGTCCAGTTCAACGCGGGCGGAAGCCGGGTCGTGAAGCGGTTCAGGTCGCGGCGTAACGCGAACATCGCGTAACCCGCGTAGGCATGGGCCGCCGCGATGGCGGCGATCCATGCCCAGACGCCTGGATCATCCACGGCGGGCATCCATGAGTGCGAGTGCCAGATAAAGTTCGCAAGCGCCGTTTCGGCCGTTGGCGAGTGCCAGAAGTGCGCGTTGTATCCAAAGGTGGTAAACCATGTCGGGTTATCCTTTCCTGTCCAAACCCGACGCATCTATGCACGCTTGACAGTTTCACGCAAGTTTCGTATTTGGGCGTCTTCGGCGCAATCTCGCGCGAAAACTGAACAGGAACCCACCATGGCACGCAAACCCGCACCATCCGCGTCTCCCCCGCCGGATGAGGACATTGACGATGAAACCGGCGAAATCACGCAACGGGCACTCGCCGTGACCGATTTCGGCAAGGGGGCCGGTTCCGGTTTCGAGGTCGTGAAATACGTCTCCATCCCCATGCTGACCGATCGCGAGGTTCCGCCGGGCGTGCCGATCGTGGCCTTGTTCGCTGAGGCCGCCAAGGTCATGCCCCCGTTGGAGGGGTATAAGCAGAAGTTTCCCGGCGACTTCACGGCCAGCGTGATCAAGGCATTGAACGGTGAGGCGCGGTTGTTTCCCTGGTCAACCGTGTTCAAAAGCGAGATGGCGCGCGACTATCCGGACGAGACCTACGTGGGCAAGTGGTTTCAGATCACGCGCTTGCCCATGAAGCGCGGAAAAACCTATTGGACGTTCGCCATCGCCGAGGTTCGGCCGCGCGGCCTCGCGGAATGATCAGGGTGAACACTCTGGCATGGTGTTTCGTCGCGTCGGGGATGTTGCTTCACGCGATTGAAACCACTTACATTTGGTTCAATCGCTGATTTCATCAACGGGCGCGGCGCTTTCCCTTCTCGGGGCGCGCCGCGCCCGTTCAACATCCAGACTGTAGACCAGCGCCGCGCGACCTGATGCATACCCCGCTGAGCGGGCGCCCAGAATGATGTAGGCCAGTATCAGCCCGAGCAGGATGCCTGCCCAGAACCCCGTCAGGACGCGTTGAGCGGTGTCATCCATGCTTTATTGCTTCCAATGCCTGAGGAAACACGTCCGCCCAGCGATCCGCGTCCGGCGCGCCGGGGCGCCAGTTTCGCAGGTAATACTTATACCAGTCATCCTGATCGTCGATGGCTGGTAGTGGCGCCAGGTCTGTCCAAAGCAAGAGCCTGGCGAATGCCACCGCCAGATTGTCATGCGGGGCCATCGCCAGGGCATCCCAAACCGATCGCGGACCCGCCGCCACATGAGACGCGGCGCAGGCATGGAACGCCAGGGCATGGCTCGCCGGGTGTTCCAACACGTCCGCGACACCCCCCAGGCGTTCGAACTGGAACAGCCCATGCGCCGGACCATTATTCGCCTGTATGCGTGCCGTCCAGTTGGCTTCCTGGCCCGAGATGGCGCACAGACCGACGCGCGCGCGATCGTCTGAGATGATATGCCAGCCTGGCAAGGCCGCACACCACGCGAGACCCGGATCGAGGACGCGCGCGAGGAAAATGGCGGGTGTCATGGCGTTTTCTCCGGTGCGCGCCGATCCGGCCCGCTATAGTCCGCCGTCTTTATGAGGGACAGTTTCGCCGCGACGATATCAGCCTGTTCCACGACTTTCGCCGCCGCCACGTCAGCCGCTTTCACGATGGCTGACGAGTAGCCGTTTTCAACCGCCGCCTGTACGTCTTCGATTTTCATGGTGGTTTCGGTGTGCGCCTCTACAGCTTTGCGGCTGTTGGCGGATTGCCGGACCAGGACAATGCCCGTGGCGATCGCGCCGATGATGGTTGGCGCGTGATCGATGAGATAAGCAGCGACCTCTGGCCAGTTCATGTTGACGGCGCGCGATTTGTGCCGAACAGATAGAACGCGCCGAGCAACAAGAGCACCGCGACCACGAACAGCACGGCGCGCGGCGCGATCTTCGCGAACCATGTGCCCAACGCGTTGAACCATCCACCCGCCTTGTCCGCGAGCGAGCCGGTCTGGGTGACACTTTGGGGGCCTCCCGCGCCGACACTGGCGCCGCCATCGCCGCCAAGGGGGCTGTCACCCACGCCAGATGCTCCGGCGCCTCCTGACACCCCTTGGGCGCTTCCCGAGAACACGGGAAGCGACGCGGCGGACGGGTTTGACGCCAGATAACTGTTCAACGCCGGATCGCAATTCGGACAGGTCCAGTCGCCGAGACCGCGTTGCGAGACGGCCTGCGCGAACACCTGATTTTGCACGTCGGCGGGGGCGGACGCGGCCGTGGGGTAGAGCGACGTGTCACCGCCGAGTTGCGAGAGGTAGCGCCGCCATGTGGACGGCACGAACTGATACAGACCGGACGCGGTGCCCCCTTGCTGATTATGAAGCGAGGGGTTGCCCGTTGGGTTTTCGAAATTCGCGACAAGTTCGGCGAGCGATGAAAATGCCATGTCTTATCCCTCCCTTGACATGGGCTACGGGTTAAGGCCGGAGGGCCGCGCTGCCCGCACCGGGCATCTGTCAGATTTGAAACGCCGGGTCACGCGGCGAACCGGCGATCGGCACGATTGGCGGCAGGGTCAGGTCATGCGTGCCGGCTGGGTAAACACCATCGCCGATCGTCGGGTGTGAGCGCGCGCCCTGGCGGCCCACCGCGTCATGCGAGGCGGCCGAGACCAGCCCCTGGCGCTGCAACCCATGGAGCGAGACGCCGGAGGGTCCGAGCCGGCGGGTGAACTGGTGTTTGTCGCCGGACGCCGCCGCGCCATAACTGTAGGTTGAATGAGTGTTCATTTCGGTTTCCTAATACCAATTATTCGGCGCGGATATCGTGCCGGACGCGGCCAGCCAGGCCGTCAGATCGCTTTGCGAGCCGAACGTGGCGGCCCGCTGGCCCTGGCCGCCGCCGCAGGTGTTGCAAGAGCCATCCGTGCCCGTCCCATCGCCATACGAACGCGGCCCCGGCAGGTTGTAGGGGCTGGCCTGATAGCTGAACAGGGAACCCGGCACGGGCGCGGGGAGATCAAACAGCGGCGCGGCGCCGGGCAGCGCCGTCGTGGTCAGGCCGGGTGTGGTGCCACCGCCCGCGAACAGGGGAAGGATGGCCGTGCCGGTGCCCGCGCCCGCGTTCCGGTTGGCGTGCCAGAGCCAGAGGATCACGGCAAGGGCGGCGCCGACGACAACGATTTCAGCGGTGGTGCCCTCTTTCATGTGAAAACTCCTTGCCGCTTCAAAATAAAATAGGCTGCGATCGTCACGACAATCGCGATGATAGCGCATTTCCAACAAATGTTCACACGCCCTGCGTGACAGACGAGTTGCCCGTGCTTGAACCGTGGCCTACCGGGTTGGCGCCGGGTTGAGCCATCGGCGCCGAATAGGTTGGCTGGCCGCCCATCGTGGACGGTGTGGCCGCGCCGCCGCCGAACAAAGCCTGTAACGTGCTGATCGTGCCGGCGTTGGCGTTGGCGACATTGCTCGTGGTCGCGGCCGTGGCGGACGCGGCGGCGCTCGCGGCGTTGTTCTGCTTCGCCCAGGTCCAGAGGAAATAACCGCCGATCGCCGCCGCCGCGATCATGACCAGCGGCGCGATGTTATCGGCTTTCAGGTTGATCAGGCTAAACATCTGGTCACTCGCGCTCCGCTGCCGTGACAAACATCAAAGAAGGGCTCCCAGAACGCCGCCAATGATGCCGGCCGCCGCGCCGAGGAAACTGCCGGTCGTGGAAGCGCCTTGCGCGCCTTTCGCGACACTGGCGGACGCGTTGATGTTGGCGATCGTCGCCTGCGTCGCGTTGGTCGACAAAACCACCTGAGTCTGGCCCGTGATGTTGGCGATGCCCACCTGTTCCGCCGCCGTCAATTGCGCGATCGAGACGGTTGTCGCGTTCAGATCACGTTGCGCCGCGAGCGTGGTGTCCAATTGTTTCGATTGCACGCCGATTTGATCTTCCGTGGCCTGTAGCGTGGCCGCGATGCCGAGGTTGGCGGTGTTCGCCTGTGCCAATGTCGCCGTGGTCGCGACCGATGCATTGGTATTGTTGATCGTGACCGCTTGGGTGCCCTGTAAATTCGCGAGTTGCAAACCATAATTCGATTGCGTGGTCGCGAGATTTTGCGCGGACGCGGCCTGAATGGTGGCGAGATCGAGCTGGCCTTGCGCGGCCACCTGCTGGCCTTGCAGAGCGGTCTGCTGCTGGCTTTGCTGCGCGTAAAGCGCCGCCGCTGTCGGGTCCACACCGGACGCGGCGACATTGTTGCCGGCCGAGGAACCCGAGCCTCGCGTGATCAGAAAGAACGCCAGCACGGCCACACCGACAACGGCGGCGGTGGCGTAGGGGTGTTCTTTGATCAGTTCAAGATTGAACGCCATCGTCGGTTTCCTTTCGGGCCAATGCGATGCCGTGCATGTCAAGCAGGACGCGTCCGCCATCCTTCACGATGGCGTGATCATATCCCGCTTCTTGTAACGCGAACAGAATTTCCTCATACGCCGCTTTGCTCAATGGCATGACGGCATAAGTCCGGGTCATTGGTTCGGCCCGATGGCGCCGCCGAACAAGCGCGTCAGGAAATTCGGCCGCGACGGCATCGTGCCGGAACCCATCATGGAACTGATCGGCGTGGCGTAAGGTTGCCAGGACGGTTGCTCGCGGCCGCGTGTGGCGAGACCCATCTGGCCCGGCTTGTGGGGGATGAACCCGCCGCCGGTCATCGACGATCGTTTCAGGATGGGATTGCCGCCCTGATAGACGAGATGACCGACGCGCCAAACCGGACGCCACCAAAGCGGCGGTTGCTGCATGGTGCCAGGATGGTGCGTTGACCAGTCCCGCACCGGCCCCGCGAGGGGTTCGTGAAACATTGTTACATACCATTCCCGAGCGATGGCAGCGACGCGAGACTGCCGCCGCCGGAGACCGGCGACGTGGCCGCGCGCAGCAACGTCGAAAAGCCCGTGGAACCGGACGAAATCACCTGAGACGTGGTCGCGTTCTTGCTTAACACGACGGACAGCGCGGCCAGTCCGATGAGTGCGACCAGGACGGAAACAAGCGCGGTCACGAGATTGTCAGACATGACGGTATCCTTTCCGGATCAATTGTGACCGCTTATCGTCCAGGGCGCCATCCCGCTGTAAGCGGGCTGAACGCCCGACGCCGGGGCCGCCGGGAACATGCCCGCCAGTCCGCCGAGTTTCGCGCCGGCCAGTGTTTCCGCCGCGATCGAAGAAGAGGGCGCCGAGGGGGCGACGGGGTTCGCGATCGCCTGATTGAACTGGCCGAACACTTTCCCGCCATTGGCCAGGATCATGACCAGGATCACCAGGACCAGGAACGCGTGCGTGATCGGCCGTATCGGCTTGATGTAGCCAGCGAGGCCAAGAATGACGATGGCCGCGATCCAGGGAATGAAACTGTTCGTGCCCACGAACTCGCTTTTGAGCAACGCATAGAAATCGCCTTGCGTGCCTTTGACCGCGACGATGAGAAAGAGAATTCCAATCGCTAACAGAACAAAAGGCATTAGTTATGCCCGCTGAAGTTGGGTATCGCGGGCAACGCGGGCAGATTGGAAACAAGGGGCGCGGGAGACGGGCCGGTCGTGCCTCCGGACGTTCCCGCGCCCGTCACGGGCTTGCCAGGGGCAGAACCCGCGAGGCCGAACAAGCCCAGCCATTTCGGGAGATCGCCGCGCACGGTGATGAAAAACGCGAACGCGGCGGCCAACACGAAGAAAAGAAAGGCCGTATTGTCAATGCCAGGATTGCCAGGAAGGCGAAGCGCCATGGTCTACGCGGCGATGAGGCCGCCGGTGCCTTTGCTGAGCAGTCCGGGCATTTTGGCGTGCAGCCAATAGCCCGCGACAACGGCGACAACGAGAATGAGGATGTGAGACCAGTTCATTAGATTTCTCCTTTCACAAGCAATGTCACCTGTCGCCACGCCACCGCGATGACGATCACGAACACGGTGGCGCCCGCCAGTTGCATCCAGGACATGCCAGCGGATGGTCTCGCGAGGCTGTCCATCACACGGCCCAGCATCTCAGGTTCCTTATGACGCGGGCAGAGATTGCGCGCCGAGGATGGTGTTCACGTCCGCGAAACTTTCCCACCCGACAAGCACCTGCGACCCGGCCGCCGCCGTGCTGGCGTTCAGGAGTATTTGCATATTCCCGGCCTGATTCGTATTTATGGGCTGGTCCCGGAAATCGAAGAGATAGGTGCCCACGGGCGGATCGGTTTTGAGCCTCACGCGAGAGCGGAGTGTTTGCGTGAACGGATCGAGGAACTGAAATTGCAGCGTGTTGGCCGCCGCGATTTTCCATTGATTGATATCCGTTCCCGCGTTGAGCGTGCCCGCCTGATCGTAAATGATCGACGCCGACAGGAACGATTGAAAGTTCGTGAACGGGATTGGGAAATCCTGGTTCGCCGAGACGGCGGACAACGACGTGTTGACCAGGCGATACTGCGTGCGCATGGACACGGGCGGCAGGATCGGCGCGCCTTTGTTGGGGCCATCCTGGTAGCGCGGGATTTGATCGATGTAGTTTTGATACACCGTCCAGGTCGTGTTGGTGCGCGTGACGACCGTTGTTGAACCGCCATAGACCGCGAGCGTGCCATCACCCGTCGTGAAGGTGAAATTGGGGTTGATCGTGAACGCGAGATACGCCGTCGCATTGACCACGCCGGTATAGAGCGCGCCGCGCAGGTCGCGCTTGCCGTACGCGCACGGCACCCAGTAATACATGGTCACGGTGCCGGTGCCCGTGCTGGCGGCCAGCGTGGCCGTGGCGGCGATGACCGAAAAGTTGTTGCCATACTTAACCGGCGTGTCCATGGCGGACGCGAGTAGCGCGGCGCCAAACGGGAAGCCCTCTTTCGACGAGTTCAAGAGGTTCATATGCCAGCCGGACGTGTTGATGCGCTGATAATTATCGAGATCGGTGAGCGTGAAGTTCGAGACTTCATTCGCCGCGCCAAACGGTTGCAGCGTGGCCACGCCCGCGCCGGAATTCGCGTAGGTGGAGACCACCTTGACGATGAAGCCGCGCGTGAGACCGACGAGACGCATGGGCACGTTGATCGTGTTGTTACTGCCGTTTGGCGTGAACGAACCGGACGCGATCGGCTGCGTCATATCCTCGCCAGCCTGTAACAACAAATCGGTGATAGAACGGTCAATCGCGTTGATATCCTGCGGCGCGCTCGCCATCGTGGCCATGTTCAATGATCCTTATGCGGCCGATTGGCCATTGGTCACGGCGGCGTCGCCGCCAGAGAGGTTGTCGTGGAGGATATGCCAGCCATAGGCGCCGATAAGCAGGACCGTCCAGACAATGACCCAGTTCATCGGGTGTTTCAACATGGCGAGGTTCAACACCTTATCCACGCTTAGTTCACCTGTGCGTTGGGCATGTTGCCCACGGCGGATTTTTTCGCCAGCACGGATTTGCGGACGAACGCCAGGATCAAAGCCCCCACCGCGCCCATGATGAGAATGCTCCCCATGTTCACGATGTTGATCTCGATGATATTTCCGCTGTCCATGCCGGCTTTTCCTCAGAGTTACACACCGTTCAGGCTTTCACGCTGGCACGCCACGTGCATAAGGTCAAGTGTTAGCTCATTGTTAAAATATATAACGCCTGACCCGCCGTTGGTCGAATATGTTCAGCACGGCGTTCTCATCCGGGCACGGACCAAGGCGCGCGAACTCTCGGGTGTGAACGCAATACCAGTAGGAATGGTGCGGCACCAAGGTGGACGGGTCCACACGCTGTCCGCGATCGTCGCGCGGCGGTAGCCATTCCCGCACTCGTTCGACATCGGCCGGCGTTTGCAGAAAGAAAACGCTCTTGAATTCGCTTTCGCTCATGATGAAAGGCGAAATCCAGGCGGGCTTTTGTGACAGCGCGATAACCGGTATGCGTTTCGACCGGCCTTGCGTCAGGACAGCCTGCAACCCCGTGTCGAACCGTTTCAGGCTGTAGCATTCGTCAATGAACAACCCGGTATTCTCGGCGCGCCAGAGTTTATACAGCCATTCCGTCATGGCGCCGGACGCGGTATCGGCCGGATCGGGCCGCAGCACATAGAGGCCACGCCGTTTCGGAATGTTATCGTCCAGACCGATTTCCGTTAAATGAGATATACGTTCTATAATCGTATCGCGCTTGAAATCGAGAATAATCCACGGCTTGCTGTCGAATGAACGCTGACTCAACATCCAAAGTCCGAACACGGTTTTTCCGTTGCCGGTCATGCCGGTGATGAAATGCCGGTGACCATCGTTTGGAACCTCAAACATCGTGGTGTATCAATGGGACGGCGTTTCCGGCCCCACGAACCAATCGGAAACCATGGGCGCGGTATCCGGCACCGGCACATGCGCGGATCCGGTTGAAACCGGCGCGGGCGGAACGAAAACCGGCACGCGGCCCTGTTTACGCGCGATCATCGCGCCGATGACCGGCCGATAGACCGTGCCCGCTGTCCAGACCAATGTCGCCAACGCCAGTTTACCGGGCGACAAGGCCGGAATACGATAATGTTTTTGAACCTCATTCATCGCCACCGCGAGCCGGCGGCACTTTTCTTCCCCGATGTTCAGTTCCGGAACCTGGGCCAGTGCCGCCAGAAAACCATGAATTTCATTCAGGGTATTCTGTAGCGTGCTTACCGCAACCACCCCCGGCGGCGCACGGGGCGTGCTGTCGGGTTTTCGTTTGCGGCTTCGTCCGGCCCCCCTCTGGCCGCTTCCGTTAACACTTCCTGGGGGGCGTCCGCGTCCCTTTCGGGGGGCGTCTCCAGCGGGATTTCCGAGGACGCTTCCTGGGTCAAGGGGGGCGTCAACATCGTCAACGCCGCCGCCTGTATCGTCACCGTTTCCGTCAATGCCGCGATCGCCTCCCGCTGGGTCTCCAGTTGTTGCCTTAGCACTGACAATTCGCCCGCGAGCGTCGCGAACGATGTTTCGAAGCCGGTTAGTTGCCCCTTGAGCCATTCGACATCATCCTCATTCGCTTCGAGTTGCGCCTCTTGCAACGTTTCGGTGGTCTCAGCCGCGATCGTCGCCAGCGTGACATCGCGTTCCGCTTCGATGGTGGCGATCTCCACGGCGGCCTCGCCCGCCGCTTCGACCGCTTCCGTGGCGGGTGGCAATGCCACCGCCACGTCCGCGACACCGGACACGATCAGGCCGGTAATGAGGGCGACATGGCGCCAAGTCTGACCTTGCCCGCGTCATTCGTGGACAGGTTCGAAGCGGCGGGCGTCAGGCTCGCGGTAATGGCGCCATCGGTTGGCGCCGGCAACGCGATCTTGCCCTGGAAATGGGTTTCGAACCCGGCGAGAATGCGATTGATCAGGTCCTCGATACTCTGAAACGCGGACACGATCGGATGAGCCTGGGGAAGGACGGCGGCGGCCACGTCGGCGAGACCGTTGACGGTCGTTTCAATCGACGCGATTTTCGCCTCGATCGTCCCGACACGGGAATGCACCGATGCGAGCGCCTGTTCGACCGGATTTGTTGGCGCGGCGCCCGCGTGGCTGTCAGCCACCGCCTGGGTCAATGCGTCCGCTTCCGTTGACATGGTCTCGGTCGTGTTCGTTTCCGGCATGGTCAGGTTCCTTTGTGTAAGATGGATCGACAACGCAACGTATCGCGTGCAGCATGTCATCCAGGCGCTCGCACGTGTCCTCAAGCCGCGTCAACCGCGCCAGCACGTCAGGCACGACTTTCGCGCTGGCCGCCTTGAACGCCTCGCGCTCGGCGCGGATGGTGCGAACCTCGGTCACGACTTCCACGATGAGCGACGTGATTTGTTCCGGCGTCACGCCCATCGCGGCGACAAGGTTCCGGAAAATCTTTTCAGCATCGAATAAAGCCATTATATCGCTCCCAGAAAGAAACCGCTGGCGGCGCCCGGCACGACCGGATTATTCGGCGAACCGAACCCGGCCGGCACCGCGAAACCGAACGCCGCCGCGCCGAAATTCGAGGTCAACACGGTGCCCCCGCCGCCCGTCGCCATCGGAAATGGTCCGCCCCCGATACCGCCTCCCATGACGACAGCGCCCGCACCCGTGGCCGGATCGGCCGCCGGGTTGTTATTCCAGTTACCGCCGTTGACCCTAATCCAGATTTTCGACGCCGCGATATCCCATGCCTGACAAATCGTGTTCGTCAGAGCCGCCGTGGCAAGGGTCGCGAGGACGGCGCTGTTCTGCAACACCTGGCCCGACGAGGGCTGATAGCCGACGCTGGTAATGCCCTGTCCCGTGAACTGTCCCGTCAATCCCGCCGTGTTGGAACCCAAACCCAGCAGAATATCCGCCAGTGAAACGGTGACGACATGCTCCATGTAAAGTTTCAAAGGCGAAGCGAAATTCAACGTGGCGCGGGTCGATTGAAACGAGCCGCTGGCGACCGTCAACGTGAGGTTGCCATTGGAGAAAAGCACTGACGCGGATGTATCAGCGGGGTTCCAGGTGACAGCCATTAAATCAGGACCCTCCCATCATACGCGAAATGCCCCCGGTGTGGCGCGTTGGCGGTCATGGGCTGAACCCCTGAACGATGGCGCTGAAATCGA
>Ga0193726_1002848_pt1 | contig 11379 bp, 11 predicted proteins | sample H2c1metaG_FD_144928 | JGI IMG/M metagenome (GOLD analysis project Ga0193726, IMG submission 144928) | Soil microbial communities from a riparian zone of the East river system, Colorado, United States - H2c1 | ecosystem: Environmental > Terrestrial > Soil > Riparian zone | place: USA: East River... | reverse complement strand
GGAAATGGAAAGTCAAACCGATCCCTGGACAATATTCGTTCAATATAATCATCAACGCTGTCTTTGGAGTGTCCATTGAGCCGGAACATTGCTACAAGGATTTGCGTACAGTACCTGATATCATTAGCATGGTGCGAAAGTTCATGGGGGCAGGTAATGTACTGTACGAGCAGAAAATAAATCCGATCAAACAACCTGACTTCCAATTCAGCCTCCAGTTCTTTAAGCCCTTCAAGGAAACCAGGATGATCTTTTAGCCATGTTATTTTCTCCCTTGGCCTGCTACCAGATTGCTGGTAAGCCTGGATCTCCGACTCCAACAGTGTGAATGCCTTAAAATCATTCTTCAGGAATGCACCGTAAAAGTCAAGTAACTGAGACAAATGGTTATCCACGTAGGTTGGACATTTTTCAATATTGTTCTCGAGCTGAAAAATAACCTTATTGACAAGAGACACGGGGTTATCGAAAAGCAGATCAGGAAACCGGCCAAGGTTTTCATTGGCATATAAAAAAAAATCTGAAAAGAACCTCATTTTCGCCTGCAGGTTAGCATTGGAATTGGTCAGAAAATTTAAACGCATGAAGCATATTGATTGCAGTGATAAAACTTATTAATTGAATCAATTCAATTCTTTAACCTTTTTTTTTGATAACGTTGACAAATCCTATTACCATCAGGACCATGAAAGCAACCATCATCCATTTTAGACCGGATTCATCTTTTTCAGCTTTACCAGGATAATAAGGTTCTGGTTCGAACAAACATTTACAATCCGTGTCTTCTATTAATATCTCAGACAGTTCCGCTTCACTTATATTTTCATCAAAGCCTTTTAAGTCGATTTCAAGGACATTATAACCCAGCCTTAATAAACGCTCAATTTTTTCATCTGACAACGAGTTCGTGACAACAATTTCGACTGCATACTTTTCATGTGTAATATTATTTCGCAATACTACATCAATTCGCATGTCTCCTTCTACTACCTCAACTTCAGCATTTGTGTAATAAAGTATACGTTCGTCGTCTAATTTTATCCGAGCGGCAGCTTTTAATATTTTCTTAGCCAACAAGTGCAGCATTGTTTCACCATATCTGCAGGAGGATCCGGTGTAGTGAGCAAAATGAGGAATTCTTTCAGTGCCCTGTTTGGCAACCAATGTCGCCTTACATCCGGGGCATACACAATCACATGCCAGGCCATTGGCGGCATCCTCAATCAAGATTTCTTTTGTTTGATCGGACCTGGAAAGGCCCTTAAATATGTATCTCCTCATAACGAATTTTGTGGGTTAAATAACAATTTCCGGACAGTTGTGCTGGCCTGCAGCCTGCCATAATATTGTGAACAAACCCTTTAATTTTTGCTCTACATTTTTATCAAATGACTGAAAAATTATTGATGGAAATGAAACTTCATTACAAAGAAATGGGTTCGTAAATCTGCCGTCAGCCAAAATAGCCGCCCCCTTTATATTATACATATTCATAAATAAAATGAATGGGGGCTCAACTTTCATTTTTTTGAAAATAGAAAATATGGATCGTACTTTCTCTGTGACGGTTTTAATAAATTCGTAGCCATCCAGGGTAATAATATCTTTTCCGTTGTTTCTTTCAAAATTTTCCATTACCCGACCTGTATACGATTCATAAATACCATTTCTAAATAATTGGTCATAAGAAACTATCCTTTGCCGATCGTCCGGATCTTTTCCAAAACTTGCGTAACCATCAACATTATACATATAGTCCCATCCCCCGCAGTAAACAGGACGAAACAGGGCTGCTACCTCATTGGGGATTGTTGTAAAATCAAGTATCTTTTCATCCATAAAATCATAAGGAATTACATGCATGAAAAACGGGAAATCCGTATTCAAGACCGGCAAAGCCTTCATGTTCAATACCTTTTCTATCCGGGTATCGACCCAATTTGCCGCATTGGCTTTCAGCACCTGGTTTTGTAAAAACATGTTATTTAATTCACTTGTCCCTACTGGATATTTGCCTGTGTTTTTCCTACGATAAAATTTATTTGCTTCTCCTGCTGTTACCATTACAGGAAGCCCATATGCTTTGAGAATCCCGATTACTAAGACCGTTTCGCTCCCAACCGGTATATAATTTAATACAATATTCGAAATCCCCGGATCTGTATTACTGCGGATAATGTCTTCAATTTGTTGTTTTGTTTTATCCTGGTTAGTTCCTTCAATTCCAGTAATTTTTCCCGGCAGGCCGGTATTCTGATTTTTATCATCCTTGGCTTCTTCAATGCCATACACCAGGCAACCGCCTCCCGTATTTGCCATTGCTGCTATGTCAAACAGAAATTCCTTCTTATCACCATTGGTAGAATAGGACAAATCCTTTTTATAGTCAAGGGACTTACTTTCCGGAATTTGATTATCGATAAGGCGAATTATATCCTCTGCCTTCAGCATAGCAGCATTTTTTCCCAATAAATACATACTCGAGTGATTTATATTAAAAAATAGTTTATCCTATTGTTCCTAACCGTGCATTCCAGTCAATATTGGCATTACGTATACCTTCCATTTCTTTTTCATAATCTAGCTGATGTTTCTGGAAAATCATCAACAGACTCTCGTGTTCAATGCGCTGCAGATAACTTTGATACCTGATGACCTTACGCTGATGGAAAATAATAAATACAATAAGCCCGACCGCAAGGGTAAGCATTGCCATAGTCCCAAAAAAAACAGCAGACGTAATCTGGTTCTCATCGTTATTTATCTCAACACCATTATTTCCCTTACTGCGCAAATCCACCACTACATTTTTTCTTTCTACAATTGCATTAAGCAAAAAAGAACAAACAATTTGTTCTTTAGGATTTAGGTAAGGAATTGAATAATAGGCCTTACGTGTAGCACTATCAATCACTTTGATAATTGTAATGGCTTCAGAGCTCTTTTGAAAATTATAATCTGTTGTTTTTAAAGTTTCTCCAAAATTGGTAACAAAGCTGATATTCTCGCATTCTTTATTGCCTTCGTTGACAATGCGTATATTAACTATGGAAAGGCGGACACTATCGGCTTTGTAATAAGAAACTGGTAATATTTCATATTTAAGCGTTGGCTCTTTTTTAGTAATATAAAAATTCGTGAGTGTTCCAATAAGGGCAAAAGAAGAAGATATAATGGCGCCTGTTACAAGGGCTCTGATGGTTCCGGGTTTTTTAAGCATGTCAGCGGTATTTTATACAATTCATATTTCATCAAAAGGAATAATTTTCTTTAAATACTTTCTCGCTTTTTCAAGTTCTCCGTTTTCCAGGTATTCTTTGACCTGATAAGCGTTATTCTTCAGGGCTTTTATTCTGGCATCATCCGACCATGTAAAAAAAATCGATGGCAGCTGTTGAACAACAAAAAGAAAACCCCTTTCGTAATTATCATTGTCAAAATCCATTGCTACGATTTCCTTTTCTAGCTCGTACGAATAATAAGGATAGCTGTTTGAGGCGTTCCAAAATTTAACCAACCGTATAATGGGTTTGACAATAGATTGGTGTTTTGTATTAGCGGCTGTTAGCTTTTTGTTAAATCTATCTGGCGCTGTCTCCATCCAGTTACCATTTTTATCAGGTATTTCAATGCTATCATAGATCAGGCCTTTATCAAATATGGCAGGCACCAGATCAAATTTAATATGGTTTAATTCAAGCACTACTGATGGATGATCTTTTACAACAGAAGAATTTGGGTAATTCGTTTCAGCAAATTTTTTCAGTTGATTCCGGTGGCTCTCAGGTTTTAATTTATCAAAATCAGTTGTATTAAATTGCACCAGGATATCAATATCCGAATTCATATCATATTTCCTGGGTAATATTGTGTCGCGGCTAAAAGAACCAAAAACAATAGCTTCATCCATTTCATCGTCAAAATATTCATCCAGCCTATTCAATATATTATCAACTGAACGTCCGATTTTCCGGCGTTCCCCGCTCTCATATTTTATAAAAAGTTCCGAAGCGATTTTTTTAATAAGATTATTTAATCCCGCCTCCATGCTATAATGTCTTAATTTGGTATTGCAATTTCATTTCCTCCCAGTCTTTGGCTAGGGTATCCATATTCTTATTAAAAATTGAAGAGTCAAGAGGCGTAGATGCCCAGGACAACGCAGTTTCATATTCAAGAATATCTCTTAATGCTTCAGGCTCTTTTTTTTCAAAACCAGATTGCATTAGGTTATTGAATAATAATTTAAAGCGGTCAAGTACATCTGCCATACGGATGGAAAAAAACAGCACTTTAATTAATTTCTGTATCAGTATAGCGGGCAGCGAGAGATCAAAAAACATTCTTACGAATTCCCGGTTGCCAAAATAAGCCGAGCAGACAAATACCAGCACGATGAAGCATGTCTTGAAAATAATTTCCGGAAGCATTTTATTAATGATGAATTGCGTGTGATAACTATTTTCAAAGCAATTAACAGCAAGTTTGTACATGCCTGGCGAAATATGATCATTCGTAAAATACTCGATTGATCTTTTGCCGGAGAAATTTGTGCCGAAAGAATTATCCAGCCAATCCAGCCGCCGCTTCATTTCTACTTTAGTGAAAATATAATTAGCGCGGTTATCAAGAAAAACATACATGCATATAAACAAAATATTTGTACCAATCAGGATACTTTTTAAGACAGGGTACCTATCCAGGTAACCAAGTATTGTTATAGCCACGCTAATACAGGTAGACAAATAAAGAAAACCGTCTGCATAGTTATTCAGGCGTGCAACAGTTTTATAGGTGAGTTCAAACGGAGCAAATTTTGCCATAATCAAATAGTTTCAAGTTTTAATAATTCATCCTTGTGATCTGCTTCCGGTCCATACCAGATTTTCGATACCAACCATACTTCATAAAAATAGATCCATGCTGCCGCCCATGAGATAATGTATTGCGCAACCAGTTTATCTCTTGTCCAGTTAAAATTTTTCGGATGATATAAACAAAGTGAATTATTTACTTCATGGAAGTGAGGACGGTCCGGCACTAAAACGGGGCTTACAACTCTTACCAACGGCCGGAGGTCGCCGCGGTAAGTAACAACGATTGTATAAGCCGGTAATACCAGGCTGACTTTTATAATTCCTGTGAAATCAATTTCACCTTTTTTTTTCTTAACATCATGAAACTGAGGGTACCGTCTTTTCATAGCAGCCACCTGGATTTCCGGATTATAATATTTAGAGGGTTGGTACATCGCCATAAAATCCTTTTGATGCGGGTATTGCGGCGCCCGCTGTAGCAGATAATAATCCCGTACTGCCTATTTTTAAAGTCCCGTCCGAAAATGATTTTGAAAATGCCTTTGCTTCCTCTGCTGAAACTGTTGGAAATTCTCTTCCGAATATAACCTTCCATATTTCAACGGCTTCTTCCTCCTTACCTGCATCATATTTTTCTTTAGCATCGGTTAACTTATTTTTTACTTTGTTTATTTTGCTGATGGCACTGTTATAATCATCTTCGGATTTGAATTTCACAGATGAAAGATAAGTGGCTGCATTGTCAAACCAAAGCCTTATGGCTTCTTCAAAGTTGGTAAAGTCATTCAATGTGAAGATGGAGATAGCAGATTCTTCAATATGGTAAGAAGGAATAAGTTTGTTGTTATCACGGTTCCAGTATTTAGCCACTTTTATCACCTGCTTCACCCTGTATTTTCTTTCACGGTGTACGGCATCCAGATCACGGGTTAGTTGCTCGGGATATGAAAAGGTCCAGGTTGTAAGGTCCCGGTTGGGGATCATATAACCGCCGCCAAATGTTGGAAAACTGGGCAAAACGTCAAAACCTTTTTTACTTAATTCAATCGTAACACAGGGGCGATCCTGCGATACCTTTCCTTTATATTCATCCTGCTTTTCCAGAAAACTTTTTAACTTAGTTAATACTTTTTGCGGTGAAGGCAGTTCACCATTTTCTTCCTTCCATTTTTCAATGTTCAGCACTGCGAACAGATCAATATCATCTAAGGGACGCAGGATAGTATCCCTTTCATAGGAACCGTTCGGAAAGGTCCGGTCAATATGAAGGTCATTTTCGTCATCCAGCAAGTGACTATCCAGGTTCGACAATGAACCCTTAATATCCTCTTCCTGCCGGTCAGTAACAGATATATTATCTATTAAACCGTCAATACTTTGTAACAATGTCATTTTTCTTGTATTTAATGAGCTGATGCCCGTTTATGATTAACAAGCAAAGCTGGGCAATTAATTCCACAAAAACAGGTTATTTTGAGTAAATTTCTCAAAATAACCTGTTTTTTTATTCACCATGAGTGTTATTAAAGATTTTCTTGAAGGTTTCCCGTATTTTGTACTTTTGCGCCCTTAAATTTATATCCATAATCCTTTTTAATGCTTTTACGATTTTCTTTAGAAAATTATCTTTCATTTAAAGACAAAGCTTTTTTAGATTTTACAGCAGGCACCATTAAAGAGAAATTGGAAAATGTTTTTTCCCCGTTCTTTTTTGAAGGGCCAAACCTGTTAAAATCAATTGGGCTTTATGGAAAAAATTCAAGTGGGAAAAGCAATTTGCTAAAAGGGTTTTCATTTATGCGGGAGTTCGTTGTGAACTCATCCAAAGAAAGTCTCGGCAACCAATCCATTAAAGTGTTGCCTTTTAAATTATCCAGTGAGACGGATAATAAAGCTTCAACATTTGAAGTCATTTTTTTTATCGGGGAGATTAAATACCGCTATGGTTTTTCTGCTACTGAAAAAGCAGTACAGAGTGAATGGCTGTTCCAGACAAGCCGGATAAAAGAATCCTATATTTTTATCAGGGCAGAAAAAGATATTGAATGTGATAAAAAATTCAAACAGGAACTGAAAGGAAAGTTTGAGTTATTGCATGAAGTAACGAGAACAAATTCATTATTTATTTCTGTTCTTGCACAGTTCAATATGCAATTAGGCTTGTCAATTCAAAAATGGTTTGAGGATATTTTAGTGGCACATGACGAGGATCATTATGCTTTAATTGATTTTTCTGCAAAGCTGATGAATGATGCTTATTATAATCAGAAATTAAATGAAATCATACAGCATTCTGATTTTGGAATTGACAGCGTCGAACAACGGATCAAGGAAATTATCACTAAAAAAAATTATTCAAGGGAATTTCTGGATACTTTTTTTGCAGACAACAAAGACTATTCCGTACGTACTACTCATACCAAGTACAACAATGATCAAAAGCCGGTGCAGAAAATAATTTTTGATCTGCTCGAAAATGAATCCATCGGAACACAAAAATATTTTGGATTATTTGGTCCTATACTGCTCGCACTTACTCAAAAAAGAATTTTATGGATTGATGAAATAGATGCACGGCTCCATCCAATCTTATTAGAAAATATTATTTCATTTTTCAATTCAAAAAAATACAATCCAAACGGAGCACAAATCGTTTTTACTTCCCATAACACCATTCCGTTAAAAAAACTACTCAGGCGGGATCAAATGATCTTTGTGGAAAAAGATAGTTTTGGTGCTTCCTGTTGCCAGAGTCTTTATGCCAAATCTCCCAAAACAAGAAACGATGCCTCCTTTGACAAAGATTATTTAATGGGAAAGTATGGCGCTATTCCTAAGATCAATACGCAACTTAACCTGGATTTTTTGGGTACTGAAACGACTGGATAACCAATCGGGGAGGCGTTTACTCACCTGTCATATTATTCAGCTTCAGGCCGCATATATTCTGAGAACTAACTGATTGGAGAATTGTTCTTATTTTCCCACAACCATTTTTCATAAAAATGCCTTTCAGATTCGGCCATATTAATTGCGTACGCAATGCCCATTATTACTAAACAAAATATATTACTCCCTCCTCATTATATAAGATGTCGAATTCATGAAGTATTTCAAACGGGCCTGGATAATTTATAGGATCAGTAAACCTCTCTCAATATAAATTCTTGGTTTGTGAGTGGGTTTTGTTTAAAATCTTTCAGGGCTTTCGCGGGGCCGGGTGAGAGGCACAAATCCGCACACGGAGGAACCCGGAGCGGTTTGGGCATCACGGACCGGGCAGTGTGCGGGAATTCTCAAAGAACTATTTTGCCACGGCAGCAGTCGAGGAAGGACAGGTTGCGGAAGCGGCAGGTTTGGGCGATGGTCAGCATAGAGAGGTATTGGGCCAGGCCTTTTTCAGAGACGATGCCGTTGGTGTCGCGGCGGTGGAGCGCAAATGCCTTGATGGCGGCTTCGGCGTTGTTGTTGTTCCAGGGCACGCCGGTATGGGAGAGAAAAGTCCAGAGTACGGGCCAGTGTTTTTTTAAGCGTTTCGCGCATTTGCCGGCCAGTTGGCTTTTGTATTCTTTGGTTACAAAGCCAGTATAAAACTGTTCTGTTTGTTTGATATGCTTTTTTAAGAAGCGGGGTTTAAGCCCATGCCGATCGATGGTAAGGACAATATCCTTTAAGAGCTGGCCAAATGCAATGACGATTTCCTTGTATTCAGTGTCAAAAGGGTTCTTATAGAGTTCATCATTTAAGTCGCGGATAAGATGGATGAGGCAGCGTTGTTGCGTGACGGGCAGGCTTTCATAGCCACCGAAAAAATCGGTCACTATAACGCCGGTATAATCTTTTAGCCAGTCCTGCAGGTAGCCAGCTTCGCGCGTCAATGTCAGGTGATAGAATACGGTGGTGGTGGTGCTGAAAGCCCAGACATAGCCCCGCTCCTTCCCTTTTGTGAGCCGCACGGTTGTTTCATCGATATGGATAACGGGGCTATTGAAAACAGCGGCGCGGCAGGCAGACACCTGCGACTGAAAAGCTTGCCACCATTCATAGAGCCGGCCGTTGAAATAAGTCGGTCCAATCCAGATGCCGGTTTGTTCTTCCAGCAGTTTACTGATGAGGGCGAAACTGATATGGTAGTTTACATAAAGATGGCAGGCCCAGGCCATGATACCATCGCCGTAATGGCGCTGTCTTAATGAACTGTCGTTGAATTTATCGGGCGCATTTTCCCCTGCCGCTGCGGTGTTCGGTGACCCATTGTTTGATACCGGTATGCGTGAATTTCAGATCAGTGACAATAAACTTGCGGTATTTCACAGCGCGGTAAATTTTTGGATGACCGCAATGCGGACAGGTATGGATGGGCGTTACTATTTCAACGGCATTGATTTTTTTCGGTTGCCAGATCGCATATCCATGTCCGTGATGAACAGGGTTTTTCTTTGTGTTTTTTTTATGCAGTTTATTTTTTTCCGTCCGCCAATAGATTTTACTGTGCTGGTAATCGAAATAGGCAGCTTTATTGATGGTTTGAAAGTCTTCTCCAAAATGATAGTTATTTTGCAGGCTCCAGGGACTGTATTTTTTCATCGCAGCCACCATTTGTACCTTATCTCTTGCTGCTTCCGAATTCAGTTCATTCAGCCATTGATGAACGCGGGCAAGCGCTTTGCAATCATCCATATTATAGCGAAGCAGTTGATCTTTCCAGCGCTGGCCTCCGGTGTTTTCGTAAGTCTTCCGCCATTCTATACTTTTTAAACCGCTGGCTTCTTTGTCCTGCCACTCAAAACCAAGCCAGCCTGCAATGTCTTTGAGCCCATTGGTATAGGTGGGCGGGTACACATGTGACCTGAAAAAAGAAAGGATATTGACCAGTGCGCTGCAATCATATTTCCATCTCTTCAGCGCCTTGGTTTCGTAAGCGCCGTAATGGTAAATTACCGCTCCCCCGTACTGGTCCAGTAATTCAAACAATTGCAAAAATATTTTCTCTTCTTCCTGCTTGCTGTTGGCCCAGAAAGAAAAATAATTGTCATTCACCAGCATGCCGATTAAATAAATAAAATTTTCTTCCGGCAGGCCCTCGAAATCAATGTAAATGCTGGCTGTCCCTTGTTTGATTTCAGGAACCTGCAACACATAAGTCTTCTGTTCACGGATGGCCAGCGCTTTTAGTTCCCATAAATAGGCACCACTGGTATGTGCACGATTTCTTTTGCGCCGCAGGCGGAAGCAATGGGATAACTGCAGGATGGTAAAGATTCCTTTCTTTTTATACCGTTCAACGGTGGCAGCCGGTATATTACCCAGCAGGCTGATGGGATCCGTTTCATTCAGCGCCATAAACCGTTCAGGTGGTAACTGTTTTCTTCGCAATTTTTATCACCTGGCTTTCCAGGTACATCGCGGTGCTGCGGCCCTTGATCAGTTGCGGGACAATGATACCTTCTTCAACGGCTTTTTTAAACTTTGCCGTACTGACCCCGGCCATTTTCATCGCGCCCTGTTTGGTTAGCAGCTGGTCCTGCTGCAGCGCTTGCTTGATGAACTCCCGGATCTTGTCATAAAACTGCTCCGGTTCAATATTGAATAACAGGATGCTGCCGGGTGGCAGCTCACTGACTGGTTTGCGGTTGTAATCGTACATATATTAGCGTTATAATTCAATGGCATTTTTATCCTCTGGCGGATCAAACTTTTGTTTTTTCCCCGTGATGGCTTTGAGTGCATCGTTGGCATAATTGAAATCATCGCACCATTTGCGGGCCGTCTGCGGCAGTCCCTTCTCCAGGTACCGGCGGAACATATAATTATGCTTCATCATCGCGTGCACACCCTTGTACACATCAATATAAGCTGCCAGGTTGTTTTGTTTGAACTCTTCTTTAAGGCGGGCCAGATCTGCTTTGACAATTTCAGGATCAGGCTTTGGAATATCTGATGTTGTTATGTTTTTTACACCATGCGGCATTTTAAACCCCTTCGCCGTTTTTTTTACTTTTTTCAATGCTTTTTTTGCAAACGATTTTTCAAATGCCCGTTTGTCTTCCAGCATTTCCTGGTAACGCGATAAATCAATATTGCGTTTTTGCAACTGCTCATTGAAAGCAACCAGATCTTTTTTTGAATAGTAATGCTGGTGGCCATGGCGATACCAGTTGGCAAACGCAAATTCATTTCGCAGGAAGCTACCGGCATTGTGCGGCGCCGTTTTGATGAATTTGCGGATATCATCATCCTTTACCCAGTCACCCCGCTCAATACTTAAGCGTAAAAAATCTTTTGCCACCTTGTCCAGTATCTCTTCTGAAAAAGGGTTCTCCACTGATCGGTCTGCCGCACCGACCAGTGTTGCCAGTATTCGTTTGATTTGCGCTATGTCATTTTCAATTTTCGTGCACATACAGGAAGTCCATAAAAATACCGGCTGCAGTAAAGCAAACAGTTTAGAATACGTGAAACGGGCTATTTGATACGCGGAAAGCTTTTGAAACCCGCCGGATTTTTTTAAATTTAGGGATGAAAAAACCCTTTTCCATTTTCGTGCTTTTTCTGGTCCCAT
>Ga0193726_1002847_pt1 | contig 11380 bp, 14 predicted proteins | sample H2c1metaG_FD_144928 | JGI IMG/M metagenome (GOLD analysis project Ga0193726, IMG submission 144928) | Soil microbial communities from a riparian zone of the East river system, Colorado, United States - H2c1 | ecosystem: Environmental > Terrestrial > Soil > Riparian zone | place: USA: East River... | reverse complement strand
GGCCATTCCGGTGCCGAGCCTTTCAAACCACGCATCTCTCGGGGATCGCCGGGTGGCCGGAAAGTCACACGCGTAGTCCGGAACTCGCAATCGCCGCCACCATTAGGCCACATGGAACGCCATCGGAGATCGTTCCGTAACCTGACCGGAGGCACCTCATGGAATCGGAAGTACGCGAATTGCTCACTGAAGAACTGAAAGATGCCTACAGCGCAGAGAAGCAGGCGCTCCGCTGTATGCAGAAGGCTCTGCGCCAGGCCAGCGCGCCGGCGCTGAAGCAGGGCATCGAACTTCACATCGATCAGACTCAGGTCCAGATCGAGCGCCTTGAGCAGGCAATGGAAAAGATGGATGCTCGGCCGGGCCGTAAGGTCTGTGAAGCCATGCGCGGCCTTGTCGAGGAGGCTCAGCATTCCATAGAGGAGCATGAGAAAGGTCCCATCATGGACCTCGTTATCATCGCCGGCATGCAGCGCATCGAGCATTATGAGATCTCGGCGTACGGGACCGGAATCGCGTTGGCCGACGCGCTGGGCGAGAGCGAAGTCTCGGCTCTCCTGGCCAAGACGCTTGCGGAAGAAAAACAGACCGATCTGAGTCTTACCGATATCACGCAGCAACATGTCATGCCCGAGGCAATGGGCGGCGGCAGTAAAGGTGGAGACGAAGTGGGCGAGGGGCCACGCGGCCAGCGTAAGCGGCAGGCTGCCTGATCAAAGTCTTACAAGTAAACAACGGAAAAGTCCGGATGAGAATGACGCTCATCCGGACTTCGAAAGCCGGCAAGGATGTTTATGCCGTGCTGCGTGACGCCGTCGCCAGTACTGGCAAAATGGCGCTGGCCCGGGTCGTCATCGCCCGTCGGGAGAGGCTACCATGGGCCGGAAGGCCCATCCGTGCAAAAACGTACGTTAAGGGTCGGCCTTTAAGAGTCCGTCCGGAAAGAAATCGCGCCATTTCAAGATCTTGTGCGCGGCGCCCCATCGAAATTCCTGTGATCTTGGGTAGAAGTAGAGCCACTTTCGCGGGCTGATGTAGGCTACACGCTTGAAATCATTCGGTTCGTTTCCGGACGGACTCTAAGGGCCTGATTTCCTGTTCCTGCCACAAATTCATATTTCTGATCTGATAGCGGTATGAACTGCCATTTCATTGCGTGCAATCATGGCGTGCAATCGATATTGCACGCAATATCTGGTTTTAGCGGGTTGTATTGCACGCAAGGAACCGGGGGTCTAACGCGGGGGATGACATTGCGTGCAATACACACAGCGGCTTTTGACCTCGCCCACAACAGTCCAGGGTATCAACGCCCGAGCGCCACCCAATGACATTGCGTGCAATACGCTAACGTACGTTTTTCGCACGGATGGGCCTTCCGCCCCATTTAGCAGGCTGCTGAAAACTAACTTCTGCTAACTGCAACGAAATTTCCAACCGGCGCGAGGGCCTGATCGGAAATAAAATTCGTGCCAAGGACAACCTTGCGTAATTTCCGCTCGATCGGTAATTTTCCGTACCGAATTTTTGGGGTTTTCAGCGGCCTGTTAGAAGGGCCTGCGCGTTGTCGAGGTTGTTCTGCGTGGTTGCCCATTGACCTATTCGCGAAATATGACGTGCCGGTCATTGAGGAATGAGAGGGCGGCGAAAATCACCTGAGACGATATTCACGGATTTGATAAGTCTAAGCGTCGATGACCCAGATAGATTATCAGAAATACAATCCCCACACTCATTAGCGCCAGCGCATTTGGTTCGGAAAGATCAGGAACGATAAGGTCCCCTACAACAACCGCAGAGCTATCTGCCAGACCAGTGCCAAAGACAATTTGAAATAGCCCATATTCGAAATCACGTACGTTTATGGTTGGCGGCAGCGTTTCGGCAGTGGCGAATGCTGTACCGTCTGGATCGTACATCGCGACTTCGAATCGCCACAATGGCAATCCAGCTACTGGTGGCCCCGTCAAGCTGCTCGAGTATGCCGTAGCGAAGAACGCATCACACTCGGTGACGTTGGTATCGCAAGAATGATCGCTATTGTTGATTTGGATCCCACCTCCCGTAGCGGATGCAAAAACTCCAGTATATCCATTACTCTTAAATGTTAAGCTTATTAATGCGTCATACAACACTATGCCGGGGCGAAAAATTTCTCCAAACGGCTTTGCCGAATCATACGTTAGCGATCCTGAAGTGTGTTTGTCCAAACTGAAACACAGGCGACAGGACAGAGTCTGCTTGATAGATCACACCCGAGAATTGCACGAGAACCTGGCGCCGCACTGACTTGGGAGAAGCCAAGGCAGACAAGCATCCATAAGAGCGTAAAAAGCTTTGGCATCTTTGTAACCTCCCTTGGGTATTGCTGATTGGCGTAATCCGACATTCCCCCGATGGCGGGGGCTTTTTCGGCGATCTTCCACCCAGTCAGCACGCTCCGCAAGAAAAATCGCCAAGAGGCTGATTGTGGGGGCGGCCGCATCAGGGCACACCCCGCCCCTCGTCCGACGCCACCTTTGCTCCCGCCCCTCATGCCGGCGCGGGCGGTGCACGTAGCCGGGCAACCAATGACAGAATGTCGGCGAACAGCCGACGGGGCACCGCGACCTCAGGGCTGGGGGCCTCGACAGCGGGATCAGCGTCACTCGTGTCAACGGCCTAGCTCGCAACCTAGGGTGACGCCCAAAGACTACCGAGTCGCGTGAGGTCGGGCAGCCCATAACTTCGGCGAGGGAAATTCCGGCGCGGGCGGGTGACATACCTTGCAGGTCGGACATTCTCACTCACAAAAGGAGCAGACTACTTTGCTGGTGTTGCCGTCAGGACTCACCCCGGCCGGTTTCGCCCCCCTGCCGCCGGTTTCCCTTGCCGCCGGCTCTCTACGTGATAATGTCCTTTATCACACTCTTATACCAAATCGATACGGATACGATACATATTGACATCATCGAAATCGTTGATTATGATGATGTCATGCAGACAGGTGAAACAATTCCGATGAGCAGCATAACGATCCGCAACCTTGATCCCGCGATCAAGGAGCGATTGCGCGTCCGCGCGGCAGAGCACGGTCATTCGATGGAGGCCGAGGCACGGCGCATCCTGCAAAATACCCTCACAGGCCCCGCGCGCGCACCGGCCGCCAATCTCTACGAGCGCATCCGTGCCCTGGTCGAGCCATTAGGCGGCGCCGACGACCTGGTGATTCCACCCCGCGAACCGGGCCGCGACCCGCCCCGGTTCGAGTGATGTTCGTGCTCGACACCAATGTCCTGTCCGCCGTCATGGACAACCAGCCAGTGCCGGAAGTGGCAGCCTGGGTCGCGGCGCAACCCGAGGAGCGGCTCTTCACCACCGCCGTCTGTCAGGCGGAAATTCTCGCCGGCGTCGAGATCCTGCCAGAGGGGCGCCGTCGTCGCGGTCTTGCAGCGATGGCAAAGGCAGTCTTCGCCAGCGCCTTTGATGGGCGTGTCCTGCCGTTCGACGGTGCGGCGGCCGCCGCCTATGCCGACATCTTCGCCACCCGCAAACGCGCCGGTCGCCCGACGCCGCCGCAGGACCTGATGATTGCCGCCATTGCACGGGCCAACGACGCAATCATGGTCACACGCAACACGGCGGATTTCGAAGGCTGTAGGCTCACCTTGATCAACCCCTGGGAGGCGGCATGAGCAACGCCATTATCGTCGCACCCGAGCCCGCGCTGCTCACGCCTCAGCTGTTCACACCGACACCGAAAGCCGCGAAACGCGTGCTGGAATTTTTCACCGCGCAGGTGAACAACGATCACACGCGTAAAGCCTACCTCAACGCCGCGCGGCGTTTTTCCGCTTGGTGCGAAACGAATGGGCTGCACGCGCTGGGCGACGTGCAGCCATTTCACGTGGCCGCCTTCGTCAAGGAGATGCAGGCGGAATTCTCGCCGCCCACGGTGAAACAGCATCTCGCCGCGCTCAGGATGCTGTTCGACTGGCTGGTAACCGGACACATCATCGACACCAATCCGGCCCATGCGGTGCGCGGCCCCAAATACGTGGTGAAGAAGGGCAAGACGCCGGTGCTCAACGCCGACGAAGCGCGCACCCTACTCGACAGCATCATCGCGCCAAAAAAAGGGAAGACGCCGGAGGAAGATCCTCCAACCCTGCAAGATCTTCGCGATCGCGCCCTGATAGCCGTCATGGTCTACACCTTCGCCCGCGTGAATGCGGTCATTGGCATGAAGGTGAAGGATTACTTCACTCAGGGAAGGCGCGGCTGGGTGCGCCTGCACGAAAAGGGCGGCAATGAGCATGAAGTTCCTTGCCATCACAGCCTGGAACACATTCTCGACGACTACATCGCGGCCGCCGGAATAGCCGACGAGCCGGATGGGCCGCTCTTCCGTACCAGTGGCCGCAAGACCGGGGAGACCCATGTCATGTGGCAGCAGGACGTCTACCGCATGATCCAGCGTCGAGCGGCTACCGCCGGCATGACGACCCGAATTGGTAACCATACGTTCCGCGCCACCGGCATCACCGCCTACCTCAAAAACAAAGGCCTGCTCGAACACGCCCAGACGATCGCCAACCATGCCTCACCGCGTACGACAAAGCTTTATGACCGGCGGAGCGATGAGATTTCGCTCGATGAGGTCGAGAAGATCGCGATTTGATGCATGACTAAAAACCGCGGACAACGACCGTCTGTTGGGTGAGTAACGGCATCTGTAATTAGCATGAAGATTGCCGCGACGAGGCCAGCGCTAAGGGCTTCGCAGCCACACTTTTGAGGTGTACCGGGCTAAATGGCAACTGCTACGACTTTGTCGAGGTTGCACCGACTACGTCGGACAATTCCAAGATAAATCCACAACATGAATTCGGCGACCCCTCTCAGTGTAGCAACGACCATTATAGGCCAGAACTAACGAAATGGTCTCCTGGTACGCATAAGCAGACGAATCAAGAACATCAGGCGGCTTTGGCGATTGCTTCCTGAGATGTGCGGAGCGGCCTCAATCCGCCAGTGTTTTCCGACATGCTGTGTTGACCTCCCCAAACGTAATCACCGGTTAGGTTGACGTGCTCCCAGCCGAGCGGGGAGAGGTGCGCCAGTAAGTGATCCGGAATGTCCGCGCTCTGGCGGAGAGCCGCCACGGCACGTTCAAGATATCGGGTATTCCACAGGATGATCGCGGTAACGACAAGGTTCAGACCGGAGGCGCGGTGCTGCTGGTTCTCATAGGTTCGGTCACGGATCTCACCGAGCCGATGAAGGAACACCGCACGCGCCAGACTGTTGCGGGCTTCGCCCTTGTTGAGCTCCTGCCCGGCTGTGCGGCGCAGTTCGGGGTCGTCGATCCAGTCCAGCGTGAACAGCGTGCGCTCCATTCGCCCCAATTCGCGCAGGGCCGCGGCGACCCCGTTCTGCCGCGGGTATGAGGCAAGCTGCCGCATGATGAGCGACGCCGTTACGGTACCGGTGCGGATAGAGGCGATGAGGCGGAGGATTTCCGACCAATGGGCGCGGATGAGTTCCACGTTGATGCGGCCGGCAATCATCGGCTCCAGCGCGGGATAGGCGGACGGCCTGTCGAAGCTATAGAGGCGCCGATGTTTGAGGTCCGGGATGCGCGGCGCGAACTGCAAGCCCACCAGCGTGCACAGAGCGAAGACGTGATCGGAATCGCCACCGCCATCGGTATGGTGCCGGCGTATGGAAACCTCGCTCTGGTGATAAAGCAACGCGTCCAATACATGCAGCGCCTCGCTCGCCGTGGCCGCGATCAGCTTGGTGTAGAAGGGGCCATAGCGGTCAGAGAGGTGAGTGTAAGCCTTGAACCCTGGCTTGTGACCGTAATGGGCATTCAGATTGGCTGCGGCACGACCATACCCGGCAGCCTGGAAGAACTGACCGTCCGATGACGATGCCATGCCGCTGCCGAAGTGTGCGGCAAACGGCTCTCGCTGCTGCTGGTTGACCAGGCAGCGTAGGGCCAGGAGGTAGGTTTCATCACGAATGTGCCAGTCCGATGTCCATGCCAACTGGCCCAGACTGCCGATGCTGCACGCCTCCGCCATGCGGGTTAGGCCCAGATTGAGCCCGTCGGCGAGCAATCCGGCCATCAGTATGTGGTTGTCAGAAACCGTTTCGCCCGTGCGCAGATGGGTGAAGCAGTCGGGGAACAGCGTCCAGGTTGCCACCTCGGCCAGCAGGTCGGTAATGCGGATGCGCGGCAACATGGCGTAGAGGCGGGCGGCCAGGACCTCGGCCTCCGGCGGTGTCGATTTCTCGATCGGCGAGATCTTGAGCACTGCCCTTGGTGAGAGTGACATCCGGCAGCTTGCCCTCGGCGGCACGAGCATCGACCGCGGTCATTCGCTCATCGAGCAGAGTCCGGCGCGCCGCAATGAACGTGTCGAAGTCCGCCTCGACGGCGATCGGCAGGTCGCCGCTTTGTCGGAGCTTTTCCAAAATCTCCGTTGAGATCAGGCGTTCTTCGTAGGATTTGTATTGTCGGCTGCCTGTCACCCACACATCGCCGGCCCGCAACCGATCCCGCAATTCCGACAGCACGCAAAGTTCGTAATAGCGCCGGTCGATGGTGCCGCCCGGCATCACCTGTGTTGCCCAGCGCTGTCTGACGAACGCGGTCGGCGCCGATTTTGGCAGGCTGGATTTCTCCGAGCGGTTCGCTTCGCGTAGCGCTTCGATGGCCCGCATCAACGAAGCAGATGCTGGCACGCTCTCAAACAAGAAGGCCTCCAGGAATACCGGCGACCATCGCCGGACGCCGGCATAGTGCTCGCCGAGGTTCTTGTATGGGTCGAATTCATCCGGTCGCGCCAAGGCCTCGGCTTCGGCGACACTCGTGCAAAACTTCTCCCACGGCATCAGCGCGATGATCGCATCATATCCATCCCGCTGATCATTGCGGCCGGTGATCAACGCGGCGCCAACGCGCGCGAAGAGACGAACTTTGTCATTGATTGCTCGGGCATCGGCCTGAAAGGCGCGGGCGTGCCGCTCCTCGGCTTTGCGGAACATGACGCCGACCAACCGGTCAAACAGATCGATGGCCTGGTCGGTGAGGCTGGCGGAGAGGTCCACGCTGATCGCTACCAATGTCGCGTGCCGGCGCTGCCGTTCATAGTCGGCGACATGCTGGACCGTGGAGCGGCCAGCTTCACGCGCGAGTTGTGCCAGCCGTGCCTGATGGACGAGATGACCACGGCCCGGCTCGATACCAATGCCACGCACTTTTTCCAGCCGCTCGATCAGGCCAAGCATAGCCGCCGGCCTGGCGGCTTCCGGCATCTGCCTCAACCAGGTCAGCCAGGTCTGGCCACCCTCCTCGCGGCGCTGGGTCAGCGCATCGAGGCGCTTGCGCTGTTCGGCGGACAGCCCATTGGTCAGCCGACGATATGCTTCTCTGCGTGCATGGTGGCGGAGGTTGGCGCAGAGCCGCTCAAGCGCGGCGGCTGACGGGGCCACAGTGCGGCGTTCGCGGCAGTTCCGCATGACCAGTTCGGCCAGATGGGCGAGCCGATCGTTCTCGATCGCCTGAGGCAGCAGTGCGCCAGTCAATTCAGCAGCAAACCGTTTGCCGAACGGACGGAGTCCAAGCTGCTCCTGGCATTCGATAGCGTGGCGCTGGCGGTTTCGCTCCTCGGCAATGTATGTGTCGATCGATTCCGGAAGAACATCAATCTGTTCAGCAACAAATGCCAGCAAGGCTGCCGCGGGCCGTTCGCCAATGCGCATGGCGCGGCCAGGATATCGTAGGTAGCAGCGCATGAGGGCGTGGCCGAGTCGGTTGTGATCGCCGCGGCAACGTTTGATTGCTGTCAGGTCGGATTCCGACAGCGTGTAATGACGCACCAACTCGCGTTGTTCCGTCGGGGGATCAAACAGAGCGGCAATCTGCGCTTCGTTCAGTCGTTGATGTCGTGCCAACTCATGCCTCCCGGACCTTGATGCCAGCAGACCAGCCGACCCGGGCCAGAGAGTCGATTAACGTGCTGCGCTTGATGCCAAACGTTCGACATACCGCGGCCTTGGTGGCACCGGCGTCCAACGCCGCGATCACGGCCGCGAGTTTCTCGGCATCAATAGCCGTGGGTCTCCCGCCATGACGCCCACGACGGCGAGCCGCGGCGAGGCCAGCCTGGACGCGTTCCTGGATCAGCGACCTTTCAAATTGCGCGAGCGCACCGAAAACATGGAACAGGAACTCGCCTTGCGGCGTCGTTGTGTCCATCTGCTCGGTGAGCGAACGGAAGGCGATGCCGCGTTTCTTGAGGTCAGTGACCGTGGCGAGCAGATGCGGCAGCGATCGCCCCAGCCGGTCAAGTTTCCAAACAACCAGGCAGTCGCTGGACTTGATGAATGCGAGCGCCTTGGTCAGACCCGCTCGATCCCCACGGCTTCCGCTGACCCGATCTTCAAACAGATGACGCTCGTCGACGCCGGCGGCGACGAGGGCATCACGTTGCAGGTCCAGCACCTGGCGGTCGCTATCCGTCGAGACACGCATGTAACCGACGAGCATGTGCGGAAAACCCCATTGGACAGGTTTCCGCACACTGCCTCATTCCGACAGGGTTTGTCGCATGGTTTTCGACCCCAAAATGATGGGTTGTCTGGTCTGTTGTGGGACTGACGGAAATCAGATGTTTTCCATTATCGCCGGAATCAGCGGCACGGTGGAGCATTGAGGTGTTTTCGACGGATTTGTGCGGTGGTTCCGCCAAATCGTTCTCGGTATGTCTGCTTATGCGTACCAGGAAGGCGTTTCGTTAGTTCTGGCCATTATAGCTGACGCGCGTCATCGCGGGATTCAATCGGAACCGTCAATAGGAAGAGCGCGTTGTTCCCGGCGGGCAGCACGCACGCATCAAGGAAGGAGCGTTAACATGCCGAAAGAAAGTCATACGAAGGCCGCGGAGGCCCACGAAACCGCCGCGAAGTCGCATCGTACGGCCGCTGAGTCTCACTCGAAAGGTGAAACCGGCGCGCACGAACATTCAAAGACAGCCCATGGACACTCGGAAGCGGCGCACAAACAGTCGACCGACGCCCACGGCAAAAGCGCTTCGAAGAAGTAAGGAGTAGAGAAGGGGGGCGGTAACGCCCTCCTTCGCGCGCAATATCTACATTGGCTCCTGACCAGCCAGCCAACCAGCCGTCTCGCCTCGCGAGTACCCCGAGCCCAATTTTTTCTCGGCGTTAATGGTGGCGGGACGGCTGCCAAACCAACCACGGTCCCTCAGGGCAAAGTGTCCGCGATTTACTTATTATATAGAAACGACCTCCAATGACGTCGTGATGGGCCGAGGGTCATTGAGTCGCGACGAAAATCGCGAATTGTGGCATCATTTTTGGTACCTCGAACACGTCGAAAGATCGTCGGTATTAGAGATCGCCACATGCCGGATCCAGTAATGCGATCGCGGCGAAAAGGGGCCGATCCGGGACCGGCCCCTCGCCGTATGTCGGAACAGGAGACAATCCGAGCGCGTTATTTCCCGCTTCCTCCGCCGCCCGCAGCCGCTGGAGGTGCCGTCGGCGTGACGTTCGTTCCGGTTTGCGAGTATGTCGTTCCATCCGATGTGACCGGCGCGCCGTTTGGCAGCGTCGTGCTGGTCGACCCATTCGGAGTGATGGTCGTGGTTGTGCGATTCTGGGGATTCGGGATCACGGCATCGCCGGGTGCCGCCATGCCAGGGGATAAGGCGAGAGGCAATCCAGCCAACGCTGCGAACATCAGCGGTCGAAGAAATTTCATAACGAACTCCGGATACATGTTGTTAATCACCTGGATATAGTGGCGACGTCGGCGACGAGTTCCTTTGGGATAGTTATGGTGACTGGATATCAGCGTGCTTGGAAAGCCCTCATTGCAATGAGACAAACCTTGCTCCCATTTGATCCAGCAACGTGAGCTGTCACAAAAGCAGTTGACATAATATCCAATGCCGCACCGGTGTGGTGGTTCCAATACTCACATATCCAGTACCATAGTAGTAGCTCGTGACGTTGATACCCCACAGCCCTCCGGTCAGCGCTCACAAACCGCCCGTGCAGATAACGGATTGGCCGGAAAGCTTCGGCCTCGCGGTCATGTTGCTGGGCGAGCAGGTTGCCCGGCGCCATTGATGTCAGTTGCAAACGCAATGCCAGGGACAATCAACAGCGCCGCGAAGAAGAGGCGCACGACTTCATTGAGTACGACTTTTCGGAAGACGACATCTCGTTCTGAGAGGTGACGGCGGCCGACCGCCCCCGGTGTTGCCGCCCGGCCTCACCGACTTCGAAACCTTCTTCTCCGGCCGATTTGCCCTCTTCTTGATTTCTCTGCGTGAGAATCGCGTTTATCGGGTGATCGGCTAGAGCACGGAAGGGAGCATTCGAGGAAGCGGTTTCAGTTCGCTTCATTGAAAATTCACGTGCTTGGTTTTTCATGTTGCGCCTCTCAGCTGTTGGTCGGAGACGGGAGCTCTGAGAACGAGACGGCTCCGCCCGGTTGTTGGGACAAGCCGCTTGGGTTCCGCCGGGAACAGCGGATGGGCGGTGACGTTGCGTGCATGGAGGACGTGATGGAGCCTGGACGAAAAAGGCTGCTCGGGCCGGGTACATATCATTTGTGCGTGGACATGCAGCGCGTGTTTGCCGAGCGTACGGAGTGGCACCTGCCGTGGATGGACCGCGTGCGGCCCGCCATCCGTGTGGTCGCGGGTTATCAACCTGACCGCACGTTCTTCACGCGCTTCATACCCGCCCAAAATCCAGAAGCCGAGGTCGGGCAATGGCGGGCTTATTACCGGCGTTGGCAAACCATGACGCTCGAGCGGATGGATCCGAATTTGCTCGCCCTCGTCCCCGAACTCCAGGTGCTCGTTCCCCCCGCGATGGTGTTCAACAAGCGGCGATACTCGCCCTGGATCGGCGGCCGCCTTCATAGCCTTCTCGGGAAGCGAGGCGCGGACACCCTCGTCATCACGGGTGGCGAAACCGACGTGTGCGTCATCGCAACTGTGCTCGGCGCTGTGGATCTCGGCTATCGCGTCATCGTCGTCCGGGACGCGCTCTGTAGCGTCTCAGACGACGCGCACGATGCCGCTCTGCGAATCAATGACGAACGCTTTAGTCAGCAGGTCGAAACATGCACTGCGGAATCCCTCTTATCAGCCTGGCAAAGGCCGTGATTCCTCTTTCCGCGCTGGCACAATGCTGATTTTTCCGCCCCCTTCGAGGTTTGCCAGCCGTACGGTCGCCAGGTCTTCGATTTGTTCGCCGCGTAGGGCCTCAAGTAGGTCCTCATGACTGATGCCTTCCTTTCTCATGGCCGCTGTGTCGGCGATGCCATCTCTGACGAGTGGAAGGGGCCCAA
>Ga0193726_1002846_pt1 | contig 11389 bp, 13 predicted proteins | sample H2c1metaG_FD_144928 | JGI IMG/M metagenome (GOLD analysis project Ga0193726, IMG submission 144928) | Soil microbial communities from a riparian zone of the East river system, Colorado, United States - H2c1 | ecosystem: Environmental > Terrestrial > Soil > Riparian zone | place: USA: East River... | reverse complement strand
CGAGGACGAGTCCGAGGAATCCTGATGCTGAGCCCCGTTGCTCGCATCCTCAAAGCCAGCTCCATCGGCAACAGCCGGTTCGCGAAAACGTACCGGCTGTCACGGGGCACGGTCACCTACTCGGTGGCCGGGACATACGTCGACCTCCCAGGGCGTGTCGTGGACGCACTGTTCGAGGTGACCGAGGATAAGGACGTGGATATGCGGGAGATCTACCGCGAGTACGGGGCCACCACGCTTCCCGAGGCGTACACTAACTGGCAAGAGGTGGAACGGAAGACGCAGGCGGCTCACCTGGGACAGGTGGCACCCCCCTTCCGTTTCACCGCCAAAGACTCCCCGGCCTACCTGTGGATTCAGGATCTCTACGGCTCGACGGAGACATTCGCCAAAGCACTGAAGCTCCCGACAGCGACAGTGAACAGGTGGGTTCGGGGCGAAACGATCTCGATGCCAGCCGTGATTGAGAAGGCACTACGCGAAGTGAAGTACCCCTACTTCGTGGAGTTGCTCAGCACACAAGCGCATTGGACGCAGACTCATGCAGCCCGGTGAGTGGTCAGCGACACCCGCGTGGGCACTCCTGTTTTTCATCGGAGCGCCGATCATGTTCGGCATTGGCTGGCTCATCGAACGCTGGAGGGAACGCGGCCGTGACAAGTAACTTCGAGCTGGTGGATGGGGCGGTGCGCGTCCAGGGAAAACCTGGCGTGTATCGCCCCATCGCTGTCCCCTCAGGCTTCCGAGAAGACACCTTTCGGGATGCTCTCGCGTGCGTGTATGCTCTCTGGATGCGGGATGGTCGGTTCCCGTCGACGGCTGACTGCGCAAAGTATTTCCCGGCCATCCCGACCAAAACCTACGGGGCACTGTTCGAGACTCCTGAGTTCAAGGAAGCTCTCGAATATCGTGGCGTCGCTTTCACCGCAGACCTCGGTCTCAGCTCGGAACAGAACACCGTCCTGATGGCCCTGGACGACCCCACAGACGGCCGATCTCTGGGAGCCAAGCTCCGTGACCTCGGCATCCCGATGGCGCGCTACAAGGCCTGGCTACGGAATCCTAACTTCCTGGCCGCTCGCGACCGGATGACGAAAGCGAACTATCAAGATCTCCTGCCCGAGCTTCGGCACATGCTGATGTCGGAGGCTTTGCGCGGCAATACGAAGATGGCGGAGATCTGGCTGGCGAAGTCCGGCGAGTACAATCCAGCCAACGAAGCGTCAATGGATGCGATGAAGATCGTGCAGATCGTCGTGGATGCTGTCGTGAGTCGTGTTGCGGATGTCGAGCTGCGACGTGAGATATTAGCAGATGTGGAAGCCGCTATTGTTGGCGCCAGATCGGAGCATGACAATGCAATTGACCTCACGACTCGGACTCGGACTTTTCGGGACCGGCCTTGCCGGTGACGTTCAGCCCGACGAGGCTGCCGACATCTCCGGCATCAACAACAACTTCAGGAAGCTCGACACCAACATCGGCTTCTTCCTTTGCACCTCGACGACTCACCCCGCGAGCCCGTATCAGGGCATGGCGATCTACGAGACCGACACCAAGCGGGGATACGTCTACGACGGGGCAGCCTTCCAGCTCGCCTTCGACGGCAACTTCACCTCCGGACTCCGAGGAACCACCGCTCAGCGCGACGCCTACTGGGGACAGCCGGGGACCGCAGCCGCCCGTGTCGTCCTAGCCAAGAAGGGGCCGCTCTGGTACAACACCGACAAGGGCTGGGAGGAGAAGTACTCCGCTCTGAAAGGTGACTCCGGGGCAGATGTCAACGTGGCTCAGGCGGCAGGCTGGTATCCCTCCGGCAGTGGCGTCGTTCCCCGCATCTCGGCCAAGGGGGCTGCCACTTCTTATGGTACCGGGGTCTCGCTCATCACGACCCAGGCGAACTACTTCGCCGTCGACCAACCCGCCATCGGCTTCGCCAACCCCGTCGTCAACGGCACTGGAGCAGGCTTCCGGTTCGTCGTCCCCTCCGGGCTCCCCGGCATCTACGTGCTGAGTGTCGAAGCCACGTTCACCTCGGCTGCCGCTGTCTTCGTCAAACAGAACGACGTGGGAGCGAACGTCTCAAACACCATCGCTCGCGGTGTTGGTGGTGCGGTTGTCGGCGGTTTGAACACCTCGATCATCTCGCGCGAGCTGACCCTCGACTCCGGCGACTACCTCATTATCGGCTGGCAGGCTGGCGCTGCCGGAACCGTTCAGACTGGATCTGGCGGCAACGGAATTTACATCAGCCTGGCCTGGAGCCGTCCTCGCGTCAATTAGGAGAATCATGGCACCGTACACCTTGCAGGGACCCGACACGTCCTATGCTCAGGGCGCGCTCAACCCGGCAAATTTCCCCGGCCAGTTCGCCATCGTCAACGCCTCTCGTGCAAACATCGGCCTGGCAACGGGCAGTTATTACCACCAACAGGTGACGGCTTTCCGGAACCAAGGTCGGCACATTGGCCACTACTTCTTCAACGGCAACCTCGATCCGACGACCTGTGCGAACTACTTCGTCGCACAGCTCTTCGATCACCGCGCTGAGGACAGCCTCTGGCTCGATTGTGAGTCCGAGCCTGGGACGAACACGGTCGCCTGGGGTCCGGGCAAGGCGCTCGTGTTCGTTCAGCGCGTCTACCAACTCACCGGCAAACGTGTCGGCATCTACCTCAACAAGTCCCTGATGAACGGGGCCAACTGGTCGGAGCTTGTCGCCTTCGGCTCCCCGCTCTGGCTGGCCTACTACGACACCGCACTGCCGCCACTTCGGTGGTGGACGTTCGCGACAGTCTGGCAGCACACCTCGGCCGGATACGACCACAACCGGGCGCTTCCTAGCCTCCTCACCGGCGTAGCGCCGACACCCGTAAAACCGAAAGGACCAACCGTGATCTTCCGAAAGAACTACCAGGACCGTCAGCAGCGTCAACTCGCTCCCGGCGGCAAGCTCTTCCTCAACAACGGGAAGTCTGATGTCAACGTCGTCGGCCCGGTGTCGTCGGACTATTTCATCAGCCCGCACGTCGTCATCACGGGACTCACCTACGGCGACTCGGTTACAGTCTTGCTCGTCTGGGAGAACACCAAGAACGCCAAGCCAGGCGATCACCCGAGCTACCACTACTCCGACACCCGCAGTGCCAACCGTGAGGGTGAAATTCACATCAGCTTGACCTTCCAGCACGGCGTAGCCAAAGGTGACATGGTGTTCGTTCAGGTGGAGTCAGACGCCACCAACCAGAGCACGGGCACCACCCAACTTATCGACTGCGACACCCGAGCGATTGCCTAGGAGGGCATCATGAGCGAAGTTCCTGAAGTAGACCTCGAAGAAGTACAGCCCGAAGCGGCCGAACCCATCCAGACGCCTGTCGTCTACGACGCACCGGCACCAATCACCGAGGGAACCCAGACGGCCGTCAACGGCCTGCCACCGTGGGCTCGCGCCGCGATCTACTGGTTCTTCACCCCCGTCGGCGCAGCAGCCGGTGGCGTGACCACCATCGGCATCACTGGCGGACTCCCGTTGGTAGTCGTGCAGGTCGCGAGTATCGTGAGCATTGTGTCGGTCTCCCTCCTCGGAGCCGTCGCACTCTCGAACGTCACTCGCACGAAGTAGGTCATCATGGCAAAGCCGTCCGAAGTCACGCAGTACGGAAGCTCTGACACCGCCGAGAGCAGCAACGTCAACAACGCTGCACCACCCTCCTCGGAGAATGTCGACCACTTCCATATCAACGCTGACACCGACGTTCGGCTGGAGTCCCTGCATCACACCCTGGGAACCCAGCCCACGCAGGCGGCACCGGGCGACCATGTTCATGACGGTGGATCTTCCCCCCTCCTCCTCGGGGGGAAGATCATCACCGGCTCCAAAAGCGACGGCACCGCACTGAACAGCATCATTCAGCTCATGGTGCGTCTCGGCGCGGAAGACCAGTCCACATGAGCCCAACCGGCAAACCACGACCGTCGCTCCTCGATCTCGGGGAGCGCGTTCGTGATGAGCTGGATCGCTCGATCAACCTGCCGAACCTTCTGGCCTACGTGCCCCAGGATCAGCAGCTCGAATTCCACACCTCGCAGGCTGTCGGCCGGTACGTCTCCGGTGCCAACCAGGCAGGCAAGACGCACTCTCTCGTGGCCGAGTTCCTCTGGCTTGCCAGCAACACCCACCCGTTCAAGCCTCGGCCGGAGCAGTGGGGCACCGGCCCGATCTCGATGCGTATCATCTGCGTCGACATCATGGAGGGCCTGAACGACATCCTGATCCCGAAGTTCAAAGAGCTGACCCCCCGGAACATGCTGATCGAGGGCTCGTGGGAGAAGAGCTACGACGACAAGAACCTGAAGCTCACCTTCGACAACGGCACGTTCATCGACTTCCTGACCTACAAAATGGACCCGCTGAAGTTCGGTGGTGTCCAGCGTCACGTCATCGGATTCGACGAGGAACCACCGCAAGACATTTTCAATGAGTCGATGATGCGCTTGCTGAAGTTCGGTGGCTGGTGGCTCATCTCAGCAACCAGCACTAAGGGCATCACCTGGACCTACGACCTCCTCATCGAGCCGTCGCAACGTCGCGACCCACGCTACAAGGAAGTCGCCACCTTCGAGTTCACGGCCAAACAGAACACCCACCTCTACGCCCAAGGCGAGAAGCGTTTGGTCTACGGTTTGGCCATGTCGGAGGCTGAGCGACTGATCCGTGAAGAGGGAAAAATCACCGCCCGAGAGGGTTTTGTCTTCCCTGAGTTCCGCAACGCCATCGGCGAGAAAGGCTCGCATGTCGTCGAGCATCGCTGGCCGAAGCCGGGAGACAAGATCTACACCTCCACCGACCACGGCGTGAAGAACGCAACCGCCTGGCTCTGGCACGCCGTCAGCCCCAACGGTGACATCTACACCTACGCCGAGCATTTCATGTCCGGGCTCACGATCAAGCAGCACTCCGCCATCGTCAAGAAAATGGAGCGTGACTGGACTCTGCTTCAGGAGGGTTACCGCTGGTTCAAGGGCGTGTCGATCCGCACCGGCGACCCGGCGATGAAACAGCGCGAGGGCACCAGCGGGATGAACCCGATCCAGGCATACGCGATGGAGGGTCTAGGGCTCTACGTCGACAACATCCCGCACGACGTGGGGATCGGCATCGACAAGATGCGCTCGTATTTCCAGATCCGTCCCAACGGAACTCCTACCTGGACGATTTCCGAGAACTGCACGAACCTGATCAGAGAACTCCGGAAGCTCCAGTGGGACACCTACGAATCGACCCGGCTCGCCTACGGAAAGAACTCGAAAGAGGCCGTCCGAAAGGTCGATGACCACGCCTTCGACTCGGCCCGATACTTCGCCACGATCATGCCAGACCTGTCGCCGCTGGTTCCCGGCTTGCGCGGCGACGGCGAAGTTGTCACACTAAGTTACCAGGACATGATGGTTCATCTCGTCGACTCAGGCTACGATTTCCAGCCTCGACTACAGGACTATGAAGTGAGCTACGCAAACGAAGAGGAGTTCTTGTGACCTACGATCCCAGTGGACGATTCCGCATCGTCGACAATCCGCCGCTTGCTCCGGCAGAAGACTTCTTCACCAAGAGCATCGTCGGACCGTTCATCGACACAGGCAAGACTGTCGAGTATGACCAAGCTCAGCGCCGCCCGCGCATCTACATCAGTCAAGAGACCATCCGTGAGATGGCCGAAGACCTCGGTCTGTTCGACCAATACCGTGAGGCCATCATCGCGGCCGAAGAGAAAAGCTACGCCATCGGCTACGCCGAGGGAGTGAAGGAGAATTTCGATGCAGATCTGGTGGATGTGGCTGATCGTCTCAGTAACATTGCTGACGCTCTTCGCGGGGGGATTACTGACCTTCCTGTGGTTGTGGCGGAGCCAGCAGGCGCAGACCTCGACTCTGTTGACGCAGACGCTGGCAGTTCAGACACGTCAGGGGGAGAGCCTGGACAGCCTCGCAAGGCTCCTCGCAAGTCGCGACCCGCTGACGTATCAGATGGTGCAAGCCCAAGCTCCCAGCTCAGCCTATAATTCAGACAGCTCCGAGCAACCGGAGGAAGACGACTCGGAGGTAAGCGATGGCATCGACGAACTCGATGATCCCGCCTACGGAGACATCAACCCAGAATTCCTCATCGCTGATCCTGCCGCCGTCCTCGGCATTCGGCGGTAACCAGGTTTCAGCGGTCAGCGGCAAGCAGCGTCAGCAGCTCGCCGAATGGGTGCGTTCAGAGTACGTCCGCTCCAAGAGCGCTCGTGCGAAGAAGCAGTCTCAGTGGCAGATCAACATGCGCTACGTGCGCGGTGAGCAGTGGATTCAGGCCGGAAAAGGCCAGTTTGGTAACAGGACTGTCACCCCGCAGCGGAACATCCGCACCCCGGAACGGAAGACGATCAACCGCTCCCGGATTCTGATGCGCTCGGAGCTGTCGAGGTTCATGGCGAGCCAGCCGAACATTGTCGGCGTTCCCGCCTCCAGCGAGGCACAGGACATTCGCGCCGCCTACGCCGCCGAGTCCGTCTGGGAATACCTGAAGCAGGCCGGGAAGCTCGATTACGTGCTCTCCGACGCCTACTTCTGGATGATCCAGACCGGCAACGGCTTCATCAAGACCTGGTGGGATGACGACTACTTCGACCGGGTAAGCCAGCAGGATGGCTGTGTCCGGTTCGCCTCGGTCAAACCGTTCGAGCTGTTCGTCCCCGACCTCCGTGAGCGCAATGTCGAAGACCAGCCGTACATCACCATCGCCACGATCAAACCGCTGGCCTGGTGCCAGCAGGTTTTCAAGGATGAGCTGGACGGTCAACAGCTTCACCCGAGCGTCGCCAGCTCCTCCAGTGTCCTGGAGGACGGGGCGCTGGGGACCGGTGGTACGAGCAAGCCGGACTCCTGCATCATCTACGAAACGTGGGTGAAGCCAGGCGCAACCCCGTTGTTGCCGCAGGGTGGCCTCATCATCACCATCGACGACGTGATTATTCGCGTCTACACCGACGGTCTGCCCTACCCTGGCGGTCTGTACCCGATCTCGAAGATCGAGCACATCCCCACCGGCACGTTCTACGCCGACAGCCCCCTGAACGACACCAACGGGCTCCAGCGGGAGTACAACAAAGTCCGCAGCGACCTCGCGCACTCCGGTTCCGTGTTCGGTCAGCCGCACATTCTGGCTGCCAAGGGCTCCATTGTCGCCTCGAAGATCAACAACGTGGCCGCTCAGGTGGTCGAATACGAGCCTGGTATGGCTCCGCCGAGCGCAATGCCCATGCCGGAGATCCCGACGTACTACGTCAACCAGCTCCAGAACATCCTCGAAGACTGGGATGACATCTCGGGCTCGCACGACGTATCCCAGGGCAACGCACCGGCCGGTGTGACCGCTGGCACAGCGATCAACTTCCTTCAGGAACGCGACGATGGCTTTTTTCTACCTGAGACCAGCTCAATCGAGTGGGCGCAGGAAGACATCGCCCGCAAGGGGATCTCGCTGTTCCAGGAATATGTCGATATCCCCCGGAAAATCAAGATCCTCGGAGCCGATCAGAGCTTCGACATCATCATGCTTCAGGGCTCCGACATCATCAAGGGCACCGATGTGCGTGCCGAGGTTGGCAGCGGGCAGAACGAGTCCAAAGCGGCCCACGATGCCAAGGTTCTCGACCTCTGGAGCCAGGGTGTCATCCAAGACCCCACGATGGTGCTGAAAATGCTCGCCATCGGTGGCCCGCAGAAGTTCCTCGACGTGTTCGACGCAGCCGAATCCAAGGCTGAGCGCGAGAACACGAAGATGAAGATGATCTCTCCCGAGCAGCTTCAGCAGTGGGAGCAAGAGCAGCAGATGCGGGACATGCAGCAGCAGCTCCAGCAGCTCCTTCAGGGTGCTCAGCAGCAGGCTGCACCCCCGGCTGACCCGATGGCCGCTCTGACCGGAGCCCCGAGCCCCGATCCGAGTGGAATGCCTGGCCCCGCCGACCTCGGTCAGCCCCCGGCCGGACCCCCGCCAATGGGCGGCGACCCTACGCAGGGCGACCCGAGCATGGGCATGTCGGACCCGGGTGCAGCGCCGACCCCGCAAGACCCGTCTTCTGTCGATACCTCGAACCCGTTTGGCCCTCCTGGAGCCCCGCCCCTGGGGCCGATCATCCCGGTCGACGATTTCGACGTGCACGAGAAGCACATCGTCAGCCACAACACCTTCCGTATGAGCCAGGAGTACGAACTCCTCCCTGACGGCATCAAGAACCAGTTCGCGATGCACGTCCAGGCTCACAAGGACGCACTGATGCGAGGACAGCTCCAGAGCTTCCTCCAGCAAGTCCCGAGCGACGGCAGTGACCCGAGCGCCCCGACCCCGCCGAACATGAGCGTGGACACGGGCTCACCGGGTGGCGACGCCGCTCCGGGTGGCGACGCTGGTAGTGTGTCCGGCAACGGTGTCATTCCGGCACCCCCGAGCCCTGGAGGGCAGTAATATGCCTGATTTTGACCCGCGTGCCGACATCACACCGCAGAACCCTCTCGTCGTCAACGACAAGCCCACTGTCGCAGCCCTGAAAGCTGCCATCGCAGGCTCCGGCGTTTCCGCGAGCTACCCCGCAGCACAGCTTTTGGCGATGACGAAGAACGATCTCGTCGCCATCTGCGTCAACAACTCGATTGCAGTCTCTGGACTTTGATCGGCGTGTCGTTTGACGACACTCATGTAGTACATCAATAATTCAATCAGCATCTTTAGGGCCGGAAACGGTACAGGGAGCATCACAATGGGCGATCAAATCGACGACGAGGTACAGTCTGGCGAAGAGCTGGATCAGGGCCAAAGCGTAGAGGAAACAGAAGATGTAGATACCTCCTCGGGAGGTGAAACACCCTTCGGTTACCAAGCGATCCTCGAAAAGCTTGACGAGTTCTCGCAGCAGAAGATTCGCGACGATCTCGCCGAAATGGACCAGAACGCTACCAAGCGCATTGAGTCCGTCAACGCGAGTTATGCACCGTGGAAGCCAGTCGCCGACGCAGGGATTTCCCCTGACGACGTGGCCGTAGCGGTTCAAATCATCACCGAATTGAACGAGAACCCCGCAGAGTTCTACCGCAAACTGCAAGATCATCTGAAGAGTGAGGGAAAGCTCCCCACCGCAGAGAACATTCAGGAAGCGGCTGCCGCAGTAGCTGGTGGCGACGACGTAACCGAGACGCCCGAAGATCCTCAGATCTCCGCGCTGAGGGCCAAGTTGGAAGCCATCGACCAGCGGGAGCAGGAACGCGAGGCATCTCAGCAGCGAGCAGTGGTCGAAAGCCAGATCCGTCAGGAACTGGATGGTCACGTTGCTCAGGTCAAGCAAGCGCATCCCGATTACTCGGCTGAGGACTTCAGTCAGATCTACGGGATTGCAGATGTCAGAAACCGCGCACTTGCGGCGAATGGGAAGCAGGAAGTTTTCACTGTTCTCCAGGCAGCCGACGAGTTCGAGGCTCTGAGACAACGAATCCTCTCTACACCTCGGCCGGGACGAAACGCTCCCAAGCTGACTCCTGTGGGTGGGAACGCCGCCATCGACACCGAATCTCGCAAGGCTTCGGATATCCCCGCGAAGGAATTCGCGGCGGAGATGGCTGACCTTCTCAACTCCCGCAAGGAGTAACCTCGGCCTCACCCCTGAAAGGTAAAGACCATGCCTACTGGCGCAACCCTCACCACGGCGGCGGCTCTTCTGAAAGAGCGCTACCTCGACCGCATTCGCGAGCAGATCAACGACAAGGTGAAGACCCTCACCCGGATCGAGAAAAGCTCGAACGGCGTCACCAACGAGATTGGTGGCAAGTACGTCACCTTCGCGATCCACACCAAGCGGAACAACGGTATCGGTTCCCGGTACGAGTGGGAAGCTCTCCCGACGCCGGGAAACCAGGGCAACGCCGCTGCACGTGTCGGTCTGAAGTACGGCTACGGTGGTGTCCAGCTCTCGGGCCAGGTCATCAGCCTGTCGGACTCCTCGGCCCAGGCGTTCACGTCGGTGCTCACGCAGGAGACTGACCGCCTCGCGGTCGACCTCCGCAAAGACCTCAACCGCCAGGTGTACCAGGCCGGTGACGGTCGCATTGCAACGGTCAAGTCCGTTGTGACGGCGAACATCATCCCGGTCGACGACGCCCGCCTCTTCCAGATCAACGAGGTCGTTGACCTCGTGAACGTGGTCGCGGCCACGGTTGCTCAGGCAGCTCGCACCGTCACGTCCATCGACCTCACGGCCGGTGCCAACACGGTCACCCTCTCGGGTGCCGCGATCACCACGACGACCTCCCCGGTTCAGATTCTGACCCGCGCCGGTTCCTCGATTGGTGCCAGCGGAAACCGTGAGATCACGGGATTGACCGGGATCGTCGCCAACACTGGCGTGATCTACAACGTTGACCCGGCTGTCGAGCCGGAGTGGACCTCTGAGGTCAACGCCAACGGCGGCACCCCCCGTCAGCTCTCCGAGGGTCTGATGACCCAGATGATCGACCGCGTAAGCGCTCGCGGTGGCGACACCACGGTCATCCTCACCTCCAAGGGCGTCCGTCGCTCCTTCGCGAACCTCCTGATGCAGACCCGCCAAACGGTCAACACCACGAAGTTCACGGGTGGCTTCTCCGGCCTCGCCTTCGACACCGACGACGGTGAGATCCCGCTGGTGTCGGATGACGATGCCCCCCTGGGCAAGCTCTGGTTCCTCAACGAGAAGAGCTTCACGCTCTACGAGGAGAAGGACTGGGACTGGCTGGACCGCGATGGTGACATGTGGAAGCTCGTGTCGGACACGAACGGCCACTATGACGCCTACTTCGCGTACCTGCACCGCTACCACGAGCTGGGATGCGACCGTCGCAACTCCCAGGCCCTCCTCTCGGACGTAACTGAGTCCTAAGAGCCAATTCAGCCCCCGGTCGGATAAGCTTCGACCGGGGGTTGAACTCTACCCGGAGGTAAATCATGGATGGCGAACTTGCCTACTGGCGTGGACTCTCTGGTCTGCCCACCGGGCTCAGCATCGACGACTACCGCCACTCCTACCTCTCCACGTTGACTGGTCTCAATGACTCGATCATGACCATGTTCCAGGTGTATTGCGGCGGGGAGCTTGCATACTGGCGCACGGCATCAGGTCTCTCCAACGCGAGCTTCGCGCACGCGAAAGTGATGGCCCTCACCCCGAACCTCACCGTCCAGACCCGGCTCTACCGAGCTGAACTCGACACCTAGGAGATACCGTGTCCTACCCCGCTGGCGTTATCACCCGACAGGTCATCGTCGGTCCATTCAATGACCTCTCCGGCGACATCATCACGGGACAGGTTCAGGTCGAATCGG
>Ga0193726_1002845_pt1 | contig 11389 bp, 11 predicted proteins | sample H2c1metaG_FD_144928 | JGI IMG/M metagenome (GOLD analysis project Ga0193726, IMG submission 144928) | Soil microbial communities from a riparian zone of the East river system, Colorado, United States - H2c1 | ecosystem: Environmental > Terrestrial > Soil > Riparian zone | place: USA: East River... | reverse complement strand
CGGAGTTTCTTGATGCGCGTCGGCCAATTCGGCATGCAGCTTGGCAAGCCGCTCGCGCAATGTCGTTGGGTCCATAAGCTTTGTCCTCGTGTTGTCCTATTGTGCCAGCCGTTCGGGCGTGAGGCGGGCTACTTCCACGTAGCCTGACCCCGACGCGGCGATCGCCGCATGAATCGCGCCGTAGGCGTCGCGCAGGAAGTTATCGGCGCCGTACGGTGGATTCACGATCAGCAGTCCGCTGCCCGCCAGTCCCAAGCCGGCGTCATCGGGATGAATCGCCAGATCGGCGAGCAGCATCTTGGGAATTTGCAGCGCTTCGAAGCGCGCGTGCACCAAGCTGCGCTGAGTGGCGCTGCGGATGGGATACCACAGCAGATAAGTCCCGCTGGGCCAACGGCGATACGCCTCGCTGAAGGCTTGCAGCATCATTTTGAGTTCATCGAGACTTTCGTAGGGCGGGTCGATCAGCACCAACCCGCGCCGCTCATCAGGCGGCAAGAAGGCTTTCAGCGCCGCATAGCCATCGCTGATTTCCGTGCGCACACGGCCGGATGAATCGATCTCGCGTTCGGCGGCGCGCGCTTCGGCGGGCATGAGCTCGACGAACAGCGCGCGGTCCTGCGGGCGCAGCGCTCGGGCAATCAATGCCGGGGAACCGGGATAGCGCGGCAAGCGTTTGCCGCGGCGCGCCTGGATCGCGGTGAAATAGTCGGCCAAAGATTGATCATCCAGCGCGTTGACGATCAGCTGCTGCACGCCGCGCTCGGCTTCGCCCGACTTCTGCGCCTCCGGCGCCTGCAAGTCATAGAAGCCGCGTCCGGCATGACTGTCGAGCGCGAAAAATGCCGCATCCTTGCGCTTCAGAGCCTGCAGGCAGTAGAGCAGGGCGACGTGCTTTGCAACATCGGCGAAATTGCCTGCATGGTAGATGTGCCGATAATTCATGCCGCATTGTGCCTGTGTCCACGCTTAAGCCAAAGCCTCGCTTGCACGGCAGCAATCAAGTGTGCAGTCTTGAAGTTCCACACTCTCGCGGGACGCCATCATGAAAAGCGGAATGTTCGAGATCGACGGCGTCGAATATCCGGACTCCGACGCATCCGATCCCAATGCACTGGGGTGGATGCGGGGCTCGCCGCCGCCGCCGGCGCAGCTGATTCGCTTCCAGGACGATCGGTTCCTGGAGTTTCCTCAGATCCGTTGGACGCTGTCGCACATGCGCGAACTGGCGCCGACCGCCACGGTCTGGCGCGGCGACGGCCGCCCGAGCGATCTTGGCGTGGCGCCCAGTCTCGAGGCGTCGATCGACGCGCTGGGATTTACGGATTTGCAGGGCCGCAAGCTGACGTGGGCGCAATCGCTGCAACGCACTTACGCGGACGGCATCATCGTCCTGCACCGTGGCCGCCGCATCTACGAACGCTACTTCGGCGCCTTGCAGGCGCATCGGCCGCACGCCTGTTTCTCGATCACCAAGTCCTACGCGGCCACTCTTGCCGCCACCCTGGTGCACGAGCGCGTTCTGGATGAAACCCAGACAGTGTCGCACTACCTGCCGGAGATGATCGGCACCGCTTACCAGGACGCGACGCTGCGCCAGGTGCTCGACATGCAGATCGGCGTTGATTACTCCGAGCTCTATGCCGATCCGAAAGCGCACATTTGGGACTATGGGCGCGCCGGCGGGTTGCGTCCGCGTGGGCCGGACTACACGGGCCCGGGTAATTTCTACGAGTATCTTCGCACGCTGCGCAAGCAGGGCGCCCACGGCGCGGCGTTCGCCTACAAAACCATCAACACCGAAGTGATGTGTTGGGTGATGAAACGCGTCACCGGCATTGCGCTGCAGGACATGCTGAGTGAGCGGATTTGGTCGCGAATCGGTTGCGAGGAAGACGGCTATCTGACGCTCGATACCATCGGAGTGGCCATGGGCGGCGGCGGTATGAGCGCCAGCCTGCGCGACCTATGCCGCTTCGGCGAACTCATGCGATGCGACGGTGCGTGGCAAGGCCGGCAGGTGCTGCCCGCCGAAGTGATTGCGGATATTCGGCGCGGTGCGGATCCGGCCAAATTCGCCATGGCCGGATACACGCTTCTGCCGGGCTACTCATATCGCAACATGTGGTGGGTATCGCACAATTCCCTCGGGGTGTTCGAAGCACGCGGCATTCACGGCCAGCGCTTGTACATAGTTCCCAAGGCCGAATTGGTGATTGCGCGCTTTTGTTCGCACCCCGTCGCTTCCAGCGCCGCCAATGATTCCATCACGCTGCCGGCGTTCGCCGCCATGAGCCGTCTGCTCATGGCGGGCTAAGCCTCCCGGCCCTGCCCGCGCTGCGGCGGCCGTCCGCAGGTTAAACAAACGCGGCAGTTATTTAACATCTTGCGAGCGCAGCGTTTGAATTCGCGCCGTAGTTCACAGTTGCGGGCTTTTGCGGCGCACCGCATCGGCTACCATTTCAAAGCAAGAGCCGAGGCAGGAGAGAATTTATGAGCACCGTCGCTGCGGAAAACTTGCTCGAGGCGCACGAGTACTTCGGCGAGGATCTGGTCCGCCGCGCGAGTCTCGAGCGGCGCAATTACGAACGAAAGTCCGTGGCCATCCGCGCCAAAGTGACCGTGCCGGGGATGTCCATTCTGCCGGGCCACACGGTGGATATGTCGCGTGCGGGGGCCAGCATCACCATGCCGTTTGAGCTGGCGCATGGACAGCAGTGCCTCATCGATCTGGAATTGCAGGCCTGCGGCGAGACGAGTTCTTTCCACATTCAAGCCGAGGTCCGCTACTGCGTGCCCATGAGCGACGGGCGCTTCCGCGCCGGCGTGCGCTTTGGCGAGACCGATGCCGCCACCTCGGCCTTCATCGCGGCCATCCTAAAAATTCCCGTCTGATCCCCACTCCGGAAATGCATTGAGGGCGTCGACGTAGTTGTGAATGACGTCGGTGTGGGCGTCTTCCTGCCAACCGCCGGGCTGCTGGCTTTGCGGAAGATCCCGCGGCCGTCCGTGCTCATCGATTGAATAGAGCGTGAAATTCAGCGCTTGGCGCGCCTCGCCCGCCAGGATTGCAGACTCCACGGCTTGCGCGTACAACGCCAGAACTGCGCCATACGTCGAATTCACGCCGCCCCATGCTTGCTTGTCCTCGTCCTGTTCGTGGCAGACGCGGACGCCGACCTCGTGATGCGTGAAGTTGGCGCGCACGAATTCAACCAGCAGCCGGCAGTCATCGCGCCAATCGCGATCGGCGAGATGCCTTTTCTCGAGCAGATAGCGCGCCAGATTCAACGGCGCCCAGGCGCTGCGGTTGGTGGGCGTGTCATGGTCCTCGAAGAATTGCGCGAACAGCGCGCCGTCGGCGGCGGCGCTGGGGATTTGATAGGCCTTGATCCACTGCCACAGGGATTCGCCCGGCGCCGTGAATTCTCCGTAGCCGTGCTGCGCGAGTTGTTGGTAGAGCCGCAGGATGTAGGTCATGTTGCCGGAGATGGGACCGCGCCCCTCGCCGCTGCGGTAGTCGACGCGAAAGGGCCACGGCGAGTTCGCGGCATCACCGGCCTGCTGATTGGCGGCGAGCACCCGGGCATTTTGCAAGGCTTGCGCCAGATACCTGAGTTCGCCGGTGGCCTCGAACAGCAACGTCAGCGCGTAGCCCGCGATGCCGCCTTTGTCCGGCTGAATTTCGTACGGTCTATCGGATTGCGAACCGCAATCTGCCGGCTGGGGAAATTGCGCACGCTTGCCGGTGGAGCGGGTGAATGCAGGATACTTGCCGGAGTTCGGCGTGAGCACCTCCTGCAGCAGGTAATCGCCCATCAAACGCGCCGTTGCGAGCCAGACGGATTGCTGCTCGGCGCGCAATCCGCCGAACTTCAAGTAGGAGATGATGCCCATGCCGTTCTGGGTCGAGGGAATGATGTCGGTGCGCTGTGCGCTCGGGGTCCAACCGGCGTCCAGGAAGGTCTCGCAGGCAAAGCGCGGATAGCCATGATCCAGGGGACACTGGCGGTAGAAATTCATTTCCCGATCCAGCGCCGCGGTCCACGAGGTCCAAGGCAGCAATTGTCCCGATTCATCGAATCGAGCGGCGTGTCCGGCAATGGTGGCTGAAGCGTTCATTGCCCCAGCGCGCGGTAAAAGAACGTCGTGTCGCAGAATCCGCCACCGGGCAACAGCGCATAGTCCGGTATGACTCCGCAGCGCTGCCAGCCGAGCTTGGCATACAAACGCTCCGCGTCGCCGCTCGCCGTATCGAGCACCAGCAGGGTCTTGCCTGCGTTCAGCGCGGCGCTTTCGGCTGCCACGAGCAGCGCGGCGCCGACGCCGTGGCGGCGGGCGCGCCGATGCACCAGCATTTTCGCGACATCGGCGCGGTGCGGTTGATTCTCTGCCTGCGCAACTATCAGTTGCACCGTCCCGACGATGCGGCCCGCGGCATCCTCGGCGATGAGCAGGATCCGCTCGCCGCGCGCGACGCAGGCCGCTACGTTTTGCCAAAAGCTCATGGCCGTGCGGCGCGTGATGGGCAGCATGAAACTCACCGACGCGCCTCCTTCGACGCAATCGATGAGCACGTCGCTCAAATCTTGGATTTCGCGGTCACCGACCGGGTGCAGGGTCCGCACCTGAATGCTGTCCATCGCCGCATCACAAAATACCGCGCCGCTTTTGTCAATCGGCGCACGATGAGTCGATCGGCCGCTAGAATGGGACGGGAGGTGCGACGATGAGTTTTCAGGAACTGTTCGGTGTGGAGCTTCCGGTCGTGCAAGCGCCGATGGCGGGTTCTCAAGGCAGCGAGCTGGCGATTGCCGTTTCCAATGCCGGCGGCTTGGGCTCCTTGCCTTGCGCGTTGCTCTCCGTCGATGCCATGAAGACGGAGTTGGCAGCGATTCGCGCTGCTACGCGCAAGCCCTACAACGTGAATTTCTTTTGCCATTCCCCGCCAGTGCCCGATGCCGGGCGCGAGGATGCATGGCGCGGCCTGCTGGCACCGTACTTCAAGGAATACGGCATCGATCCGCGCGATGCGTCCGCGGCTGCATCGCGCGCCCCTTTCAGCGCCGCCGCCGCCGATGTTCTGGAGCATTTCAAGCCCGCCGTAGTGAGTTTTCACTTCGGCCTGCCTGCGCCGGATCTGGTCGCGCGCGTCAAATCCTGGGGTTCGAAACTGCTGGCATCGGCAACCACCGTCGAGGAGGCGTTGTGGCTGGAGAGCCGCGGCGCGGACGCCATCATCGCGCAGGGCGTCGAGGCCGGCGGACACCGCGGAATATTTCTGTCCGATGACCTGACCACGCAGAGCGGAAGCTTTGCGCTGTTGCCGCAGATCGTCGCTGCCGTCCATGTACCGGTAATAGCCGCGGGCGGCATTGCGGACGCCAAGGGGGTTGTTGCAGCCACCGCGCTCGGCGCCGCGGGCGTGCAACTCGGCACGGCGTACTTGCTATGCCCGGAGTCCAAGACCTCCGCCGTGCATCGCGCGGCGCTCAAGTCCAAGCAGGGGGCCCACACTGCGCTCAGCAACTTGTTTTCCGGCAGACCGGCGCGGGGAATCATCAACCGCTTGATGAGGGAGCTGGGTCCCATCAATCCGGCGGCGCCGGCTTTTCCGCTGGCCGCCGGCGCGCTCGCCTCCTTGCGCAAAAAAGCCGAGAGCGCGGGGCATGGAGATTTTTCGCCCATGTGGGCCGGTCAAAATGTCAGCGGCTGCCGCGAGATCTCCGCGGCGGCTCTGACTCGTGCGCTTTTCTAGCACGCATGGCGCTCGGCGCGACTGTTTACTCGTTCAAGATCGCGCTCGCCGATTCCGACCGCGGCGTCTACGAAAATCTGGATCTGCGCGTGGCGCGCCATCCGTCGGAGACGGAAGATCATCTGCTGACGCGCGTTCTGGCCTACTGTCTCGAATACACCGAAGGCATCAGCTTTTCCGGCGGGCTGTCGGATACCGATCAGCCGGCGATTGCGGTGCGCGACCTGACCGGCGCGCTGCGCGTTTGGGTCGATGTCGGCGCGCCGGAGGCGGCAAGGCTGCATCGGGCCGCGAAACTCGCGCCGCGCGTCGTCGTCTATACGCACAAGGACGCCGCACAATTGGCGGCGCGTCTGAGCGCTGAGCGAATTCATCGCTCCGAGGCATTGGAGTTATATGCCGTCGACAGGGAGTGGCTGGCAAATTTGACCGCGCGCCTGGCGCGACGCATGGAGTTCGCTCTCACGGTCGCGGATCGCCACGTGTATTTATCGCTGGGCGCAGAGACGTTCACCTGCGCCGTGGCGAGAATGGCGCTCGGCGGCGCTTAAATAACCGCCGCCGCGGCGCCGCTGCGGGCGCTGCGCAGCAGCGCTTCCAGAGTCATCATGATGTCGATGGATTCCGTGGGGCTGGCGCCGGTCCAGCGCGCGGCACCTTCGCGCACCAAGCCCTCGAAAGATTCGGCCTCGGCCAAAAACCCATTGATCGGCGCCGATTCAAGTTGACCATCGACGGCCTTCGGGCCGTTCCCCCAACGCACGCTCAAGACTCCCGGTTGTTGCGCCGAGGTGTGATTGGGGTAGGTGGTTTGAATGACGCCGGCAGAGCCGACAATCAGCGCCTGCCGATGCAGCGCGCTGCCGAAGCTGCAGGTGACTTGCGCCAATAAGCCGTCAGCGAACTCGAGCGTCGCCGCCAGCGCGCTGTCGACCCCTCGAGCAGCACCCTCGCTGCCTTGGGTCCAATGCGCGGTTGCCTGCACCCGCACGGGGCACTGCCCAGCGATAATGCGAATCAGGCTGACCGGATAGACGCCGACGTCCATCAGCGCTCCGCCGGCCAGTTGCGGATTCAAACGGATGTTGCCGGGGTCCGTCAAAGTGAATCCGAAACTCGCCTGGATCAGGCGCGCAGCGCCGATGGCGCCGTCCTTCAATAGTTCACGCAGCTTGAGGGTTTGCGGCTGCGCCAGGTAAGGGTACGCCTCGACCAACTGCACGCCGTGCCGGCGGGCCGCGTCGAACATGGCGCGGGCTTCGGCGGCGCTCGTAGCCAGCGGCTTCTCGCACAGGACATGCTTGCCGGCGCGCGCCGCGGCGATCGACCATTCGGCATGCAGGCTGTTGGGCAGCGGAATGTAGACTGCATCGATGTCACTATCGGCGAGCAATTCCGCGTAGCTGCCGAAGTGTCGGCCGATGCCCAAACTTGCGGCGAATGCTGCGGCCTTGCCGGGGTCGCGGCTGGCGATGGCAGCTACCGTGACCCGTTCGGATTGCCGCAGCGCTTCGACGAAGCTGCGCGCAATCCTGGCGGTGCTCAATATTCCAATTCGCAGCGGCTGGCTCACAGGGATTCAATTCGCGCTAAAGTTCGGCCAGGAAATCCCGCGGGCGCAGAAAATCCTCATACAGCCTGGCTTCGGCCGATCCGGCCGCCGGATGCCAGTCGTACTCCCAACGCACCATCGGCGGCAGCGACATGAGAATGGATTCCGTGCGGCCGCGGGACTGCAGGCCAAAGAGAGTGCCTCGATCGTAAACCAGATTGAATTCCACATAGCGGCCGCGCCGATACAGCTGAAACTGCCGTTCGCGGTCGCCGTAGGCTTGATCCTTGCGGCGCTCGAGTATGGGCGTGTACGCCGGCAGAAAGTGATCGCCGATGCTGCGTTGAAATGCGAAACAGTTTTCGAAGCCGCCTTCATTCAGATCGTCGAAGAACAATCCGCCGACGCCGCGGGTCTCGTTTCGGTGCGGCAGGAAGAAATAGCGATCGCACCAATTCTTGTACTTCCGGTACGTGTCCGCTCCGAAGGCTTGGCAGGCGTCGCGCGCGGTTCGGTGCCAATGCAGCACGTCCTCGTCGTAAGCGTAGTAGGGCGTGAGGTCGAAACCGCCGCCGAACCACCAAACCTCGGGTCCGGCAGCGGGACGCGCCACGAAGAAGCGGACGTTGCAATGGGTGGTGGGCGCATGCGGATTGCGCGGATGAAACACCAACGACAGACCTATCGCCTCGAAGGGCGCGCCGGCGATTTCAGGGCGCAGACTCGAGGCCGACGGCGGCATTTTCTCGCCGAACACGTGTGATACCGACACGCCCGCGCGCTCGAACACTGCGCCGTCGGACAGGACGCGGCTTTCGCCGCCGCCGCCCTCGGGCCTGGTCCAAGAGTCGCGCCGAAACTTCGCGGAATCGGCTTTTTCCACCGCCGCGGTAATGCGATCCTGAAGCTCCACCAGGTAGCGCTTCACCGCGGACGCGTCTGCCGATTCCATGTTTGGCATTGGCCCTAAGCCTTCTTTTTTGCAGGCCTCTTTTTGGCCTTGGGCGCGGCCGTAGGCTTGGCGGAGGCCGCAGGCTTGTGCTTGGCAGCCGCAGCCGGTTTCACGGGCGCCTGCTTGTTGACCGCTGTTTTCTTTCCCTTGGCAGCAAGTTTCACCGGGGCAGGCGTGGAGTTGGGCGCGGCGGCGGCGTCCTTCGCTTTGGCACCCTTGGCAGCGGCGCCCTTCGGCGCGAACTTCGAGCCCCTCGCCCCTTTGCGGCCCCACTTGCCGCGCTCCGGCGCTGCAGCCAGCAGAGTCTTGCATTCTTCCAAAGTCAGGCTCTTCGGCTCCTTGTCCTTGGGGATCTTGGCGTTGCGCGCCTTGTCGGTGATATACGGGCCATAGCGACCGTTCAGCACCTGGATGCCGGCGTCCGGAAAATCCAGGATCAGCCGATTGGCATCGGCAATCTCTTTTTCGCGAATGACTTCGAGGGCGCGTTCGGGCGTGATCTCGTAAGGATCGTCGGTTTTCAGCGAAACATACTTGGCGCCATATTTCACATAGGGACCGAAGCGGCCGACGTTGGTCGTTATTTCCTCGCCGCTTGCCGTCGTGCCCAGCTTGCGCGGCAGCTTGAACAGTTCCATGGCCTGGTCATGCGTGATCTGGTCCATCTTTTGTCCCGGGCGCAGGCCCGCGAACCGCGGCTTGTCCTCGTCATCCTTGGTGCCGATCTGCACGAACGGCCCAAAGCGTCCCATGCGCACGCTCATCGGCTTGCCGCTCGCCGGATCGACGCCCAGATCCCGTGCCTGCGCGACTTCTTCGCGGCTGACCGACTTCTCGGTGTGCTTCACCAGATCGATGAACGGCTTCCAGAATTTCTCCAGCAGCGGTACCCATTCCTGCTCGCCGCTGGCTACCGCGTCCAGCGAGTCTTCCATTTTTGCCGTGAAGTCGTAATCCACGTACGTCGTGAAGTACAGGGTCAAGAATCGACTGACGATCTTGCCGATATCCGTGGCGGTGAAGCGCCGGCTTTCGATTTCGACGTACTGGCGGTCGCGCAGAGTGGAAATGATCGACGCGTAGGTCGACGGCCGGCCGATGCCGTACTCCTCGAGCGCCTTGACCAGCGAAGCTTCGGAAAAACGCGGCGGCGGCTCGGTGAAATGTTGGCTCGGCAAAACGCCGACCAATTTCACCTGATCGCCTTCCTGCATCGGCGGCAGCACGTGGTCGGAATCATCTTGCACGGCATCGTCCAAACCTTCCTGATACACGGATATGTATCCCGGCTTGACCAAGGTCGAGCCGTTGGCGCGCAGCACGGTGCGCTTGGGCTGATCCGCGCCCGCGCGCATTTCGACAGTAACCGTGTCGAAAATGGCGGGCGCCATTTGGCAGGCAACCGTGCGCTTCCAGATCAACGAGTACAGCCGAAACTGATCGGACTCGAGCTTGTTTTCGATGTCGCCCGGCAACACGCTGACCGCGGTCGGACGAATCGCCTCGTGCGCTTCCTGCGCGTTCTTCGATTTGGTCTTGAATATCCGCGGCTCTTCCGCAAGGCCGGCCTGGCCATACAGCTGCACGATGACTTCGCGGATCTGGCCGATGGCTTCCTGGGCTAAATTGAGCGAATCGGTGCGCATGTAGGTGATCAAACCCACTTGGCCTTCGCCGATGTCCACGCCCTCGTACAGCTGCTGGGCAACGCGCATGGTCTTTTGCGCGCTGAACCCCAACTTGCGCGCCGCTTCCTGCTGCAGGGTCGAAGTGGTGAACGGCGGCGCCGGATTGCGCTTGCGCTGCTTGCGGTCCACCGAAAGAACCGTCAGCGCGCCCTTGGCTTCCGTCTGCAGCACCCGTTGCGCTTCCCGGGCGCTTGCCTCGTTGGTGAAGCTGAATTGCTCCACCTTCGTGCCCTGGAACTCCACCAGCTTGCCGGGGAATTTTTGCTCCGAGTGCTCGAGTTCCGCATCGATGGTCCAGTATTCGCGCGCGACGAATGCGGCGATCTCATCCTCGCGCTCGCAGATCATGCGCAATGCGGGGCTTTGCACCCGGCCGGCAGACAGACCCGGGCGCACTTTCTTCCACAACAAGGGCGACAGATTGAATCCCACCAGGAAATCCAACGCGCGCCGCGCCTGCTGCGCGTTCACCAGATCCACCGACAGTTCGCGCGGGCTCGCCATGGCTTCGCGCACCGAATTCTTGGTGATTTCGTAGAAAACGACCCGGCTGACTTCCTTGCCCTTCAGTTCGCCTTGGGCTTTCAGCAGCTCGTACAGATGCCAGGAGATCGCCTCGCCCTCGCGATCAGGGTCGGTGGCCAGAAACAATGATTTGGCTTTCTTCAGCGCGCGCGATATGGCGTCGACATGCTTTTGATTGCGCTCGACCACCTGGTACTTCATCGCGAAGTGGTGCTTGGGATCGACCGCGCCTTCTTTCGGCACGAGATCGCGCACGTGGCCATAGGAGGCCAACACCTCGAAGTCCTTGCCGAGGTACTTCTTGATGGTCTTCGCCTTGGCAGGCGATTCCACGATAACGAGATTGCTGCTCAAAGTCGTCTAATGCAAAGCGTCAGTGCGCTCTTCGAAGACCAGGTCTTCCATTTGAGCGTAAGCGGATTCTTGGCCGGGCTGGCTGAACAGCACCATCAGCACGACCCATTTCACCTGCTCGATATCGATTTCATCGGCCTCGAGCGCCATCAAGCGGTCTATGACCAGTTCGCGCTCCGCGCCGGAGAGGATCCGTACATTTTCCAAATACATCAAATAACCTCGCACATCCGTGTCCAGCCGCAACAGCTCCTGGCTGCTGAAAACCCGCACGGCCCGCGCCGTCGCTTCGGCGACCTTGCCCAATTGTTCGCCCGAGAGGCCGTCGAGCCATTCCAGGGCCCTTTCGATGTCGGGTTCCGCGAATCCGGCTTTGTCCAACTCGACCTTCAAGGTATTTCGATCCGGCCGCGGCTCATCGTCCGCACTCATGTAATTCTCGAAGAGATAGATGAGTAGATCGAGAACGTTATCTTTCACCTCCGGCTCCTAACGACTCGGGAGTAACGGCCCCCGGGGGCGGCCTGAACGTGGCCTTCTAGCTCGAGGATCAGCATCAT
>Ga0193726_1002844_pt1 | contig 11392 bp, 9 predicted proteins | sample H2c1metaG_FD_144928 | JGI IMG/M metagenome (GOLD analysis project Ga0193726, IMG submission 144928) | Soil microbial communities from a riparian zone of the East river system, Colorado, United States - H2c1 | ecosystem: Environmental > Terrestrial > Soil > Riparian zone | place: USA: East River... | reverse complement strand
GGTTCGTTCAGCAGGCGGCCCACCGAGCCGCGGCCCTTGCGAATAGTCTCGGTGACCTCGTTCGCGCTGGCGACGAACTTCTGCATCTCGTTGTACAGCTGCTCGTCGGTCATCAGTTTCCCGACCGTGCCCTTGCCCTGGCGCACGTCAGCGACGAGCTTCGTAATCTGCTCGATCCCCTCGCTCGCCTCCGGCGCCATCGTCGAGAGCATCCCGCGCGTGGCGCGCTCGGGAATGTAGCCCCACTCCGGGATCGGCGTGCCGGACGAGGCAGGCGTGATGTCGACGGCGCTCTCGCCGAGCAGCGATACCGACCCGAGCGTGGCCGTCGAGCGGTCGGTGATCCGCTGCCGCATGTCCTTGTTCACTTCGATCGTCACGTCGACCCTGTCGCCGACCAGATCGACCGACCGCACGCTGCCGACCTCGACGCCGGCGACCCGGACCGGCGACCCGGCCTTCAGCCCGGCGACCGACCCGAACTGCGTCTTCAGGGCGTAGCGCTGCCAGAAGAAGCCGCGGGAGCCCGTCAGGAGAAAGATGGTCAGCACGGCGATCGCCACGGCGATGATCGTCAGGACGCCAATCTTCAATTCCGACCAGGCGAGAGAACGCGTGCGTGGCATATCAGTCCTCAGTCTTCCTACGACAGAAACGTCCGCAGGTATTCGTCCTTCGAGTTGCGCAGGTCGTCGGCGTCGCCTTCGAAAACGAGGTATCCGTCTTTGATCATGATGAACTCGGCTTCGCGCGCCTTCGACTCTTCGGCCTCCACGATCCTGACCACGCCGTTCTCGCGCACCGCCGTGTGCGTCGCCAGGTAGAACGCGTCGCGCAGCTGGTGCGTCACCACGATCGAGCTGACGTTCTCGAGATCGCGCAGCTTGATGATCTCGTCGTCCACCGTCGTCGCCGTAATCGGATCCAGGCCCGTCGTCGGCTCGTCGTACAGGAGGATCTTCGGCTTCGCGGCCATCGCGCGCGCAATCGCGACGCGGCGCCGCTGTCCGCCGGACAGCTCCGACGGCATCTTGTCGATGTGCTCGCCGAGCCCGATGAAGCCGAGCACCTCGCGGACGCGCGCGTCGATCGCGTCCAGCGGCATGTCGGTCTCCTCGTACAGCTTGTAGCCGACGTTCTCTTTCACCGTCAGCGAGTCGAACAGCGCGCCCTCCTGGAACACCATCCCGAGATGCGCGCGCACGCGCATCATCTCGTGCTCGGTGAGCTGATCCACGCGCTCGCCGTTCACCCAGACCACGCCGGCGTCCGCGCGCAGCAGGCCGACGATGATCTTCAGGATCGTCGACTTCCCCGCGCCGCTCGCGCCGAGGAAGATCTTCGTGTGCCCACCGATCAGCGTGAAGCTGACGTCCTGCAGGATCACCTTCTCGTCGAACGCGAGCTTGACGTGGTCGAACACCACGACCGGCGCCCCTCGTTCGTTGAGGACCTCTTCCGCCGTCATCGAGTCGGTGGATCCTCGAGCCATCACGGGTACAGGAGCGAGATCAGAATGCGCGTCACGAAAAAGTCCATGGCGATGACGCCGACCGAGCCGGCCACCACCGCCACCGTCGTCGCCTTGCCGACGCCCTGGGTGCCGCCGCTCGTCCGCAGCCCGACGTGGCACGCGACGGTGACGATGACGAAGCCGAGCGCGAACGGCTTGACCAGACCCATCCAGAGATCCTGCATGTAGAGCGCCTTCAGGATCGACGACCAGTAGAGGCCGCTCGCCACCTGGAGCTGAAAGCGCGCGACCATCCAGCCGCCGATGATGCCGACGAAATCCGAGATCACGGTGAGCACGGGCGCCATGAAGACGCCCGCGAGCACGCGCGGCACCACGAGCTTGCGGATCGGGTCGGTGCCGAGCGCGCGCAGGGCGTTGATCTGGTCGGTCACGACCATCGACCCGAGTTCCGCCGCGATGCCGGAGCCGATGCGGCCGCACAGCATCAGCCCGGTGAGCACCGGCCCGAGCTCCTTGATCATCGACGCGCTCACCAGGCGTCCGACGACGGGCCGCGCGCCGAACTCGTCGAGCGTCAGTCCGCTCTGCAACGCCAGCACGGCGCCCGTGAAGAAGCCGGTCAGCAGGACGACGGTGAGCGACTTCACGCCAATGGCGTCGAACTGCTCGATGATGTCGTGCTTGTAGTGCGGCGGCGTGAAGATCGCGGTGAACGTCGCCGAGAGCAGGCGGACGTACTCCTGCACCTCGAGAACGCCGCGCTTGACCAACTCCTCGATGTACGGAAACAGCACGCGGTGGTCTCAGCCCCTTTGCGCCGCGCGCGGCAGCCCCAGTTCGGGGTTGCGCAGCCGTTTGATGTCGTCGCGCAGCGCCGCGGCCTTCTCGAAGTCCAGGTTCGTGGCCGCCGTTTTCATCTCCTGCTGCAGCGACGCGATGTACGCGTCGAGCTCCGCCTGCGTGTGGAACTGCTCGGCGACGTCGTGCGTGACGGCGGGAGTCATGTAGTCGCGCTCGTAGACGCTCGACATGACCTCATCGATGGCCCGGATGATCGACTGCGGCGTGATCCCGTGTTCGGTGTTGTAGGCTTCCTGGATCAGCCGCCGGCGCCCGGTCTCGCTGATGGCGGTTCGCATCGAATCCGTCATCTTGTCAGCGTACATGATCACCTGTCCATTGACGTTTCGGGCCGCCCGCCCGGATGTCTGAATCAGCGACCCCGCCGACCGCAGAAACCCTTCCTTGTCCGCGTCCAGAATGGCCACCAACGATACCTCAGGCAGGTCCAGCCCTTCGCGCAGCAGGTTGATGCCGACCAGGACGTCGAAAATGCCCCGCCGCAGGTCCCGGAGGATCTGGATGCGCTCCAGCGTCTCGATGTCCGAGTGCAGGTAGCGGACGCGGACGCCGAGCTCCTGATAGTACTGCGTCAAATCCTCCGACATCCGCTTGGTCAGGGTCGTGACGAGGACGCGCTCGCCGCGTGCGGCGCGGACCCGGATCTCCGCCAGCAGGTCGTCGACCTGGCCTTTCACGGGCCGGACGTCGATCGGCGGGTCGATGAGCCCCGTCGGCCGGATGATCTGCTCGACGACGACTCCCTGTGACTTAGACATCTCGTACGGGCCGGGGGTTGCGGACACGTAGACGACCTGGCCGACCCGCTCCTCCCACTCGGTGAAATTCAGGGGCCGATTGTCGAGCGCCGACGGCAGGCGGAAGCCGTACGCGACCAGGACCTCCTTGCGCGAGCGGTCGCCGGCATACATGCCGCGGACCTGGGGCACCGTCTGGTGGCTCTCGTCCACGATGACCAGGGCGTCCTTCGGCAGGTAGTCGAGCAGCGTCGGCGGCGGCTCGCCCGGCGCGCGTCCAGTCAGGTGGCGCGCGTAATTCTCGATGCCGTGGCAGTACCCGATCTCGCGCATCATCTCGAGGTCGAACATCGTCCGCTGATGCAGGCGCTGGGCTTCGAGGAGGCGGCCTTCGGATTCGAGGTCGCCCCGGCGCTGGACGAGCTCCTCCTTGATCGTCTCCACCGCGCGCCTCGTCTTCTCGCGCGGCGCGACGAAGTGCGACTTCGGATACACGGCGATCTTGTCGTGCCGCTTGAACGTCTTCCCCGTGATCGGATCGAACGACGCGAGCTCGTCGATCTCGTCGCCGAACAGCTCGATTCGGAGTCCGGTCTCTTCGTACGACGGGTAGACCTCGATGATGTCGCCGCGGACGCGGAACGTCCCGCGCCCGAACTCGGTGTCGTTGCGCTCGTACTGGATTTCGACCAGCTTGCGCAGCACCTCCTCGCGCGCGATCCGCTGCCCCTTCTCGAGCGGCAGCAGCATCCCATAGTACGCCTCGGGCGAACCGAGGCCGTAGATGCACGACACGCTGGCGACGATGATGACGTCGCGGCGTTCGAAGAGGGAGCGCGTGGCCGAGAGGCGCATGCGATCGATCTCTTCGTTGATCGTCGCTTCCTTCTCGATGTACGAGTCGGTCGCCGGGACGTACGCCTCCGGCTGATAGTAATCGTAATAGCTGACGAAATATTCGACGGCGTTGTGTGGGAAGAAGCGGCGGAATTCCTGATACAGCTGGGCGGCGAGCGTCTTGTTGTGGACCATCACGAGCGTCGGACGGTTCACCCGCGCGAGCGTCTGCGCCATCGTGAAGGTCTTGCCCGAGCCGGTGACGCCGAGCAGCACCTGGTGCTTGTCACCGCGCTCGAGGCCGTCCACGAGCTCGCCGATCGCCCGCCGCTGGTCGCCCGCGAGCTCGAAATCGGAGACGAGAGTGAAACGATCGTGCACCGAAGGCATCGGAACTCATAATCGTACTCGGACAGGTGGCTGGTGGCTAGTGGCTGGCGTAGTGTCCGGCTTTATCCGGACTTCTTGAAAGGCCCGAAATAACCCTTCCGAGCGCGGACGCGGCCGTCCTTGCGCTTCACCTTGACCTCCACCTTGCGCCACGCGCCGTTCGCGGTGGTGTTGGTGGGCACGTAGCCGAGCGTGTACTGCGCTCGGACTTCGGCCAGCACTTGCTCGTAGATGCGGTCCAGCTCCTTGACGGACACCGGGAAAAATGCCCGGCCGCCGGTCGCCTCGGCGATCTGCTGCAGCCGCATCCGCTGTTCGTTGCGCGTCGACTGCAGCTGGTGTTCGAGCTCGCCGATCGCGTAGACGGTCGCGTCTGACGCCTTGAGCAGGCTGTAGAGATCCGGCCAACTGATCGTGCTCGTGGTGTCGCCGCCGTCGGTGTAGACGAGCATCACCTTCCGGCCGTCCTGATCTTCGATGCTCGTGAGGTACACGCCGATCGCGTCGTACAAAGCGGTGTTGCCCTTCACCTTGTGCTGCCTGATGCGTTCGATGAGGCGCGCGAAGTCGTTCTGGCCGTAGCGCGTCGTCCGCACTTCGGTGTCGAAGTCGATGAGCGTGATGTCCACCGCCTCCTGGAGCGAGTTCAGGAACTTCACGGCGGCGGTCTTCGAGAAGCCGATGTCGTCGCCCATGCTCTCGCTGACGTCGACCAGCAGCCCGAGATGCGTATGGACCGCGTCCGGACCGGCGTCCAGGCCGGGGGAAAACAGCGCCACTGTCTGTTTTTTCCCGTCCTCCAAAATCTCGAAGTCGTCGGCCGTGAGATCGGTGACGAGCGTGCCTTTCCGGTCGGTCACGGTCACGCCGACATGCACCAGGTCCACCCCGCCGCGAAAGACGGGGACCTGCTGCGCGGCACGGGGAACCACGGCCGCCGCGGCCAGACACAGGCCGGCGAGGAAGGATGGACGCGCCTGCACGAAACTTCACTCTACACTGGCGGGCGTATAATGGGAGGTTGATATTCCGATGCGGTGTCTAGCCGTCTGTCAGGACGAACTGGTCATCAGGATGCTCGACGAGATCCTGCTGCCCGGCTTCGAAGTCGAGTTCATCGTCGAAAGCCGCCCGGCGGCCAGACGCCTCCACGACAACCGCGTCAACGTGACGGTCGGCGATCCCAAGCGCACCGACACCTACCTCAAGGCCGATCTCGGTCCCACCACCTGCATCATCATCGAAGACAACGGCCGGCGCGGCCTCAGGAAGATTCTCGAAGCGGTGCGTGATGCCGGCGGGACGCTGGTCTACGTGCTCGGCATCGGCGCCGCGGCGACCGCCCAGCGCGCCGAGGAGCTGCGCAGCGCGTTTCCCGACGTCGCGTATCTCTCGATGTCGGAGTTGTTCGGCGGACCGCTGCTGACCGAATTCGCCCGCTCCCTCACCCGCGCGCGCGTGCAGCAGTATCAGCGGTACTTCGCCGACGCGGAACGCATCCTGATCATGCTGCACAACGATCCGGATCCGGACGCGATGGCGAGCGGCCTCGCGCTGCGCAACATCCTGCGCCGGACGAAAACGACGGCGATCATCGGGGCGATTCAGGGCGTGACGCGCCCCGAGAATCTGCGGATGGCGAACCTGCTCGACATCCACGTCGAGCCGCTGACGCTCGAGTCGCTGAAGGAATTCGATCGGGTCGCGATGGTGGACGTGCAGCCGCACTATTTCGGCGGCGCCATCGAACAGGTCGACCTCGTCATCGATCACCACCCCGAGCAGCCGGGCTACGTCGCGGTCTACAAGGACATCCGCGCGGACTACGGGTCCACGTCGACGATCCTCACCGAGCATCTGCGCGCGGTGGACGTGAACATTTCCGAGCGCACCGCCACCGCGATGCTCTACGCGATCAAGTCGGACACGCTGTTCTTCAACCGCCAGACCAACCGGGTGGACCTCGACGCGTTCTCCTACCTCTATCCACTGGCCGACGCCGCGCTGATCCGCAAGATGGAGGGCGCCGAAATCACGAGCGAGCGGCTGGACTACGTCATGCGCGCGCACCAGAGCGGCACGCTGGTCGACCAGGTGTTCTGCGCGTCCCTCGGGCCGACGCCCCGCGAGGACTTCATCCCGTACGTTGCGGATTTCTTCCTGCAGCTCGAACACGTCAAATGGACGGTCGTCGCGGGTATCGTCAACGACTCGATGGTGATCTCGGTGAGGAACCTCGGGTACTCGAAGAACGCCGGCGAGCTCGTGCGGCGCTACTTCGCCGACATCGGCAGCGCCGGCGGCCACCGCGCCATGGCGAAAGCCGTCGTCCCGATGCGCGCCTTCCGCGAGAAGTTCGGGGATCTGTCGCCGGCGGAGTTCGGTGCCAAGCTGCAGGAGTTGGTCGGACAGTTCCTCCACGAAGCACCGGCAATTGGAGAGAAGAAGCGGGAGACCGCTGCGATCAAGAGCTGAGAAATTTCGGCTTTATCCGGACCTGAGAAACGATCATCGCAGAGACCGCAGAGAAACCGCGTCAGGCTCATCTCACGTGGGCGAAATTCCTAACTCCTAATTCTGACTTCCTGATTGTGAGATTCAGGTTCCGAGTGCGTGATCGAGATCGGCAATCAGATCCTCAGGATCCTCGAGCCCCACGGACAGCCGCAACATCCCTTTCGTCACACCCGCCGCGCGGAGCTGTTCGTCCGAGTGGCCCCATTGCGACGTGAGCACGGGCATGCTGATCAGGCTCTCGACGCCGCCCAGACTGGCCGCGCGTTTGATCACTTTCAGGCGATCGTAGAGTTTTTCCGCGCGCTCGAAGCTGCCTTCGAGGTCGAAGCAGACCATGCCGCCGAAGCCGGTCATCTGCTTCTTCGCGATTGCGTGGTCGGGATGCGATGCCAGCCCCGGATAGTAGACCTGGCTCACCCGCCGATCCGCGTCGAGAAACTCGGCGACCGCCTGTGCGTTCGCGTTGTGCCGCGCGATGCGAAGCGGCAGGGTCTTGAGCCCGCGCCCGAGCGCGTAGGCCGGATAGGGATCCATGACGGTGCCGACGAGCCGCCGCACCTTCGCGATCGGGTCCACGAGCGCGGCCGGACCCGCGACGCTGCCGCCCGTCACGTCGCTGTGGCCATTCAGATACTTCGTCGCGCTCTGCATCGCCAGATCGACGCCGAGCGCCAGCGGCTGCTGGTTCATCGGACTCGCGAACGTGTTGTCGATGATGGACATCACGCCGCGCGCGCGGCAGGCGCCCGCGATCTTCTCGACGTCCAGGCAGCGCAGCGTCGGGTTAATCGGCGACTCGAACCAGACGACGCGGGTCGCGGGCGCGATGACGCGATCCGGCTGCGCCAGTTCTTCGATCGTGACGAACCGCACCTGGATCCCGAATCGCGTCAGCAGATCGCTGAGCAGGTGCAGCGTCCCGCCGTAAATCGCCGAACTGCAGACGATTTCGTCCCCCGCCTTCACATGCGCCATCAGGATCGTCGTCGTCGCGCCCTGACCGGACGAAAAGACCAGCGCCGACTCGGCGTGCTCGAGCGCCGCGAGCTTGCGCTCGACGCTGACGATCGTCGGGTTCGCGTAGCGCGAGTACAGATATTTCGACGACTTGCCCTGGTTGTACGCGGCCACTTCGGCGGCGTTTTCGAACACAAACGTCGACGTCTCGTAGATGGGCGTCGTCAGCGGAACGGCGTCGCCGATGTCCGTCTCGCCGGCGTGAATCAGCTCGGTCGAAAAACCTTTCTTCATAACGCTCCTTGTCCGTTCGTCGAGCCGCTCGCGCCGACGACCGGCTCGACGAACTGCCGGTACGCGTCCTCATAGCCTCGCGCCATCAACTCGGCCAGCGGCTGCGGCCGATCGGATCGATCGTCGTACCCGCCGGTGACATCGAACGGGCCGACCGGATTGTGCTCCGGACGAATCGTGAACAGCCGCGCGACGCCGGCGGACACCGTCTGCGTCGCATCGCGGACCGCGGACGCCTCCGACGACTGCAGATACTCCCCGATCCGCCCGCGACCCTCGAGCCGCGGCGCCGCCAGCGCGTGCGGCCCCGGCGTTTCGGGCGATGCGGACACGATGATCGCCTGCTCCACGCCGAGATCGGCCAGCTCCTCGAGCAGGCGCGTCAGGCTTCCAGGGCGATCGCAGACGCGGTGCGTCTCGCCCCGCCAGTATCCCTCCGGCGCGAGTCGCATCTCATGGACGTCGGTGGCGAGCGGCACCGCGAGCGCACCGGCGAGCGCGTCAGCCAGATGATCGCGGCCGATGCCGCTCAGGTCGAACACTTCCGCACGCCGCGCGTCGGCGGCGCTGGTGGTCGGCCGCGTGACCAGGCCACGCCGGCGGACCTCGCCAACCAGCGCGAACACGAGATCGCGATGCGCATCGAGATCGTGCACGGTAATCAGCAGCTCGCGGAATCCGGGCTGGCCCAGGTTCTCGGCGAGCAGCTCCGTGTAGCGCCGGCCGATCTCCGCCGGCAGCGGCTGCTTCAGGCGCGCGGCCCCGCGGATCAGCTCCCACATCACGTGCCACGAGTGCTCGGTGATTTCAGAAGACGACAACGGCGATCGCACGGCGCGCCACCAGAAGCGGCCGCGGTGCCTGCGTGTGCCGCTGTTCTGCAGACCCGTGACGAGCGCAATCGCGCCGGCCGTGGCCAGCACCAGCACGGCGAGGCGCGGAAGCCACGTTGGCAGTCCACTCGGCGCGAACGCCGACTCGGCGAAGCGCAGGTACGCGCCGGACAGGCCGGACGCGCCGCCGACGCCGACCATCTTCAGCACGAAGTCGATTGGAAACACGATCAGGCCGACCGCCATCGCCGCGATGGGCACCGCCACGGTCGCCAGCGCCACGACAATCGACCACGCGCCGAGCTGCAGGATCCCGCGCCACGGATAGAAGGTGCGGACCGCGGGCGCGCGCCAGAAGCCGCCGTCTTCCCACAGCCGCTGCGCGCCGTCGATCGCGGCGAACAGCGCGCCGACGACGCCGACGCCGCGGCCGGCGACGATATCGAGCTTCACGCCCGCCTCGTGCAGCGCGCGCAGGACGCCGGCGTGATACGCGCCGGCGGTGCCGGTGCCGGTCAAGACGAGCGCGGTTCGAAGTTGGGGAGAGTAGGTCTCGGCCGGCGGCGGCGCGGGCTCGATCATTCCGCTTCGTCGTGGATGGTGAGCAGCTTGACAATCTCGAACTCGCGCGTCCCGCCGGGCGTCACGACCTTCACCGAGTCGCCCGGCTCCTTGTTCAGGAACGAGCGCCCGATCGGCGACGTCGTCGAGATGTGCCCCTTGGCCGCGTCGGCGTCCTCGGGCATCACGAGCGTGAAGATCAGCGTCTCGCCGCCCTTCTCCACCACGTGGACGGTGGACCCGAAGCCCGCGCGGTCGGCTGGAATGCGATCGACGTTGATCAACGCAATCTCGGCCACGCGCTTCTGCAGCATGCTGATGCGCGATTCGACGAGGCGCTGCCGCTCTTTGGCCGCCTGGTATTCGGCGTTCTCGCGCAGGTCGCCCAGCTCCCGCGCGCGCTTGATTTCCTTCGGGAGCTCCAGCTTCAACTCGTGGTTGAGCGCCTGGATTTCGTCCTCGAATTTCTTGATCAGACGGTCCTTCATGGCCTGGGCTCATGGTACCACAGTGCTATGCTTCGAGAACCCATGCGCCGCGTCACCAGCCGCCAGAACCCGCTCGTGGCGCGGTTCAAGCAAGCCGCTCGCGGCGGCACGGACTTGCTGCTGCTCGACGGCGCGCACCTCGTGGCTGACGCGCTGGCGGCCGGCGTCCGCATTCGCGAGGCCGCCATCATCGACGGCGGCGACACCGGCGCGGCGGCGCGCGATGCGAAGCGGCACGCCGAAGAGCACGCGCTCGCGGCCCGCCTCGGCAGCGCCGGCGTGGACGTCGTCGGCGTGACGCCGGCCGTGATGGATGCCCTCAGCCCGGTCCGATCGACCAGCCGGATCGTCGCCCTCGCCGAGCGCCCGCAGTTCGACGATGCGCGGCTTTACGGCGGCGGCATTCCGCTCATCCTCGTCGCGGTCGACGTCCAGGATCCCGGCAACCTCGGCGCGATCATGCGCGTCGCCGAGGCCGGCGGCGCGACGGGCGTGGTCGCCGCGGGCCGATCCGCGGATCCGTTCGGCTGGAAAGCCCTCCGCGGATCCATGGGCAGCGCACTGCGGATTCCCATCGTCGTTCGCGAGCAAGCGGATCAGGCGGTCGCCGACGCGCGGCGTCATGGCTGCCGCATCATCGCCACCGCGCCTCGCGACGGACAATCGCTCTTCGGCGTCGACCTGAAGACGCCGGCCGCGGTGCTGATCGGCGGCGAAGGCCCCGGCCTGGCGCCGGCCCTCATCGACGCCGCCGACGATCGCGTGACGATCCCGATGCAATCACCGGTCGAATCGCTGAACACGGCGGTGACGGCCGCGCTCATCGTCTACGAAGCCCACAGGCAACGCCATGGACTCGCTGTTTCCTGACGATTCGCCGAGCGTGGCCGCGGCGCCGGCGCCGCTGGCGGAGCGGATGCGTCCGCGCACGTTCGATGAATTCATCGGACAGGAAGAACTGCTCGCGCCCGGAAAGCCGCTGCGCGAAGCGATCGAGCGCGACCTGCTGCAGTCGATCATCCTCTGGGGCCCACCGGGCACCGGCAAGACGACCCTCGCGAGGATCGTTGCGGACACGACGAAGGCGCGGTTCGTGTCGTTCAGCGCGGTGCTCGCGGGGATCAAGGAGATCCGCGACGTCATGGCCGAGGCCGAGCGCCTGCGGCGATCCACGGGCCGCCGCACGATCGTGTTCATCGACGAGATCCACCGGTTCAACAAGGCGCAGCAGGATGCGTTTCTCCCGCGCGTGGAGGCGGGCGACATCGTCCTGATCGGCGCGACGACCGAGAATCCATCGTTCGAGGTGAATGCGGCCCTGCTATCGCGATCCAAGGTCTTCGTCCTGCGCGGCCTGACGACGGACGAAGTCGCCGCCATCCTGACGCGCGCGCTCGAGGATCCCGACCGCGGGCTGGGACGCGAGCCGGCGAACGTCGG
>Ga0193726_1002843_pt1 | contig 11397 bp, 14 predicted proteins | sample H2c1metaG_FD_144928 | JGI IMG/M metagenome (GOLD analysis project Ga0193726, IMG submission 144928) | Soil microbial communities from a riparian zone of the East river system, Colorado, United States - H2c1 | ecosystem: Environmental > Terrestrial > Soil > Riparian zone | place: USA: East River... | reverse complement strand
AGGCGTCGCTCAGCGCGTATGTGAGGGCAAACTTCCCTGACGGCGACCCCAAGCGCGCCGAAAAATATATCTGCGGTGACATGAACACCAGCATCATCAAAACGCAAAAAGGCCGCACGATTCTGCTTCAGCATGACGTGGTCAATCCACGACCTTACAGCCGGCTCAACTCGATCTCGGGCACAAAGGGAATATTTGCTGACTATCCGGCGCGGATTTTCATCGATGGTGCAAAGCAAGCAGACGGCTCAATGAAAGAAGATTGGGAAACCATCGAGGCGTTTCGCGACAAGTACGAGCACCCGCTCTGGAAGAAAACCGGGGAACTGGCCCGGAAAATGGGCGGCCACGGCGGAATGGACTACGTCATGAATTACAGGTTGATGGATTGCCTAAACAAGGGGCTGGTGCCCGACATCAATGTCTACGATGCCGCCGCGTGGAGCGCACCGACTCCATTGAGCGAAGCCTCCGTGGCGCAGAATGGAGCGCCCCAGAAATTTCCCGACTTCACACGCGGGAGGTCGGACGTGCATTCGGATTCTCCCGGCTTCGCAGTTCAGACATAGGGGTCACGGCGAACTTCCAGGAGCCTTCGATGATCGATAGTGTGCAGGTTGCGAGTCCCGGCTCAGCAGCTCCTGTAATCGAGACTGAACGAAAAACTGAAGGCATCACCCGGCTGATCTCGCTGGATGCATTCCGCGGGTTGGTGATGGCGCTGATGCTCGGAGAGCTCATGCGTTTGTTTGAGGTGGCGCGCGCGTTTCCGCACAGCGTGTTTTGGCGCATGATCGCCTTCAATACGCAGCACGTGGAGTGGCAAGGATGCTCGCTGCATGACCTGATCCAACCGGCATTTTCGTTTTTGGTGGGCGCGGCGCTCCCGTTTTCCATCGCCAGCCGGAAAATGAAGAGACAAGCCTTCGGGCCCATGTTTGGCCATGCCGTCCGGCGCGCGGTCCTTTTAGTTCTTCTCGGAATTTTTCTTCGGTCCCTCCGGTCGGCTCAAACCTACTTCACATTTGAGGACACGCTGACGCAGATCGGATTAGGTTACGTCTTCCTATTCCTACTGGGGTTCACGCGCGTGCGAACGCAACTGGTCACGCTGGCGCTGATCTTGATTTGTTTTTGGGCAGCTTTCGCGCTATATCCTGCGCCAAGTCCGCAGTTTGACTACACTCGAGTCGGAGTTCCACAGAACTGGCCTCACCTTTACACCGGCTTTCTCTCTCATTGGAACAAGAACTCGAATCTTTCGTGGGCCTTCGATGTTTGGTTCTTGAACCTGTTTCCGCGCGAGCATCCTTTTGTCTTCAATGAGGGCGGGTGGTCCACGCTGAGTTTTATTCCCACGCTCGGCACCATGATCATGGGACTATTGGCCGGAGAATGGCTCAAGGGCAAAGGATCGAAAGAACAAAAACTGCGAGGACTCGTAGTCGCGGGAGCAACCTTGGTGCTGCTCGGGCTGATGTGTCAATGGGCCGGCATCTGCCCCATCGTCAAACGAGTCTGGACATCGTCATACACCCTGTATAGCGGAGGCTTGGTGGTGCTGATCCTGGCCGGTTTTTATGTGCTTATAGAATTGAAAGGATGGCGGCGATGGGCGTTTCCCCTGCTGGTGGTCGGCATGAACTCGATTGCCGTCTACGTGATGAGCTGGACGATGGGGGCCTTCCTCGGCGCCGCATTGGACCGCCACTTTGGCGGGGCGATATCGTTTATTGGCGGGGCGACTTTCCAGCCCGTGCTGCACGGTTTTCTAGTTCTACTGATCTTCTGGCTACTCCTGTATTGGATGTATCGCCGGAAGATCTTTTTAAGGATCTGAGGCCGGATATCAACAAAGCTGTGAACCTGAAAGCTGCGAACCTGCCGTCCTTTAGCTGTCCAATAGCGATTCCCTAACGGTCTTTACAAGCCTCCTGGAGGGCCACCCGCGTCCTGAAGACAGGGCTGCAGGTAGGATTCAGGATGCGGGAGACGCATGGGCTTGCAAAGCACAGAGCTGAAAGTATTCTAAGTGCAGCGGCAAATATGTAAGTTTCAGGGAGAGGACAACATCACATGAATCAGTTCAGCCTAAAGAGGGCACGGTTTTCCAGCACGCTTCGCCGGATTGCAGTAGCGCTAACCTTCGTTGTTGCCTTGGTGAGCGCTCCGCTGTGCGCCCAGGCCGTCTCATCGCAGTCGAAAACCGGGGCTGCCGAATCTTCCAGCGCGCAGAAACTCATCCAGCCGGAGGAACTGGCCAGAATCCTGCAATCTCCGAAAGGCGGCGGTCCACTCATCCTCCATGTTGGCTATCGCGTTCTTTATCTGCAGGCGCACGTTCCGCATTCGGAGTACGTCGGTCCTGCCTCTGAGCCGGAGGGTATTCAGCGTCTTCGCCAGCGCGTTCAAGCTCTGCCGCGCAAACAATCTATCGTTGTTTACTGCGGGTGCTGTCCTTGGAGTAAATGTCCAAACATCAATTCCGCATACAACGAGCTGCGCGCCCTGGGATTCCGCAATGTTGAGCTGCTCTACATAGCGGATAACTTCGGCAAAGACTGGGTTGACAAGGGTTATCCCGTGGCCAAGGGAGAATAGCGTTCGTATTTTGCTTTGAGATCCGAATCGGTCTTAGTTAGGGGAGGCTGTGAAAACAAAAGCCCTTGCGACACTGGCCATTCTGGCCGTTATCGCTTTTATCGCAACCCGTCACTGGAGTAGGCCAACCGGGTCCATGCGACGCGGTAATGCAGTGACGCATCCATTGGCACCTGATTTCTCCCTCACCGATCTGAGCGGGCAGACGCTCCAGCTTGCGCATTATCGCGGCAAGGTGGTTCTCCTCAACTTCTGGGCAACCTGGTGTGCACCCTGCCGAAGCGAGATTCCCCGTTTTGTGGACTTACAGAATGTGTACGACAGAGAAGGCTTGCAGATCGTTGGGATTTCTCTCGATGATGACCCGAAGCGGGTGCACGCATTCTATCAGCAGTTAAGAATGAACTATCCCGTCGCTATCGGGGATGCGAAGCTTGCCGAGCAATACGGTGGAGTTCTCGGCCTGCCCGTCAGCTTTCTGATTGGTCGTGATGGTCGAATCTATGCCAAATACGCAGGTGAGACGGACATCTCAATGATTGGGCGGGAAATCAAGTCATTACTCTGAACGAGCCGACGCTTAAATGAAACTCACCTACGATCGTTACAATGATCTCCCGCTGTTAGCCCACCCGCTTAACACGAAAACAGATCCGTCCCATTGTCCGACCCTTTGGCGCGCGCCTGCTCCGGAGACATGTAGGCCACCGTCCCCAGCAGCGAAGGCATCGTGCATCGCGACATCAAGCCGGCAAATATGTTCGTGACCAACTCGCGCCTTGCGGGCGTCGATTCCCGTCGAGATGGAGTCCACGAATGCCGCAAGATGAGTGGTGTAAGTTCCGATGGACGTCGAACGCTGGAAACGAGTGATGATCTGCTGCTGTCGGCGCTGCAAGCGCCCGCAGATCAGCAGGAGGAATTTCCCTGCGCCATGCTTTGTTCGCACTGGGGCGGAATCAGCCGCGCACGTATTTGTTGAACCAGTCGATCGTACGTTGCCAGGCCAGATCGGCCGCGGCTTTGTTATACCGTTCCGGTGTCGCGTCGGAATTGAAGCCATGTACGGCGCCCGGGTAAATATAGCCGTCGTGCGGAACGTGCGCCGCGTTCAGGGCCTGGTCGTAAGCCGGCCAGGTTGCTGCCAGTCGCGTGTCGAGCTCCCCCTGATGCACCAGGATCGCCGCCTTAATTTTTGGGATGTCCTCTGGGGAGGGAGGACCGCCGTAGAACGGCGCCGCTGCCGCCAGATCGGCTCCCAGCTGCACCGCTAGCAGATTGGCGGTCGAGCCGCCATAGCAGAAGCCGGTAGCGCCGATCTTTCCCGTGCAGTCAGGGCGCGACTTCAACCACATGGCCGCGGCCACCATATCCTCAGACATCTTGCCCTTGTCGATCTTGTTGAACATCTGGCCACCCTTATAGTCGTCGCCAGGATAGCCGCCCAGAGATGTGAGTCCGTCCGGCGCAAATGCCATGAAGTTGGCCAGGGCAAACCGCCGCGCGATGTCCTCGATATGCGGGTTCAGACCCCGATTCTCATGGACCACGATCACGCCGGGCAACTTCGTTACCGTCTCGGAGCGGGTGTCGGCGCTGATAGGCCGTACCAGGTATCCCTTGATGCTTCCGTTGCCCTTCGGGGAGGGCACGGTCTCGTACGTGGCCCTGATCCGGTCATCAGTGCGGGAAACCTGCTGGCCTAGCGCATAATTCGGCATCAATGCCTTGATAACCGTGGCTGCCGCCAGACCGCCCGCTAGTCGCTGCACGCCTTCCATAAAGGAGCGGCGACTAATCTCACCGTGAATGAAATCGTTATAGAGTTCTATGGCTTCGCTCGGAAGTTTGGGTTCTGTGGGTTTCACTGGTTGACTCCCGCCGCGATCATACCATTTGTTTCTGGCGGCCAGCGCGCGGCACACGAGCGACTGCCACCGACCGGGCAAAACCAAACTCCGAAGACTTACCAGAATCTACAATTTCTAGAAAACTGTTCTCAAGACATAGACGCGTGTACTTCCAACCATGTTGCTGAGGATTTCCACCACGCATAACTCGGTAACGGACTTGGGTTACCTGGTCCACAAGAACCCGGAAAGGATGCATTCGTTCTCGTTGTCATCTGGGAAGGCGCATCTTTTCTACCCGGAAGCGACTGTCGAGCGGTGCACATGCAGTGCTTGTTCTCGATGTTGATCCGGTCGGCCTGGTGCGTGGAAAACGGCCGCAACACGAGGGCGGCACTCTTGATCAGTATGAGAACGACAGACCTCACGTGCTCTCATCGTTCCTCATCGTGGCGATGGACCGCGCCTTGGGAACGGCAATCACAGGCCGAAGCAAAGGGAGACAGGAGCTGGCTGGTCAAAAGATTCCTCTGACGGCTACTCTGGCGGTCAGGGCGTGTCGCGGCGGTCGCGCTACTCGTCGCCGCTTTTCTAGACGCTCTTAGGAACCCACGACGAGAGAAATCATACGAGCGGGTTGGGTAAGAGGTTGGTCGCGATTACCAACCCATTTGGCGCATCCGCTCAAGGATACGCGCGCTGTAGTGATTCATACGCTCGGGCCGCCGCTTCAGGGGAGCCGGCAGAATCGCGGCGAGCCGTGCCGCCTGCTCCCGACCGACGTTCCGGGCAGCGGTTCCGTCGTAGTAACGACACGCCGACTCTGCACCATAAATACCAGGACCCCATTCGATCACGTTGAGGTAGATCTCTAGAATGCGCCGCTTGCCGAGGACAAATTCGGCCACCGGTACCAGCGTGAACTCTGCTCCCTTGCGGAGGATTGAGCGGCCCGTTCCGAAAAATAGGTTCTTTACAAGTTGCTGCGTAATGGTTGAAGCTCCGCGAGTGCGATCGCTTTCTAAATCGTCTTCGGCGGCTATTTGGATCTCGTGCCAATCGAACCCATGGTGCTGGTAGAAGCGCGTGTCCTCCGCGGCGACTACAGCGTGCTGGAGATCGGGCGAGATTTGGCCAAGCGGAACGAATTTGTAGCGTTCGTGATACGGAGTGTGGTGAATCCAGGCCTGCAAGTGGCGCTGGATTTGCACCAGGGTTGCCGGGGGGTCGATCCAGCGGGCGGCCAGAAGGGTCAGCGCGTCAAGGGACCAAAGAAGCACCACCGCGATGGCAAGCCATCGAACAAAGGATCGGAGAAAACCCTTGCGAAGCGGTGTCTTGGGGTGTGTGTCTGGCTTTTCAGTCACATTTCAGAATAATAGCCCAGGCGGGCTGCCGCTTGTGGCTGATCTTGCGCGCGAACGCGGAGTGTAGCCTTTACGAAGTGTGCCTCCCATTCCTGCCATTCCCGCTGATTGCGTCGAGATCGGCAATCACTTCAGGCGGAATCTGAAGCAAGGAAGACCGAAGATTCTCGCGAAGATGCTCGATGGAAGATGTTCCGGGGATGACCAGGATATTGGGCGATCGCTGGAGAAGCCAGGCGAGCGCGACCTGCATGGGCGTGGCCCCGAGGCGCGCGGCGACGTCTGACAAGGTAGCCGACTGGAGTGGAGTGAACCCGCCGAGCGGAAAGAATGGCACGTAGGCGATGCGGTCACGAGCAAGATCGGCTAGGAGTGCATCATCGGTTCGATGCGCGAGGTTGTAGTGGTTCTGTACGCAGACGATCGGAGCGATCTGTCGGGCTTCCGCGATCTGCGCGGGCGTGACGTTGCTGAGACCGATATGACGCACCAAACCCTTTTGCTGGAACTCGGCCAGAACCGTCATTGGTGCCTCGATCGACCCCTCGGCGGGTTCATGGATGCCAAACATACTTCGCAGGTTGACCACATCGAGCACCTCGAGTCCCAGATTGCGGAGGTTGTCATGAATCGCGGCAGTCAGCTCTTCGCGTGAGAAGGCAGGAATCCATGATCCATCGTCACCGCGCCGGACACTGATTTTGGTGACGATCATTAGATCGGTGGGATAGGGATGCAGCGCTTCTCGTATGAACTGGTTCGTGACATGGGGACCATAAAAATCGGCTGTATCGATATGGTTCACGCCGCTTGCAACGGCCTCGCGCAGAAGAGCGATCGCTCCCTCGATATCGCGGGGAGGCCCCCACACCAATTTGTTGCCATCTCGCCCGGCGAGTTGCATCGCACCGTAACCCATGCGGTTCACCGTGATCGACGTGCCCGGCAGTGTGAAGCTGCCGGCGAGATTAGTTTGTTCAATCATTCCGTTCCTCCCGATACTGTTCGTTGTTTGCAGTGAAGAGAACTAAAAAGATTCCCCCACCAGCTGTTCACTTTTCTTCCAGAGCGCCTCTGCATTGGTCGCATCGAGCGCATATCCGCGCACACCTTCGCTGATGGCGGTGATGGTCACGTCGTCGCCCACGATGCGACCCACGTGGCAGTTCTCACAATATCGTCCACCGATCTCGTCAGCTGGAGCAATTACAGCCGCCCACACCGAAGTCGCGGCTCCCTGGGCAATGGACTTCCATTGGAAGGGCCCCTTACCTTGCGCCGCGAGCTGCTGATTGATCTCTTCCACTATTTTTTCGAGCCTTTCCGACTCCACATGACGGCCTAACTCCGTTAGTATGCCTCCCGGATGTACAGCCGCAGCGCGCATGCCCCGATCCCGGTGGCGTTTGTCGAATGCCACCGCGAAGAGGATATTCGCCGTTTTGGATCGGCCATAGCCAATGAAAGGCTCATAGAGCGTGCGCTCAAAGTTGGGATCGTCGAGGTCCACGTTCGCGTAGCGATGACCGGAAGAAGACAAGTTGATGAGCCGCCCGCCAGCGCGGATCAGAGACGCAACCCGGTTGACCAGGACAAAGTGGCCCAGGTGATTCGTCCCGAACTGCGTTTCAAAGCCATCCGCTGTGTGGCCGAACGGTGTGGCCATCACTCCTGCATTGGCGTTGACCACGTCGAACGCTTCTCCCTGTGCCCGCAGCCCATCGGCGCAGGCGCGCACTTTTCAGGTTGGCAAGATCGAGTTCAACCAATTCGAAGCTTCCGCCGTTGGCCACGGCGTCCTTTTGCACCTCCCCGGTTGCAGCTTTGGTCTTGTTCAAATCCCGCGCCTCGCCTACAACCTGAGCGCCGTGCGCAGCCAGGGACCGCGCCGTTTCCACGCCGAGCCCGGCCGAAACACCCGTTATGAGAATCCGTTTGCCCTTCAGATTCACGCCGGACAAAACGTCATCCGCAGTCGAAGTTGCTCCCAATGAAATTCCCTCAAGTGTGTTCGTCATTTTCTACCTCCTTGTACTGACAAGTTCGCTGTGACGGTTCATGGATCCGATCACGGGCTAGCCGTGCAAGGGAACGGCGTCCGCGGTGTGTTCGAAATAGTGCTCCGCGTTCAGATCGGCGATGAGCCCAGGCTGAACCGGTCGCCATCCCAGCCGTTGCTGCGTCAGCGCGCTGGAAGCCGGGCCGTCGATACCAAAGAAGAGAGCGATCCAGCCAAAATGATCGGCTGCTTCCTCGCGGGACTTGCCGACGACCGGTACGTTCAAATGCCGGCCGATGACCTCAGCGATCTCTCGAGTCGATACGCCTTCATCGGCCACGCCGGGATGGGTTGCTCCGCCAGAACTTTTCTCGAGCACGAGCCTGTAGAGGTGAGCAGCATCAAGACGGTGGACCGCGGGCCAGCGGTTGAGCCCGTCGCCTATAAACGCGGAAACGCCCTTTTCACGTGCGACGCTAATCAGGTGTGGCACAAAGCCGTGATCACCGTTGCCGTGGACCGAGGGGGGAAGCCGCAGCACAGATGCGCGGACTCCGCGTGCCGCCAGCGCAATCACCGCCTCCTCCGACTTGCGGGGGAAGCTGGCATGGGGCGCATCCTCTTCGGTTGCGAGCGAACCTTGGCGTTGAGCGAGCAAGGTCCCGGAAGTGACGATCAACGGGCGAGCAGAGCCCGCGAGCGCGTCGCCAAGAGTCGTGATAGCTCGCCTATCCGCCTCGGCGGCAGGCTCATAGTTTGCGAAATCGTGGATAAAAGCGGTGTGGATCACTCCGTCGGCCGCCGCCGCGCCGCTGCGAAGGCTTTCGAGATCTTCGAGCGAACCGCGATGTACGTCGGCTCCCGCCGCGACGAGGGACTTGGCTGCCGCCTGCGAGCGAGCGAGCGAGGCCGAGCACACGATGACTAGCGTCGATTACTTCTCGCACGACTGCCGTACCAATGAAGCCTGTAGCGCCGGTAACGAAAACACGCATATTCTTTTCCTGCTAAGCAATTTGGGGTTCAGTCGATAGGGACGAAGCGCTCACTCGACTTCTGATCCGAGTCGAAGCTTTCGCAGTGATCAATCTCCATTCGCGGGCCGAAGTGGGCAGACCATCGATCTCGATCAACTCGTGCAACCAGTCTTCTGCTGAGAGCTCCGCCTGTTCTGACCCGAATAATTCGGTGACGGCGTTGAAGAATGCTGACAACTCTCGCTCCGCCATGGTCGTGAGGTCGGCGCAAGGATGATGGGAATTTTTCAGCGGTTTATAACGAGCGAGTGGATTCATATTCCTCACCTCTTGAAACCGGAACAACCGGGAACCGCTATTGACAGGCTGCCGGGTTCCGACTAAAACGGAGAGTGTCTCCGAATCTGTAGATAAGATAACCGGAGACTATCTCCGGTTGCAACTTTTTTTTCCATGCCTAGAGACCGTTCCAAACCGGCCACACGAAAGCCCCGGACCGATGCGCTGCAGAACCGCGAGCGCATTTTGGAGGTGGCGAAGGAGGCGTTTACTCGGTCTGGCGCGAACGCCAGCCTGGACGACATCGCGAAAGAGGCGGGCGTCGGAGCGGGAACTCTTTATCGACACTTTGCGACACGGGACGTACTGATCGAGGCGGTCTATCGGACTGAAGTGGAAAAGCTGGCGGCAGCAGAGCGGAAATTCTCCGACGCCATGCCCCCAGTGGAAGCGTTGGGAGCCTGGATGCTCTTGTTCGTGGATTACATCGCAACCAAGCAGATCATCGCCCCTGCACTGAACTCGCTCGTCGGTGGCCCCTCGAAGCTGTATGAAGGTTCACGCGGTCAGATCCAGGGAGCGATCGATGCGCTGGTGAAGCGCGCAATCAAGAGCGGCGACGTTCGTAGGGATCTGGAGCCATTCGATCTGCTCCGCGCGCTTATCGGCGTCTCCCACGTGGCGTCCGGTCCGGACTGGCAGCAAAGCGCCAGGAGACTGGTGGACATCCTCATCACTGGTTCGCGGCCAATCAGATAGACGCGAGACGCTGGCTTCCGTAGGGCGAAGGCCGGGAGATTGAGAGGGCAGGTATTCTGCGCTGATCCTGCGTCGAATTACTGGCGCGATTCTACGCAACCGTCCTTGCATCCCCAAGAGACTCCAACTTCAGAGTATTCTCTTCAGAATGCTGCTCCCCGATCTTCATAAGCGTTTTATAAGCGTTCTCCGCGGTCGCCTGCGGGTTCGGTTGCCGGTCTATCGGAAGAAGGTGGGAGGGAAGAAGGTGGGAATTACTAGCGAAACGCGGATCGAGTTGATTCCGCTCCGATCTGGCAGCATTCGCCCCGGAGGAAGGGAATCAAAATTTGTTCTCGGCATTTGATTTTACGTCAGCAAAGTACCCTTTGCGGGCGTACACGCGCAATTTGCGGCCGAATTTCTCTGCACTAATGTCAATGGTGCGGTATTGGCCGTCCTGTTTGAAGAGAGCAGGTTTATAGGAGACCAAGTAGCGGCTGCGGATCACCTCCTGAAGGTCCGCGAGACTGCGCTCAAGGTGGCTGGCCGAGGCCGGGAAAAAGACTGCTCCACCGGTACGCTGGGCTAGAGCCTTCAATGCACGATTGCCAACTGAAGCGAGATCATCTTGCTCGTTGGCCTCTCTGATACTTACCGCGTATACGATCACCTCGCCCCGTTCGGCAGCCTCGATTGCCTCTTTGAGGGTGGCGCTGCTGGAATTGTCATCCCCGTCACTGATGATCACCAATATTTTTGCTACCGGACTAGTTTCCGTCTGGCGGGCGAGTTTGTCCGAGGCGAATGCCACTGCGTCCCAAATGGCAGTCCCGCCTGCGGGCGCAAGCTGGTCGATACCATGGGAGATCAGTTTCTTGTCACCGGTAAAATCCTGCACCATCAGAATAGAGTTGGCGAACCCAACTACAAAGGCCAGGTCACTCTTGCCGGTAACGACATGTTGCAGAAACTCAGAGGCCGCGGCCTGCTCGAATGAGAACCGACTCGTAGTGGACGCGCTGGTATCGATCACGAGCCCCATCCGCAAAGGCAACCGGGATTCATTGCGAAATCCCGTGATCGACGCTGGAGGTCTTCCGGCGTCGCGAATCTGAACGTCTCCCGCATTGAGATTGGTGATTGACTTACCCCGATCTGTCGCGGCAAAAAATACCGGGACTTCGTCTACGGTGCTGCGCAACGTCCATCCCGCGGGACTCGAGGCAAAGCGCGGTAGTACTCGGGAACTCGCGCCGGGCGCATCATCCGCACCCACAGGACTATTCGATGGGACGGGGTTGCAAGTTTCGCATCCTGCTTCTTCGACCTGCTTCTGTTCCTCGAACTCCTGCAAAATTTTGCGGTCGCGGGATGTCAGTTCTCCTGGCGCGAGCCTCGCTTCACCAGGCGAGGGAGCGAACGAAATCGTCGCGGAAGGGGCCGGCTGATCTTGATGCTGTTGGATGCTTGCGAGTGTTTGCCGAGCCAAACTGGCAGCGGCGGAGTTTGGATCTTCGGCCAAGAGGGTTTCTAACTCCTGCTTGGTTTCTTCCAGATGATTCTGATCCTGCCAGGCGGCTGCA
>Ga0193726_1002842_pt1 | contig 11399 bp, 9 predicted proteins | sample H2c1metaG_FD_144928 | JGI IMG/M metagenome (GOLD analysis project Ga0193726, IMG submission 144928) | Soil microbial communities from a riparian zone of the East river system, Colorado, United States - H2c1 | ecosystem: Environmental > Terrestrial > Soil > Riparian zone | place: USA: East River... | reverse complement strand
ACGAGCTGCAGAAGCTCAGCGATCCGCCCCCGGTCGTGGTGGTCTCCGAGCAGGCCTCCGAGCACGACCTGCCATCCGGGCTGGCGGGGCGGACGGCGGGCACGTTCTGGCTGCATGCCGATTCGCCGCATTTCGTCGCCGACCAGGTCGAATGGCTCGTCCGGACGTACGCGCTGCGGTCCCAGGTCCTCGGGGCGCTGGCCGCCGCCGGGCAGGACGCCGAGGCCGGCCCGGCCGCCGGCCAGAGCGCGGCGGCCAGCCCGGCCGCCGGGCTGCGGACCGGTCACTAGCGTGCCGCCGGTGCCCGCCGCGACCCCGGCCGCTGCCGCCCGGGGCGCGAAGGTGGGCGTCTTCCTGCTGGACGACCACGAGATCGTCCGCCGCGGCGTCCGGGAGCTGCTGGAGGCCGAGCCCGACATCGAGGTGGTCGGCGAGGCCAGCACCGCGCAGGCGGCGTTGGCCCGGGTGCCGGCGCTGCGGCCCGACGTCGCCGTCCTGGACGTGCGGCTGCCCGACGGCGACGGCGTGAGCGTGTGCCGCGCCCTCCGCTCGCGCACGCCCGAAACGGCGTGCCTGATGCTGACGTCCTTCGGCGACGACGAGGCCCTGATGGACGCGGTCATGGCCGGCGCCGCCGGCTACGTGCTCAAGCAGATCCGCGGCACGGACCTGGTCGGCGCCGTGCGGGCGGTCGCCGCTGGCCGGTCGATGATCCCCCGGGAGGCGGCGGGGCGGGTGCTGGCCCGGGCCGGGGAGCAGGCCCGGGCGGCGGATCCGCTGGCCGGGCTGACCGGGCAGGAGCGCCGGATCCTCGAGCTCATCGGCGGCGGGCTCACCAACCGCCAGATCGGCGAGGAGCTGAGCCTGGCCGAGAAGACGGTCAAGAACTACGTCTCGGTGCTGTTCGCCAAGCTGGGCATGGAGCGCCGGACCCAGGCGGCCGCCTACGCGGCCCGGGTCCTGCCCTGAGCGGCGGCCCTGCCGGTCAGGGCGGCTGCGTGCCGGCCAGCGGGACGCGCCACTCCAGCCGGGTGCCGCCGTCCGGCGCGGCCTCGACCAGCAGGCCGCCGCCCAGCTCCGCGGCGCGCTCGGTCAGGTTAGCCAGGCCGCTCCAGGCCCGGTCGGCGGTGATGCCGGCCCCGTCGTCCGCGATCACGATCACGAGGTCCTGGCCGGCGGTGACGATGATGTCGACCTGGCTGGCCCGGGCGTGCCGCGCGACGTTGGACAGGCCCTCGCGCACCACGGCCAGGATGTCCTCGCCCATCTGGGCCGGCGCCCGCACGTCGAGCTGGCCGTCGATGCGCAGCCAGGGCGCGAAGCCGAGGGCGTCGGTCATCTCCTGCACCACGGCCAGGATCCGCGCGTGCGTCTCGGGCTGGTCCGCCTCATCGCGCGCCTGCAGCGTGTAGATCGTCGACCGGATGTCGCGGATCGTCCCGTCCAGCTCGTCGACCGCGCGCCGGACCCGGTCGGCCGCCTCGCCGTCGGGCAGCAGCGGCATGCCGCCCTCCAGCGACATCCCGGTCGCGAACAGCCGCTGGATGACCAGGTCATGCAGGTCACGGGCGATCCGGTCGCGGTCGGCCAGCAGCGCGATGCGCTGGGTGTCGCGGCGGTGCTCGGCCAGCTTGAGCCCGATGCCGGCCTGGACGGCGAACGTCGTCACCATGTCGACCGCCGCGGGCGGCAGCGGCTGCCCGCCCGTCTTCCGGGCCGCGACCATGACGCCCCGCACGTCGCCGGGCACGCCCAGCGGCACCGCCACCCCCGGGCCCAGCGCCCCGAGCCGCCGGACCGCCCAGGGGACGCGCTCGTCGGCCCCCAGATCCGGCACGGACACCCGCTGGCCGCTGGCCATGACCCGTGCGGAGAGCGAGAGCCCGATCGGGACGGTGATGCCGACCAGCAGCTCCGCCTGGTACCCGCTCGCGTTGGTGATCGAGATGTGGTCGCCCGCGGCGTTGGGCAGCGCCAGGGTCACGGTGTCGGCCGCGGAGATCTCCAGCGCGTGCTGCGTGACCAGGGCCAGGACGTCGAGGGGCTCGTCGGCGGACAGCAGCTGCTGGGTCAGCTCGGCCGTGGCCCGCTGCCACTGCCCGTGCCGCCGGGCCTCGGCCCGCAGCCGCGCGTTCTCCACGGCCAGTCCGGCCGCCCCGGCCACCGCCACCAGCAGCTCCTCGTCCCGGGCGTCGAAGTCCGCGCCGCCCCGCTTGTCGGTCAGGTAGAGGTTCCCGAAGAGCTCCTCCCGGATGAGCACCGGCGCCCCGAGGAACGACCGCATCGGCGGGTGCCCGGCCGGGAACCCGTCGAAGCTGTGGTGGTCGGCCAGGTCGTGCAGCCGCAGCGGGCGCGGGTGGCGGATCATCTCGCCCAGCAGGCCGCGGCCCTGCGGCCAGTGACCGATGCAGGCGATCTGCTCCGGGCCCATCCCGACCGGGACGAATCCGGACAGGGACCCGCCCTCGCCGATCAGCCCGAGCGCGCCGTAGCGGGCGCCGGTCAGGTCCACGGCCGCCGTGACGATGGCCTGCAGCGCGGCCGACGGCTCCAGCTGGCTGCCGATCCCCGCTATGGCCTCCAGCACCCTGGCCTGGACAGATTCCCGGCCTTCCACCCCAGCACCGCCCCCAGCCCCGCCCCCGCGAGTCAGCCCGGTCGCCAGGGGCCAGCATACGACGGGCCGCTGAGCTGCCCTTTCCCGCCGGGCCGGGGATTTGCCTAGCGGAATAGTAGCTAAACCGGCCCCGTTGGAAGAATATGGCCATGCCCGGCTACCGCGAGGAGACGCCGTGACCCCAGCCGACCGAGCCGACCGCCCGCCGCTGCACCTGGCCGTCGCCCTGGACGGGGCCGGCTGGCACCCGGCCGCCTGGCGCGAGCCGCTGGCCCGGCCCGGCGACCTGCTGACCGCCGGGTACTGGGCCAGCCTGGTGACCGAGGCGGAGGCCGGCCTGCTCGACTTCGTCACCTTCGAGGACTCGCTCAGCCTCCAGTCGATGCGCCGGCTGGAGCCCGACGGGGCGACCGACCAGGTGCGCGGCCGGCTGGACGCGGTGCTCATCGCCGCCCGGGTCGCGCCGCTGACGCGCCATATCGGGCTGGTCCCGACCGTGATCGTGACGCACACCGAGCCGTTCCACACCTCCAAGGCCATCGCCACGCTGGACTACGTCAGCGGCGGCCGGGCCGGGGTCCGGGTCCGGGTGTCGTCGCGCCCCGACGAGGCGGCGCACTTCGGCCGCCGCGCGGTCGCGGTCACCGAGCCCCGCGACGCGGCGTTCCTGGACACGGTGACCGGGCTGTTCGACGAGGCCGCCGACTACGTCGAGGTGATCCGGCGGCTGTGGGACAGCTGGGAGGACGACGCCGAGATCCGCGACGTCGCCACCGGCCGGTTCGTGGACCGCGGCAAGCTGCACTACATCGACTTCGAGGGTCGCTGGTTCGCGGTCCGGGGCCCCTCGATCACGCCGCGGCCGCCCCAGGGCCAGCCGCTGGTCGCCGCGCTCGCGCACAGCACGGTGCCCTACCAGCTCGTTGCCCGCAGCGCCGACCTCGGGTTCGTGACGCCGCACGACGCCGCGCAGGCCGCCCAGATCATCGCGGAGATCCGTGCCCTGGAGGCCGACGCCCAGCAGAGCACCGGCACCGGCACCGGCACCGGCTGGCCCGGCACCCCGCTGGAGCCCCGGCCCGGCGCCGCGGTGCTGGCCGACCTGGTGGTCTTCCTCGACGAGGGCGCCGGCGTGGCCGCCGCGCGCCGGGACCGCCTGGACGAGCGGTGGGGCCGGGCGTACCGCAGCGACGCCGAGATCTTCGCCGGCACCCCCGGCGAGCTGGCTGACCTGCTGCTGGACTGGCAGGCGTCCGGCCTCGCCGGGTACCGGCTGCGGCCCGCCGCCCTGCCGCACGACCTGGCTCAGATCACCCGGGGCCTGGTGCCCGAACTGCAGCGCCGGGACGCCTTCCGCCGCGGCTACGAGGGAAGCACCCTCCGCCAGCTGCTCCGCCTGGGCCGCCCGGCCAGCCGCTACGCCGCCTGAGGAAAGCCTGAGGAAAGGGAGCCATGACCAAGCCGCTCAAGCAGGTGCACCTGGCCGCGCACTTCCCCGGCGTGAACAACACCACCGTGTGGAGCGACCCGCGGTCGGGCAGCCACATCGACTTCAGCTCGTTCGCGCACCTGGCCCAGACCGCCGAGCGGGCCAAGATGGACTTCCTGTTCCTGGCCGAGGGGCTGCGGCTGCGCGAGCAGAACGGCCTCATCTACGACCTGGACGTGGTCGGCCGGCCGGACACCTTCACGGTGCTGGCCGCGCTGGCCGCGGTGACCAGCCACCTGGGCCTGGCCGGCACGATCAACTCGACGTTCAACGAGCCGTACGAGGTGGCCCGCCAGTTCGCCAGCCTCGATCACCTGTCCGGCGGCCGGGCGGCGTGGAACGTGGTCACCTCGTGGGACGCGTTCACCGGCGAGAACTTCCGCCGCGGCGGCTTCCTGGCCCAGGACCAGCGCTACGACCGGGCCCGGACGTTCCTGGCCACGGCCAGCGAGCTGTTCGACTCCTGGCGCGGCGACGAGATCGCGGCCGACCGCGACAGCGGCGTCTTCCTGGCCGATCCGCTGGCGGGCAGCTTCGCCCACCGCGACGCGCACTTCGACATCAGCGGCCAGTTCAACGTGCCGCGCAGCCCGCAGGGCCGGCCGGTGATCTTCCAGGCCGGGGACTCCGACGAGGGCCGCGAGTTCGCCGCGGAGTGCGCCGACGCGATCTTCAGCCGGCACGGCACCCTGGCCGAGGGCCAGGCCTTCTACGCGGACGTGAAGGGGCGGCTGGCCCGGCACGGCCGCACCCCCGGCGAGCTGCTGATCCTGCCCGCGGCCACGTTCATCCTCGGTGACACCGATGCGGATGCCGCGCAGGAGGCGCGCGCCGTCCGCCGCCAGCAGGTCAGCGGCCAGACCGCGATCAAGCTGGCCGAGCAGCTGTGGAACCGGGACCTGTCCGGCTACGACCCCGACGGGCCGCTGCCGGAAATCGACCCCGACCCCGGCGAGAACACGATCGCCCGCGGCCGGGCCAGCGTGCGCATGCACCGCGACCCGGTGGCCGTCGCGCGCCAGTGGCGCGAGCGGGCCGCGGCCGGGAACCTGTCCATGCGCGAGGTCATCATCGAGGTGACCGGGCGGCAGTCGTTCATCGGGTCGGCCGCGACCATCGCCGACTCGATCAGCGCGCTGGTCCAGGCCGACGCCAGCGACGGCTTCATCCTGGTCCCGCACATCACGCCCGGCGGCCTGGACGACTTCGCCGACCAGGTCGTGCCGCTGCTCCAGGAGCGCGGCGTCTACCGCACCGAGTACGCCGGCGCCACGCTGCGCGACCACCTCGGCCTCGCGCCGCACCGCGCGGCCCAGCGCGCCGGGCAGCCGTCGTGAAGTTCCTGACGATCACCCTCATCGTCCACGCGCCCCACCCGGTGACCGGCGCGGTGACGCCGACGACCGAGCGGCTCGCGCAGGTCATCGACAGCGCCCGGCTGGCCGAGGAGCTCGGCTTCGACGGGTTCGGGGTGGGGGAGCGGCACGAGCGGCCGTTCATCTCCTCCTCGCCGCCGGTGGTGCTGAGCCACGTCGCCGCGCTGACCTCGCGGATCCGGCTGTTCACGGCCGTGACCACGCTCAGCCTGCTCGACCCGGTGCGCGCCTACGAGGACTACGCCACCCTCGACCACCTGTCCGGCGGGCGGCTGGAGCTGATCATCGGCAAGGGCAACGGCAGCGCCCAGCGCGAGCTGTTCAGCGTGACCGAGGCCGACCAGTGGGACCGCAACGCCGAGAGCTACGAGCTGTTCCGGCAGATCTGGCGGAACCCGGCGGTGACCGCGCAGCCCCGGTTCCGGCCGCCGCTGCACGAGGCCGAGGTCTGGCCGCGGCCGCTGCAGCAGCCGGTCCGGGTCTGGCACGGCAGCGCGACCAGCCGGGAGTCCGTCGACCTCGCCGCCCGCTATGGCGACCCCCTGTTCTCCGCCAACGTCACCAATCCGATCGGGCCGTACGCGGAGCTCGTGCGTTTCTACCGGGAACGCTGGTCGCACTACGGGCACGATCCCGCGATGGCGGCAGTCGGGGCGGGCACGGCCGGGTACTACGCGGCGCGCACGTCGCAGGAGGCGGTGGCCGCCTACGCGCCGGTGTTCGCGGGCTACCTGATCATGCAGAAGCGCCTGGGGGTCGTGCCGGTGTTCCCGACGCTGGAGGACTTCGTCGAGCGCAGCTCGGCACTGATCGGCAGCCCGCAGCAGGTCATCGACAAGGTGCACCGCTATCACGAGCAGTTCGGGCACACCGTGATGCACCTGCACGCCGAGCCGGGCGGGCTCAGCCCGGCGCAGCACCGCGCGTCGCTGGAGCTGTTCCAGGCCGAGATCGCGCCGGCGCTGCGCCGCGACATCCCCGACCCGCCGTGGCCCTGGGCGCCCGTCCTGGCCGACCCCGCGCCCGCCGCCCGCTGAGGAGGACTCCCGCCATGCCGAACACGCCGCTCGCCGTTCTCGACCTCGTCCCGATCTCGTCCGGCTCGAGCGCGCCGGAGGCGCTGCGCAACAGCATCGACCTGGCCCGCCAGGCCGAGCGGCTGGGCTACGCCCGGTACTGGTTCGCCGAGCACCACCTGAACCCGGGGGTCGCGGGCACCTCGCCCGCGGTCGTGCTCGCGCTCACCGCCGCGGCCACCACCTCCATCCGGATCGGGTCCGGCGCGGTCCAGATGGGCCACCGCACGGCGCTGTCCACGGTGGAGGAGTTCGGCCTGATCGACGCGCTGTACCCGGGCCGGCTGGACCTGGGGCTCGGCCGGTCGGCCGGGCGCGGGCCGAACCGGGGACGGCGGCCGAGCCGGGAGCCGGCGCTGGCCGGCGCCCAGGCCGCCGCGGGCCCGCGCCCGGACCCGGCCGGGCCGGCTGGGGAGGCGGGGGAGGCGGGGGAGGCGGGCGGCTCGCGGACGGAGAACGGGCTGCTCATCCCGCCGCGGTTCCCCATCGAGCGGCTGCTGAAGTCGCCGCGCATCGGGCTGCAGCGCAAGCTGCTGACGCTGCCGAGCGCCGAGCCGCAGGACTACACCGAGCAGGTCGGCGACGTGCTGGCCCTGCTGCGCGGCACGTACGCGACCGAGGACGGCGTCGAGGCGCACGTCGTGCCCGGCGAGGGCGCGGACCTCCAGGTGTGGATCCTCGGCAGCAGCGGCGGGGAGAGCGCCCGGGTGGCCGGCCACAACGGCCTCCGGTTCGCCGCGAACTACCACGTCAGCCCGGCCACCGTGCTCGAGGCAGCGGACGGCTACCGGGCGCAGTTCCGGCCGTCGGCCGAGCTGGAGCGGCCGTATGTCAGCGTCTCGGCCGACGTGGTGGTGGCTGCGGACGAGGCGACCGCGCGGGAGCTGGCGGCCGGCTACGGCCTGTGGGTGCACAGCATCCGCAGCGGCGCGGGCGCGATCCAGTTCCCGACCCCGGAGCAGGCCCGGGCGCACGCCTGGACCGACGACGAGCGGGCGCTGGTCGCCGACCGGGTTGCGACTCAGTTCGCCGGCTCGCCGGCCCAGGTCGCCGACCAGCTCGAGATCCTGCGCGACGCCACGGGCGCCGACGAGCTGATCATCACCACGATCACCCACGACCACGCCGACCGGGTGCGGTCCTACGAGCTGCTGGCCCGGGAGTGGGCCCGCCGCTAGCCCGAACCGCCGCTAGCCCGCCTCGTCCTTATCCGGGTCCTTATCCGGCCGTCCGTCTTCTGTTTCGCTTTGGCCCAAAATGTCCTCCGGCCGCTGCGGCGTGCCGGCCCCCGGCTTGGTCCCGTGCGGGCGGTCGTTGAACGTCACCTCGACGATCTGCTCGGCACGCCGCTGGTTCTGCAGGGCCTGCAGCGCCATGCTGACCCGGTCGGCCTCGGTGAGCGGCGGCTGCACCACCGACCGCGGCCACAGGTGCCGGTCCAGCACCACGTTGATCTCGGCCGCGTACACGGTGACCTCGACCGCGAGGTAGACCCAGGCCAGCAGCCCGAGCACGGTGGCGAACACGCCGTAGGCGGCGGAGGAGTGCAGGGCGTGGTGGACCAGGAAGGTCCCGCCGACCTGCAGCCCGGTCCACGCGACGCCGCCCGCGGCGGCGCCGGGCACGAGCTGGCGCCAGGAGATCCCGGCGGGCGTCAGGACCCGGAAGGCGATCAGGTACATGCCTGCGTTCACCATCATGGCCAGCGCCTCGGACGCCAGGATGAACGGCAGCGAGTGCTTCCCGAACGCGTCCAGCGCGGCCAGCGCCGTGGTGGCGATGACGCCGAGCCCGAGCACGGCCAGGAAGGTCGCGGACCGGCCCAGCCGCGGTACGTAGCCCGGCCGCGCGGGGCCTGGCAGGTTCCAGACCTGCTCCATGGTGAAGATACCGGCCTGGGCCAGCCGGGAGGTGCCCCAGAGCAGCACGGCCAGGCCCACGATCAGGCCGATGATGCTGGACTGGCGCAGCTCGTGCACGTTCCCGGTGAGCTGCTGGCCGATCAGCGGGACCTGCGTGGCCACCGCGTTCAGGGCGTCCTGCCGCAGGCCGGGGTCGGCCGACGCGATCAGGCCGAGGACCGTCACCAGGATCAGCAGCAGCGGGAACAGCGACACGAAGCCGCAGTAGGCCAGGTTGCTGACCAGCACCCCGCCGTTGTCGTCGCCGAACTTCTTGATCACGCCGAAGACGAAGCCCGCCGCGCCGTGCCGCTGCTGAGCCTGATCGGCCCGGCGGATCACCGCCTCGATCGGGTTCATGGTGCCCCCCAGTACTGTGCTCCCCGCGTGCCCGGCCCGGCACGCTTCAAACCGCGCCGCCGTTTTTCGGGCTCGCCCGGAAACGGCGTCGTAACACTGCCCCTGAAGTGCCGGGACAGGCTCGGGATACAGTCGGGTCGTGGCAACCAGCAGGAAGGCTCGCGGTTCGGGAGAGGACGAGGACGGCCGGGTGGCTCCGGGCGACTACAGCTTCGTGGTGGTGGCCAACCGGCTGCCGGTGGACCGGGGCCGGGGTCCCGACGGCGAGACCGAGTGGCTGGCCAGCCCCGGCGGCCTGGTCGCGGCCCTGGAGCCGGTGGTCCGGGACGCCAAGGGCGCCTGGGTCGGCTGGCCGGGGGACGCGGGGCCGGCGCCGGAGGAATTCGACTCCGAGGGCATGCACCTGGCCGGCGTGGGCCTGTCCGCGGCCGAGATGCGGCATTTCTACGAGGGCTTCTGCAATGCCACGCTCTGGCCGCTCTATCACGATGTCATCGCGCCGCCGGAGTTCCACCGCACCTGGTGGGAGGCCTACGTCACGGTCAACCGGCGGTTCGCCCGGGCCGCCGCCCGGCAGGCTGCGCCGGGCGCGACGATCTGGGTCCACGACTACCAGCTCCAGCTGGTGCCGGGGATGCTCCGCGAGCTGCGCCACGACGTCCGGATCGGGTTCTTCAACCACATCCCCTTTCCCGGCTACGAGATCTTCGCCCAGCTGCCCTGGCGGCGCCAGATCATCGACGGCCTGGTGGGCGCCGACCTGCTCGGCTTCCAGCGGCAGCAGGACGCGACCAACTTCATGCGGGCCTGCCGGCGGGCGGCCGGGCTGAGCACCCGCGGCGCGCTGATCCGGGTGCCCGACCCGCGGCCCGCCGAGGGCGAGCCGGGACACGACAGCGCCGGGCCGCCGGTCCAGGGAGCGGGCGGCCCGCCGCGGTCGGACACCGACGAGTACCGGCAGCGGCGCTGGGAGGCGGCCAGCACGGGCAGCCGCGAGGTCCGGGCGGCCGCCTTCCCGATCTCGATCGACACCGCGGCCTACGAGAAGCTGGCCGGGCGCGCGGACGTCCGGGCCCGGGCGCAGGAGATCCGCGCGGCCCTCGGCGAGCCCGCCATCGTGCTGCTCGGCGTGGACCGCCTCGACTACACCAAGGGCATCCTGCACCGGCTGCGCGCCTACAGCGAGATCCTGGACGAGGGCTCGCTGACCGTGCCCGAGGCGGTGCTGGTGCTGGTGGCCAGCCCCAGCCGGGAGCGCGTCGAGCACTACCGGCTGCTGCGCGACGAGGTCGAGGTCACCGTCGGCCGGATGAACGGCAAGTTCGGCGAGCTGGGCAACCCGCCGGTGCAGTACCTGCACCAGTCCTACCCCCGCGAGGAGATGGCCGCGCTCTACCTGGCCGCCGACGTCATGCTCGTGACGTCGCTGCGGGACGGCATGAACCTGGTGGCCAAGGAGTACGTGGCCTGCCGCCTCGACGACACCGGCGCGCTGGTGCTGAGCGAGTTCACCGGGGCGGCCGACGAGCTGAGCGGCGCGTTCCTGGTCAACCCGCACGACATCCGGGGGATGAAGGACACCATCGTGCGCGCGGCGCGGGTTCCCCCGGCCGAGGCGCGGCGCCGGATGCGCTCGATGCGCCGCCGGGTCCGCGAGCACGACGTGGCCTTCTGGGCGGCCAGCTTCCTCAGCGCCCTGGAGAAGCCGCCGCCCGGCGCCGGGTCCCCCGACGCCGCGCCCGAGCCCGTGTCCGGGCCGCCGCCGGCCGGGTCCTAGCCGATCCAGTAGCGGCGCTTGGGCGGCTGCCCCGCCCCGGTGGCGACGACGTTCTCCAGCCGCCCGCCGCAGGCCTCGATGACGGCGGCCGAGCCGGCGTTGCCGTCGTCGCAGGTGACCAGCACCCGGCCGATCCCCAGGCTCCGGGCGATGACCAGGCCCTGCCGCAGGATCTCGGTCGCGTACCCGCGGCGGCGGTGCCCCGGCAGGACGGCGTAGCCGATGTGGCCGCCCTCCCGCAGCAGGAAGTCGTTCAGCCGGTGCCGGACCGACACCCGCCCGACGATCCCGCCCGCCACGTCGGCCACCAGGAACGTCCCCGGCACGAAGCGCTCGGGCAGGTTCCGCCCGGCCCGGTGGTCGTCCAGCCGCCGGAGGTAGGCATCCCACCCCAGGCCCGGGTCGAGCGCCAGCCCGAAGGCGAACCCCTCCGCGGCCATCGCCTCGTGCCCGGCCCGGAACTGCGCCTCGTCCCCGGCCGCCAGCGGCCGCAGCACGAGCCCCGCCGCCGGGCCGCTGGTCTCGCTCACCCGCGGCAGGCTAGCCACGCCGGCCCGGCGCCCGCCATCGAATTACCTGCGCTAGGGTCCGTCGTCATGGGGTACCGCCGGTGACCGCGCGCCCGCCGCTGGCGCAGCGGCTGGACCTGCAGCCGCACCCCGAGGGCGGCTGGTTCCGCCAGACGTGGCGCTCGCCGGTGTCGTTCGAGCCCGCGGGCTACGGCGGCCCGCGCCGGGCCGCGACCGCGATCTACTTCCTGCTGCACCCGGGCGAGCGGTCCCGCTGGCACGTGGTGCGCTCTG
>Ga0193726_1002841_pt1 | contig 11400 bp, 9 predicted proteins | sample H2c1metaG_FD_144928 | JGI IMG/M metagenome (GOLD analysis project Ga0193726, IMG submission 144928) | Soil microbial communities from a riparian zone of the East river system, Colorado, United States - H2c1 | ecosystem: Environmental > Terrestrial > Soil > Riparian zone | place: USA: East River... | reverse complement strand
CACGCACGAAAGAGCTGGAAGAAAAAAAGCCGGGCCTGATGGTTGAGTTGCTGAAGAAAGCCGGCGAACTAGGATTGTTAAGCGCCGGAGTTCCCGAAGCATACGGCGGCGCGGGCCTCGATAAAATTTCCGTAACCGTTCTCACCGAAAAACTTTCCGTCTACGCCGGATTCGCCGTAACCCACGGCGCGCAAACTGGAATTGGCACGCTTCCCATCGTGTACTTCGGCACAGAAGAACAAAAAAATAAATATTTGCCGAAACTTGCCACCGGCGAATGGGTGGCGGCGTATTGTCTTTCGGAGCCACAGGCTGGTTCAGACGCGCAAGCGTCACTGACGCGCGCGGTCCTTTCGCCCGATGGAAAAGACTGGATCCTCAACGGTCAGAAAATGTGGATTACCAACGGCGGCTTCGCCGATGTCTACATTGTGTTTGCGAAAGTGGATGGCGAAAAGTTTTCAGCGTTCATCGTAGAGCGCACTTTCCCGGGATTCACGGCAGGCAACGAAGAACATAAAATGGGCATTCACGGCAGTTCAACCACGCCCATCTTCATGGAAAATTGCAAAGTGCCGAAGGAAAATCTTCTGCACGAAATTGGACGCGGTCATATCGTCGCATTCAATATTCTGAATTCCGGCAGATTTACTCTGGGCGCGTCGTGCGTCGGCGGCTCGAAACATATTCTAGCGAGCGCCGCGAAATATGCGCGCGAGCGCAAAGCCTTCGGCAAATCCATCGGCGAATTCGGAATGATGAAAGAGAAGCTCGCCGAAATGGCCATCCGAATTTTCGCCGTTGAATCAATGGTCTATCGCTCCGCAGGCATTATTGAAACCGCAATGGCCGCCGCTCCTACGGATGGGGCCGGAAAAACTCAGCACACCATGAAAGTGCTGGAGGAATACGCCATCGAAAGTTCCATCGCGAAAGTTTACGGCAGCGAAATGTTGAACTACGTTGTGGATGAGGCCGTGCAAATTTTCGGCGGCTACGGATTCCACGAGGATTATCCCGTTTGCCGCGCTTATCGGGATAGCCGCGTGAACCGCATTTTCGAGGGCACCAACGAAATTAATCGCATGTTGATTTTCCAAATGTTGATGAAGCGCGCGATGTCCGGCGCAGTCCCGTTGATTCCCGCGGCCATGAAACTTGCCGACGAAGTTCTCGCCGGCCCTTCATTCCAGGAAGTCACCCAAGGCGTGCTCGCCGAGGAAATGCGAACCATCGCGAATTGCAGAAATATATTTTTGCAGGCGGCGGGTGGCGCAGTTCAAAAGTTCCGTGAGAAGATTGGCGACGAACAGGAACTAATCGCCGCGCTCGCGAATATCGTAATGGAAATTTACGCGATGGAATCCGCGTTGCTGCGCGCGCAGAAATCCGCCGCAGCGCGTGGACCAGAAGCAGCAAGCACAATGATTGACGCTGCTCGCGTGCTAATTCACGACGCAGGTGGCCGCGTGGAAGAAGAAGCGCGCCGCGCGCTAGGCGCAATTCACGAAGGCGACATGCTCGCCACGCAAATGGCCGTGCTCAAGCGATTCGCCAAGCGCGCGCCCGTCAATACGATTGGCCTACGCAGAAATATTGCAGCAGCGGTGCAATCGGCAGATCGATATCCGTTTGAAGGCCGCTAAGCGCTAGCAGACATTGGCTCTTACAGTAATCTCCCTACTTGAAATCCGGTGATTCTCCGATTCCCGATTTGGGAATTTGCCGCTAGAGTCCCATTACTACTATGCCTGAAGTACCGTTGAGAACGCATACGCGATGGAGTGTAATCGATCTCGGGGGAAGCTTTCCGCCAGCCAGGCGCATCTCATCTATTAGATTGACAGGGGGAATTCAAGTGGAGATCGCAGGCAGTACCCAGCTCGAAGATCCAAAGAAAGCACGCGAACTGATCACGTCTCGGAAATCGGGCATTGCAGTTTGGAAAATATGTGCGGCAGTTGCTGTAGCGGTCGCGATCGTCTCGCAGTTCTATTATTTCCGAGAACTTGCGGCGGCGCTGCTTATTTTCACAATTATATTTCTGATGTTCGCGGCAATCGTCGGCGCAATTTATCTAGTCGGCCGTGCTAGCCAAAAAGGATTTTCGATTGCCGAGCCGGCCGCGCGCCGAGGACTCGTGCTCGCGGAAGCCGTCAGCAGAAAGACATTCCACCGTCCACGCTCAGCGCCTGTCCAGTAATTGCGCTGGCTTGGTCCGAAGCTAAGAACGCCGCAGCAGCCGCAATCTCATCGGCGGTTTGCGGACGTCCTTGCAAAATTCCACCTAGAAATTCCTTGAACATTTCGCCGCCATCACGTCCTGTGCGTTCGGCCAGTTTTCGTCCTAACTCCTGCGACATTTCAGTTTCCGCAACAGGTCCGGGAAGTATCGCGTTTGCGCGCACGCCGCGCTTCGCGCCCTCAGCAGCCGTTGTACGCGTTAATCCAAGAATGCCGGTCTTTGCCGTAGCGTAAGCAGCGCCCCAAGGAAATGCAGAACGCGCGGCGACGCTCGAAATATTTACAATCGCTCCGCCGCCCTTCTCGTACATTTCCCGAAGCACGGCGCGTGTCAAAAGAAAAGCACCGCGCAAATGTGTAGCGATCACTTCATCCCATTCCGCAACGGAAATTTCTTCGATTGGTTTCACTGGCCCATAAATTCCGGCGTTGTTCACCAGAATACTTGCGCCGCCGAATTCTTCGCGCGCCACATTCAAGATCAGCTGCGCATCTTCTTCGCGGGATACGTCGGCAACCACCCACGCCGCGTCTCCTCCGGCATCCGCAATTTCCTTGGCAACGCTCTCAAGTTGAGCCGCCGTCCGCGCTGTAATCACTACAGACGCGCCCTCAGCCGCAAATCTTCGGGCAATCGCGCGTCCGATTCCGCGTCCCCCACCGGTTACGATCGCAACTTCATCTGCCAGCATCATTTATATGTACCTCGCAATTCTCTTGTGTTCATGCGAATACAGGCAGCATAGCACCGGCAAGCAACGCCTGGTTAACTGTAGTCTATCCAAGAACTTGCACCCATTTAGCACACGGCTAATACTCCATCCGCAAAACGGGAATGACGCGCAAGCCGTATATGCTGTATCATAATCTCTTTGGAGCTAAGCCCGAATGAGCGACTCACTGGTTCATCTTTCGCGTAGCAGTAGCGGTCCTTCTGCCGACGGCAAAATGCTTTTGCGCGTACGCCCGCGCGGATTTTGCGCTGGTGTGGTACGCGCCGTGGATATCGTCGAACTGGCGCTGGAAGTTTATGGGCCACCGGTTTACGTCCACCATGAAATTGTGCACAACCGCCACGTGGTTGAGCAGCTTCGCCAGCGCGGCGCGATTTTCGTTGAAACCGTTACCGAAGTTCCATGCGGTGCAGTTCTGATCTTCAGCGCCCACGGCGTACCGCCAACTGTTCGCGACGAAGCGAAAGAACGCGAGCTGCGCGTTGTTGACGCCACTTGTCCGCTGGTTACAAAAGTTCATCTCGAAGCGTTGCGATTCGCGCGCGAAGGCCGTCAAATTATTTTGATCGGCCACAAAGATCACCAGGAAATTGTCGGCACGTCCGGTGAAGCGCCGGATCAAACTGTCGTGGTTGATAGCGTCGAAGCCGTCGACAAATTAAATGTTGCCGATCCGGAAAGCCTAGCCTTTCTTACCCAAACAACATTGAGCCTTTACGACACGCAGGAAATTGTTGCGCGTCTTCGCGAGCGTTTTCCCAGTATTCAAGGCCCCGCGTCTGATGATATTTGCTACGCCACGCAAAATCGCCAGGAAGCAGTGGAGCGAATGGCGCAGGACGGCGTGCAATTAATTCTCGTCGTAGGCTCGCCGAATAGTTCTAATTCCAATCGTCTTGTGGAAGTATCCGTGCGCGCTGGAGTTCCTGCGCGGCTGATTGATGACGCCACAATGATTCAGGAAGAATGGCTCGTCGACGTGAAGCGCATCGGCCTTACCGCCGGTGCATCCGCGCCGGAAGTTCTGGTCGAACATGTTAGCGAACGGCTTGCGGGCTTGGGCTACACCGATCAGCGTGATTTCGATTTGATTCGCGAAGACGTTCGATTCACTTTGCCTCCGGAGCTCGCAGCAGTAGCGCCCGGCGGAAGACGAAGTTAGTTTGATTGGGTAACACAGTTCCGAAGCCTCGGGACTGTGTCAGGGGAAAATCAGTTGCCACAGTCCCGAAAATTCAGGACTGTGTTACTGTCACGCAGCGGTAAGCACGTCTCGTAATCACGCAAGCGTACTTTGATCGACACCGCATTTTTGCGAAGGAGTTTCCTTTGGCCGTTAAGATTGTTCGGCAACCGAGGAAGATCGCGATCATTGGCGCTCCTACCAGCGCTGCCGTTCCGAAGCCCGGTCACGAGCGAGCGCCTGCTGCTTTGCGTGCCGCAGGACTCGTTGAGCGTTTGCGCGCCGTCGGATTTGAAGTTACCGACATGGGCGATGTGAAAACGCAACTTTCTCAGCCGGATGACGAGCATCCTCGCGCAAGAAATATCCCACCACTGATAACCGCGCTAAATGAATTGCGTCCGCACGTGGAAGTTGCCGTAAAAAGTGGCGCGCTTCCGCTAATTCTTGGCGGAGATTGCAGCATCGTGCTCGCCACAGTTGCGGGCGCGCGCAGATATTATCGTCACGTCGGATTAATTTATGTGGATCGCGACGCCGATATGAACGTTCCAGCCACCACGCCTTCAGGTTGCGTGGACGGCATGGTCATCTCGCATCTGATTGGACGAGGCGCTCCCGAATTAATTCGCTTCTGGGGCGAACCGCCACTGGTTCGCGAACCAGATATCGTTTTGTTCGGCGTAGATCGTCTGGACGCGCCGGAAAAGCTCGCGCTCGAGCGCACGCCGATTCGCCGCTATCTCGGCGAAGATATTCGCCGTACCGGCGTCACTGCCGCCGCGGAATCTGCCGTCTCCCGCATGCAGGGCGGCCAGCATGAATTTGTTTTGCATCTCGACATGGACGCAATTGCCAGCAACGATTTCAGCGCCGCATCGGCCGCCGGTACCGACGGCGGCGGCATGAGTCTCGCCGATACTCAAAAGGCGATGGCAATTTTCGCCGCGCGTCCGAACATGGTTGCGCTAGAAGTGTCCACATATAATCCAACGCTCGATCCCGATGGCAGCGGTGCGAAAGTTTTGGTGGAATTGCTGGTGGGAATTTTGACGGTGCGTTGGGCCGCGCTGGAAACACCTGCCGAGCTTGCGACAGAAGCAAACAATCCAGTTTCCGCGCCCGCGCTCACCGCGCCACAAGTCGAACCACCAACAGAATTATCGGCAACAACCAAAGAAGAAACCCCCGAGCCTACCGAACCACAAGATACAAGCGAATCGTCCGACGCATAACCAGTAGCACCGGCACTCCTGCCGGTGCCAGCTTCCCGCCTACGAAGCATTCGCAAAATAAAACCGCGCAAACGAAACGCAACTCCGTCGTAACAATATTGTCGCCAACTTTTCACCAAATTTTAATTTTATTCCGCCCTTCACCTGCCAGATTGTACGCCGCATCAGCAATATCAATCCCAGGAGGAACTGCAGTCCATGAGAAAAGTTGCCGTTCGTGTATTTGTACTCGCTCTAACTCTCGTACTATTCGTGGCTCCCCGTTCCCAGAGCCAAACCTTGCCTCTCGTTGCGACAGGCACTCTCGACAAAACTCGCGGCGGTGATAACGCCGACCTTTCCGGCCTTCACTACTTGCTTGAGAATGGAGTTCCCGCGAATTCACTCGGAGGCTTCGGCTCCGCAATCACCTACGCCTCCGGAAATACTTTTCTGGCGCTGCCCGATCGCGGCCCCAATGCAGTGGCGTTCGATGCGCTAATCGACAGCACGGCAAGCTACGTCAACCGTTTCCACACCATCAACATGAATCTTGAGCCCAACAGAAATTCTACCGGTCTTCCGTACACGCTCGTTCCTGAAATGCGAGCCACGACTTTGCTGTGGAGTCCGACTCCGCTCGTTTACGGCACCGGCGTTGGATTCGGCGTCGGCACGGGCGTTCCGCCGATCAACAACTTCTTCCAGCATTTCTTTACCGGACGTTCTGACAATTTCGATCCGTCAAAGAACTCCGGCAATGGCAATGACGCACGTTTCGATACCGAAGGTATGCGCCTTTCCAGTGATGGTCTTCGCATTTACATCTCCGACGAGTACGGTCCGTACGTTTACGAATTCGACCGCTTCACCGGACGCCGTCTCCGCTCGTTCACGTTGCCGAGTTCTTTGTTCGTAACCACGCTTTCGGCCGTAGGCGCGACGGAAATCGCGGAGAACACCAAAGGCCGTGTCGCAAATAAAGGTATGGAAGGTTTGGCGATCACGCCCGACGGCAAGACGTTGGTCGGCATCGTACAAAATGCTCTGACTCAGGACGCCGCGGACAAATCCGTGAAGGGCACGAAGAACTTTTTGCGCATCATTGTCATGGACATTAAGTGCGGCTGCACCATTCACCAATACGGCTACCTGCTCACCAGCGGCAGCGGCGTCAGTGAAATTCTCGCCGTTAACGATCATCAGTTCCTTGTTGATGAACGCGACGGCAATGGACGCGAAGGCGGCGGCGACGACGTAACCCCAGGCAATGCCGCGGTTGTGAAACAGCTTTTTCTGATCGATCTGGCGGACGCAACCGACATCAGCGGACTCGACACCGGGAATATGACAATGGCACAGGCGATGGCAGCGGTGCCTCCCAAGACGCTGTTCCTGGATATCGTAGCGTCGTTGACTTCGACAACGCTCGGCGCAAATGCAATTCCCGCAACGCTTATTCCTGCCAAGATCGAAGGCATCACGTTTGGGCCTGACATTCGGCAAGAAGATTGCACGCCGGATTTCTGGAACCGCCTGTGGTTCTTTCACGAGAACAAGGGCCGCAACAATTCCAACAGCGGTAAGAATGCTCTTCACACCATTTGGATCGCCAACGACAGCGATTTCCTGCCAATGGTCGTTGATCCGAATGGCAACCAGATTCCCAACCCCAACCAGTTCTTCGTCTTCAGCTTCACCGACGCAGACCTGCCGGGCTTCGTTCCACAGAAGTTCGAGGGCGGGTTTACGTTTCAGTTTTAACTTTTGACAAATAATCGGTAAGAAAAACGGCGCGTGTATGCTGACGAATCAGCGTGCACGCGTCGTCTAACTTTAATTAGGGTTTAATTTCGACGGGCGTTCCCACAGCAACCAATTTCCAAATTTCGTCAATCTCTTCATTCGTCACCGCGATGCATCCAGCTGTCCAATCTGTTTGTGTGTGCAAAGAGCCTAACCAGCCGAATCCTTTGCCGAGGCCATGAATCTCAATTTCGCCGCCGGGATTTACTCCAAGTTTTTTCGCACGCTGTCGGTCCGCTGCATTCGGATACGAAACGTGAAGCGCCAAATGAAATTTGCTTTGCGCGTTTTTCCAGTCAACTGTATAAAGTCCCTCCGGCGTTTTGTCATCGCCGACGCGCTCTTTTCCGCCAATCGAATGCGCGCTTAGCGCCACCTTATATGTCTTCAGAACTTTGCCGGTGTTCATAAGCGTCATTGTGCGTGCGGATTTTACGATTACGATGCGATCTGCTCGTTTTTGCGGCGCAGAGGAAGTTTGGCCGGCCACCGCGAACGGCACAGCGCAAACCAAAATAAAAAGAGATAAGAGGTTGCGTCGATTCCAGAAGTGGGAGCAGATGCGCATGATTGTTTCCGAACGCTCGGGTCAGTTAGGAGTTAAGTTTCGCCCGAAGGGAATAATACCATCAGCGAATTTCGACGGAGGAGGATGTTTAAATATGCAGAACGCAAAGCAAAGAAGGCGGTCAACAACCCGCCACCCTGCGCTATCGCTTAATTTGTACGCGGGTGAATAAAAAAGGCACTAACTTTTGCGCGCTGCCGCCGCAGCTTTCGTTTTCACCTTCTGTGTCGCCCCCGGCTTCAACACAACTTTCGTCCAACCAGCATCTCGTGCGTCAAAATGCCCGTACGCATCCGCAGCTTCATCCAATGACAGTTCGTGCGACACCAGGAACGAAGGTTTCGCTTTGCCGTTCGCAATCAAAGCGGCCAAATCCCGGTTGTAAGCTTTCACGTTGCATTGGCCCGAACCCATCGTCAGACCTTTTTCAAAAAACTTTCCCAGATTGAAAGCGATTTGTCCTTCTTTCTCCAACTTGTCGTCCGCTTTTGGATCTTTGGAAGGAAATACGCCAACGACTCCAATTTTTCCAGTAGCGGAAACCGAGTCCACCAGATTATTCATGGTCATGTTCGGATGTTCGTGGCCCTCCACGTCATGCGCCTGATATCCGACGCACTCGCATCCTTTGTCCGCGCCTTTTCCGGCCGTCAGTTCCAATATTTGCTCGACGGGCGAACCCTTTGAGTCATCAATCGGAATCGCGCCGACTTTTTCCGCCAGCGCCAAGCGATCCTTCAAACGGTCCACAATCATTATTTTGCTGGCGCCTTTGAACATCGCCGAATACGCGGCGAATAATCCTACCGGCCCCGCGCCGTAAATCGCCACAGACTCTCCGGGCTGAACGGATGCAAGCTCGGTCGCGTGATATCCGGTCGGCCAAATGTCCGCGAGCATCACATAATCATTCTGTTGATCTTCGGCGCCTTCCGGAAGCACCAGACAGTTGAAGTCAGCAAATGGCACGCGCAAAAATTCCGCCTGCCCGCCTTCGTACGGCCCCATCCCCGCATATCCGTATGCGCCGCCGGCCTTTCCGGGATTCACCGTGGTGCAAAATCCCGTAAATCCGCGCACGCAATTCTTGCAGGTGCCGCACGCCACGTTGAAGGGCAGGCACACTAGGTCGCCGACTTTTACTTTCGACACGGCTTTCCCAATCTCAATCACTTCACCGAGATTTTCGTGGCCCAAAACTTTGCCCTTCTCAACACTCGTGCGTCCCTCATACATATGCAAATCGGAGCCGCAAATATTCGTAGTGGTGATTTTCACTAGCGCGTCTGTGGGCTCAACCAATTTTGCGTCGGGGACATTTCTGACGCTCACATCCCGTGGGCCGTTATAAACAAGCGCTTTCATCGTTCTCTCCTTAATTTCAATTGCGCAACTTTCTTCCTGCGAATATTTCCTGCCACCGCCGGATAAATTCGCGCGCCGCTCTTCCTATCGCGGCGAAATCGGCGGCACCGTTGGCTCATCTCCGTCCCAATCCGGCGTATACCCGTAATGAGAGTGAATCTGACTCGCCCAGGTTCGGTCCGTCATGTCCGGCCAATTATCTTTGTCGAATCCAGGAGCGTTCTTCAGCCGATCCTGATCGATGTTCAGCACAGCAACTTTGTTATCCACATCAAATCCCAGCGCTTGAAATGGAATCGCGAAATTCTTGTCGCCCATTCCCATAAATCCGCCGAACGAAAGAATTGCATACGCCACGCGGTCGTCTCGCGAATCGATCACCAAATCTTCCACCGTGCCGAGATCCTTGCCTTCACCATTGATCACTTTCGCGCCCAAAATAGACCGCTTCACGACAATCGTGTAGGGCCCTCGCGCTTGTTTCGTCGCTGTCGACATGGCTTCCTCCTGCGCTGCGAAATAATAAATGTCTCGAGACGCATCTTGCGTTCGATGGGGGCATACAGCCATACCCAATTGACTGGAATCTACGGGGCGAAGGAACCTTAGGCTTGGATGAGACGAGCGCGAGCGCAATTCCACGCCGAGGCGCGGAACTGAAATGATATTTGTTTGCGAGGAAAAACAGACTGGTGCAGGGCGTGGGAGTCGAACCCACAACGGGGAAAATCCCCAGCGGATTTTAAGCCCGCCGCGTATGCCAATTTCGCCAGCCCTGCACCGGCTAACGCGGCGAGGAAAGAATATCACGGCTAGCGGTGCTTTCCGTACGTTATCCGGTGATTGCGGTCGCCCGAACCGTTATACTCTCCCTGCCGCAACTACAAAAAGGAGACCAGATGTCTCGCCTCTGCCTCGTAATTTTCTCGGCCGTTTCACTTATTTCACCGGCGCTCTCGCAATCTGATCAGCAGAAGAGCGCCGCGTCCGCACCGGAAGCTGTTCTGGACAATGACTACGTGCGCATATCGAAGGTACCTCTTCACGGCGGCTCACAATCTCCATACACCGTTCCAGCCGGAGTCACCACAGTTGTCGTCCGCCTGCGATTTATTTATGGAATCTCGACCGCCGTCCCGCTTAGCGGCGGTGGGTATGCGCTTGACCACGTGCAGCCACTTGGCGGCGGTGACTACACGCTCGACCGCATAATGTTCCTGACCGCGGGCGAAATGTCGAAAGAAGTGCAAACGAGCGGTATCAGCGGAGTTCTCGAAGTCCGAATCGAACTGAAATCGTTGCCACCTGCGAGCCCATTCGATAAAGATGCAGTCCAACTCGACCCTTCTCACAACAAAGTTCTATTTGAAAATGATCGCATCCGCGTAGTCGACGTTCACTTCGGCCTCGGCGAAAAAGGTCCTGTCGTCGACAAGCGTCCACGCGTAATTATTCTCCTAAACGATATGCACGCCGACGTCGCCCGCCGCGAAGGCGACACACCGTCCCCGCGCGATGGCAAAGCCGGAGTAATTCAATGGAGTCTGGGCGGCAGCCAGGCCACCATGAATCGCAACGAAACCAAGCTCGACAATATCGTCGTCGAAATAAAAGGGAAATAGGCGACGTCTAGCCCCCGCCGTGGCGGGAACCCGGGGACTTGAATCTATTCTCAACCTTCCGACGTCCAATATGTTCGCAACAATAAGCTATAATTCCATTGGAGGCATTTCAGAGTGGCTACCCCAACTACGCATTCCGCTAGCGCCGCGCGCGGCCCGTTCCGCAACGAAGTAATTTTGGATTACACGAAGGAAGAAAACGCCGCGAAAATGCGCGAAGCAATCGCGCAAGTGCATAAGCAGCTCGGCCGCGAATATCCGCTAATTATCGGCGGCCAGAAAATCACCACCACGGAAAAAATCAAGTCCACAAATCCCGCGAAGCCTTCTGAAGTAGTCGGCATCCACCAGAAAGCCGGAGCCGAGCACGTCGAGCCGGCCATGCAGGCCGCGCTAAAGGCATTCACTGCGTGGAGTGTCACTCCCTGGGAACAACGCGCCGCTATACTTTTCCGCGCCTCCGAAATTATTCTCCGCCGACGTTTTGAATTTGGCGCGTGGCTGGTGTTTGAAGTAGCGAAAAATTTCGGCGAAGCTGACGCCGACATCGCCGAAACCATCGACTTCCTGGAATTTTACGGCCGCGAAGCGTTGCGCCTTTCTACCGCGGAACCCGCCGTGCAACTTCCCGGCGAGCGCGACACGCTGGAGTACATTCCTCTCG
>Ga0193726_1002840_pt1 | contig 11402 bp, 10 predicted proteins | sample H2c1metaG_FD_144928 | JGI IMG/M metagenome (GOLD analysis project Ga0193726, IMG submission 144928) | Soil microbial communities from a riparian zone of the East river system, Colorado, United States - H2c1 | ecosystem: Environmental > Terrestrial > Soil > Riparian zone | place: USA: East River... | reverse complement strand
AGCGCGTCGATGATCTCACGAGCGGCCGAGACCTCCCCGGGGGCAGGCGTGAAGGCGTGATTGATGACGCTGACCTGGACCGGATGGACGGCCGACCGGCCATGGAAGCCCTGGGCTCGCCCGCGGGCGCAGTCCGCTCGCAGACTCTCGGTGTCCGTGACATGCGGGAAAACGCTCATTGCCGGCGGGAGCAGCCCGAGGGCGCGCGAGTAGTAGACGAGGCGCCCCTCGGCCCAGGTCATCGCGTCCGCTGCGACGCCGACACCGAGATCGGCGGCGAGGTCACCTGCGCCGAGACAGACCATCCGGACCCGCGGATGCGCGGACGAGATCTCCGGGATGCGGATCACCCCGAGGGCGGACTCCACGAGTGGATAGACCTCGCCCGCGCACCGGGCCTCGTCTACGGCATCGCCGACCTGCCGCGCCTGGTCGCCGGTCTCTACCTTCGGTACCCGGATGCCCCGCAGCTGCGCTGCGGCCTGCGGGTCAGCGAGCAGAGCGTCGAGGTCGCGTCGCCCCTCCGGGGTCCGGATGTCGTTGATGCGAACGGTGACTGGCCGTTCCGACCTGGCCAGCCAGTCGACCGCGGCGTCGCGCGCGTAGCCCTTGCGTGGCAGGGTGACGCTGTCCTCGAGGTCGATCACGACCTGATCCGCCCCGCTCGCTACCGCCTTCGGGAAGCGTTCGGGACGGTCGCCCGGAACATAGAGCCATGACCTCGGCAGCGCGACCATCAGATGACTCCGCGCTCGCGCAGGCGGTCCATCTCGTCGGCGCTGTATCCAAGATTCCCTAGGACCTCAGCAGTGTTGGCACTCTTCGGCCGACCGGGCCACCGCAGCTCACCGGGCGTGTCAGACATCCGGAACGGCACATTCGGAAGAGCGACTTCACCGAGTTCGCTGTCAGGCAGCCGAACGATCGTACCGAGCGCACGGTACTGCGGATCCTCCATGACATCAGCAACGCTGTACACAAGCGAGGCGGCTGCCTCGGCTGCCTCGAACTGCGCGATGACCTCGTCAGCGGTCCGCTGGCTCACCCAGTTGGCGACCGCTCCATCGACCTCCTCCACATGCGCCACCCTGCCAGCGCCGGTCGCGAACCACGGCTGGCCGATGAGGTCGGACCTGCCGACGAGACGAGCCACGCGCTCAGCGATATTCTGAGCGCTGGTCGACACCGCGACCCAGCGTCCGTCCTTCGTGAGATAGGTGTTACGCGGAGCGTTGTGCACTGACCGGTTGCCGGGCCGGCCGTCCACGATGCCAAGTGCGTCGTACACCGGGATCTGCGGACCGAGCACGTGCAGCATCGGCTCGATAATCGCGAGGTCGACAACCTGCCCTCTCCCTGTCGTATCGCGGGCGCGCAGCGCGACCATGCTGGCGAAAGCGCCCATGATGCCGGCGATCGAGTCGGCCAGGCCGAACGGCGGCAACGTCGGCGGGCCGTCGGGCTGCCCGGTCGAGTAGGCGAAGCCGCTCATCGCCTCGGCAAGCGTTCCGAAGCCCGCTCGTCGCGCCATCGGGCCGATCTGTCCGAAGCCGGTAACCCGGACCAGGATCAGACCGGGGTTCTCTTTCGAGAGCTCTTCGTAGCCGAGTCCCCACTTCTCGAAGGTACCGGTGCGGAAGTTCTCAACGATGATGTCGACACCCTTCGCGATCTCCAGGAAGATATCGCGGCCTTCTGGCGTGGAGTAGTTGAGCGTCATGGCGCGCTTGTTGCGCGAGGCGTACTTCCACCAGAAGGCAACGCCGTCCTTCGTGTGGCCGTTGCGGCGGGTTGAGTCTCCCCTGGGGTGTTCGATCTTCAGTACGTCAGCCCCGAAGTCACTTAGATACGAAGCCACGGCCGGAGCGGCGAACAGCGTTCCCGCATCGACAACCTTCACTCCTTCAAGCGCCTGACGACTCCGACTCACGAACCGCTCCGTCCCTCAGTGGAGAAAGTTGGCCGCCCACTCGCAACGGAGATCAATAGGCAGCCAATCGATTCACAGTAGTAACTTATAAGTTACTTGTTACATGAGTAAATCTGGTCAGGACCCGGATGTCAAGCGCCTTGGTGCTCCTGCCGTTCGCCCGCGGTTTGGCTCGGCCTTTGCTGCCACGGCGCGCAGCCAGGCCACCGGCTTCCGGGCTGCGCAGCCGCTGGCCGCCAGTCGGCAACTGGGCCAGCCAGCACTGCGTCCCACCACCTGGATTCTTCGGTCGCCGTGGACGACGCCGACGCCGAACCCGCTCCGCCTCGCCCTTTGGCTTGCGGAAGCACCTCCGCGCGCCACCGGCCGGGGGCGATTGGCTCTTGACATCGGTGAGGTGACCGGCTTTAATCCTGCAACAAGTAACTTATAAGTTAACATCTTGGCCGTCGTTCACACGGCACGAGGAGGGTAGGGCACATGCGGTCCAGCATCCGGCAGGCGCTGCGCGCTCGATGCACTGTTCGGTCGTGGCTCGCGCTGGGGCCACTCGCCGTCTTGGTAGTTGCGCTAGCGGGTCCCGGCCTGCCCAGCCCGGCCAGCGCCACCGTGTCGGAGTCGGCTATCGTCCGCGGCAGCGACGCGCCCGCCCCGCTGCCAGTGCTGGCTCCGGTGACGAATTGCGAGCAGCTCGCACATGCTGACGTTTCCCAGGCCGTCGGAGCCGGCACCTGGATCGCGTCTACGACCATGGCCACAGCGCCGCAGGGATACCCCTACTGCGATATCAAGGGCTTCATCGCTCCCCAGATACAGTTCGAGCTCCAGCTGCCAACGCGGACCTACCAGCAGCGATACCTGCAGAACGGTTGCGGTGGGCTGTGCGGGGCCGTCTCGATAACGGAGTCAGCCGACAGCGGCTGTGCGCCGGTAAACGACGGCGCATTCGCGATGGCGGCCGACGACATGGGTCACGCCGACGCGGGAACCAAGGGGATCTTTGGAGCGGATCCCCAGCTCCGGGTCGACTTCGCCTATTCCGCCGACCACCTGCTCACACTGACCGCGAAGGCTCTCATCGCTACCTTTTACGGGCATGCGCCCCGGTACTCCTACTTTGACGGCTGTTCAACGGGTGGCCTGGAGGCCCTAGCCGAGGCACAGCGCTACCCGCATGACTTCGCTGGGATCATCGCCGGCGCGCCGGCGTCGATCACCACCTACCTCGCCACCTTCTACCAGACGTGGATCGGAACCGTGGACTTCGACTCGGGCGGCAAGCCGATCCTGCCAGCCAGCAAGCTGCCCTTCCTGCACAGCGCAGTGATGGCGAACTGTGATGGCAAGGACGGCCTCGTCGATGGCGAGATAGAAGATCCGCGCGCGTGCACGTTCGATCCTGCCACCCTCGCGTGCCCGCAGAACACGGACGCGCCCACTTGCCTCACGTCCGCGCAGATCGCTGTCGTGCGGAAGATCTACTCGGGACCGGTCGATGCGCGCGGCCAGCACCTGTATCCGGGAGGCGAGCCGATGGGGTCGGAACTCGCGTGGAGCAGCTGGTTTCTCCCAGCCGACGCGTCGGCGACACGCGATTCTACGGTAGCGTGGACATTCGGCAACTCCTGGGCCAAGTACCTCGCATTCACGCATAATCCGCCACTGTCATTCACGGCCGCGGACGTCCACTTCGATGAGTCCACCTTCCGCGAAGTAAGCCGCCTGGCCGGATTGTACGACGCAACCGACCCCGACTTGACCGCATTCCGCAATGCCGGCGGCAAGCTGATCATATGGCAGGGGTGGGCGGATCAGGGCGTCTCGCCTTACGGGACCGTCGCGTACTACCAGGCGATTCAGGACCACATGGGCGGCCTCCAGGCAACCCAGCAGTTCGCTCGCCTGTTCATGTTTCCAGGGATCTACCACTGTGCGGCCGCTTTTGCGCCATCCGATGCCCCGGACACGTTCGACCTGCTCACCCCGCTCCTCAACTGGACCGAAACCGGTACCGCACCCGCGAAGGTCGTCGCATCGAAGTCCGAGGACGGCGCGGTCGTACGGACGCGTCCGGTCTTCCCATACCCCGAGGTCGCGCACTACACGGGTACCGGGAGCATCGACGACGCTGGGAACTTCGTCGGCGCCCCACCCGTGCATCATTTTGACGATCACTTCAACTGGCTCGGCTCGTTCAGCGCACACGACGAGCTGTGGGGTCGGTCGACGGACAACGGGGTGATCTTCAGTCGCCGACCGCCCAGCGGGCAAAGATAGGCGGCGAAAACGGATGACGCACCACAGCTCTTCCGGGATGGACGAATCCGCGTAGCCGAAGCGGCACTCTATCCGCCAGGAGCTCAGTACTAGATGAGCCACTAGTGATCACGAGATCTGACACCCACTCCCGATGCGGAACGGAGCCACCGATGTGGACTAAACTAGTCCCGCTGTCCATTGTGTTGTCCATTTCCTTGGCCGCTGTCTCGCCGATGGCCGCCAGCGCGACAAGCGCGAAAAGCAACATCCGAATCCATGACTTGCCAGGCGCTACAGCGTTCCCGGAGAGTATTGGCGCCGATGCGCGAAACGGTGAATTCTTCACCGGCAGCTTTCTGGATGGAACTGTCTACCGGGGCACGCTGAACTCACCAGAGGCGGAGGTCCTCCTACCTGCCGGAAGCGATGGGCGGACGAGCGTTACAGGCGTGAAGGTCGACAACGAAGGCCGCGTGTGGATAGCCGATGCCGATCACGGGCGAGTGCTTGTGTACGACGAAGCCGGGAAGCTGCTTCACACCTTCGTCCTAGCAGGGCCAGGAAGCCCGTTGCTCAACGACCTTGTGGTCTCGAGAGGTTCCGTCTTCGTAACCGACTCCTCCCGACCGTTCCTCTACCGGCTTGCCGAGAACGCTGCACACAATGCAGGAACGACCATCGTCGAGCCGTGGCTGAACCTCGGATCACCTGTCACATACACTTCTGGAATCAACCTAAACGGCATCGTGGCCTCGCCGAATGGCCGTATACTTCTCACGATCCAGACGAATAGCGGCAACCTGTACCGTATCGACGTGGTGCACCGTTCAATCGCTACGGTCGCGATCCATGGCGTAGATCTGTCGTTCGGTGACGGATTGCTGCGGGTCGGCGATGACCTATACGTGGCGCGCAACGCCGCCAACGAGATCGTCAAGCTCCGCCTCGGCCGCGGCTGGAACTCTGCCACCTCTGAGGCGACGATCACGAACGCTGCCTTCGCGTACCCGGCCGGCCTGGCAGATATGCGAGGGCGACTGCTCGTAACGAACGCGCAGTTCAACGCGGCGCCGGATCCCCTGCTGCCGTTCACAGTCCTCGATTTGCCCCTCCGCTGATTATCTCGGACAGAGCCGAGACGTTCGAGGGCAAGGCGGCGATCGCGGCATGGTCCGCGCGAAGTCCACGACTACCGCGATGAGCAGACGAAGGTCCACCCGTCGAGGACGTTCACAACAGGAGCACAGATGAACCCAAAGACGATCATGCGAAGTATCTCTCCGCTCGCCGTGGTCGCGCTGGCGCTGGCCGTGGCCGCGTGCGGCAGCAACTCCGTCAGTCCCGGCCGTGAGCAGGGCTCCGGCACCATCAGCATCGGAATCATCACGCCGACATCAGGCGCCGACGCCATCCTCGGCAAGTACGTCGTGGATGGCGCGACGATCGCCGTCGACCAGATCAACCATTCCGGTGGCGTGGGCGGGAAGAAGCTGAAGCTGGTCGTCGAGGACGAAAAGCTCGACCCCGTGCAGAGCGTCAAGGACATGCGCGATCTGAACGCCCAGGGCATCAACGTCGTCTACGGTTTCGCAAGCAGCGCGGACTGCCTGGCGGCACAGCCCGTGGCCAAGCAGCTCGACATGGTCTACCTGGGAAGCTGCAATGACAACTCACTCGTCAGCACCAAGTTCGATCCCCATTTCTTCCAGGTCGCCGCGTCGCTGGACAGTCTCACCAATGCGGCGTCCGCGTTCATCAAGAGCGACTATCGCGACGTCAAGAACTGGGACATGTACTCGCTCGACTACGTCACCGGGCATTCTCAGGTCGACGCGTTCAAGACCTCGCTCGCGAAGGCCGTCCCCGGTGTGCAGCTCGGCAAGGAGACCTACGCACCTCTGGACGCCACGGATGTCCGGTCCTACGTGGGCTCCATCAAGAACGCGGCCGGGCCGGCCAAAGCCGATGGCCTCTACGTGTTCGCCTACGGCGCCGCCGACATCGCGTTCCTCAAGCAGGCAGCGCAGGCCGATGTCTATCCGGGCTACGCCGAAGTCGTGAATGTCGCCGGTGACGTCGTCAGCGACGAGGGAGTCGGCGCTCAGCTCCAGCCCACCTGGAACGTGTACGATTACTTCTACAAGGCCTATGACAATCCACTGAACCAGGCGTTCGCTGCGGCATTCGCCAAGACCTACAAGTCAGAGCCCGTTGCCTGGAGCGCGCAGGCCGACATCGCGATGACCTCGATCGCTCAGGCGCTGAAGAAAACCGGCGGCTCCAGCAGCGCGAACAAGATGATCTCGGCTCTCGAAGGGCTCTCCTTCGACAGCATTAAGGGACAGGTCACGTTCCGCCCTTCTGACCATGTGCTCGAGCAGTCGGTCGTGGCCTACCACTGTCAAGGCGACGCCAAGTCGTCTACCGGCATCGCTTGCAACCACTGGCAGGTCATCCCCGCCAGCGAGGTGCTGCCACCGTCGCAAGTCCAGCGCTAAGGGTGAGAGGGGTGGGTTGAGCCCATGTCGGACTTGCTCGGCTGGATCGCCAACGGCTTCGCTCAGGGCTCGATGATCTTCTTGATCGCGAGCGGCCTAACGCTGATCTTCGGCGTCATGAGGGTGCTGACCTTCGCTCATGGTGGCTTCTTCATGCTCGGTGCGTACCTGGCGCACCAGCTCGCAGGCGGTGCCGTCCTGAGCGGTCCGAAGTTCTGGGCGGTCATCGTGTGCGGTGCCCTCGGCGTCGGAGTAGTCGGGATCGCCGCGGAGGTCGTCCTGTTCCGGCGGTTGTACGCCCTGCCTCAGCTCTACTCATTGCTGGCGACCTACGCGCTGTTGTTGCTCCTTCAAGGTGTGGCAACGCTGATCTGGGGGGTGGGAACGGTCTCGCTCAGCGTCTCCACCCGGGTGACTCATTCGGTCAGCGTCGCGGGCGCCAGCATCTCCCTGTACAGCATCTCGCTCGCGGTGATCGGGATCGCCGTCGCCCTCATGCTCAGCCTGCTGGTCTACCGGACGTCATTCGGAACCTCGCTGCGTGCCACGGCAGCAGACCGGCAGATGGCCTCGGTCCTCGGCATCAACGTCAAGTTCGTCTTCTCGGTGACCTTCGTTCTCGGCGTGCTCCTGGCCGGACTTGGCGGAGGGCTCGCCGCTCAGGTTTACGCCATCACGCCAGACCTGGCCGTGGCTCAGCTCATCCAGGCGTTCGCCGTCGTGGTCATCGGCGGTCTCGGAAGCGTCTGGGGCGCCTACGTTGCGGCGATCGCGCTGAGCACTCTCGACGCGTACCTGGTCACGCAATACCAGCACCTCGCGACCTTCAGCTTCTTCGCAGCGATGGCGTTCATCCTCCTGCTCCGGCCTCAGGGGCTGTTCGGCCGCCGGGAGGCGGGCGCGTGACATGAGCAAGGTCTACGAAATGCTCCCCGAGTCCGTGACCCGCCGATCGGCCACCGTCCGGTTGCGGGGACCACGGACGCGCAGTTGGGTCTGGCGGATCGTGACTGTGATCGTCGTCGGATACCTGCTCTTGGTCGTCCCGGGTGAACGCGGTGCGACCGTATTCCTCATCGCGAACACTGCCATCCTCGCCCTCTTCGCCCTCAGCACGAACCTGCTGGTCGGACACGCCGGCATTGTGTGTTTCGGCGAAGCGGTCTTCTACGGACTCGGTTCGTATGCCGCATCGCTCATCTCACAACACATGGCGCTCGACGCCCTGCCTCTCCTCGCGGCGGCCGCAGCCACTGGTGCGGCCGCGGCGCTGGCCGTCGGGTTCATCACCGTGCGCATCTATGGAATGTCCCTAGCGATGCTGACGCTCGCGATCGGACAGATCTGCTTCCTCTACTTCAGCACGACCGGCTCCGTCGGAGGCGAGAACGGGCTAGTCACCCTCGGGCCCTCGCACGCCGCGGGGATCGACATCACCTCACAGCGGCACCTGTACGAGTTCGTCGCCGTGATGGTGGTCATCGCCGCGGCGGCCCTCTACTGGGTCTATCGCTCCCCGTTCGGACTGATCCTTCGGGTGATGCGCGAAGATCACGTCCGGCTCCGCTACCTCGGGATCAACCCGGCCGCGGTGAAGGTGCTGGCATTCACGATCTCCGGAGCGATCGCAGGCTTCGCCGGAGGTCTGAGCACCTTCGCTAACCAGATCGTCACCCCCGAGGTGTTCAACTGGACGAACTCCGGATCGCCCGTCCTGATGTCAGCGCTCGGGGGCTTCGACTCGTTCGTCGGACCGATCTTTGGCGCGGGCATCTACTCGTGGCTGACCGATCACCTCACCGGAGGCACCATCGACCCGAACCTCGTCCTCGGCGCGATCCTGATCGTGGTCGTCCTTGCGGTACCCACGGGCGTCGTCCGTGTCGGCGAGCGCGTCCGCAACCTGCTTGCGGGCTACCGCAGATCTCATCGAGCGAGACGCGACCATGCCTGAGCCGACCGGGATGAATGTCGTCGTCGAGGATGTCTCGATGAAGTACGGCGAGAACTGGGCGTTGTCCGAGGTCAGCCTCAGCGTCGCCGCTGGTGAGATCCGCGCCGTGATCGGACCAAACGGAGCAGGGAAGTCAACGCTCTTCGGCGTGCTGTCGGGTGAGCACCGTCCTCACCACGGCCGCATCCTCATTGACGGACGCGACGTCACATCAGTCTCGCCGAACGAGCGGGTGGCGATGGGCATTGGACGGACCTTCCAGGTCAGCCGGATCTTTCCGAATCTGACAGTTCTCGAGAACGTCCTCGCCGGAGTAGTCGCCGACGGAGGTCGCGCGACTCGATTCTGGCAACGTATCGCGAGAGGCGAGCGTGATCGGGCGCGGCAGATGCTCGCCGAGGTCGGGCTAGTCGATCAGGCCGATGTGGTCGTCCTTCGCCTCTCGCAGGGTGACAAGAAACGCCTGGAGATCGCCTGTGCGCTGACGCTTACTCCACGGGTACTGCTGCTCGACGAACCGACCGCCGGGATGTCGCTCGACGAGACAGCGTCGACGGTGCGCCTACTGAAGGACCTGTGGGCCACCCGCAGGATAAGCATGATCCTTACCGAGCACGACATGAGCGTAATCTTCGGCTTGTCCCACACCATCTCGGTGCTCCACCACGGCCGCCTGGTCTGCACCGGCTCCCCCGAAGAGATCCGGATGAGGGACGACGTGCGAGAGATCTACCTGGGTGAGCGATGACCACAATGCTGGAACTCCGTTCATTCGGTGCCGCATACGGCGGTGCGCGCATCCTCCACGACCTAAACCTCGTCGTCGAGACGGGGAGCCTGCTCGCCATGCTCGGACGCAACGGCGCCGGCAAGACCACTCTCGCCCGGGGGATCATGGGGCTCGACGTCCGGACGTCGGGAGAGCTGCTCTACGACGGCGAGCCCATCACGCGGCGGCCCACCTATGAACGGGCGCGGCTCGGCATGCAGCTTGTGCCGGAGGACCGGCGCATCTACCCGATCCTTGACGTGACCGAGAACCTGCAGCTGAGTTCGCACGCATCCAGCACGTCCGGACGAGCGAGCCTCGACGAGACACTCGACCTGTTCCCGTCGCTTCGTCCGCTCCTGAAAAAGGGCGGCCGCGAGCTGAGCGGCGGAGAGCAGGAACTCGTTGCCATCGCCCGCGCGATGATGGCGCGACCACGTCTGCTCCTGATGGACGAACCGTCACAAGGCTTGTCGCCCCGAGTCCTGGAAACGGTCGGCGAAGCCATCGGCGTACTCCGCAGGGAACTCGACACGACGGTCATCCTCACCGAACAAAACGTTCGATTCGCGATCAACCACGCAGACCACGTCGCCGTTCTGAATGAGGGACGGATCGCAGCCTTCTTGACCAAGGATGAGTTCCTCGCCGACTCGTCCATCGCCGACCGCCACCTCGGAGCATCGACCTAGTCCGCCGGTCAGGCATGCTGACACCGCCAGACACCTGGATCGCATTCGAAGCCCGCCAGCAACATGGCGGAGAACGGGTGCCTGGCAGAAACTAGCCGCGTCGGTCACCCGAAGCCCCTACAACGCGCAACATGGTGGTAACTTATAAGTTACTTGTCGCATGTCGCGCCTCGACCGCGCGGACGTGATCGCCGAGAGCTGTCAACTGCAACTGATCCAGGTGAGAGGCAACGCTTGTGGCCAGAAGAGCCGGTACCAAGACTCAGGACGGCGCAGCACCGCGTGGTCCTGCCGCTTCGGGTACTCGCCCGCCCGGAAGCCGAGCCGAGTACGTCTACGAGGTACTGCGCAGCGAGATCCTGAACGGCACGCTTCCGCCTGGCGCGCCCGTGCCCCAGGATGAGATCGCGACTCGGCTCGCTGTGTCGATCACGCCGGTCAGGGAGGCCCTGCGCAGACTCGAAAGCGCTGGCCTTGTCACCTACCAGACGCACTTCGGCGCGACCGTCACTGAACTTACCCAGGATGCCGCAGACGAGCTCTACCTGCTTCGAGCAGCCGTCGAGGGGCTCGGAGCCCGCCTTGCAGCGAGCCGGATCACCGAGAATCAGCTCAACGAATTGCGCACAATCCACGAGGGCATGAAGCGCGCCCACCGGCGCAGGCAGGTGTCACAGCTGGCCGAAAGCAGCCGCCAATTTCATGCGATCGTCGCCGAGGCCGGCGGACCAGCGCTTATCGCCGGGCACCTGCGGTGGATATGGGAAAGCTACCCGGTCCCGAACACCGAGTCGGTGTGGCAGTTCGACGACATCGCAACCGACGCCCTCGACGAGCACGCGCAGCTCATCGACACTCTTGCTAAGGGCGATGAAAACGCTGCCCAGCGTCTCATGCAGCAACACCTCGGGGGCGTGGCCGCCAAACGTCAAAGCCATAAGCAACGCCCGTAGCTTGCCCGAGGCGTTCAATGCGGAGGGCGCGACCCAATTGGACCAGCAAACGATCGCCCCACGGCGTGCCGGGTGACGCCCCGAACCGCTCGGCCGGGGGTCCTCGTACAACGGTGTGGCGACTTCCGCCAAGCTGGCTTCCGGCGGGGAAAGACCGGCTCCTCATGCAGGTCGCATGCGAGCCGCGCGAGCCGAAACCCGCCCGCCGTAGCCCGCGCCAGCAGCAACGGACCGCCACCTGAGGCGGACCCGAACTCCTGTGAACCCGCGCGTTTCCTGGGCCGAGCTGCCCGCCGGGGTGCGCCGCCGCATCGAGGCCGAGGCTGACCCGTTCATCCGGGCCGGGC
>Ga0193726_1002839_pt1 | contig 11405 bp, 11 predicted proteins | sample H2c1metaG_FD_144928 | JGI IMG/M metagenome (GOLD analysis project Ga0193726, IMG submission 144928) | Soil microbial communities from a riparian zone of the East river system, Colorado, United States - H2c1 | ecosystem: Environmental > Terrestrial > Soil > Riparian zone | place: USA: East River... | reverse complement strand
CTCCGCCAACGACAACCGCGGACGATCAGCATGGAACACACGAATCACATCGAGACCACGAGCCAACGCCTCAATGAAATCCGGCCCCTCGCCTCGACGCGCCATCGCGACCGCTACCCCTCCCGTGACATGCTGCCCGTTACACGACGACCGTCCGTCCAACGACCGGCCGCCAGCGACGTGTCCGCCACCCGCACAATAGACCGTGGTGCGGGCGGCGCGGAGCAGTGCTGACGCTTGACAGCGCCTCGGCTCCCGCAGCATTGTGGGAACGTTGCGGTGTCCGCCCACCGGACGTACGTCCGCTGTCGGTTCCCCGATCGGAACGAGGAGTCCCATGGCAACGCTCGCTGCTGTTCTCGCCTGTACGCATCATCCGTTCTATTACCGGGCGAGCCAGGCGCCAGAGGGTGAACGCCTCCCGCAGGCGGACGAGTGGGTCGCGAAGGTCGAGGCATATCGGGAGACGTTGACGCGCGCCCGCCCGGATGTGCTGGTGATGGTCGGTGCCGATCACTTTCACCAGTTCTTCCTGGACAACATGCCGCAGTTCCTGATCGGCAAGGCGCCCTTTTACGACGCGAACTACTACAACGAGGAGCGGGAGTTCGGTCTGCCTCGCATGTTGCTTCGCGGTGATGAGGACTTCTCGGCCTACCTGCTGCGCGCCGGCCTGGATGCGGGCGTCGACTTCGCGTTCTCCAACGAACTACGCATCGATCACTCGATCACGTGTCCGATCATCACCGTACGGCCGCAGAACGACCTCCCGATCGTGCCGCTGCTGACCAACGTGTTCTGCCCGCCGATGCCGCAACCGTGGCGGTTCGTTCAGATCGGGAAACTGCTGCGCGAGCTGATCGAGTCGTACCCGCGCGACATTCGCGTGGCCGCGATCGGCACCGGGCACCTCTCCCTCGAGCTCGGCGGACCCCGCCAATTCGGGCCGCACGGCCCCGACCCGGAGTTCGATCGGCGGGCCGTCGACTGGATCGCCCGCGGTGACATCGACGCCGCCCTGAAGAATGTGAGCCTGGACAATCTCGGCGATCCCGGCAACGCCACCCATGGCTTCATGGACTTCATGTTGATGATGGGCATCGCCGGTGGGGTGCCGGCCGACTACGCCGATCACCTGGACCTGTTCCACACCATGGAGGCCTACTTCACGTGGTACCCCAACGGTGTCCCGCAGTCCGACATCGACGCGTGAGGAGCGACCACCATGAGTAAGTACCTGCTCAACAAGTTCCTCTACACCGTCGACCGGGATCCGGAGCTGGTCGAGGCCTACCGGGCCGACCCGTACGGTCTGGTCGCCCGGTGGGAGGCCGAATACTTGAGTGATCTCACCGGAGTCGACGCCGAGCGGACAACCTGGTCGTCGTTCAGCGATGCCGAAAGCGACGCGCTCCACAACCACGACTACGTCCGGCTGTTCGAGATGGGCGCCCACCCGTTCCTGACACTGACCCTGTTCATCGCGCTGTTCGAGCGCGATCACCCGGAGCCGCTGTCCTACCAGCGGCGGTATGCCCAGGCGCTGGCGCACATCACGTTGCCGCACCCCGACATCGCAACCTGACACCTCGGTTCGCGCGAGCGTCGACTCGGCGTGCGGGACACTGGTGAAATGGGAGATCAGTGGCACGCACCGCTGCGGCACGTCCGGGCGGCCGAGTTGAGCGGTGACACCACCCAGACCGACGGCATGACCCGCCGCGAGGCGATTTCCGGCTTTACCGTCGGTTCGACCAAGGTCTGGATGGGTCAGACGCACGTCGCACCGCACGTTGCGTCGGCCGACCATCATCACGGCGAATGCGAGACGGCCATCTATGTCGTGGCCGGACATCCGGTCTTCGTCTTCGCCGATCCGGACGCCGCGAGTCCGACCGAAGTGCGCATCGAGACCGCGCCCGGCGACTATGTGTTCGTCCCGCCGTACGTGCCGCACCGCGAGGAGAACCCGGACACCGAGGAAGCGATCGTCGTCATCGCGCGCAGCAGTCAGGACGGCGTCGTCGTGAACCTGCCGAGCCTGTGGACGCCGGTTACGACGGCTTGACCGTCGCGGTCACAGTGGTGCGCGCCGGCTATGCCGGCGCCTGCGGTGGTGACATCGCGCGCAGGTGCGTCGCGACCTCGCACACCTCGACCGGATCTACCGGGTACGGCGTGTACAGCGAGATCCGGTCGACGATGTCGCCGAAGCGGTCCCGCAACGCCATCGCGACGGTGAACGCGTCACCCGACACCGCGAACGCGCTCAGCACATCGTCGTCGATCGCCGCGGCCATGTCGCGCCAGGCGTTTTGCCGGGACATCCGGTTCAGGCGCTCGTGCAGGTCACCCCAACCGTGCAGGTCGAGGACCGGCCGGTAGGCGGGCGTTGAACCGTAAAAGGCGATCTGTCCGCGGACGCCGGCCTCGGCCCGGCGGCGGTCCGCCTCGGTCGCGCCGAGCACGACCATTGCCGGCAGCGTCATCGTGAACCCGTCGAGGGACGCCCGTACGCTCCGCAGGGCCGGCACAGTGCGTTCACGCAGGTACGCCTCCGTCGTGAAGCTGTGGCAGAGCATGCCGTCGGCGACGCGGCCGGCCACTTCGGTCATCCGCTGACCGACCGCGGCGAGCAGTAACGGCGGGTTGCCGTACGGGTTCGGTCCCGGGTCGAAGAAGTCGGTCAGCAACGTGTGCGAGTAGAACTGCCCGCGAAACGCGAGACGGTCACCGGTCGCCCAGCGCGCCCAGATTGCGCGGACCGCCGATACGAATTCCTCCATACGCGCCGCCGGGTGGCTCCACGGCATCGAGAACCGGCGCTCGATGTGCGCTTTGACCTGCGAGCCGAGGCCGAGCTGGAACCGACCACCGGAAACCAGCTGTAGGTCGTTGGCTTGTACGGCGACGGTCATCGGGTTGCGGGCGAAGGCGACGGCGATGGCGCTTTGCAGCGAGATGCGGGATGTCGCCCGCGCGGCCAGCGTGAGGGCGCCGAAGACGTCGTGCTTGGTTTCGGGCACGCCGATGCCGTCGTACCCCTCGGTCTCGGCGGTGACCGCCGCCATCTCGACCTGCATCGGGTCGGCGGCGATATCAGCGGACGCGTCGATGTGCACGGCACCCTCCTGTCGCTGATCGCCGGGTCTTGCCTTCATGATCCCGGACGCACGATCGCTATACCGCTAAGTCCAATTCTTTCGCACTCGATGTTGACGAACGCCGGTGCGATGTGGACAAGACGCGGACCGTGTCGAGACCACCACGACCGCCGCCGGCTGACGCCCCGAGTGCAGACATGATCAGGGCCCGACCGCCAGCGCGGTCGGGCCCTGATCATCGTGCGATGTGAAGCGATACTTTCGTGGATCAGTGCGTGTTGCGTACGACGAGTGCCGCCTTGCCGACGTGGCCGACGGTCAGTGTGCCGACCTTTGTCCCGTTGACTGCTCCGGTCTTCACCGACGCCGTCACGTGGCTGGGCAGGACCATGCCGCGCCAGCCCGGGATCGTCACGTCGCTCGCCGACACCAGCACCGTGTTCGTGCCCGGGACCTTCGCCACGACCTGGTTCTTCTGGACGATCTTGACCGGTCGGACCGCACTGTGGACGGCGGCCAACAGGTTGTGGCTCGACACGAACGCCTGGTTCAGGTCGCCGACCGACCCGCTGCGCTGGCCGAGCACGGTGCCGAGGATCGTCACGCTCTTGCCGGCGACCTTGGACTTCGCGGCGAACAGCAGGCATCCGCCGGCCGCGCTCATCGAGCCCGTCTTGATGCCGACGACACCCGGCTCGCCCAGCAACTTGTTGAAGTTCTGGATCTTGCCCGCCACCGGGATGACCGCGGTGCGCTGGGACACGACCGCCTGATAGCCCGGCAGGTGCAGGGCGGCGTCGGCCAACTTCATCTGGTCGCCCACCGTCGACTTCGTCCGCTTGTCGTAGCCCGACGGGTCGGTGTAGTGCGTGTGCGTCATGCCCAGCGCCTTGGCCTGGGCGTTCATCTTGTTGAGGAATGCGGGCACGCTACCGGCGTCCCAACGACCGAGGATCTTCGCCATGTTGTCGGCCGACGCCAGCATCAGCGCCTGCAGAGCCTGGCGTTCGGTGAGCACCTCGCCGGAGCGCACCGGGACCAGCGACTGGCCCATGGCGACCTCATGACGGAACGCCAGTGCCTCGTTGCGGTGCACGCGCAGCTTCAAGGGGTGGCCCTTCAGCGGGTGGTGCTTGAGGATCACGTACGCGGTCATGGCCTTGGCCACGCTGGCGGTCGGCACCGGGCTCTTGGAGCCGGACGCGCCGAACGAGCCGATGCCGGCGACGCTGATCGAGGCCTGCCCCTTGGACGGCCAGGGCATCTTGGTTTTGCCGCCGGCCCGGAGCGTCACCGGAGCGTTGATCTTCACCACGCCGTTGGTGACCTGAACCTTGGGCTTCGGCGCGGCGGTCTTCGCCGTTGCCTTCGACGGTGTGTGCGTGGTGGCGATGCTTGCGCTGTCCGCCGCCGGCTTCGGGTTCGAGTCGCCATGCCATGGCGCGGTCGCGACGATTACCACCAGTAGCCCTGCAATTACTGCGATACCGGCACGCCAATGGCGCTGAATCGTCGACTTTGCAATGTGCGCTGTGATGGGGGGTAAGGATCGCATGGCAGAAATGATAAACGATGACTTTTCCGATTTGCCAGTTCTGTGACGGTGCCGATTTTCACCGAGATTGAGCGCGAATCGGGGAAGTACGTGCCTGGTCAGGTCCTGTTTATCCGAATCTGAATACGGCGGGTAGTGAGGCCATCACGAAGCGTCGATAAACGCGCCCGAAGGTCCTTCGCGCACAATTGGGCGCCCGACAAATGCGTTATCGAATAAATGCGTGGAGCGCGTCATTCGGCGACTTAGTGAGTACGATTGACTACGCAGGGTAGGCGAATCCCGCGGGAGCGAGCGTCTGCCGCCGGGTTGATCGGGGCGGGGCGGCTCCACTCGGAGCAGCCGGAGCCCGGGCCGCCGCGGGGCCCACGCCCGGCGACCGTGTCGCGTGGATCACTGCATCCGTGCCATCTGTCCGAATCCGAATGTCGGACCGTATGAGTAGCTTGTGAAGAGATGACGCACAGGTCGACCACCTAATGGGCTCGCTCGTCGAGCGGGTGCTGGGGCTGCATGGTCTCGCGATTTACCTGACCGTGGGGCTGCTGGTGTTCGCCGAGGACGCGGTCTTTGTGGGCTTCGTGGTGCCGGGTGAGACGGCTGCGATCCTGGGTGGTGTGGCCGCCAGCCGGGGCAACGCGTCCGTTGTTCTGTTGTGCGTGATCGTGGTGGTCGCGGCCATCCTGGGCGACAACATCGGCTATCTGCTCGGGCGGCGCTATGGCGGCCGGCTGCTGCAGACCCGCGTGCTCCGCCGACGGGAACGACGGGTCGAGCGGGCGCGCCGCTTCCTGCTCGAACATGGCGGCCCGGCCGTTCTGGCCGGCCGGTACATCGCGTTCCTCCGCGCCGTCATTCCGTTTCTCGCCGGGACGGTCCGCCTCGGGTACGGGCGGTTCCTGACCTACAACATCATCGGTGGCGTCACGTGGGGCGTCGGATCGGTGCTCCTCGGGTTCCTGGCCGGGAACTCGTACAAGGAGATCGAAAAGGCGCTCGGACCGGCCACCGCGGCGGTCGTCGGCATCGTGGTCGTGGTCGCGGTCATCGCGTGGACAGTGCGGCGGCATCGCTCCGAGCGGCGCAAGGACGCCGAGGACCCGGCCGACTCGGATGACGCGGACGACTCGACCGCCGACGATCACGTTGCCGCGCCCGAGCGCCGGGTGAGCGACTGAGCGACCATCAACCGTCCGACAGCATTCCCTCGATGCCGTGCATCGACGCCATCCACCGATGGTCGGACGCTGGCGGCCTTTAGGGGCGGAAATCGTGTGCCCGAGCCGGATCAGGGGTACAACTGTGCCAAGGTCCGCGAGGAGGCCCGGATGGGCGAGCAACCGGTCGACGCGGTCGACGTTCTGACCGCTCAGCACACGCACATCGCCGCGCTGTTCGAGGCGACCGGTGGCGCGACGGGCGCCGACCGCGCGGCCGCATTCGCCGATCTGGTGCGGCTGATCGCCATCCACGAGACGGTTGAGGCGCAGGTGATCCATCCGCTGGCGCGGCACACCATTGACGACGGCGAGGCGATCATCGACGCGCGACTCGCTGAGGAGGCCGTCATCAAGATGGCACTGGGCGAGCTCGACGCACTGCGTGGCGACGACCCGTCATTCGACGCTCGACTGTCCAGTGTCCGCCGTGTCGTGCTTGCGCACAACGCAGCCGAGGAAGCCGACGAGTTCGGCCCGCTGCGCTCCGCCGTCCCGATCGACATCCTGCGCGAGCAGGTCCTTTTCATCCGGCGGGCCGAGGTCGCGACTCCGTCCGTCACCGGAACGCCGGAACCGCTCACACCGGATCCGGCCGACGTGATTTTCGAACGCGTGCGCGACGTCCTGCGGCCACGCTGAGAATCACCCTCGATCCGGCGCCGTCTGGATTGGATGAACATCCGGGCGGGTACATGCCCGATCATCCGGCGGCGATCGGGGAGGTGACCAGCTGATGGGCGGTGTGGCACGGGTCGTCGCGTCGGTGCCCATGGGACGACACCCGTCCGCAGCCGACGCGCGCGTGCGCCCGTTGCGGCTGTCGGACCCCAATCGCATTCGCGGGTACGTGCTGACCGGTCGTCTCGGCCGTGGCGGCGAGGCCGTCGTCTACCGTGGACAATCCCGCCGGACCGGAACGGTCGCGGTGAAAGTCCTGCGTACCGGCGGCGCGACGGCCGGCCGGTCGGGCCGCTGCGAGCACGAGTTCGACATGACCGGCCACGTCGACCAGCGGTTCGTCATGCCGCCGATCGAGGCGGGTACGTCCGGGGCCGGGCCGTACCTCGTCAGCACGTACCGGCCGGAATACCAGTCGCTGGCCGGCCACGCCCCACTCAGCGCTCAGCGGCTGTGGCAGCTCGCGTACGCGTCGGCGCTCGCCATCGCGGCGATACACGCGTGCGGCGTGATCCATTGCGACATCAAGCCGGCGAACCTGCTCGCGTTCGGCGGCGACGTGCGGCTCATCGACTTCGGGATCGCGCGTCACGCCGCCCATCAGCCGCTCACCTCGGACCTCGTCCACTGCAGCCGCGGCTGGTCCGCACCCGAACAGCTGTCCGCGGCGCCGCTCACCCCGGCGGTCGACGTCTTCGGCTGGGGTTGCGTGATGGGCTATCTCGCGGCCGGTGTCACGCCGTTTGCGAGCGCGACGTTCGACGAGTGGGCGCTGCGCGTACGTTCGGCCGAGGCCGATCTGTCCGGTCTGCCGGATGGCTTGACCTCATTGGTGCACCTGGCACTGCGCCGCGATCCGTCCCGGCGGCCGAGCGCGGCCTACCTCGCGGCCGCGTGCCGGCCCGCGGCCGCCGAACGCGGCACCGAGGCCCGACCGAGCGACGGTGTCGGCCGCGCCCGCGACCCCCTCGCCGCTTGACGTGACTGCTGCCGCGGTCGGGGAACCCAATGCTTTGCCGTGGATCACGGCTGGAACGGTTTCGTTCCGGCCCGGTTGGGTATCCGATCGCCGGGTCGGCGCGGTGGGTGGACCGACAACTGTCCGCCGTACGGCGCGCCGCGGGCCGGGGTGGACCGCTTCCAAGGTTGGCCGCGTGCCGTTCGCTGGCATGCGACACCTGGGAAATCTCGCCTCGCCGGCGCACCGGCGGCACCAGCGCGCCGACCCCCTACGCTGACCCTGCGCTATCTCGCGCCGAGCGAGGCGAGTCGTCGACGGGCCTCGGCGAGCGACCGCGCCTGGCGACCGATTCCCTGCCACGGGTCGCCGTTGATCTTCGCGAGTCGCGGTTCGATGTCCCGCAACGCGTATGTACGCGCGGTCAGCTTCGGGTCGTCCACCTCAGACCAGTCCAGCGGCGTCGCGATCGGCGCGCCCGGTAGCGGCCGGACCGAGTAGGGCGCGACCGCGTGCTGGCCGTACGCGTTGCGCAACGTGTCGACGAAGAGCCGACCCTTCCGATCGGCCTTGCGGACCTCCGTGGTGAGCGCATCCGGATGCCGGGCGACGAGTTCCCGGGCAACGTCGAGGGCGAACGCCCGAACCAGGTCGAATTCGTCGCGCGGCGCGATCGGCACGGTCACGTGGAGCCCGCGCGACCCCGTCGTCATCGGAAACGACCGCAGGCCCAACTCGTCGAGGATCCCGTGGAGCGTACGAGCGGCCATCCGTACCGTCTCGAACTCGTCGTCGCCGGACGGGTCGAGATCGAAGATGAGCCGATCGGGCGTATGCACCGAGCGGACCGTGGACAGCCACGGATGCAATGTCAGGCCGGCCTGGTTGGCCAGGTGGACTAGCGTGGCCGCGTTATCGCAGACGTACATGTCGACGGTGCCGCCGCCGACCTTGTCGACCTCGGCGTGGTGCACCCAACTCGGCACCGACGGCGGCGTGTGCTTCTGCATGAACCCACCGCCGTCGATGCCGTCCGGGAACCGCTGCACCGACAACGGACGGCCACGGAGATGGGGCACCATGACCGGGGCGACCGCCGCGTAGTAGGTAGCGAGATCGCTCTTCGTGATGCCCCCGTCGGTGATGAGCACCTTGTCGGGGTGGGTCACGGTGACCGTACGGCCACCGACCCGAAACGTTTCGTCGCTCATGCCGGCACCTCCCGCACCACGTCGAACGGATCCTTGTCGCGGCGCAGACCGAGGAATCGCGGATGGCGGAGCTTGCCGTCGCGGGTCCACTCGGTGAAGCCGATCTGCGCCACGAGTTCGGGCCGGATCCAGTGCGCGCCTTTCTCCCGTACCGGCGATCCGGTAAAGGGCTGGGTGTCGCGGACCAAGCCGTCCATGCGGGCGCGCAGTTCGGCGAGCGTCCGATCGTTGTAGCCGGTGCCGACCTTTCCGGCGTAGCGCAGCGTGTCGCGGCCGTCGTAGTACCCGACCAGCAGCGCGCCGAAGCCGCGCCGGCTGCCGGCCGGATCGGTGAAGCCACCGATCACGAACTCCTGCTCGGCGACGCATTTGAACTTGAGCCAGTCCTTCGACCGGAGGTGCGTATAGGGCGCGTCGGCGCGTTTGGCGATCAGGCCCTCCCACCCCTTGCGGCACGCGTCGGCGAGGAACGCTTCGCCGTTGGTGTTCCGGTGGGTGGTGAACCGCAGCGGGCCGCCGAACGCGATCGCGTCGCGCAGCAGGCGCTTTCGGTCACGAAGGGATTGGTCGGTGACGTCCGCGCCGTCGAGGCGCAGGAGATCGAACACGTAGTAGTAGACAGCGACGCCGGACGCGACGGCCTGGTCGGGGTCGGTGATGCCGATGCGCTGCTGCAGTCGCTCGAAACTCGTGCGACTACCCTCGAACGCGACCACCTCGCCGTCGATGACGAAGTCGGGGGTGGCTTGCGCCCGCAGCGCGTCGACCAGTTCCGGGTACGTGCGCTCCAACGCTCGGCCGGTGCGCGACCGCAGCGTCACGTCGTCGCCGTCCCGGAAGGCGATCACCCGTTCGCCGTCCAGCTTCCGCTCGTAGATCCAGCCCGGATCGGAGAAGTACTTATCGGTGAGTGTCGCCAGCATCGGCGCCGGTGCGCTCGGCGTGGACGCGGTCACCGGTCGCCGCCGGTCTCGGCCCGGTGTGCGTCCGTCTCGATCTGGTGCATAGTGCGACCGGATAGCGCGGACTTCGTCGCCGACTTCACCGGATCTCGCCGTGCGCTCGCATCGGCGTCACGCATCTTGACCAGGATCCACTGCTCTTTCGGGCTGGTCCGGGTCCGGGTCAGGGCGTACTCGCCGCCGAGTTTCGTGCCGGCCAGGCTGAACGTCACATGTCCGCGATCGAGCCCGTCGGACATGGTGAGCGCTTGGCCCTTGTGTTCGGTGGTGTTGCGATAGGCGCCGGTGTCCCAGACCATCACGGTGCCACCGCCGTATTCGCCCTCGCCGATAATCCCCTCGAAGTCGGCATAGTCGAGCGGGTGGTCCTCGGTCGGCACAGCGAGGCGTTTCTGTGCCGGATCGGGCGACGGACCCTTCGGCACCGCCCAGGACTTGAGCACGCCATCCACCTCCAGGCGGAAGTCGTAGTGGTCGCTCGAAGCCAGATGGTGCTGGACGACGAATCCGGGTTCATCGGACGGGCGGGTCGCCGACCGCTTGGCGGCGCGCCCGGACGGCTCTGGTGTCCGGCTGAAGTCACGTTTGCGATGGTATTCACCGAGCTTCTCCGCCATGGCGATCCTCCCGCCGCTCGCCTACGTCCGGCTACCCGCTCACCAGCAGACCAAACCCGACCCGCCGCCGGGCGCGGTTTGCCGGTTTCCCCAATGGTGATCCGGTTTCCCCGGCGGTGGTCCGGGCCGGAATCCGTCGGCCCGATACTTCGGCCGGGGCCGAACGGTCCCGGGCTTACGGTTGCCACATGCCCACGACGATGTACGTCACGAGTTATGCCTACGCGGTGACGGTGCTGAACAACCCGGCCTTCGAGGTGCCGCCGGCGCCTCCGGTTCCGGCGATGGCGACGACCGCACCGGGCCGTCCAGGCGGCGGACCGGCCGATCTCGCCTGGCTGCGGGCCACGGTGTCGCGATTTGCCAACGGACCCGTCCACGGCCGCCGCCGCCTCCTCGCCGCGGCGCTCTTGGACGCGATCGATCCAGCGGCGCTACGCGGGCGGGCCGCGGCCGCGAGTCGTTCCGCGCTGGCCGCCGGGCTGTCGCCGGAGGTCATCGCCGGCCAGATTCCGGTCATGACGCTGGCTCAGGCTCTTGGGCTCGAGGCCTCGGTAGTCGGCGATGTCGCCGCCGCCGCACGCGGCTACCAGCCGGGCACCGATGCCGGGCCGGCCGGCGATTCGGCGGTCGATGCGCTCGTCGCGGCCTGCGGTGGTACCGCGGACGAGAACACGGCGGCACGCATTGCACTGCTCGTACAGGCGTGCGACGCGACGGCGGGGCTGATCGGCCGGGCACTGGCCGCGAGCCGGCAGGCGCCCAGTGGCACGGCGGCCGAAGACGTGGTTACCGAGACGCTGCGTTTCGATCCGCCGGTCCAGGCCATGCGACGCGTGTGCGTCACGCCCACCGCGATCGGCGCGGCCGACGCCGACGACGGGACACCCGTGATCGTGAACGTCGCAGCGGCGAACCGCGACCCGGCGGTCTTCACCGACCCGGACGTGTTCGACCCCGGTCGGCCGGATGCCGAGCGGCACCTGACGTTCGGCACCGGGATCCGTCCGTGCCCCGGACGCGACCACGCCGTGGCGCTGGCCGCCGGCGTGATTTCGGCGTTGCTCGACACGAGTCCGGCGCCGCACCGGGAGGCGGGA
>Ga0193726_1002838_pt1 | contig 11405 bp, 12 predicted proteins | sample H2c1metaG_FD_144928 | JGI IMG/M metagenome (GOLD analysis project Ga0193726, IMG submission 144928) | Soil microbial communities from a riparian zone of the East river system, Colorado, United States - H2c1 | ecosystem: Environmental > Terrestrial > Soil > Riparian zone | place: USA: East River... | reverse complement strand
AGGTCCGGACACTTGAAGATAGGAGCGGATTATCTGAATACACAAGAGCTGCGCAAGCTGGTCTGACGCCAACATCGCACCTGGCTGATCGGCGACAACTTCTTTCACGAGCTGGTCGAGCAGCCAACGCATGGCCGTGGCTTCGCACGAACTGCCGCCTACGTGAAGTAAGGGTGGCAGCACCTCCGAGAGCAGTCCGCCACGCTCGGGATCCAAAGCGATGTGTGCTCCGACCGCGAAGAACTCATCACCATCCCCGACCTTGCCGATCTTGTCGCTTGCCGCAGCGAATAATTTGAGGCCGTCGGCCTGCGGGGCGTTCAAGTCACCGGCCAGCACGTAAGCTTTTCCAGCCGGCAGCACGAACACATCACCTGTCTTGACCTGTAGAGATGTCGACTCGTCTTTGAAAGTGAGCCAACAATTTCCCTTTAGGACCGCGATAAACTTGATTTTTTGCGGCGGAGGGAATCGCAGTGCCCAGGACCCTCCCGCTACCAAGATGCCCACCTCGGCGCACCGGGCACTCGTCAAACTCAAAATGTCGGTGAGTGGGTCGCCTTTCATTCCTGAATCATGACGCAGATCTTCGAGATTTTGCAAACCTTGTTCATTCCGATCAAACGACGCGGGTTCAGGAATTCATCTTGCCGCGTAGTCGCCGTCCCGACAATCCGGGAGCCATCTCGCCTCGCGGCCTCGGAGCGAGACGTCTTACTGCGACGACTTGCAAGGCTTGCGCGTCACCCTCTTGCCGGCAGGAACAACGCAATTTCGGTCCGATTGGTCCGCTATGGCAATATAATCCGCGCATGGCACCCTTGCCGAATGGCTTCGAGGAGCCTGGAGATGTTCAGGACATTCGCCTTGTCGTCGACACCATCCCTACGTTGGCATGGTCCGCCGGTCCAGACGGCTCCGCAGACTTCTTCGAGAAAGAAACCGTTCGTGCAACTAGGTATGGCGGCGTATGGGATCGCTTGCTGCTCTAGTGCGACAGTTTCGATTGGTGAAAAAGTGCGACGGTTCAGCGAAATGGATCATCTCTCATGTTGAAGAAAACTCTTGTCAGAACCGGGGGATCCCGCCCGCTTGTGTAGCATATGATCCCAGAACCACAGCTCGCGCTGGGAACTGATGCCGAGCGCTATGCAGCGCTGTTTCGCATCTCGGAAGCGCTCTCCGCCTGCGGGGAGCCAGAACAGCTGGCACGAGTTCTCGCCGACCAGTTGCGCGGACTCATCAGTTTCGACCATCTCGACGTGCTCATCCTTAAGGAGGATTCCACCGAAGTCGAATGGCATGGATGGGGAACGGAGCCGCTCGTCTTCCCCGATCTCCCGGTCGAGGAGACGTCAAGTTGGCATGTTTTCCGGACCCAGGAACCGCTACACGTCGCGGATTGGAACGCGGATGGCGCCTGCCCGCAGTTGAAACGGCTTCTGGAGAATGGCGGCCTCAAGATTGGTTCCGTCATTCGCGTGCCATTGACCACCCCGCACCGGCGCTTAGGAACGCTTGGTATCGCCAGCCGTGATCGCAATGCCTACCGTCCGGAAGACGTCAGCTTCTTGCAGTTGCTTTCACGTGGTGTTGCGCTGGCCATTGATGATGTCCTTAATCTGAGGAAATCTCGAGCTGCACAATTGGAACTGGAGCGGCAAAATACCCGGCTCAAACTGCTCCTTGACCTCACGAATCGGATCACCTCCAACCTCGACCTAAACGAACTACTGCGTGCGGTCTCAGGCAGCGTTCGGCAGGTTATGGAGTGCGATCTCGTGGGGATTACGCTACTGGATTCTGAGAGCGGCAACTTTCGGATTTACGCGCTTGATTTCCCCAGCAGTAAGGGACTCTTGCACGAGGAGATGGTCACTTCTCACAGCGGAGCTAGTTTGAGAGCTTTCGAAACGCTCAAGCCGGTCATTGTGAACCATTTTGACTCGACCGAGTTTGGCGAGATGTCTGATATCGTCCTCGGTGAGGGACTCAAGACCGTCTGTATTGCTCCTTTAGTCAATCGTGGAAAGGCAATTGGTGTGTTAGGTCTTGCGCGAAAGGAAGACAACTCTTTCGGCGAGCACGATGCGGAGTTTCTTGCCGAGGTAGCAGGCCAAGTTGCAATCGCCACCGAGAATGCGCTCGCCTACCGCGAGATCTCAGAGCTCAAAGACAAGCTTGCCCAAGAAAAGGTATATCTCGAAGAAGAGATTCGCAGCGAACTGAACTTTGAGCAGATCGTTGGAAGCAGTCCAGCGCTGAAGCACGTTCTGGAATTGGTGGAGACAGTCGCATCAAGCGATTCTACAGTGCTGCTGCTTGGCGATACGGGTACGGGAAAGGAGTTGATCGCCCGCGCTATTCACGACCACAGCCGGCGTAAGGACCGCACTTTTGTCAAACTTAACTGTGCTGCAATCCCTACCGGCCTGCTCGAAAGCGAACTATTTGGACATGAAAAGGGGGCGTTCACCGGCGCCATCAGCCAGAAGATCGGCCGGCTGGAACTCGCCCATCAGGGAACACTATTTCTGGATGAAGTCGGCGACATTCCAATTGAAATTCAGCCAAAGCTGTTGCGTGCTCTGCAGGAGCGGGAATTCGAACGTCTAGGCAGCACCCAAACCAGAAAAGTGAGCGTGCGGCTGGTTGCCGCAACCAACCGCGATTTGGAAAAGATGATCGCCACACGCGAATTTCGCAGCGATCTGTACTACCGACTGAATGTCTTTCCCATTCGGATCCCTCCACTGCGGGAACGGAGGGAAGATATTCCTGTGCTGGTTCGCCACTTCGTGCACAGGTTCGCCAGGCAAATGCAAAAGCACATCGAAACGATTCCGGCCGGCACGATGAAAGCCCTGACGAATTGGGAGTGGCCGGGCAACATTCGGGAACTGGAGAATTTCGTCGAGCGCGCTGTAATCCTCACGCGCGGCAAGACACTTGATGTGCCGATCGCGGAATTGCGCAAGTCGGGAGTGGACGCCCCCGTGCCGAACCAAAATGGCGCACATGACGAGATTTCGCGGATTGTAAGAGAAACGATCAGCGAAATCAGCAAGGGAAGCACAAGAAGAGCAGTCGAAGATCGTGACGAGAAGGAGCGGCAAGAGATCATGCGCGTACTGCGCGAGACAAAAGGTCGGGTTGGCGGCACCGACGGCGCCGCCGAGCGTATGGCAATCAATCGGACTACGTTGATCTCTCGGATGAAGAAGTTTGGCATTGACCCCAGACTTTTTGTCTGACCTGAAAACGCTCATCTTGCTTCTGTCTGGTTTCGCCCAAATTCAATCTCAGACGTCGCATCGCGACTAAGAGCCCAAGCACCAGCGACGAGCTGGCGGCGTTGAGACTGATTTCGACAGTTTCAACACCGTAACACTTGCTTCTAGCACTTCAATCCTCAATTTCATTGACTTGCGGCAGATCTCTTTTGGCATGCGTATTGCTTATTCCCCTTGTCAGAGGAGAAGAAGCACCGTGCTGAAGAGTTCTGTCATGGAGTGCTGATGGAAAAAATGATGTCATGCCTGACGCGAAGATCGACCACTACAACGTATGAGAGCCGGGATAAACGCTTTCGCAGCAATGGGAAAACGAAACTTACGCAGACGTTGCACATTGTCTTTTTCCTATGGCTAGTCGCTTCGGTTGTGTTGATCCTGACCGCAATCTCTCAGCGGCGCGCAATTATCGAACTGTTGAGGATGGCTTGGTCAGCCTCGACACCGGCAGCACTCCTTCTTCCCGCGCAGCCTTGGAATCCATGGACTTACGGTGCCCAAAGTTTGGTATGCGATTTGCCATTCCCCGATACGCGAAGAGACACGGCATGTTGAAGATTTCTGTCATCGATGGTCGCACAGAACGCCGGTTGGTTCTTGAAGGCAAGCTAATAGCCCCTTGGGTCGCGGAGCTGAGGACTGCATGGCAGGCAGCCAACGGACAGGTTGGGAGCCCTGCATTGGTGGTTGACCTGAGGAACGTAACCGTCATCAGCCAAGAGGGAGAGAAAGCCCTCTTGGAATTAATGGTTGACGGCGCGAGGTTTCGCTGCAGCGGAGTGCTCATCAGGCACCTGATTCACGAACTTGCACGTAGACGCAAGAAGAACTCGCGCGACCCGATCCAGGGAGCGCACCGGTACATGCGAGACGACCTAGGACAAAAATGAATCTGCCATGCACAAGGCGGAGCACGCCTTCTATCGCAGACGATTATGCAACCAGCGACGACTTCCGAGAGTTGTTCACTGAAGGCAGGGATGCACTGCACCTGCTCGCATATTTATTAACGGGCAATCATGAGAAGGCGGAGCAGTCCTTCGTTACCGGCCTTGAGGACTGTGTCGACAATAACTTCGTTTTCAAAGAGTGGGCGCGCGCTTGGGCCCAGCGCACCATCGTTCAGAGTGCAATTCGCATGATATCGCCGCGGCCCAACCACGCCGCTTGGACCGGAGTTTCTGGGGAGACTGATGCAAAGCACCAAAACGCTCAAGCAAAACATGCCGCGATCGCGACTGTGCTCGCTCTTGGAGACTTCGAGCGTTTCGTCTTTGTCCTGTCTGTTCTCGAGCGATATTCCGATCAGGATTGTTCTGTCCTTCTACGTTGTTCGCGAGAGGACGTTAGGCAGGCACGAATACGAGCGCTACAGCAGATCGCTGAGATCCGGCACCGAAACGGCACGCCGGAAGATGATCCCACGGGAGCGCCGCAAGCTATGTCTAGCGGACGGTGGTGAGTGGTGAGTTGAGGCATTCAACTGAACGCGATCGCTGCGGTGCGCGACCGTTGCTGCACATGGAGCTTCTGAGGCGAGTGTGTTTTCAGCGGCAGAGATCGCCATAGTGAATTTGCAACGTCCCGGTAAGAGCCGCGGCAATACTGATTGTGAGGCGAGATGGACAATGCGTATATGTCGGCTATCGCTGCTCTCGCAGGCTCAGCGATTGGTGCCGTAGCGTCATTCGCGACGACTTGGTTGACACAGCACTCGCAGGAGCGAGCGCAGCGCTTTGCCCAGGCGGTGACTCGCCGCGAGCATCTGTATACAGAGTTCATCGAAGAAGCTTCAAAACTATTTACCGATGCCCTGACCCATCAGTTAGAGGAGCCATCAAAGTTTGTCCGTCTTTACGCGCTTGTCGGGAATTTGCGGCTCTGCGCCTCTGCTAACGTGATCGCGAAGGCACAGGAGGTCATGCGGCAGATCGGCGAAATCTACAACCTCCCCAATAGGGACTTCCGCAATCTCGAAGACAGGCAGGAGTACGACACCGATGTGCTTCGGGCGTTCAGCGAAGCTTGCCGTGAAGACTTGCACCTTTAGATGATGGGCGATTGCTCAAGTGTTCCACATAGGACAACTTTTCGGAGGACGTTCACCATGGCTATGGGAGAGCATAAAAACTGGCGGGAATTGTGCCACGCCGCACTCGAAGCAAAAGATCCCAACGAATTGCTGGAGATCGTGCAGGAACTCAACAAGGCCCTAAAACACGAAGAGCAGGTCCGTCGTGATTTCAGGGAGGCCAGAAACCCGACCAGTTCATCCGCCGACCTGAATCGGTAGCAATTATCGCAGAACCCCGAGAACGAACAGATCTTTCAATCACGGAGTACCGGCACTAAAGACATCGCGTTATTCACGGCTCGAAACCGGCGATAGGCCGAACGAAGTCGTGACTCGTGTCAGAGAGCATCAACATCTTCGACTTTCAACACTTCCGCCTTATTACTTCCTCCCCAATACATCTTGTTTCCAGCCAATTAGAACGTCGATCCCGCACCTCGCCTTGGCATCCGGGTTGCGTCCCAATGGTTGGAATCGATCGCCGGGCTCAAGAACCCTAGTCGGGAGGGAACAGTTCGGCTCTGACAGGAACGCTAAGGAGTACGTTCAAATGAAAGCTTGCTGGATAGGAATTCTTGGCGCGGGCGTGCTGGTGAGCGTCTCGCCTGATGAGTCGAGCATCGCGGTGATCCTCGATGCCGAAGCAGCGTTGCAGCCCGGGCCGGGTTGCCTTCTCCGAGTCAACGAGCCCCATGCGTCAGGATCAATGCGATTCCAATTGCTCGCACGGGGCACCCGATGCTCGACGACCAACTCCGGGAAGAGACGGAACCAGTATCTGGGGTGCAGGTCTCAGGCGACACATTGGTTGTCAATCTCCCGGACTCGTCGTCCGATGTGCCAACAGCTATTGTCAAATACCTTGACTTTACGCCGATGCAGATCAGGGCGCAAAACTGCAGAACAACGAGGCCGGGTGCAATCGCTGATGCAACAACTCACGAACAATCGTTGGGAACTCATCGTGAGCACTTTGAAAGGGCAGTTCGATAATCATCGGGTGCGCAAACTCGCGGCGCAACAGGCCCGCATCCTGGAGCCCCTTGTGGTCGCGAACGCCCGCCTGCAGACCGAAATCTACACAATCCTCACGATCGAGCAACGGCGAAAGCTTGATGAAATGAGGACGGAGACTGCCGGCGTGACCCGCCCGTCTTTTACGGAATGGTAGGGATGGGCGGGTCAATCACTAGTTCTTGAACACCGGTTTTCAGTCGGCTTACCTTGCCGGCGAACTCGTGGTGGAGGTCCAAAATGCCGAGGCATAATGAGCAGAAAGAAACGAACGAAAGTGAAGCCATTTCTGACCGCCAGATCTGGTCTGCAATTCATTATCTCGATCCGGAACCAGCTCACAGGGAGTGTGACATCGCGGCAACCGTCGCCATCGTGGCGGTAATTTGCATGGTTTGTATGGTCGTTGTGTTGCTTCACATCCGCGGATTGTAGGATCTGGACTCTGAGAAGCGGCGCCGCTCGCGTCGTGCTATCTCAACATTCAGAAAGGACACAGGAGAAGTGAGCGAACAGAGCGACCCAAAACCTTCGACCGGCATTCTGCACTCTGCTGGCCCTCTGTTTCAGATCGAACAATCCATGATAAGTGAAGTCGCTGCGATTCCACCTTTCGTAGACAAGCTAATGGTTCTTATAAAGAAATGCCGATGTGTTGCTGGAAACGAAGTTGACGTTGAAATCTCCTTGCGAGAAGCCTTGGCAAATAGCGTGGTTCATGGCAATCACGAAGACCCTCGCAAGCACGTTTACGTCGACTGCCGCTGTGTGCCCGATGAGGAAGTGTCCATTGTGGTCAAGGACGAAGGCGCCGGATTTAGCAGCACCGAGCTTTCTGACCCAACTGGCGTGGCGCAGCTCCAGTCGACGCATGGTCGCGGCATCTACCTGATGAAAGCTTTGATGGATGAGGTTCACTTCGAACGAGGTGGGACGATAGTACGCATGCAAAAGAAGTGCGCCAAGGCACACCGCCCGCGGCGGAGGTTGTTGTGATCAGAAAACGCCGGCGGCCGAGGCCGCTTTCAGCGGAAAATCTCTAGAACATCTCATCGTCGATCGTCGCCGATGCGGGGTGACGCCGCGCTGTTGAAGACTAAATCGACACCTTCAACAGTCGTCACGCACTGACGCGTTTCATCTTTCAAGTCTTCCTTGCATTTCAACCATTTATGCAGGGCTGTGAGCTTTGGCACGCGACTTGCTCCTCTGTTCCGTGATGGGAGATTCTGCCCACGTCAACTAGGAGTTCGCACTCAATGCACAAGAGCAGCAGATCTATTTTAAACAGACTTCTGTTATTCAGTCTTGCAGCCGGCGCCACCTTCGCGATGATTGGGTGCGGGCGAACTCAAGCAGCAGCGCCCACGCCACCTCCCGAAGTAAGAGTGGCGCGCGTGGTCCAGCAAGATGTCCCGGTGTACAGCGATTGGGTCGCGGCCTTGGACGGCTACGTAAACGCGGAGATCCGGCCCCAGGTATCTGGCTACCTAATCAAACAGAACTACAAGGAAGGTTCGCTTGTCCGAAAGGGCCAGGTTCTGTTCGAAATAGATCCGAGGCCCTTCAAGGCAGCGCTCGACCGCGCGAAGGGCGACCTTGCGCAAGCAGAAGCGCAGCTCGGCAAAAGCATTCTTGATGTGGAGCGCGACACGCCTCTTGCGAAGGCCAGGGCCATTGCTCAGAGTCAATTAGATAACGAGATTCAAGCCAGACTCGGCGCCCAGGCCGCCGTCGAATCGAACAAGGCGGCTGTGGAGCAGGCGGAACTCAACCTTGAGTGGACGAAAGTTAGCTCGCTGGTGGATGGGATTGCAGGTATTGCGCAAGTCCAGATTGGCAACCTGGTGGGATCCAATTCTATTTTGACTTCTGTTTCGCAAGTGGACCCTATCAAAGCGTACTTTCCAATTAGCGAACAGGCCTATGTCCTCGCACAAAAACAGAGCAGCGCCGGTGCCACCAAGCACACCATCAGTTTTTTCGGAAACTCGCTCAGCCTGATCCTGACTGACGGCAGTATCTTCCCTCAAAAAGGAAAAATCCTGCTGGCCGATCGGCAGGTGGATCCAAACACGGGCACGATCCGCATCGTCGCTGCCTTCCCGAATCCCGGCAACATTCTGCGTCCCGGCCAGTATGGACATGTGCATGTCGAAACCAAAATGAAAAAAGGCGCTCTGCTGATACCTCAGAGCGCCGTTGCTCAGTTGCAGGGAAGCTATCAGGCGGCGGTCGTGGGCAGCGATCACAAGGTCAGTATGCGCACCGTGAAACCCGGCGAGACCGTCGGGACGATGTGGGTTGTTGACGAAGGCCTCAAGCCGGGAGAGCAAGTTGTGGTCGAAGGGATGCAAAGGCTCAAGGAAGGAACCGTCGTTACTCCCAGGCCCGCACATATTTCCGGGGAAGGAAACTGAGCTATGTCGAAGTTCTTCATCAACCGTCCGATTGTCGCGATGGTGGTCTCCATCCTAATGGTGATTGTGGGCGCGGTGACCATCGCCAGCCTGCCTATAGCGCAGTTTCCTAACATTGTGCCGCCTGAGATTAGATTGCAAGCCACGTTCGTGGGTGCGGACGCAAAGACCCTAGAGCAGGCTGTGGCTACGCCGATCGAGCAGCAGGTTAACGGGGTGGACAACATGGATTACATGTATTCGTTGAACGCCACGGGCAATTCGCAGACCACCCTATATGCTGACTTTGATCTCAAAACCGACCCCAACACCGACCTGATTCTCCTCCAGTCGCGCGAGCAACTGGCCGCGGCTCAGCTTCCGCCCGAAGTTAACAACTATGGGGTCACCATTAAAAAATCAACGACCGCTCCGCTCATGCTGGTCGCCTTATCCTCGCCGCAAGGTACTCATGACGAGAAGTTCCTAGCCAACTACGCCAACATCAACCTCAACGATCCCATTGCGCGCTTGTACGGTGTCGGTCAGACGCAGGTGTTCGGAGCAGGCGACTATGCCATGAGGCTGTGGGTAAAGCCAGACCAATTGGCAAAACTCGGGATCACCGTCACTGAGATCGTCAACGCGATCCAGGCGCAGAACAAAGTCAATCCGGCCGGTCAACTAGGCGGCGAACCCGCCCCCAAGAACCAGCAATTCACGTATTCCGTACTTGCTCAGGGTCGTCTTACGTCCCCGAAGCAATTTGAGGACGTGATCGTTCGTGAAGCTCCGGATGGCGGAATCGTCCGAGTGAAAGACGTAGCCCGAGTCGAAATGGGCACGAAGGATTACAGCATTGTCAGTCGCTTAAACGGTCAGCCCTCTGCAATTATCGCCATCTATCAGTTGCCCGGTTCCAACGGGGTCCAAACCGCCGCCGGCGTTCGAAAGCTGATGGCGGAGATGAAGCAGCGCTTCCCGCAAGACATGGATTACGCCGTAGCGCTTGACCAGACGAGCGCCGTGACGGAAGGCATGAAGGAGATTATTGAGACCCTCGTGATCGCCATCGTGCTGGTGATCCTTGTGGTCTACCTCTTCCTGCAAGACTGGCGCGCTACTCTGATCCCGATGCTTGCCGTGCCCGTGTCGCTGGTGGGCACGTTTATTCTCTTTCCGCTGTTCGGCTTCTCCATCAATACCCTTTCGATGTTCGGACTGGTGCTCGCCATCGGCTTGGTGGTGGACGATGCCATTGTCGTGGTCGAAGGCGTACAACGCCACATCGAGGAGGGCCTAGCTCCCAAGGATGCGGCTCGAAGAGCGATGGAAGAGCTTTCTGGTCCGGTCATTGGCATCGCCCTTGTTCTCTCGGCGGTCTTTGTGCCCACAGCTTTTATTCCAGGCATTACGGGGCGGCTCTACCAGCAATTTGCCTTGACCATCGCGATCTCAGTGATCCTCTCTGCTTTTAACGCTCTTACGCTTAGCCCGGCGCTGGCCGCGCTACTGCTCCGACCAAAGCAGAAGAGTCGCGGACCGCTGCGAAAGTTCTTTGACTGGTTCAATCGTGTTTTCGGGCGCGTCACGGAGGGCTATGTCCGACTGTCAGGCGCGCTGATCCGGAAAAGCGTTCTGGCGCTGGTGGTGCTCGCGATTTTTGGTATTGCCGGGGTTGTCTTTGCCCACTTCCTGCCATCGAGCTTCCTGCCCGATGAAGACCAGGGCTACGTCTACATCAACATGCAACTTCCCAATGCGGCTTCGCAGGAGCGTACAGCAGCAGCATCGAGAGACGTTGAGAAAATCCTGAGCAACACCCCTGGGGTTCAGTACTACAGCAGCGTGGTTGGCTACAGCTTATTGAGCTCTGTCCGGACTAGTTACAACGCCTTCTATTTCGTCACTTTTAAGCCCTGGAGCGACCGCAAAACCAGAGCGGAACAGTATCAGGAAATCAAGGCGCGCTTGAACCAGCAGCTCAGCAAGCTCCCGCAAGGGACCGCTTTCAGCTTCTCACCGCCAGCCATCCCTGGAGTGGGCACTTCCGGCGGATTTCAATTCGTGCTGGAAGATCGCGCAGGCCGGGACGTTCAGTTCTTGTCCGACAACCTGGACAAGTTCCTGGCGGCGGCCCGCAAGCGTCCGGAAATCGGTACGATCAGCACCTCGTTTCTACCGAGCGTGCCGCAAAAATTCGTGCAGGTGGATCAGGAAAAGGTGCTCAAGCAAGGAGTGGCCATCAACGATGTTTACCAAGCCATCCAGACTTTCATGGGCGGCCTGTTCATCAACTACTTCAACGATTTCGGCCGGACCTGGCAGGTGTATGTGGAAGCGGAAGCAGATTACCGGTCTGATCTGGCGAACCTGGGACAGTTCTACGTGCGCAACAAGGGAGGGGGAATGGTGCCGCTTACTGCCCTGACGAAGTTCGAGTCGCGTGAAGGCCCCGAATTTACGATGCGCTACAACGAGTACCGGTCAGCGCAGATCAACGGCAGCGCTGCGCCAGGCTACAGTTCAGAGCAAGCCACGGCCGCCCTGGAAGACGTCTTCAAGCAGACCATGCCTGGCGAAATGGGCTTTGACTATATGGGCATGTCTTATCAAGAGAAGAAG
>Ga0193726_1002837_pt1 | contig 11406 bp, 14 predicted proteins | sample H2c1metaG_FD_144928 | JGI IMG/M metagenome (GOLD analysis project Ga0193726, IMG submission 144928) | Soil microbial communities from a riparian zone of the East river system, Colorado, United States - H2c1 | ecosystem: Environmental > Terrestrial > Soil > Riparian zone | place: USA: East River... | reverse complement strand
GCGCGCGAGCTTTGCGCTCGCGGCGTCGTAGGAGCCGCGCTGGTCGCAATTGAAGCCGTGACCCGCGGGATAGACGTAAGAAGTCACTTCCGGATGCTCGCCGAGAAACTTCTTTACGCCCTCGAGCGGGATCGCGTGATCGGTTTCGCCCCAATGGGACATCACCGGGCATTTCGGCTTCTCGCCCGAATTCGCAGTGATGCCGCCGCCGTAATAGGTGACTGCGGCCGCGAGGCCGGACAAGCGCGAGGCGCCCATCCATGACACCGTGCCGCCCCAGCAGTAGCCGACGATGCCGACCTTGCCGGCGGACTTGACGTTGTCCAGCGCGGCGGCGGCGTCCTTCATGCTGTTGTCCCATTGCAGCTTGGGGATGAAGGTGCGGCCCACTTCGATGTCGGCCGGCGAGTAGCCGAGGTCCACGCCGCGCTGCGCGCGGTCGAAAAACGCCGGCGCGATCGCGAGATAGCCGTCCGCGGCGTAGCCGTCGGCGATGCTTTTGATATGGCTGTTCACGCCGAAAATTTCCTGCACTACGATCAGCGCTCCGCGGGGTTTTCCATTGGGCTCGGCGCGCCAGGCGGCGAGTTTGTGGCCGTCGGCGGCCGTCAGCTCGATCATCTTTCCCACTTTACTGCCTCCTTCCGATCATTTTGCGAGCTGCAAAGTGTACTTCGTTCTTTGGCATAATGGTGCCATCGTGCTGTGAGCGCCCGTTTCCCGGCGCCGGACCCGCAGGAGGACCACCATGCCCGTGACCGAACTGAACCACTATCTCATTCGCGCCAACAATCTCGAGCGCACCAGGGATTTCTACTGCGACGTGCTCGGTTTCGAAGTGATGCCGCGGCCCGACTTTCCGTTCCCCGGCTACTGGCTGGGCATCAACGGCAAGATCCAGGTGCACATGGCTCAGGCGGGCGTGCCCAACTCCGAGCTCTACTACCTCGGCAGCCCGAAGAATGCCGCGACCGACCACGCCGGCGTCGTCGACCACATCGCCTTCCTCGCCACCGAGCCGGATCAGTTCGTGAAGCACCTGAAAAACCTTGGCGTGAAATGCCGGCCGCGCAACTTCCCCGAATCGCAGCTCTACCAGTTGTTCATCAAGGATCCCAACGGCCTCACCATCGAGCTCAATTTCTTCGGCATCACCAAGGCGCCGGACTGGGGCGGAGAGGACTACGCCAAGATGCCGCGCGCCGCAGCGTCGAAACAGCCGGCGAAGAAAAAAGCCGCGAAGGCAAAGGTCGCCGCGTAATGAACGCCCCTCATCAGGGCGCACCGAGCTTCGCCGGCGTCTCCTACGGAGAAGCGGTCGAGCGGGCCAGGAAGCTGGTGCCGGCCTTGCGCAGCCGTGCCGCGGCCGCCGAAGCCGCACGCGCGATGTCGGCGGAGACCATCGCCGACCTGCACGCGAGCGGGCTGATCCGCACCCTGCAGCCGAAGCGCTGGGGCGGAATGGAATTCGATTACGTGGCCTACGTGGATTTCCCGATGGAGCTCTCGCGCGGCGACGCTTCGGTAGGATGGAACCTCGCCAACCTGCAGATCCACCACTGGATGCTCGCGCTCTACGACGAGCGCGCGCAGGAAGAGGTGTGGGGCGCCGACCCCGAGGCGCTGATCGCTTCCGGGATCGCGTTCCCGCAAGGACAAGGCCGCAAGGCGGACGGCGGCTTCGTCATCGGCGGCAAATGGAATTTCTCCAGCTGCGTCAACATCGCCGACTGGAACATGCTCGCCGTCACCGTGAAGGACGGCGACAAGGTGGTGGATCACCGCATGTGCCTGCTGCACAAATCGCAGTACCAGGTGATCGACGACTGGAAGGTGCTCGGCATGCGCTCGACCGGCAGCATGACCGTCACGGCGAAGGACGTCTTCGTCCCCGAGCACAAGGCGCTGTGCATGTACGACACGCGCGGCGGCGACAGATTTCCCGGCGCGCGCAGCAACGCGAACCCGGCCTACCAGGTGTCGGCGAACCCCCTGCTCGGCCACGGTATCGGCGCCTGCGCGGTGGGCAACGCTCTGGGCGCGCTGGATCTCACGATCGATGCGGTGAAGCAGCGCAGCACCAACTACACCGGCGCGAAGATGCGCGACTTCCAGGCGGTGCAGCTCAGGATCGGCGCAGCGGCATCGAAGATCGACGCGGCGCGGCTGATACTGCGCAACGACTGCATCGAAGCGCAGGAGCTCGCCGCGCGCAAGCTCGTCCCCGACACGCTGAAGAAACTCGCCATGAAGCGCAACCTCGCCTTCGCTGTGAACCTGTGCACCGAGGCGGTGGACCTGCTGCACGCCATGGCCGGCGCGAACGGCATCTACGAGGCCTATCCGCTGGAGCGCATTTTCCGCGATGCGCACTCGCTCGCCGGCCACATCAGCTTCAGCTTCGACACCCAGGCCTCGGCCTGGGGCTTGGCCGCGCTCGGCGGCGAGGTCAACAATCCGACTCTGTAAGAACGAGAACATGAAGCTCTGCCGCTACGACAACAACCGCCTCGGCATCGTGGAGGGCGACGAAGTTTTGGACGTCAGCAAGGCGCTCTCTGTCATTCCGACGCAGAGCTGGCCGATTGCTAATGGCGACCCGCTGATCGCGAATTTCAAGCGCGTGCTCGCCGTGGCGAAGAAGCTCGCGCCCAAGGCGAAGAGAAAACCGCTCGCGAAAGTGAGATTGCGCTCGCCCGTGCCCAACCCGGGAAAGATCATCGCCGCGCCCATCAACTACAACGACCACATCGCCGAGTCGATCAAGGATCCGGGCATCGCCCACGGGCGCACCAACATCCAGAAGGGCATCGGCGACTGGGGCCTGTTCCTCAAGGCCAACTCCTCGCTCATCGGTTTCGGCGAGGAGATCAAGCTGCGCTGGCCCGAGCGGCGCAACGACCACGAGGTCGAGCTCGCGCTGGTGATCGGCAAGCGCGGCAACAAGATCCCGAAGGAAAAAGCGCTCGACTACGTCTGCGCCTACTCGATCGGCCTGGACATGACGGTGCGCGGGCCCGAGCTCCAGTGCTTCAGGAAATCGATCGATACCTACAGCGTGCTCGGACCCTGGCTCGTCACCGCGGACGAGATCGACGATCCCAACAATCTCGACCTCTCCATCACCGTGAACGGCGAGCTGCGGCAGAATTCGAACACCAAGTATCTCGTGTACGACGTGCAGCGCCTGATCGAATTCGGCTCGTCGATGTATACATTGCACCCCGGAGACATCATCATGACCGGCACGCCCGCGGGCGTTGCCCCGGTCAAACCGGGCGACTTGCTGCATGCGTACGTCCAGGGGATAGGTGAAAGTGATATTCGAATTGCGCCGGCGTACGCCTGAAAGGACCCGTGCCTGATCGTCTGGCAGCCGTCAAGATCGGAGAGCCCATGCCCGTCACGGAAAAAGCGGTTCTGACCGCCGAACTGCGACTCGACGTCCAGGAGTTCTACTCCCGCTACGCCGAGTGCCTCGACGGCGGCAGGCTCCAGCACTGGCCGGAGTTTTTCCTCGATTCCGGCACCTACCGCATCACGACGCGGCGCAGTCTGCGCATGGGCCCGGACGAAGACATCATGTTCCTTTCCACGAAGACCAGCATGCGCGATCGCATCTCTTCGATCGGCCAGTCGGAGGACTACGAGCCGCACACGCAGCGTCATATCGTCTCCGGCTTCCGCATCCAGGCCACCACGGACGAGGAGCTTCGCGTGCAGGCGAACTTCCAGATCCTGCGTACCTTCCCCGACAAACGCACCGAGCATTTCGTTTCGGGCACCTACGACGACCGCATCGCGATCGCCGGCAGCCGCCTCAACTTCAGGGAAAAACTGTGCGTGCTCGATTCGGACGTTCCGCCCGAGTCGCTGATCTACCCGATCTGAGCCGCCGCCCGCCGGGGCAATCGCGGCGGAATCCGCGCGATTTTTCCTCTCGCGGTTTGACGTACCCGTCTGTTTCCCTATAAAATTCTGCGGTTTGCTTTGGAGCAGGGCGTGTGGCAGATATTCCGCCCGATATTCGGGCTGCAGGTTTTGTGCACTGCTGCCGTAAGCCTGCTGTCAGCCTGGCTTGCCGGGATACATGGCGCGATCTCAGCCGCGTTGGGCGGCTCGATAGGAATCATCGCCGGGCTGGCGTTTGTGGCATTGGCTGCACGCAGTAGATCGAAATCCGCAGGGGAGGCACTGTACGCCGCATTGAGGGCCGAGGCCGTCAAGGTGGCGCTCATGCTTCTCCTCTTGTGGATCGCGTTGGCGACGTATAAAGACGTCGTCGCAATCGGGCTGATCGGCTCGTTTATCGCCACGGTTCTGATTTTCACCATGGCAGTCTGGGTTCGCGACAAGTAGGGTTCACAAAGAGTTTCCGAGAATGGCCGCCGAGCAAGAAATGACGCCGAGCTCCTACATCGGCCACCACCTAAGCTTCCTTCAGCACCCGGTGAGCGAGGGCTCGTTCTGGACGCTGAACGTGGACTCGCTGGTGACGTCGGTGGTGCTCGGCGTCTTCAGTCTGGGTTTTATCTGGTGGGTGGTGCGCGGCGCCACCTCCGGCGTGCCCAACAAGCGCCAGGCCTTCGTCGAGCTGGCCTGCGAATTCGTCGACAACCAGGCGAAGGACATCTTCCAGGGCGACCGCAAGTTCATCGCGCCGGTCGCGCTCACGGTGGGCCTGTGGGTGCTGCTGATGAACGCCATGGACTTCCTCCCCGTGGACATCCTGTCGTGGGTCGCGCATTTTTTCGCGCCGCACGGATTCCGCTTCGTGCCCACCGCGGACGTCAACACGACTTTTGCGCTCGCGCTTTCGGTGTGGCTGCTGATGATCTACTTTTCGATCTCGGTGAAGGGCCTGGGCGGCTGGATTCACGAGCTGTTCTGCACGCCCTTCGGAGTCAAGCCGATCTGGGCGTCGCCCTTGCTGGCGCTATTCAACCTCCTGTTCAACATGGTCGAATACATCTCCAAGCCCTTGTCGCACTCGCTGCGGCTGTTCGGCAACATGTACGCGGGCGAAATCATTTTTCTGCTCTTGTGGATGATGGCCGGCGCCGGCATCGCCGGGGCCATATTCGCCGTGCCGCTCGGCCTGATCTGGGCGATCTTCCACGTCCTGATCGTCGCGCTGCAGGCGTACATTTTCATGATGCTCACTGTCGTCTACATCTCCATGGCGCACGAAAGCCACTGATCAACTGACGTTCTAGAAAGGGAAACCCTAATGGAAAAACTACAACTCATCGCCCTGATCCAGGCCTACACCGGCGTGGGCATCGGCCTCATGGTCGGGTTAGGCGCCTTGGGAGCCTGCATCGGCGTGGGCATCATGTGCAGCCGCTTCCTCGAGGGCGCGGCGCGCCAGCCTGAGATGATCCCGGCGCTGCAGGCGAAAGTGTTCCTGCTGCTCGGCCTGATCGACGCCTCGTTCATCATCGGCCTGGGCATCGGCATGTTCTTCGCCTTTGCCAACCCCTTGCTCGGCGCGCTGGGCGGCTAGGCGGCGCGGACCCCGACGGGCGCCGACGGCTGATCAGGATGCGCACATGAACTTCAATCTGACGCTGATCGCGCAGGCACTCGCCTTCGCGCTCTTCATCTGGTTCACGATCAAATTCATCTGGCCGCCGCTGATGCGCGCGATCGAGCAGCGCCAGAAGCAGATCGCCGACGGCCTGGCCGCCGGAGAGCGCGGCAAGCAGGAACTGGAGGCCGCGGGCAAGCGCGCGCACGAAGAGCTCGCGAAAGCGCGCGAGCGCGTCGGCGAGGTCATCGCCTCGGCGGAGAAGCGCGACGCGCAGATGATGGACGAGGCGAAAGCCGCCGCCCGGGCCGAGGCCGACCGCATCCTCGTCGCAGCCAAGGCCGACATCGACCAGCAGATCGCACGCGCAAAAGAGATGCTGCGCGAGCAGGTCGCCTCGCTCGCCGTCGCCGGCGCGGAGAAAATTCTCCGCCGCGAGGTGAACGCGCAGGCGCACGCCGAGCTGCTCGCCCAGCTCAAGCGGGAAATCTGACATGGCGGAAGCCACCACCGTCGCCAGACCCTACGCCGAGGCCGTATTCGGCCTCGCCGACAAGGCGGGCGCTTTCGCCCCGTGGCTGGAGATGCTCTCGACCATGGCGCAGGTGGCGGCGCATCCGGACTTGCGCTCGTGCATCTCCAACCCCAATCTGGGTCCCAAGCCGCTCTACGACCTGTTCATTGCGCTGTGCAAGGAGGATTTTCCGGTCGACGCGCGGAACTTCGTGCGCGTGCTGATCGCCAACGACCGTCTTGCGCTCCTGCCCCAGATCCACGAGCAGTTCATCGAACTGAAAAACGAGCGCGAGGGCGTGGTCGAAGCCGAGATCCGCACCGCCTTTCCGCTGGACAATGCGCAGATCAACGGTCTCGTGGCGGACATCTCGCGGCGCCTGAAACGCAGGGTCCAGCCGCGCGTCACCATGGACAAGGAACTGATCGGCGGCGTGCGCATTACCGCCGGCGATGAAGTGATCGACTGCTCGGTGCGCGGCAAGCTCGACGAGATGGCCGCGGCGCTGAAAGCGTGACGAATGAATTCGAAGAATGACATTCGTCATCCTGAGCAAAGCGAAGGATCTGCTTTTCGACTGACAGAGAACAGAGCAACAGCGGATTCTTCGCTGCGCTCAGAATGACAAGGCAATAGGAGCAAAGATGCAACAACTGAACCCATCCGAGATCAGCGACCTGATCCGCAACAAGATCCAGAACCTCTCGCTGTCGGCGGACGTGCGCACGCAAGGGTCGGTGGTGACCGTCACCAACGGCATCTGCCGCATCCACGGCCTGTCGGACGTGATGCAGGGCGAGATGCTGGAATTCCCGAACAACACCTTCGGCCTTGCGCTCAATCTCGAGCGCGATTCGGTCGGCTCGGTGATCCTCGGCGAATACGAGCACATCACCGAGGGCGACACGGTCAAGTGCACCGGCCGGATCCTGGAAGTGCCCGTGGGGCCGGAACTGCTCGGACGCGTGGTGAATTCGCTCGGCCTGCCGATCGACGGCAAGGGTCCGATCGCCAGCAAGCTCTCCGAACCCATCGAGAAAATCGCACCCGGCGTGATTCACCGTAAATCGGTGTCGCAGCCGGTGCAGACCGGCCTGAAGGCGATCGACGCCATGGTGCCGGTGGGCCGCGGTCAGCGCGAGCTCATCATCGGCGACCGGCAGACGGGGAAAACCGCGGTCGCCGTCGACACCATCATCAACCAGAAGGGGAAGGACCTCTTCTGCGTCTACGTGGCGATCGGCCAGAAGGCTTCGACCGTCGCCAACGTCGTAAGGAAGCTCGAAGAGCACGGTGCCATGGCCTACACCATCGTGGTGGCCGCCACGGCCTCCGAATCGGCCGCGATGCAATACATCGCGCCTTATTCCGGCTGCACCATGGGCGAGTACTTCCGCGACCGCGGCCAGGACGCGCTCATCATCTACGACGACCTGACCAAGCAGGCCTGGGCGTACCGGCAGATCTCCCTCCTGCTCCGCCGCCCGCCGGGACGCGAGGCTTATCCGGGCGACGTGTTCTACCTGCACTCGCGCCTGCTCGAGCGCGGCGCGCGCGTCAACGAGCAGTACGTCGAGAACTTCACCAAGGGCGCAGTGAAGGGCAAGACCGGATCGCTCACGGCGCTGCCGATCATCGAAACGCAGGCGGGCGACGTCACCGCCTTCGTGCCGACCAACGTGATCTCGATCACCGACGGGCAGATCTTCCTCGAGACCGACCTTTTCAACTCCGGCATCCGCCCCGCGATCAACGCCGGGGTCTCGGTGTCGCGGGTGGGCGGCGCCGCGCAGACCAAGATCATGAAGCGCCGCGACACGGGCGGCGGCGCGCGCCTTGCGCTCGCGCAATACCGGGAGCTGGCGGCCTTTGCGCAGTTCGCCTCCGATCTCGACGAAACCACCCGCAAGCAGCTCGAGCGCGGCCGCATGGTGACCGAGCTGATGAAGCAGCCGCAATACCAGCCGCTCCAGGTCTGGGAAATGGCGCTCACGCTCTTCGCCGTGAACAACGGCTACTTCGAAGACATCGAAGTCAAAAAGGCGCTCTCGGCCGAGAAGTCGATGCGCGACTACCTGAAGAGCAAGTACGCATCGCTGGTCAAGAGCATGGAAGACAAGAAGGACCTCTCGACGGATGACGAAAAAGCGCTGAAGGCGGCCATCGAAGACTGGAAAAAGAGCGGGACCTTTTAATGGGGACAGACCACGTTTTTCGCGTGCTGTCCAACCGCATAACCGAACGAGCCGAGATGAAAAACGTGGTCTGTCCCCGGTTTTAGCCCATGCCAGGAACAAAAGAAATCAGGGTGAAGATCAAGAGTGTGCAGAACACTCGGAAGATCACCAAGGCGATGGAGATGGTCGCCGCCTCGAAGATGAGAAAGGCGCAGGAACGCATGCGCCACGCGCGGCCCTACGGCGAAAAGATCCGCAACGTCGCGGCCCACATCAGCCATGCCAATCCGGAGTACAAGCACCCTTTCCTCGTCGATCGCGATACGGTGAAGCGCATCGGCATGATCCTCATCTCGACCGACAAGGGTCTGTGCGGCGGGCTCAACACCAACGTGCAGCGGCTCGCGCTCGGCAAGTACAAGGAATGGCAGGGCCAGGGCGAGGAGATGGACGTCTGCTGCATCGGCAACAAGGGTTTCGGTTTCATGCAGCGCCTGGGCGCGAACATCGTCTCCCACGTCATCCAGCTCGGCGACCGGCCGCAGATGGACAGGCTGATCGGCGCCGTCAAGGTGATGCTGGATGCGTATACGAAAGACAAGTTCGACCGGCTGGTGATTTTCTACACCCGCTTCGTCAATACCATGAAGCAGGAGCCGGTGATGGAGCAGCTCCTGCCGCTTTCGGGCGAGCGCCTGGGATCGCCCGAGGGTTCCTGGGACTATCTTTACGAGCCCGAGGCAAAAGTCGTGCTCGACCAGGTGCTCACGCGCTACATCGAGGCGATCATCTTCCAGGCGGTGACCGACAACATGGCCTCGGAGCAGTCGGCGCGCATGGTGGCGATGAAGTCCGCATCGGACAACGCCGCGACCCTGATCGACGAGCTCACGCTCATCTACAACAAGAACCGCCAGGCCGGGATCACCAAGGAGATCTCGGAGATCGTCAGTGGAGCCGCGGCGGTATGAGAAATGCAGCCCTCACCCCAGCCCTCTCCCGCAAAGCGGGAGAGGGAGTTGTTTGTTCCCTCTCCCGGGGTTTACTTGTTCCCTCTCCCTATGGGAGAGGGTTAGGGTGAGGGTGAATTAAACGAACTTGAATTGATCGGAAAACATCATGGCAGAAGCTCAAACATCCGGAACCATCGTCCAGTGCATCGGCGCGGTGGTCGACATCGAATTCCCGCGCGAGGCGATGCCCGGGATCTACGACGCGCTCATCCTCGAGGATTCGGGGCAGAAGAGCTTCGCCGAGAAGGGGCTCACCTTCGAGGTCGAGCAGCAGCTCGGCGACGGCGTGGTGCGCTGCATCGCGCTCGGGTCTTCCGACGGCCTGCGCCGCGGCATGAAGGTGAAGGGCACGGGCGCGCCGATTTCGGTCCCGGTGGGACAGGGAACGCTCGGCCGCATCATGGACGTGCTCGGCCGCCCGATCGACGAGGCCGGCCCGATCAAGTCGGACGAGCGCCGCTCGATCCACCGCGCCGCGCCCAAGTTCGACGAGTTGAGCCCCTCGGTCGAGCTCCTCGAGACCGGCATCAAGGTGATCGACCTGATCTGCCCGTTCGCCAAAGGCGGCAAGATCGGCCTCTTCGGCGGCGCGGGCGTGGGCAAGACGGTCAACATGCTCGAGCTCATCAACAACATCGCCACGCAGCACTCGGGACTTTCCGTGTTCGCGGGAGTGGGCGAGAGGACGCGCGAGGGCAACGACTTCTATCACGAGATGATCGAGGCCGAAGTCATCAACCTGAAAAACATCACCGAGTCGAAGGTCGCGATGGTGTTCGGCCAGATGAACGAGCCGCCGGGGAACAGGCTGCGTGTCGGCCTCACCGGCCTTACGATGGCCGAGTATTTCCGCGATGAGGGCCGAGACATACTGTTCTTCGTCGACAACATCTACCGCTTCACACTCGCGGGAACGGAAGTGTCGGCGCTGCTCGGCCGCATGCCTTCGGCCGTGGGCTACCAGCCGACCCTTGCCGAAGAAATGGGGCGGCTGCAGGAGCGCATCACTTCGACCAAGACGGGCTCCATCACTTCGATCCAGGCGGTGTACGTGCCCGCCGACGACCTGACCGACCCCTCGCCCGCGACCACCTTCGGCCACCTCGACGCGACCGTGGTGCTGTCGCGCGACATCGCGTCCCTGGGCATCTACCCGGCGGTCGACCCGCTCGACTCGACTTCGCGCCAGGTCGACCCGAACACCATCGGCGAGGACCACTACAACACCACGCGCTCGGTGCAGGCGACCCTGCAGCGCTACAAGGAGCTGCGCGACATCATCGCGATCCTCGGTATGGACGAGCTCGCCCCCGAGGACAAGCTCGCGGTCTCGCGCGCGCGCAAGATCCAGCGCTTCCTCTCGCAGCCGTTCAGCGTGGCGAAGAACTTCACCGGACAGGATGGCAAGTACGTGCAGCTGAAGGACACCATCAAGGGCTTCAAGATGATCGTCGCGGGCGAATGCGACGCGCTCCCCGAGCAGGCCTTTTACATGGTCGGCGCGATCGAAGAGGCGTTCGAAAAGGCGAAATCGCTGCAATGACGCTCACCCTCACCCCAACCCTCTCCCGCAAGCGGGAGAGGGAGTCTGCCAGTCCCTTCTCGCAAGCGGGAGAGGGAGTCTGCTTCTTCCCTCTCCCTCTGGGAGAGGGCTAGGGTGAGGGTGCGAGCATAAACATGGCGAATACCATCCACGTCGACGTCGTCAGCGCCGAAGCGAACATCTACTCGGGGGAGGCCCTGTTCGTCGTGCTCCCCGGCGAATCGGGCGAGCTCGGCATTTATCCGAAGCACACGCCGCTTATCACCCGCATCAAGCCGGGCGCGGTGCGCATCAAGCCGGCGGGCGGCGGGGAAGAAGAGCTGGTGTTCGTCGCGGGCGGCATTCTCGAAGTGCAGCCCGGCGTGATCACCGTGCTCGCCGACACCGCGATCCGAGGCCACGACCTCGACGAGGGCAAGGCGACCGAAGCGCTGAAGGCGGCCGAGGAAGCGCGCGCCAGGGCGACCGACAAGCAGGAAATCGCGACAGTCGAGGCCGAGCTCGCATCGCTCGCCGCGCAGATCGCAGCTATTCGCAAACTTCGCCAGAGAAAATAAGGGAGAACCTGAAAAATACGCGGAGTTTGATGCTCGAGGGCGGCTCAATAACAAGAACAGGGCCGCCTTTTT
>Ga0193726_1002836_pt1 | contig 11412 bp, 9 predicted proteins | sample H2c1metaG_FD_144928 | JGI IMG/M metagenome (GOLD analysis project Ga0193726, IMG submission 144928) | Soil microbial communities from a riparian zone of the East river system, Colorado, United States - H2c1 | ecosystem: Environmental > Terrestrial > Soil > Riparian zone | place: USA: East River... | reverse complement strand
CCGCTGGAACTGGCTGACTTCATTGGCCTGGATACCTGCCTGTCTATCATGCAGGTGCTGCACGACGGACTGGCCGACAGTAAGTACCGTCCTTGTCCGCTGCTGGTGAAATATGTCGAGGCCGGTTGGTTGGGCCGTAAGACCGGGCGGGGCTTTTACGACTATTCGCAAAGCCCGCCGCGGCCGACGCGATAAGCCAACGCCTCAAACCACCTCCCGTCGAACGGAGCCAGCCAATTCCCGTGCGTGGGAGGCCCAGCGAGGGCGATCGGAAACTATCGCGTTCCGTAAAGTCGATCCCCGGCGTCGCCCAGGCCTGGCCGAATATAACCGTGGCCGTCCAGTTCGCGATCGATCGCTCCGGCGTAGATCGCCACGTCCGGATGTGCCTGACCAAACGTCGCGATCCCTTCCGGTGCCGCGATCAGGCAGACGAACTTCATCGCGGTAACGCCAGCCTGTTTCAGGCGAGACGCCGCGGCAACGGCGGAGTGTCCGGTCGCCAGCATCGGATCCACCAAAAGGACAAACCGCTCGGCGACATCGTTCGGCAGCTTGAGATAATACTCAACGGGCCGTAGCGTCACCGGGTCGCGATACAACCCGACATGGCCGACCCGCGCGGACGGCACCAGATCCAACATCCCCTCCAGGATGCCGTTACCGGCGCGCAGAATGGACACGATGCACAGTTTCTTGCCGGCCAGGCGTTCTGCCCGCATCGGCTCCAATGGCGTTTCGATATCGATCGGTTCGAGCGCCAGGTCGCGGGTGACCTCGTAAGCCATCAGCAGGCTGATTTCTCGGGCGACCTGACGGAACTGCGCCGTCGGCGTATGGCGGTCCCGCAGCAATGCCAGCTTGTGCCGCAACAGCGGATGGTCTGGGACGGTCACCTTGAGCATCGCATTGCCTCCTCGCTTCGGATTCCACCCGCGCGGCGGCGTCGTGTTCCGCACAACCGCTCCCGTCGGCGATTACCGGCGGGTATCGCGCACCGGCGGATCTGGGTTTGGGACGGCGAGCAAGTCCAGGCGATGGCGGAGAACCGACCGCCAACTTATTTGGGAAACGGCGAGGGTCATCGATCAAGCGCGCTGATGTTACCCCGCAAGAACCCCAACGCGGGCAGCGGCCGCCAGGCACGCGGCAATTCAGCGCGCTTGATCGGCCTTACGTCATAGCTCGGAGCAGGCTGCCGTGAGGTCCGCAGGAAATTCTCGTATGCGCGTACCTGCTGCTCGCGCCAGACCTTGTCAGCCAGCGCGGCGACGTGATTGGAAAATATCTCGGCCACTCGAGTGGTACGGCCCATGCAGGCGACGACGGCCCAAAGCGTGTCATCTCGCGCGGTATTCAGGCTGACCGGTTCAACCATACGCGAAAGCTGACCCTGTTCCTCGCCAAAATCAAGCGGTTGACGAGGATAAAAGCGTCCGGGAAAAAAGGCGGTGCGGCCGGGGGATTGGCCGCACCGCCCAAAGGTGGTCACGCCATCGAAGACGCGACTTCAGGGAGGAAACAGGACACCGGAAACACCGGCTCCGTGATCCGGAAGTTATGCGAAAACTCCTAACACAACGTTAAAGAATTCAATAAAATCGACCGTCGGCGGAAAAAATATGGCGCTCGCGAAAGCGTGGCCTGAAGGCGTTCGCGCATGTGGCGGAGGCACCCCGGACCACTGACCGGGCTAACGGCAATCGGGCCGGGCATGACGTCAATCGAACGAGTTTCTACGCCGCCACTGGTTTGTCCGGGAATTGCGGTCGCGGTTTTGACTTGTTTTCGCCTCGCGCCGCGGTCACGGTCGGGCCCGGCGTGAGGTGACGAGGCGGGATGAGCCGATTCCCATTGCTTTTTGGCTGGTTGCTGGTGCTGGCTCTTGCCGCCTGTGGCGTCCCACCACAGCGCGACGTAGGGCTGCACGCCCCGCTCGAATGCGCACCCTTTGCCCGGGCGTTGAGCGGTATCCGGCTCAGCGGGGACGCCTCGGATTGGTGGTGGCGGGCCGATGGGCACTACGCCCGCGGCAGAACACCCGGGGTCGGATCGGTTATGGTCTTCGCGCCAACACCGCGGCTTTCGAGCGGGCATTTGTCGGTCGTGTCCCGGGTGGTGTCGCGACAGCAAATTTTGGTGACCCATGCGAACTGGGTGCATCACCAGGTGACAACCGACCAGTTGGTGGTCGATGTGTCGCCGTATGGCGACTGGTCGCTGGCGCGGGTGTGGTGGCCCGCGTCCGATGCTTTGGGCAATACGAACTACCCGGTACTGGGCTTTATCTATTCCGGGTCCTCGACAAATCATGACCAAATCGTTCACGCCGTGCCTGACGCGGTACGGGTGGCCCTTGCGCGGTAAATCGACCTGAAGCCACATCGAGGCAGCCCGTTCTCCGGCCTTGCCAGGTTCGTTTATGTGGCGGGGTCGCGACGACCGACGTTAGCTCAATCCGCCGCGTTCCAACCGGCGACCGGCAGAGTCCCCATGTATCGATCGAGCATTTGCACGGGCATTGGTATTACCACGTCATCAATTCCGCTGATCGTGTGTCGTCCCCCGGCTCCGCGACAAGGTCACCGCGGCAGATGCTCACGCATACTGACGATAGACCGGCGGCGTCTCAGCGTCGTGACGGCGTTTCGCGGATGTCGCTCCGGGCGCAACGGCGGGTCCGGGATCGATGACAAGCGAGAATGATAATTGTTTCGGGGCTTCATACTCGAAATCATTGCCGCGGAAGATATCTTCAGGACTGTTCCATAGGCCCGGACCTTAGCCGTCGGCCGGGGGCACCCAGGGAATGCTGCGGACCTCGATGCCTTCCTCGGCCAGGGTCTCGGCTTCATCCGGCGTCGTCTCGCCGTAGATGCCGCGCACTTCGGCTTCACCACGATGGATCTTTCGGGCCTCTTCGGCGAATTCCGGGCCAACGTAGTCGCAGTTCTTCTCCACATGCTCCCGCATGCGCTGCAGCACGGCAATCATCCGCGCGGGCATCGGCGGTCCGGCGTGGGGTTGAGGCGGCTGCGCCGGCGGCGGAACGCGCGGGACGGGAACCGGCAACCTGGTCTCCGGCACGTCGCGCGTGGCGACCGCGGGCGTCATAAGCGCCCGTCGGACCTTGGTGGCACCGCAGGTCGGGCACTCGATCAGACCGCGCTTCGCCTGCTTCTCAAATCCGGTGCTGTCGTTGAACCAACCGTCGAATTCGTGGTCCTGGTCGCAACGTAGTTGGTAATGAATCATCCTTGGTCCCGGCCTGATCCTGTGGCCCCATGCCACGGACCGACTGATAGAGTTGGGGCATGCTGGCACTCAAAGCAAGGGAGTGCCAGCATTGTCTCACGCCGCCCGCAGCAACGGATCCAGTTTGCCGGCCCGATCCAGCGCTTCGAGTTCATCGCAACCGCCGATATGGCGGTCGTCGATGAAGATTTGCGGCATCGTGGTGCGCCCGTTGGAGCGGCGTTTGGCTTCCTCGCGGGCGGTGGAACCGTGCGGGGCATCGATCTCCTGAAATTCCACACGCTTCGAAGACAAAATATGAACCGCCCGCTCGCAGAACGGGCACCAGGGCTGGGTATAGATTTCGACCTTCGGCATTGGAGTCACCTCTGTGACGGAATGTCGGACCATTTCCGCGGCGTCGCAAGAGCGATCGGCCCCGAGAATGGGCCTGGCCGGTCGTTCGTCGAACCGGTTAACCTGATGATCGGAATTCCGTTTGCTACAGTTGCGCTCCTGGTAAAATCACCAGCGGCATAGAGGGTTGTCGGCGAAAATGACCAGGCGACGGTCCTGCAACCATCGCCGGGTTCGCGAGATTGCTCGCCGCACCCGGCTTGTCAGCGTCCGGTGCCGCTTGCCGTGTACCTCGGCCGGAGCGCCGATGGTGCCGGAATGGTCAGGAACGGCGGTGCCCACCGCTGCGCGACCCCCTATCGATCGCGCACTTTCATTCATCGCCGCCGAAGATATGTTCGGAACCGTCCATCGGCCCGAACAGAATGGAAATCGCGGAAGGTCGTGCCGCAAGATCCATTGCCCAGAGCTTCACGGCCCTAACGGGATTGATCAATGCGGTTATCCTGCAACGGCCTGCCGCCCTTCGAACTCCTGTCACACTGCTTCCACTTGTACCAACCTTCGCCTGACCGCCGGCTGCAGCGGCATCGCCGCGTAAACGTCCTTCACCGCCTCGGTGATCGTTACCCCCGCGAGACCGGGCATCAGCCGCCGTCCCACCCGCTCGAACAGCGGCGCTGAACGCAGGATCAGCCGGGCCTCCCAGGGCGGCATCCACAGCGCTGTATCGCGCCGCTCCACACGGAACAGCGCGCCCGACAAAAGCCGCCCGAGCTGACCTGCCGTATAAGGCTGGCCATGCCCGAACGGCGTACTCTCCCAGTAGGCCCACATCCCCGTCCGATTCGGCGTGACGACCAGCAACCGTCCGTCGTCCTTCAGCACCCGCCAGGCCTCCCGCAGCAGGCGGCGGGCGTTTTCCGCCACCTCCAGACCATGCACGATCAGGATCCGGTCGAACATCAGATCGGGGAACGGCAGCGCGTCTTCCTCGGCGGTGCAGGATAGGTTGGGTGCGTCCGGCGGCCATCTTATGGCGCCGATCTGCGCCGGGGTCAGCGCGATGCGCCGGTACGCCACGCCGTCCCAGGCGCGCAGATAGGGTGCGGTGTAGCCGATGCCGAGCACCGAGCAGCCGTTCATGTCAGGCCACAACATGGTTATCCGCGCACGCAGGAGCCTCGCGGTCACCGCCCCGCGAGAGGTCCGGTAGAACTCCGATGCCGCGTGCGCGTCCGCCGTCATGCCCGCGCATCATAAAGGGAAATGCCGCGCACGGCACGCCCTCTCATCGCGACACGTCACTTCGCCGGATGGCAGCGATTCGCCGAGGTCGCCCGGCGTACGATTTCGAACAATCGCGTGGCGACCCCTACCAGGCGAATCCAAAGGGCAATCAATAGACTCAACACCTGAGCGAGTTGTCGCGCACTCCTGTCACCCGATTGCCGTGGCAAAATACTGAGGTGGTGGAATCGGGCGGAACATATGATAAACAAATCCGCGCCGTGCGAGTCGAAGGGAGGAATCGCTTCAGGAATACGCGATTAACTCTTTTCTAACACACGCTTAGCGTGTATTGACTGACCGGACCACACTCATGCTCTCAACCCAGACCAGGAAATCGCTGTCCATGGAAAAGTCAAAAGCTCTCGACGCCGCTGTCGCTCAGATTGAACGGGCTTTCGGCAAGGGCTCGATCATGCGGATGGGTGCCCGCCCAGACGGTCAGCAGGTCGATGTCGTACCGACCGGATCACTGGGCCTGGATCTCGCACTTGGCATCGGTGGCCTGCCGAGGGGACGGATCATTGAGATCTTCGGACCTGAGAGTTCCGGCAAGACGACGCTGGCTCTGCATGTCATCGCCCAGGCGCAGAAGCACGGCGGTGCGTGTGCGTTCATCGATGCCGAACACGCGATGGACCCGACTTACGCCAGCAAGCTCGGTGTCGATCTGGACAATCTGCTGATCAGCCAGCCCGACGCCGGCGAGCAAGCGCTGGAAATCGCCGATACGTTGATCCGATCGGGCGCCATCGATGTGCTGGTGGTAGACAGCGTCGCCGCTCTGGTGCCGCGCGCCGAACTGGAAGGCGAAATGGGCGACAGCCACATGGGGCTGCATGCGCGGCTCATGAGCCAGGCGCTGCGCAAAATCACCGGCAGCGTCTCCAAAAGCAAGACCATCCTGATCTTCCTCAATCAGATCCGCATGAAGATTGGCGTGATGTTCGGCAACCCGGAGACCACGACCGGCGGGAATGCCCTGAAATTCTATGCTTCGGTCCGGCTGGAAATCCGCCGCACCGGGCAGATCAAGGAACGCGATGAGGTTGTCGGCAATCAAACCCGGGTCAAGGTGGTCAAGAACAAAATGGCGCCACCGTTCCGCCAGGTCGAGTTCGACATCATGTATGGTGAAGGGATCAGCCGCACCGGTGAGTTGATCGATCTCGGCATCAAGGCGGGCGTGGTCGAGAAATCCGGCTCCTGGTTCAGTTACTCCAGCCAGCGGGTCGGCCAGGGTCGGGAAAATGCCAAGCAATTTCTTCGGGATCACGCCGATATCGCTGACGCTATCGAGGCTAAAGTGCGTGAGCAGTCGGGCATCGTCGCGAACGCACTCATGGTCGCACCGACCGAGGAAGATGACGCGGAAGCGGCGGATTAGGCTGCAAACCGATTTTGTTTGATCCAAATCCGTCGGGCGTGGGCCGATGTCGCCAGTGGTTGGCAGCATCGCCGCCCGCCTCGGCGGATGATCCGGCTACACCTGTCGCGGATTCAAACCATCGCGACTGAAGACGATGAACCTTGGCCTCTCGCGGCTGGCCCAAATCCAGCCCGGTTAGAGACCGGTAAACCATCGGAGCGCTCGATCGGCTCGCGTGGCGGGGGGAACCGGGAGATTGCCGAGTCGCTTCACTCCATGCGGTGACAGCGGAACCGTACTTCCCGGTCAGCGCACAGCCAATACCAGTTTGCCGCGCAAATGACGCGCTTCGCTGACACGATGCGCCTCGGCCGCATCGGCGAGAGCGTAGTTGATAATGGGCGGCGGCGAGACGGCCCCAGCCTCCAGCAATGCCACGATTCGTTCCAGATGGGCACGATCGCGGGACACCGCCGGTCGCAAAACCTTCACATCCGTGCGTGACGGCTTGAACCCCTCCGGCGCCGGTGCGACCCAGACCAACCGCCCACCGGGTTTCAACACGCCGTACGAGCGCACCTGGACATCGTCGCCAACGGTATCGAACACCACGTCGCAATCGGAAACCGTTTTGGCGAAATCTTCAGCGTTGTAATCGATCACGCGATCGGCCCCCAGGCCGCGCACATAATCGGCGTTGCCGGCACTGGCGGTCGTGATCACGTTGGCGCCGATATGCTTCGCCAACTGGATCGCGAAGCCGGCGAAGCCGCCAGCGCCGCCCTGGATCAAAATCGTTTCACCGGCCTGCAGCCGCGCTGTGTCCTCGACAGCCCAGATCGCGGTGATGCCGGTCAGCGCCATCGCGGCGGCCTGCGCGTGGGACAGGCGATCAGGCTTGCGGGCGACGATCGCCGCTTTGATCGCGAGTTTCTCGGCGTAGGCGCCCTCCATCCCGGCGTCGTTGACCCCGAACACCGGGTCACCGATGGCGAAATCCGCGACGCCGTCGCCAACCGCGGCCACTACACCAGAGAAATCACGGCCCAGGATGTGAGGAAATTTGAGATTGCCATGCCCGCCGAGGCGCACTTTGTAATCGGCGGCGTTGACGCTGGCCGCGTACACGTCGACCACGATCTCCCTCGCCTTCGCCACGGGGTCGGGCGCGTCGCCGAGGCGCAACATCTCAGGCCCGCCATGGCCGGTCAGCAGCATCGCTTTCATGTTGAGTCTTCTCCCCTTGACGGTGGCCTCATCAGCCCGGGTAAGTCTGCGCCCGCGGGATCGCGAGTCAATGCACCAAAATCCCGCCACCGGAACTCGTCGCGGCGCCAGAACGGCCTGCGAACCAGGGCAATCGCGGGTGCGAAGGGAACCAACCAGCCACGTCGTGATAAAGGGAACAATGCCCGAGAAGCCATTCAGCGCGGTAGTGGGCGTCACGCAACGATCAGGTGCGGCCACGAGGACACGGCGCTGGCCGAAAGTGACGGGGGTGACATTGGTATGCCTCGTCGTCGCCGTCGCCCTGATCGCCGCGGTGGCGCCCCGCCTGCGGCTGGCCAGCGCCTCTTTCGATGACGAAATCGGGAAGGTCGCCGCCGCCGTCATCTTCGCCGCCTGCTATCTCGCTCTCGCTATTGGCAAAATCCCGGGACTTAGCATCGACCGGGCCGGGGTCTCGCTGGTCGGCGCCGCCCTGATGGTCGCATCCGGCACTTTGACGCCCGAGGACGCCTACAAGGCGATTGACCTCGACACCATCACGTTGCTGCTCGGGATGATGATCGTGGTGGCGAGCCTGCGTCTGTCCGGATTTTTCGCCGTCGCCACGACCTGGGTGCTGGATCACGCCCGCGGCCCTATCGTCCTGTTGTGCGCGGTGACCGTGACCTCGGGCGTGTTCTCGGCGTTTTTGGTGAATGACGCTATCTGCCTGGTGCTCGCGCCGCTGGTGCTGGAGCTGACGCGGCGGATGGGCCGTGCTCCGTTGCCGTATTTGCTGGCGGTGGCGATGGCGTCGAATGTCGGGTCGACCGCCACCATTTCCGGCAATCCGCAAAACATCATGATCGGCAGCTTCTCACGGATTCCGTATCGCACGTTCGCCGGAACTCTGGCCCCGGTGGCCTTGCTCGGCCTGGTGATCACCGTGGGCCTGGTGGTGTTGTTGCATCGCCGGGAGTTCGCCACGGGTGCTGTTCTACCGGTCGTAAGGCCCCGCATCCGGGTCAATCCAGTGCTGGTTGCCCGCGCTCTGCTGGCGACCGCGGCGATGATCACGCTGTTTTTCGCCGGCCAGCCACCGGCCGAGGCGGCGATCGTCGTCGGTGCCTTGTTGCTGCTGACGCGGCGAGTCAAAAGCGAGCGGGTCTATGCCGAAATCGATTGGTCGTTGCTGCTGATGTTCGCCGGCCTGTTCATCATCGTCGCCGGTGCGCAACGTGCCCTGCTGACGCCCGATGTCATCGCCGCGGTGGGCCGGCTGCATATGGAACAGGTTCCCGTGCTGAGCGCGGTGACTGCCGCGTTGTCCAACCTGGTCAGCAACGTACCGGCCGTGTTGATGATGAAACCGTTCGTCGAACCCCTGGCGAACCGTGACACGGCGTGGTTGACCATCGCGATGGCGTCGACCCTGGCGGGGAATTTCACCGTGCTTGGGTCCATCGCGAATTTGATCGTGGTGCAGCAAGCGGCCTCGCGCGGGGTCACGATCAGCTTCTGGGATTACTTCCGGGTCGGCGCGCCGCTGACCGCGATCACGCTGGTCATCGGCACGGTGTGGCTGTGGCTGTGACGGACGCGACGGCCGGCGGCTTCCGGCCACGTTCGCTCGATGCAGTCAATTTTCTGCTGTCGGATGTCCGGGGTGCGCTTGGTCCGTACCTGAACGTGTTTCTGGTCACGCAACAACACTGGAGCCAGTCCGAAGTTGGTCTGGTAACGACCATCGGCGGCCTGCTCGGACTTTCGGTGCAAACACCGATTGGCGCCGCGATCGACGCGACCCGTTCGAAACGAGGCGCGATCATCCTGGCACTCGCGATACTCGCCGTGGCAGCCATCGTCATCTGCGCGATCCCACGATTCTGGCCGGTCGCGATCGCGAATATCCTGGTCGCGATCACCGGCGATGTATTCGCTCCCGCGGTCGCCGCCGTTACCCTGGGACTCTACCCGCGCGCGCGATTGGCACGGCGCATGGGGCGAAATTCGGCCTTCGACCATGCCGGCAATGTTGCCATCGCCCTGATCGCGGGCGCGGTCGGTTTTGTGTTTTCGCAGCGTGCCGTGTTTCTGCTCGTCCCGGTGTTCGCGATACTCGCCGGGGCGGCGGTGCTTTCCATCCCCGCCGCCGCAATTGACAACGATCGGGCTCGCGATCTGGACGGCGCGCCGGACGCCGCCGCGGTTCCCGCCGGATTCGGTGTCTTGTTCGAGTCCCGGCCGCTGTTCGTTTTCGGTTTGTGCGTCATGTTGTTTCACCTCGCCAATGCGGCATTGCTGCCGTTGGTTGGACAGAAGCTGGCGGCTGCCTGGCCCAAGGAAGCCACCGCCATGATGTCGGCCTGCATCGTTGCCGCCCAGTTGGTCATGCTGCCGATCGCTCTGCTGGTGGGTCGGACCGCTGACACCTGGGGACGCAGGCCGCTGTTCCTGGCCGGGTTCGCTGTCCTGCCACTCAGGGCCGTGCTCTATACGTTGTCCGACAATAGCGTTTGGCTGATCGGGGTGCAGGTGCTGGACGGCGTGGGGGCCGGGATTTTCGGGGCTCTCACGCCCCTGGTGATCGCCGATATCATGCGAGGTACTGGGCGCTACAACCTGGCCCAGGGCGCGGTTGCCACCTTGCAAGGGATTGGCGCATCGCTGAGCGGCCTGCTCGCGGGACTGGTGGTGGATCGGTTTGGCTACAGCGCCACCTTTCTGACTCTTGGGGCCATCGCGGCGGCCGCTCTGATCGTTTTCGCGATCGGAATGCCGGAAACGGCGAGCCGTGACCAGTGAAGCTCAAAGGCCACCGGGCGGCGGAGTGGCCACGGCGCGGCGTTCAGCCGGCGTCGATCCGGATCAGCGTGGGCTCCTCCATCACCGCGCCCAAGGCGCCAATCCGGGCAACTGCTTCGCGCATGGCGCTTTCTTTCGTCTCGTGCGTCACCAACACCACGGGCACCGCTTCGCCGGGACTGCGGCCGCGTTGCAGCATCGATTCCAGCGAGATCCCGTGATCGCGCAGCACGGCGGTCACATCGGCGATGACGCCTGGCCGATCCACGACCATCAGGCGCATGTAATACGGTCCGACATGCGCGCTCATGGGCACCGAAGGCGCGGCGGACAACGCCTCGGCGGCGGCACCCCAGACCGGGGTTGTACGACCTCGGGCGAGGTCGATCAGGTCGGCGACGACGGCGGAAGCGGTCGGTCCGGCGCCGGCACCGCGGCCCTCCAGCATCACCCGGCCGACGAAATCGCCCTCGGCGACCACGGCGTTGAACACCCCGTCAACGCGAGCGATCGGCGCCGAATGTGGCACCATGCAGGGATGCACACGGGTCTCGATCCCAGCGTCCGTATGGCTCGCGATGCCGAGGAGTTTGATGCGATAGCCAAGCTCGGTGGCGAACACGATATCCAGCGCGGAAATGCGGCGAATGCCCTCGACGTAGACCGCGTCGAAGGCGACCGGCCGGCCGAACGCCAGCGCGGCCAGGATCGCCAGTTTGTGCGCGGCGTCGATGCCGTCGATGTCGAACGACGGGTCGGATTCGGCGTAACCAAGCTTCTGAGCGTCGGCGAGCACCTCGGCGAATTCCCGCCCGCGCTCGCGCATCTGGGTCAGGATGTAGTTGCAGGTGCCGTTCAGGATGCCGGCGATGCGGTTGATGCGGTTGCCGGCGAGGCCTTCGCGAATTGCTTTGATGACGGGGATACCGCCGGCGACCGCGGCCTCGAACGCCAGAGCGACACCGGCGGCCTCGGCGGCGGCGGCGAGTTCGGCTCCGTGCACGGCCAGCAACGCCTTGTTCGCCGTGACCACGGGTTTGCCGGCGGCGATCGCGGCCTCGACCAGCACTTTGGCGGGGCCCTCGGAGCCGCCGATCAGTTCCACGATCACATCGACCGCGGGATCGGCGGCGAGCGCCACCGGATCC
>Ga0193726_1002835_pt1 | contig 11414 bp, 11 predicted proteins | sample H2c1metaG_FD_144928 | JGI IMG/M metagenome (GOLD analysis project Ga0193726, IMG submission 144928) | Soil microbial communities from a riparian zone of the East river system, Colorado, United States - H2c1 | ecosystem: Environmental > Terrestrial > Soil > Riparian zone | place: USA: East River... | reverse complement strand
GACATAGAGACCACAGGAGGCTACGCTTCGGCACACGGCATCACCGAGATCTCTATTCATGTTTTCGATGGCACTTCTGTGGTAAAGAAATTCGAAACGCTCATCAACCCCGGACAGCCAATTCCACGATACATCCAGGCAATGACCGGCATCACTGACGATATGGTAGCCACGGCCCCCGCCTTCGAAGATGTAGCTGAAACCATCTATGATATTTTATATGACAACATATTCATAGCTCACAACGTAAATTTTGATTACTCTTTTGTTAAGAGTCATCTCACAGCGCACGGATATGATTACAATGCAAAAAGACTTTGTACGGTAAGGTTGAGCCGTAAAATATTTCCCGGTTTTCCATCTTACTCCCTCGGAAACCTCTGCAATTCTTTGAACATACAAATTGAAAATCGCCACCGTGCCGGCGGAGATGCAGAAGCTACTGTAAAAGTTTTCCAGAAATTATTGCAGCACGATTCACAACAACATATCGCTAAAAGTTTACAACGAAATTCAAAGGAACAATCCCTGCCGCCTAACGTACCGAAAGAGCATTTTGAAAAATTACCTTATTCACCAGGCGTGTATTATTTCCACAACGAAAAAGGAAAGATCATTTATGTTGGTAAGGCAAAAAACATTCGCTACCGGGTCAACAGTCATTTCAGTAACAATCTCGACACGCGTCAGAAACAAAATTTTCTCCGGCATACTCATGCCATCAGTTTTCAAACCTGCGGCACAGAGTTGATGGCCTGCATTCTTGAGTCTTCTGAGATCAAACGCTACTGGCCCATCTTCAATCATTCACAAAAAAGATGGGAAGATGTATACGGCATATTTACATACGAGGATCAAAAGGGTTACCTCCGCCTTGCTATTGAGAAAAATAAAAAGCATATCACACCGGTTCATAATTTTCATTACCTCGTGGATGGTCATACGATGCTTCGGAAATTGATCAGTGAGTTCCATCTTTGCCCGCGTCTTTGTTTTATGCAAAAAGACAATGAGCCCTGCGGAGATGAATGTACAGGCGCCTGCAAGCAAAAAGAAAATGCCCATGATTACAATATGCGGGTACAACAAGCTATCTATTCTCTTAATGAACGCCCTTCGTTTGCAATCGTTGACAAAGGAATAAGCAGCAATGACCAATCCTGCATATTGATCCTCAATGGAAAATTATTTGGCATGGGTTACATCCCGGATGATGTACAGATCGCCGGAACGGAAACATTGAAAGAATACATTCAACCGTATAAAGAAAATAGTTTTATCCGCAACCTCGTAAATGGCTACGCCGCAAGATATCCTTCAAAACTTATTGCCCTTGATCATTCAATTAATGATCCGTCCATTGAAAGTTTTCATCAAGAGGCATTTGACTGAAAACTTTTTCAGCCTGGGGTGGCGGCACAGCAAGTTTCCGCTCTTTCGTATTGATCCACGCGCCATCAACCGTTAAAATAGCAGAAAGAATATCTCCGTTCTTTATTATGTTGTGCCGGATGCTCCATCGTGAAAAATCCCTTCTTGATTTTAATAAAGTGATATCGATGGTTATTTTATCGCCATCGCGGATCTCTCTTTTAAAAATACATTCTTCCCGAAATAGTATCGGGCCAAATTGTAATTCCTGCATCAGCTTCGTAGTGAGGTCAAATGCTTTCAGGAACTCTATCCTGCAAAATGCGCCCCAGTCGTAATAGACCGAATGGCGCAAATGAAAATTTGGATCAAGATCCGACCAGCGTAACTGAATTTCTTTAATAAATTTTTCCATTAGCTGTAATGTTTTTTAAAACTTGAAAAACCCAATGAAGCAATGGCACACAATCCAAAAATGACGTACCAGAGCACATGATAGTTTGAATACTGCACCACCTGTGCGCCAAACGTGGGCGCCAACACCTGGGAACAGGCGAAAGACATGCTATATACCGATGCATATTGTGCGCGGTTGTATTCATTGCTGCGACTCACCCAAAATGTATTGACAAATGGAAACATCAGCATTTCACCAATAGTAATAGTCAGCATGGCACAAACCGCCAGTGGCAATCCCGGCCAGGGAAGATTAAGGATTAAATAAGAAAGTCCCATCAGGAAGGCTCCCGAATAAATATATTGAATGGGCGATCGTTTTCCTTCCAGCTTAAACACCAGAACCATTTCAACGATTACGATCACAAAGCCGTTCATCGCTAATAAAAGGCCGATATCGGGCTTGCTAAGATGAAAGTGTTCTTTATAATAAACAGGCAGTAAGCTGAATAATTGTAAAAAACAGATCCCTGTCAGGAAAATAAAGAATACAAAGCGCAGGTATATTTTGTCTTTCCAAACTGAAGAGGCCACTTTGATTGTAGTATCCTGTTTTTTTCTTTCCGAAACAACCGGGGGCAATGCCAATCTTAAAAAGATCGAAGCAATGATGCAGGTGATTCCATCAACCCAAAATAACCAATGATAAGAAAGGATGCCACCTACCGCTGGACCAATCGAAAAACCCAGGTTGATTGCAAGTCGATTGACTGAATAAGATCTCGTCCTGTTGGCCGGTGAACTATAAAAGGCAATGGCTGCAGCATTTGCCGGCCTGAATGATTCGCCAACGATGCCAATAACAAACATGCTGGCACCGATCTGCCAGAAGGTTTGCATGTATCCTAAAAAAATGAATAGAACACCATTAAAAAACAAACTCCACAATTGCACCTTGTAAAATCCAATCCTGTCTGCTAACTTTCCCCCCGCCAGGTTGCCCAAAATAGCGCCCATCCCGAACAGCGCGATCTCCCACCCCGCCTCGCCAATCGAAAAATGCATTTTTTCCCTGAGATATACCGTCATAAACGGCAAAACCATGGTGCCGGCCCGATTTACAAACATGACCATTCCCAGCCACCAGGTAGCCCCCGATAAACCCATATAGGCATTACGATAAAGTGCGATGGAAGATTTGATCATACTTAACGAAATTAAATGATTGAAGAATGTAGATTTCTTCCGTTAACCTTTATTTTTGCTGCCTGTTTCACGGTAAACAGGTTCATCAAAAAATCTCTATTCATGAAAAAAATCTTTCTTCTCAGTGTTATCTTGTTTTTCCTGTTGTCAATGCATGCCCAAACAGGAACAAAAACTCAAACAACCACAACAAAAAAACCAGTAACCGCGGTCCAAAAGACCACCGCCTCCGGAATACAATTAAGAACATTGGAAGACTCCGCCAATTATGCCATGGGGCTCAGTATCGCTAATTTTTATAAGCAACAGGGCGTGTCGAAGATCAATAGCTCTATTGTGACAAAAGCGATCAATGATGTAATGAACGGCAAACAAATAATGCTTAATGACATGCAGGCTAACAGTTGCATGATGACTTACCTTAATAAACAACAAATGACAAAATCAAAACCAAATATCGAAGCAGGTGAAGCTTTTTTAGCTGCCAATAAAAAGAAACCAGGGGTGACCACAACAGTTTCAGGATTACAATATGAAGTGATCACGCAAGGCACAGGTGCCAAGCCAACCTTGAAAGATACGGTAGTGTGCAACTACAAAGGGACTTTCTTAAACGGAACTGTATTTGACGATTCCTATTCAAGAGGAGTACCTGCTGAATTTGGTGTTACGGGTGTGATCAGGGGTTGGACGGAGGTATTGCAACTGATGCCTGAAGGTTCAAAATACAAGGTGTATGTACCATACGAACTTGGATACGGCGGTGGCGATTATAACGGCATTCCCGGCGGTTCTATGCTGACTTTCGAAATTGAGTTGATGAAGATAAAGGGGAAGTGATAGGATTTATGATTTTTGGATTTATGATTTATGATTTTTCTTGAATTTGAACTTTCATTTACAAGTTGTCAAATTGTGAAATTGCCAAATTGTTTCCTTTCGATTAATATTTTCAAATTATTCATTGTTCATTATTCTCTATTAATTCTTCATTGTATTTCTATTTTTCATTATTCATTTTTAATTATTCATTACTCATCTTTCATTTTCAAATTTTCAAATTATTAATTTCCTCTGTATTTTTTTTCCATTATTCATTTTTAATTTTTCATTATTTAAGGTTTCCTTTCATTTCATTTATTTGCCATTTCGTACCAAGCACGATCACTTTCATTTCCTTTTCTATAATAATATCGTCAGGTGGATTAATTACAAATTTTCCATCCGGATCTTTTATACCAATACAATTCACGCCTGTTTTTTTCCAGTTCATGACCTCTTTCAAAGATTTATTTTTTATTGCATCAGGCAAAACATTGAACGCAACTGATTCCATGTGTATCGGCTCGCCTTCTTCACTCGATAAAAAATCTATGAATTCGATCACATCCGGTTTCGATACCAGGGTAGCCATATGCATGCCACCGATCCGATCCGGCATGATCACATTATCAGCACCCGCTTTTTTTAATTTCGGTACGGAGCCATGATCGGAAGCCCTGCTTATTATCTGGATCGAATTGTTGAGAGACCGTGCGGAAAGAACAATAAAAACATTATGGGCATCATCAGGCAATGCAGTGATCAATGCCTTCGCGTTTTCAATGCCTGCTTTTTTAAGGACCCAGTCTTCCGTAGCATCCCCGGTGAAGCAAATGAGTTTCGGATAGTCTGCGGAAATTCTTTCCATCCTCGCTTCATCTTTTTCTATCACTACAAAAGGCACATTATGCGCTTCCAGCGTGTGGCCAGCCTGCTGCCCATTGCGCCCATATCCGCAAATGATCACATGACCATGCAGTTTATTGATTGCACTCATAAGTTTTCTTGCTTTAATATATTTATTGATCTCCCCACTGGTGACAAACTGGGTGATGCGGGTAATTGCGAAAGCAAATGAAGCCCAGCTTCCAATGAGCAGCCCTATGGTAAACACTTCACCGGACCGACTGAGAGGACGCACCTCCTGAAAACCGGTTGTTGTAACAGTTATGGTAGTCATGTACACGGCCTCAAGCAAACTATATTTTTCAATCACCATAAATCCGATGATGCCGGTAATGACAATCCCCAATAAAATGATAAACGGTTGCAGCAACCTGTATGTCCAGCTTTTCAAAAACTATGTTTGATATAAAAATACACAATGAATAGAAGATTATGCGCCAGGTTTAAGAATGGTCCTGAAGGATGAGCCGTGGCCATAAAAATGAATCCCGATACCAGGACCTATTTCCAGGCAGCCGCAAACGATTCTATTTCTTTAAAGACATTTTTTTCTTGGCCCATTCCATTGCTTTTTGGAATTGTTCTTCCTGGGTAAGATTTGTATTATCAAGCAAAAAAGAATCTTTTGCCTGTTTTAAAGGGCTTATTTCCCGGTGCGAGTCCAGGTAGTCCCGCATTTCAAGATTTGATTTTACTTCCTCTATAGTGATGTTGGGGTTTTTCTCAAACAATTCCTTAAATCTTCTTTCTACTCTCACAGAACTGTCGGCATCCATAAAAATCTTCAATTCCGCCCCGGGAAACACGACGGTTCCTATATCTCTTCCATCCATAATGATCCCTTTTTGCTCCCCCATTTTTTTCTGTTGTGCCACTGCAAATTCTCTCACTTCTTTAATGGCGGCTATTTCGCTGACCTTTTCCGCAACTACCAGGTCGCGGATCACATACTCCACATTCTCACCATTCAGGTATATCTCGCTTTCCTTAGAAATGGGATTATTTTGAAATTCAATGATGATCTCTTTCAGGGCTTTCTTTACTTCTTTAGAATCTGTCCAGTCCGTATGATTTCGTAGAAAATAAAGCGTAATGGCGCGATACATGGCGCCGCTATCAACATAGATATAATGCAATGCCCTGGCAAGTTGCTTAGCCAGTGTACTTTTCCCCGTGCTGCTCCAACCATCTATGGCAATGATGATCTTTCTCATTTGATGCAAATTTGCTGACAATTTGCCAAAGAAAAAAAATGAGCAATAAAAAAGCCACCTGCATTTCGCAGATGGCTTTTCATTAAGTCAGTCTATATTAAGCTTTTGATTTTTCTTCTATTTTTTTGAAGGTAAATTTCAGCTTGTTTAATTCTTTATCAAGATCCGCTTCCAGGATATCTCCTGCTTTTACATGAAGGCTCAGGATCTCTTCGGCTAATGGATCTTCAAGGTATTTCTGAATAGCCCTGTGAAGAGGCCTTGCACCGAACTGAACATCGTATCCTCTTTCTGCAAGAAATGACTTTGCATCTGCCGTCAATTCAAGGCTGAATCCAAGATTGGTCAGTCTTTTTGTGACACCCTTCATTAATATATCAATGATCTCGAAAATATTTTCTTTCGTAAGAGAATTGAATATCACCACGTCGTCGATCCTATTCAGGAATTCGGGAGAAAATGTTCTCTTTAATGCCTTTTCAATGATCGCCTTATTCGCTTCATCCTCATTCTGTACTCTTGAAGCGGTGGCAAAACCAACACCTGCACCAAAATCTTTCAACTGCCGGGCGCCGATATTCGACGTCATGATGATAAGCGTATTCTTAAAATCAACTTTTCTTCCAAGACCGTCTGTTAATTGGCCATCATCCAATACCTGCAAAAGAATATTATATATATCAGGATGCGCTTTTTCAATTTCGTCCAAAAGAATAACGCTATAAGGTTTACGGCGAACTCGTTCTGTCAACTGGCCACCTTCTTCATAACCAACATATCCCGGAGGGGCGCCGATCAAACGGCTCACAGTAAATTTCTCCATGTATTCACTCATATCGATCCGTATCAACGAATCTTCTGAGTCGAACATATATCTCGCGAGGGCCCTGGCCAATTCTGTTTTTCCAACGCCGGTAGGTCCAAGAAATATGAAAGTGCCGATCGGTTTCTTCGGATCTTTTAAACCCACACGGTTCCGCTGAATTGCTTTAACCACTTTTTGGATCGCTTCATTCTGTCCTACAACCATATTCTTCATATCATCAGCCATCTTGCGAAGCTTCTCACTTTCGGCCTGCACCATTCTCTTAACCGGGATGCCCGTCATCATACTCACCACTTCAGCTATTTGTTCCTCGCCGATGGGGTAGCGTTTGTGCTTACTTTCTTCTTCCCATTCAGTCTTTGCTTTATCCAGTTCTTCGCCAAGGCGTTTTTCGGTATCCCGCAAAGAAGCAGCTTCTTCAAACTTCTGGCTCTTCACTACCTTATTTTTCTCATTCTTTACATCTTCAATCTTCTTTTCAAGATCTACTATATTGGGCGGTACATTAATATTTTTCAAATGCACCCTCGCTCCCACTTCATCCATCACATCTATTGCTTTATCCGGTAAAAGACGATCCGTAATATAGCGGTCACTCAATTTTACACAGGCATCAATCGCTTCATCATCATAGACCACATTGTGATAGTCTTCGTATTTGGTCTTGATATTCGTCAATATAACGATGGTATCTTCAACTGATGGCGGATCAACCATTACTTTCTGGAACCGGCGATCTAACGCTCCATCTTTTTCAATATACATCCTGTACTCATCCAGGGTAGAAGCTCCAATACACTGGAGTTCTCCTCTTGACAATGCTGGTTTGAAAATATTACTTGCATCGAGTGAGCCACTGGCGCCGCCTGCACCAACAATAGTATGGATCTCATCAATGAAAAGGATCACATCACGATTCTTTTCCAACTCGTTCATGATGGCCTTCATTCTTTCTTCAAACTGTCCACGGTATTTTGTACCTGCCACCAATGCGGCAAGATCAAGTGAGATCACTCTTTTATCAAAAAGAACTCTTGAAACCTTGCGCTGTGTAATGCGAAGTGCTAAACCTTCAACAATGGCGGTTTTACCTACGCCGGGTTCTCCAATCAGTATCGGGTTATTCTTTTTCCTGCGTGAAAGGATTTGTGATACCCTTTCTATTTCTGATTCACGGCCAACGATGGGATCCAAAGCCCCCATTTCGGCAAGCTTGGTAATATCGCGGCCAAAATTATCGAGCACCGGTGTTTTACTTTTTGCGGCACCCTGTTGTCTTGAGGATTTTGATTGTGAATATTTCTTTTCTTCATCAAAATCATCATCATTTTCTTCGGAGTATTCTGACCGAACGTCATTTGATTTTACGATGCCTAACTCCTGCCTGAATAAATCATAATCCACGTCGAATTGATTTAAGATTTGTGTAGCAATATTTTCCTTGTTCTTAAGGATGGAGAGCATGAGGTGTTCTGTTTCTACCGTTGTACTTTTAAGGGCTTTGGCCTCAAGTACCGTCACGCGAATCACCTTTTCGGCCTGTTTTGTCAGTGGAAGACTATTTATATTGGCGATATTTTTCCCGGTTTTGTCCTTTACAGCAAGTTCGATCTCTTTACGCAATTCATAGAGGTCAACATTGAAGCTTTTAAGGATCCGGATTGCAGTATTGTCACCTTCCCGGATGAGGCCAAGAAGAAGATGTTCAGTACCGATAAAATCATTTCCCAATCTCAACGCTTCCTCCCTGCTAAACGAAATGATCTCTTTTACCTGGGTTGAAAAATTGTTATCCATTTTGGGTTAATTGCTTGTGATACAATAATAACGAATATTTTTGACTGTTCTAAATCTCTATTTATAAACGTAATGTTGATAAACTAAGTTGTATGGAGGTCAAAATAGATACCAAAGAGAGATTTCATGTCATCACGCTCAAACAAGCCAGTTTATCTGCTACTATGACAGAAGAACTCTCGAATAGTTTACTTTTTTACCTCCAAAGCGACATAAAGAACATAGTCCTCGATCTTAAAGAGCTACAATCTATAGACAACATTTCGGCTGAGATTTTAGTTAAGGTCCAACAAAAGTTTTACGAGAATAACGCTTCTTTTGTAATATGTGAATTGCAGCCACAGGTCGAAGAATTCTTAGACAAAGAGGATTTGCTCGAGATCATGAATATAACGCCGACCGAAAGTGAGGCTGCCGATATTGTGCAGATGGAAGAAATTGAAAGGGAACTCCAGGACGACGAAGACCTGTAAAAGCCCATTTTCGGACAGGAAGGCAAAAAGGAACTTCCAGCCTGAATTCATTGTCAAATTGTTGAATTGCCAAATTGGATTTCTGATTTTTTGATTTCTGATTTGTTTGAGTTGCGGTTTTCCTCATCATTGAATTTTTATTTCAAATAACTCATTCTTCATTTTTTGTATTTCTATTTTTCATTATTCATTTTTAATTTTTCATTACTTATTCCATTTTCAAATTTCAATGATCTCCGTTTCCATACAAAAATATCTTAATCAATTACTTACTGAAAAATTGGGAAAGAAAATTTCTTCCCTTGACTTCCATGAAATTGGTGGAGGCTCTATTAATAATACGTACAAGGTTACAATTAATCATAATATCAGTTTCTTTTTAAAAACAAATTCCGCTAAAAGATACCCTTCCCTGTTTGAAAAAGAAAAACGCGGACTTGAATTCCTGGATCAAAAAAGGATCTTGCTGGTACCTCAGATAGTTGCCTGCGACATAGTGGAGGATCAGCAACTATTGATCATGGAATGGATCGAAACGGGGAAAAGAATGGAGAAACAATTCTGGCAAAAATTCGGGGAGCAATTGGCTCGATTGCATCAAACAACTGATTCTTATTTTGGTTTTTCAGAAGATAACTACATGGGGGCCTTGCCCCAAATAAATGATCAAATGAAAGACTGGCCTGGTTTTTTTACTGAGTGCCGGCTTTGGCCGCAAATGAAAATAGCAACCGAAAAAAAATTGCTGCAGCCGAAACACGTGGCAGGATTCGAAAATATTTATAAAAAACCTGGCGATCTTTTTAATAATGAAAATCCATCCCTGCTTCATGGCGATCTCTGGAATGGTAATTACATGTGCAACCAAAATTCGGAACCGGTACTGATTGATCCTGCAGTTTATTTTGGCCACCGGAGCATGGACCTGGCAATGACCACCCTCTTCGGTGGATTTGATAAATTATTTTACGAAGCCTATGATTATCATTTTCCATTTCCCAAAAATTATAAAGAGCAATGGGAGGTTTGCAATTTATACCCGCTGCTTATTCATCTGAATCTTTTTGGTCCAGGCTACCTTGGGCAAATTGAGCGAACATTGGAAAAGTTCAGCAAATAAAACGCCTGTAAGTTTCTCCTTCTTTATTCTTCATGCTTAATTCTTAATTTTATTCATGCTCGCTGTAACCATTCTTGGAAATAATTCCGCTGTACCTGCATTTGACCGTCATCCTACCAGCCAGGTAGTAACAATAGACAACACTCTTTTTTTGGTTGACTGCGGTGAAGGGACCCAGATACAAATGATCAAATACAAAATAAGGCGTAGCAAAATCTCCCATATTTTTATATCACATCTTCATGGGGACCATTATTTTGGCTTAATTGGATTGATCAACAGCTTTGGTTTATTAAATCATTTGCAGGACCTGCATGTTTATGCCCCCTCGCCATTGCAGGAGATCATTGAATGGCAATTAGAAGTTGCCAGTACCACCCTTCCGTACAAACTATTTTTTCATACCATTAATAAGGAAGAAATTTTAGTGGACGAAGAGAAGTTCTTAGTAAAATGCTTTCCAACAAATCACCGGATCGAATGCTATGGATTTTCTTTTCATGAAAAAAAGAGTAGCAGAAAATTGAATCCTGAGAAAGCAAAGGAATTTAATATCCCGTTTTCATTTTTTGACCACCTGAAAAACGGTGAAGACTATATTAGCGATGATGGCCGGACTGTAAAGAATGAGTGGGTAACGGAACTTGCACCGCCAGGCAAAACATATGCTTTTTGTGCAGACACAAAATATGATGAATCAATCATTCCACATGTGAAGGATGCCGACCTGATTTATCATGAAACAACTTACCTGGATGCTTTGAGAGAAAAGGCCGCCGAGCGTTTTCATGCAACTACGAAACAAGCGGCCCTGGTCGCAAAAAAAGCGAATGTGAAAAAATTACTCATTGGTCATTTCAGTAGCAAATATGATACGCTGGAAGAATTTGAATTGGAATCAAAGGAAGTCTTTCTGAATACTGAACTGGCTCTTGAAGGAGTGACGTATAAGGTCTAGGAATTCATTTCTGATTTCTGATTTTTTCGAGTTGAGCTTTTCCTCGAATCTGGATTTTATTTTCAAATTTTCAAATTGTCGCATTGCCGAATTGTTTATTTGTTGAATTGACAAATTGTTTCCTTTCTATTGAAGAAGTAAAAGTGGTAATAGGGAATTGTATTATTATCAATTTATCATTACCCCTCTTTCATTATTCTTTATTAATTATTAATTACTTCTCCATCATCCACAGGTAAAAAAGCGGGAACTCTTGTCTCCAAACTGATTCAGTATGCTTTCCATCCGGTCGGATACAGGTGATCATTGGCGACCTGGAAACCGA
>Ga0193726_1002834_pt1 | contig 11416 bp, 4 predicted proteins | sample H2c1metaG_FD_144928 | JGI IMG/M metagenome (GOLD analysis project Ga0193726, IMG submission 144928) | Soil microbial communities from a riparian zone of the East river system, Colorado, United States - H2c1 | ecosystem: Environmental > Terrestrial > Soil > Riparian zone | place: USA: East River... | reverse complement strand
GACGATTCAGACCGACCAGCTCAACCTGAATCAAGGCGGCGGTCAATCCTCAATGCAAATCAATTTCATCACGCGCCGCGGAACCAACAAGTTTCACGGCCGTCTTTACGAAGATTTCAGAAATTCCGATCTGAACGCAAACACCTGGTCGAATGACGCTCTCGGCGTTGCAAAGCCGCACTATGAACTGAATGACTTTGGCGCGAGCGTGGGCGGACCCATTCTCCATGACAAGCTCTTCTTCTTCGGAAGCTTTGCCCAGTCGGTACAGCCTGGCCAGGTAACCAGATCGGCGAGCATACTTTCGGCAGGCGCGCAGGCCGGCAAGTTCACCTACACCGCATCGAGTGCTCCGACCGCAGCGCAACTGCTCGCTGCCCCGTGGCTCACGTGCGCGGGAACACTTTGTACAGCGAACCTTCTGCAGATGGCCGCCGCCAACGGTCTTCCCAACACAATCAATGGCATTACGGCCAGCGAGTTAACCAAAATCAATGGAGGAGTTGCGGGCGGCACTGTCGCTACCACGACGGATCCGAATCTGAATAGCGTCAACTGGAACACTCCACAAACTTTCACGATTTACTATCCTGCGGTCCGCGTGGACTATAACGTTTCAAAGAAACTCCGCATAAACGTGGCCTGGAACAATACACGTACCGCGGAAACGGGCTATTTCACGGCGCTTTTCCCGGGATCAAACTTTAGCAATACCGCCGCTGACGCAGCCTTTAACAATTACACAGCCGCGTTGGGTATCGACTACACATTCAACTCGCACCTGATGAACCAGTTCCGCGGCGGATTCCTTTACAACGTGAATAGGTTTTCCTACAACGCGACTACGTCTCTTTACTCCAACGCGCCTTCGATTAATTGGAACTATGGTACGTCGGGGTTGGGTGGATTCACGACGCCGGTGACCTCTTATTATCCAAGCTTTAATTTCACCGATACCTTGGCCTATCAACATGGTGGACACAATTTCAGTTTCGGTGGCTCATGGTGGCGTGAGCAAGACCACTACTGGAACCCGCCCGAAGGTTACGACAACATCGGTCTTTCTCTCAGCGCCACGGACCCAGCAGTTAATGCATTTACAATCGGTTCGGCTGGCACGCTAGTCAATGGATCTTCCACCAACCAGGGCAATGCCGAAAATCTCTACGCCGAATTGGTCGGACGCATCGGTAGTTTTGCTAACGCCAGCCCGTCGCAGTATGCGTATAACCCAAAGACGGGCCAGTACAGCAATACCATCGGCGCATACAATCTGGATGAGTTGCAAAGCGCCTGGGGATTATTCTTCGAGGATAGCTGGCGCGTGCGTCCGAGCCTGACGATCAATTACGGTTTGCGTTGGGATTTCACGGGCGACGATCACGACCTCGGCCTTGCATATCACAACGCCGATCCGAGTTCTGTTTTCGGACCCACTTCCCAAAATCAGCTGTTCACTCCGGGGGCGCTCAGCGGAAACAATAACCCGATGCTGGTTGCTCGCCCGCACGTTTACCATTCTTGGAACGTGGCCCCGCAGCCTGCGCTGGGTATTGCGTGGAACCCAAACTTTCAGGAAGGAATTGTGGGGAAAGTGTTTGGCGCAAATCAAACCGTGTTTCGCGCGGGAGTCTCGCTAAGAGATTACACCTAGCCGGCTCAATTCTTCTGGGACAATGCTTCCGATCAGGGTGCATTCTTCTATCAGACATTTACTATGGCTCCCAGCTCGAGTACAGGCCCCGGCTTCTACACACCGGGAGCTCTCGCTCTGCCAAACACACTGCCCACAACTGCGGTTCCTTCATTTGCTCCTTTCACATACTCGCTCACGCCGGCGACGTTCCAATCAACCGCTGCCGTGTCGCAGTACACTTTCATTTCTGGTGCGCCGGGAGTGGCTGGCATCAACCCAAATATTCACCAGCCATACGTGCAAGCCTGGAACGTTGGCATTCAGCGCAGCCTGGGTGCGTCGCGTGCAATCGAAATCAGGTACAACGGCAACCACGCGGTGCGTCAGTGGCTTAATATGAACATCAACGAAGTGAATACTCAGAACGGGTTTCTGACTGAGTTCGCACAGGCTCAAAATAATCTGGCCATCAACAAGGCGCATGGCACCGGAGCTCAAGTTAATTCGTTCGCAAACTACGGCTATCCGGGTCAGGTGAACTTGCCGATCATGACGGCAGCGTTCGCCGGTGAACCAACCAGCACGTGCGCGGGCGCGTCGAGAGATTTTTGCAACGGCACGTACGTCAACGACCTGAACGGCGGCGGAGCAGGAACATTGGCGCAGTCACTCAGCGGCGCCAACGGCAACGGTTCCTACTTCTGTAATATGGTGGGCGCGTCAAACTTTGCTCCGTGCGGCGCGAACCTCGGATCTACGGCAGCCGGCGCTGGTTACCCCATCAACTTCTGGCAGGCTAATCCCTACGCCACCGGAAACAGCAACAATGCCGACTACTACATCAATGACAACGGTTCGTCCAACTATCAGGCCCTCCAGGTTGATTTCCGGCAGCGGAACTGGCGCGGCTTGACGTTCGACGCAAACTATACCTGGAGCAAGACGCTGGGTATTTCCACCTCCGGCAACTATTTCGGCTCGCAGACCAACGCCTACACCATTCGCAACATGCAGCTCAGCTACCTTCCGACATCGTTCGACATTCGGCAGGTCGTGCACATGAATGGCACGTGGGATATTCCATTAGGCCATGGCAGACAGTTCCTGAACCGCACTGGTATCGTGGATAAGATCGTGGGGGGATGGAACGTCGGCACGGTATTGACCTACCAGACCGGCACGCCTTTCCAGTTGAGCGGTACCGGCAACGGAGGTTTCCGCACGTATAACAACGTAGCGGATAGCGGTATCAACCTCAGTGGCGTGTCAGTATCTCAGTTGCAGGCTGCCGTCGGTGTTTATCGTGTTACTGCCGCGCAGAACGGTGGAAACCCAGTCAATTTCGTCGACTTGATTAACCCACAATTCCTGGTTGCAGCGAAAGGCGGCGGCGCCAATGCGGCATTTCTCACGCCCAACACTACTGCAGGCGTAATTGGTGCTACGCCCATTTTGTACGGCCCGCACCAGTTCGCCGATAACATCGCTCTCACCAAGAACGTAATTATCACCGAGCGGATTCACTTTAGTTTCCAGAGTGAGTTCATCAACGCCTTCAACCATCCAACCTTCGGTCTTCCGACTGTCAACATCCGGAGCACCAGCTTCGGTATCGGCGGAGTCGGCGGTATTGCGACACCCAGGGTGATTGAGTTCCGCGCGAACCTAACGTTTTAAGTGACAGTTTGACCGGACAAAACCCTGGATGCAGACCATCGCATCCAGGGTTTTTATTTGCAGGAACAGCGAGCAGATGGGCTTATTTTTTCGGAGCCGGACCGGATGATTCTCGCACTACGAACTCGGGATCAATCACGACTTCGCGGCCTTTTGTGCGGGGCTTTCTAGGATCGGGAACGAGGCATTCAAAGATGGTGCGGCCAATCTGATCTCTCGGAATATGAACGGTCGTCAACGCAGGGCAGCAGAACTCAGAAAGCGCAATGTTATCGAATCCCGTAACAGATACGTCCTCAGGCACACGTATGCCCTGCCCGCGCAATTCCCGCAGAACACCCACAGCCATGAAATCATTTACGCAAACGATCGCTGTCGGACGAAATCCAGATTGCAGAAGTTCACGCGCAGCCTGACGTCCGCCTTGCAATCCGTCCGCGGCGTCAACCGCTTGAATCTGCGCGCGAGGAGCAAAGCGCGACACTGCATCCAGGAACGCGCTTCGCCGTTCACTGATGGGGCCAAGGGAAGTATGGTGGCCAATAAAAGCGATCCGCGTGTGTCCAAGTCCGTGCAGATATTCAACGGTTTTCTCGATGCCTCTGCGGTAGTCCACGCGCACGTTCGTAATATTTCGGCCGGGCTTTCCGACGTCATAAAACACGCAGGGAATGCGGCTGTCGGAAATCGTGCGAATCAGATCCTTATCCATTTCCGAAACAATCGCCGCGAGGCCAGCAACACGCCATCCGATCATCAGCCGCACGCTCGAAACCAGCTGTTCGGAACGGTAGCCAGTATTTGCGACAACAACTTCGTATCCGCGCGCGCGCGCATAGGATTCCAGAACCTGGAAAATGTCGAAGAAAAAAGGGTTCTCCATGTTCGAGAGAATAATGCCGAGCGTGCGGCTTTGCCCTTGAGCCAGAGAACGCGCGTGAAGATTGGGGTGGTAATTCAGCTCCTTCGCGGCGCGCATTACGCGCGAGCGTGTTGAGCTTTTCACAATATTAGCGTTGTTCAATACTCGCGAAACGGTGGCGGAGGACACGCCTGCTTTTTTTGCTACCTGCGCAAGAGTCATATTGAGAAGAAGAAACCTTGTGTCAATTGGCGAATGCTCAAAAATAATACAGTGATGGAAGCGTGCGGTCAACGCAAGTGACCGCTTCTTGTTCAGCCAGCGCGAAAAAACAGTCGCAAGTGGATTGCAACTACTTCGTGCTGAGATCGACCGCCGTGATTTGTTTGCCCAGCGGAATCACGTAAGCGCCGCGCTCGGTATTGACCGTCCGCACCGGAACATACTTGCCGATACCTTGCACTACAGCCGGCTGTTCCACGCGCATTCGCGCGGTAGAAGTAAATTGCGTACCCGGCGCGAACTCCACGTGGACAACACCAGTCTTACTATTGAATTCCACGGCGGAAAACGTCCCAGCGTCCAGCGTAAGCCACAAGCCTAGCGGCGCGATATATACGCGCGAGCGCGAGGAATCGAGCGGCGTCAATTTCAGCACGTCACCTTTTATTGCGAGATTGCCGCCAAACGCTACCCAGCCAAATTCCGGATGACGCACCAAATAAGATGCGTCAGTCATAGCGTGGCCATAAAAATTTGGGCCGTAGTCGCCGGTGAGCGGATCAAATTTCAGCATGTCAGGGAATGAGTGGAATGCCGCCGATGCGAAGCCTTCCCGATCAATATTAGTAATCGCGCCCATCGTTCCGCCGTAACCGATGCGCAGAAGATAAAGGTCATCCGGATGATCCCGATATTCGCTGAGCACAGGAATCGCATTTATGCCCGACCCGTAGTGGTGAAGTTGGCGCTCGATTCTTGAATATTTCGCGCTCGCGCCATAAATAAAATCCCAATAGCGCCGCGCGCTGCCGTTATAACCCCAGTGAGGAATCGTAGGCATATAACCCAGAACGGCATTCAGCGTGACGTCCGCCTTATCCTTATATCCAAAGTATTTGGTCCACGCGTAAACCTCTTCCTGCCCGGTGGAATCCCACGGCATTTCGCTGCCAAACGGATAGGCCTGACTCCGCCAACGGTCCGCTCGACTCCGCATCTTGCTTTCCAGCTCATCCGCCTGCGTGTTCATTCCTTCGAGTTTCAAATCGCGCAGGATTTCCAGAAAAATATCTCCCTCCATTTGACCGAACCGCGCGTAGCCGGGCGCGAGAGTTGTCATCGCAATTGACGTTCTATAAGCGTGCTCCAGATACCATTCCCACGGATGATTCGTCACCAAGCCCTGATGATTTCGCGCCAGCCGATAGAGAACCCAATATGCGGCGGCCACGTGCGGATAGTCGTACGATCTGTCGACCGCCTCGGACGCTTTCTTGTTCCAACTCGTCCAGCTCGTCCAATTCAAATCGGCGCGGTAGAAATTCGCAGGAAGTTCATCAGGCTGGTAATAAAATAAACTTTTGCGAACGCCATATTCTTTCGGTGCATCCTTAAATTGAATGCCGCCCCACAGAACTTCGTCCACGAAGCCCTGAAGTTTGTCGATCTCTTGTTTATCCGGCTCGACAATTTCCTTCATCGCCGAAGCCAGCCACGACCCCGCGCCGCCTTCATCGCTCAAGCCGGCAATCCACACCCGGCTATCCTGCGTAACCATCTGATTGAGTTCACGGTCATACGTGATCGGCGAAGGCGCGCGATGAAATGGATCATCCTTCGCGTCGAACCATTGCTTCGTAGTAAGAAAACGCCCCATATCGGATACAGCTTCAGCTTCTGGCTTCATCACACGATACTGAATCGTCTGCACCAAACCATCCTGATAAGTCACCGTCAATCTTGCGCGGCCCCAGGCTTTGCCTCGCAGCGTGTATGCATTCCACGCGGCGTTCGGCGCATGACCATTTCGGATTGTTACAGCGCCAGCGGGTTCCACAGTCATCGTCTTCACGGGACGCGGATATTTCAGAAACAAGCGCACGTCCATATCCATCGGCAAAACATATCCGGGAATCCCGACCGCCACCGGGCGTCCATTGGAAGCGAGCGTTTGCTCAATGCCTCGGATTTCAGCCGAGACCAGAAATCGCAAACCAAATGTTTTTGATTCACCGGGACCAAGCGCGATTGTCGTTGACGGATTCCATTGCTCCGCTTTTTTCCACTCGTTTTCGGCAAATGCCTGGCTGCTCACCATCCAGTCGTAAAATCCCTCGAACGTCACTCCTCGCGGAGTTTTGTCGGTGAATGGCTGCGGCGAATCACCGCGTCGGCCGCTTAAAATGGGCTCATATGCTTCAAACGGAGTATGACCATCAGGCACAACTACCAGCGCAGGCCCATGTCCGGTGAGCCGCGTCACCTGCAAGTAGCCTGCGTCCTCTCCGATATATGGATCGTAAAATGAGCACGCCGCGTGCGCTTGATCCAGCGTCCGATTTGCAAGGTCATTGTTGAAAACCATCGGGATACCAAGTGCGCCAATCTGCACCCCGGCAGTAGTTTTGTTTTTTATCGCGAACCGCAAAACCAAATTTCCATGATCCACGACCCACGTTCTCGTAATCTGCAACGGAATGTCCGCGGGAAGTGTCGGGCCTAAATCCGAAGACGCGAGTTCTCCCGCAGAAGCTGGAAGGGGAGTAACGGGCGTGCGCGCCACCGCAGTAGAGTAACTCTTCCACTCGCCGCCATCCTGCGTGCGCACGCGCAAATCAATGTCGCCCAAATGGTCGAAGCCATCTTGAGAGCGCTCTACGAGAATGTCGCCCGGCGTAAAATCAAATCCATCAACGCTCTTCGGTTTGAGCGCGGCAACGGTCTGCGACGAGCGCACCAAAGTAAGCTTGAAATCCGGCGTATCAAATTCTTCAGTGCCGTCTTTCAGCATTGGTCCGGGAACGGCCGGCGGCCGCGCCCCTCGAGTTTGAGTATTCACAAACCGGGGCACGGTCAGTAAAAGAAGAAGAGCAGGGAAGCACAGCAGGAGCAGCACTTTTATTCGTAGACGGGGCATGATTCCTCGATCTTTCTCAGTGTTTCGACGGCACACATTTCTACCGCGAAGATTCATAAGTCCTGAACATCCGCGATTTTCATTTCGCTGACGCCAGCGCTTACCGACAGCTTCTTTCCCGAGAGTTAGGCTTATAGCGCACGGAAGGCAGCTGCGTCAAAGACATTCTGCAAGCGCTTTCAATGTGTGTAAGCGCTTGCAATTCACTCCGATTTGGGTTAATTACCTGCTTATGAAACGACGAAAATTCCTCCAAAGTTTTGCCACTACGGCTGCCGCGGCCCTCCTCGTAAAGCCGGCGAACTCGGCGAATCTAATTTCAGAAACCTCACGACAATCCGCGAAGGACTCAACTGACGGACACACGTTGCTCTGCGAGTTCACGCTGAACGCCATGCGCTGGAAAGTTTACGAGGATTTGCGCACCCGTGATGGCGCCATCACTTTCGTTCCAGCTTCGGGCGCGCACCGCGTGATGACCAAGAGCGCCGAAGCGTCATTCGAGGAAGCAGATCCTTCGCATCTCGGCCTCAGCATGGACGACATCGGAGTCTCCGGCCCTGATTTGTTGGCGGATAAACTTCTTGCCGGAAACGATGATCCGGACGAGCTGATGGTAAAACGCGCCGCGCCGCCGCAAGGTGCGCCACCACCCAGAGCAGCTAACGCGCCCGCACTTCCACCCGGCGGCGGTGGCCGCGCGCGATGGGATAATTTTGTTGGCACCAAAGAAGCCGAAGATACTCAGCCGGTTTTCCCCTCCGGCACAACGCGCACCTATCATCCCAATCAGTACATTCCAGAAATTCGTGGCGAAGCCGTCACCAAACGCTTCGATGGCTTGGTCGGCGGATATATGCCCGCAGTCCGGAAAGTGATGCCGGTTTCTCCCGCCGTGTACGTCGAAACGCTTACCTTCGGTGACGTGACCGCGCGCGATCGTTTCATTATTCAGACCTGGCATCGCACCGCGCAAATTGAAAACGGCAAAATCACGAAAGTTTTTTATGGCTACAGCTATCCCGCTTATCCGCCCGCTCGACAGGATCCCAAGCCGGAAGAGTTTTATCGCGGCCTGCTACTGTTCGCGGAATATTGGGAAAAACAGATGCATGATTTCGCGTCCACCAGTTTGCCAGATCAAGCCTGGGTGGACATGCCTAAGCACGCCTTCGTGAAGGAGTTGATGGTGCGACCCGGCGGCGTATATCCAAAATATGGCGCGGTAGATCGCGATTATTACGGTTCGGAATACGATGGCTTCCAGGATATTTTCACCAGCGCGCTTTACGCCAATCTCGAATGGGGCCGCTTTGAACAAGCTCACGCCACGCTCGATAATTTCCTGACGGATTTCACCGACGCAAAAGGAATGATTAATATGCGCGGCCCAGAAACCGCGCAGTTCGGACTTACGCTCTCTCTGCTCGCGCGTTACTACGATTACACACACGACGCCGCGCTCATGTCCAAGCATCGCGGGAAGATCGTCGCCACTGTTGACATGCTCGCCGCCATGCACGACGAAAGTTTAAAACTTCCGCAAGATGATCCCGGCTGCGGATTAATTCATGGATGGAGCGAGTCGGATGCATGCCTCGCGCAAGATCCCAGCATTTGGTGGCTTCCGTATTACGCAAATAGCGCGTTTGCAGCGCGCGGAATGATGGACATTGCGCGCACCTGGACGGAAATGGAACACACCGCTCCTTCCGGTGTCGCTGCGAATGAAGCACGCGCGTGGCTGAAGCGCGCAAAAACTTTGCAGAACGCCACAGTTGCTGCGATGGAGAAAAATGTTTGGAAGGATCACGATCCGCCATACATCGGCACCTATCCCGGCGTGAAAGTTACTTTCCGAGATTCTTACGGCCTAGCGCCAACTCCCGGACAAGCACCCGGAGCGGGCCCAGCACGCGGTCCGAATCCGCAACAGTGGGCGCACCGGCCCTATTCCGAATTATTGCAGGCCGATGTGTTACCGGATAATCTCGCGAACACCGTGATCGATTGCATGAGGGCTTACGGGGCCACAACAATCGGAGTCGTCGCGAACGTGGGCCCAGCCCGGCCGGGCAATCGCGTGATTCTTGGTTTTATTTCTTACGGATATGCGCAAAAATTACTGCGCCTCGATCGAGTCGAAGAATATTTGCTCTTCCTCTATTCCCACCGGTATCACGATCACACGCGCGGCAGTTGGGTTGCCGGAGAAACTGTGGGCATCAACGGTGGAACCGCCATATTCTGTATTCCTGCGCAGCTCACCATTCCTCTTCTAGTGCGATGGATGCTGGTGTTCGAGGATTCCGACGAAGATCGTCTTTACTTCGGAAAAGGCCTTCCTCGAACGTGGGTGGCGTCCGGCGAACCAATTCGCATTGCACAAGCCCCCACGCGATGGGGTAGAGTCAGCTTGAATATGGCGGCGAAGCCCGCGGCTAAATCGGTGGTGGCAAATGTGGAACTTGCACGCGCGGGCTCTCCAAAAGAAATCGCAGTGAAATTAAGAGTGCCGAAGAAAACGCCGCTACGAACTGTAACCGTGAATGGACGCGCAGCCGTCTTAAGCGGCAAGGACAATGATACGGTGCTCATCACCACAGGAACAGAAAAGCATTTCGAGGTTGTTGGGCTAACCAGCTAACCGAAACATTTTCGTTTCGCCCGGAGGAATCATGCGTCGCGAAGTTCGATTCTCGCTGTACCTACGATTCGGAGTAATCGCAATCTTGTTTTCGATTGCGCCGCTCGTTGTCCGCGCGCAGGGAACTGCCGCCGACTATCAACGCGCCAATAGTCTGCGCGAAAAATTCCTGCGTCTTGCCGTGAATGTCCCCGGCCAAACGAATTGGATCGAAGGCACGAATCATTTTTGGTACAGAAAATCCGTCGCTGGCGGCACCGAGTTTGTTCTGGTAGACGCTGAAGCGCAGACCAAGAAGCCGGCCTTCGATCACGAAAAACTTGCTTCCTCACTCAGCGCGGCTTCCGGAACGAAATACACTTCCACGAATTTGCCGTTCACAGATCCGCCGCCTCCGGGTGGCCGGGGTGGATTCGGCGTAGCACCTGTCGGCGCGCTCATTTTCACCGATCACGAAAGCGCGATCACTTTTGCCGTCACGGGATTCATGTGGAACTGCAATTTGAATTCCTACGAATGCACGAAGGGCGCGGCAGTACAACAGGGAATTGGCGGTCGTGGAGGCCGAGGCCCGGAAGATGACACTCTTTCGCCGAACGACGCTTCGCTCGAAAGTCCCGCGATGTTGGACAACGATATTCAGGACGGAATGGAATATCTTCTGCCGCAGCAAGGTGCCGGACGCGGAGGCCGTGGCGGCGTTGCGCTCGAAACTTCACGCACGTCGCCCGACGGAACCTGGGAAGCGGTGATCGAGAATTACAATATTTTCCTTCGTAAGAAGGGCGAAACCAAATCAACGCCACTAAGTTTCGATGGCTCAGAAGGAAATTACTATACGCTGCGATCAATCGCCTGGTCGCCGGATTCCAAACATATCGTCGCCTACCACACCAGTCCCGGCTATCAGCGTGAAGTTCATTACGTGGAATCTTCGCCCTTCGATCAGATTCAACCAAAGAGCTCCACGCTAATCTATGCCAAGCCCGGCGACACTCTGGATATTGCAATTCCCGCGCTCTTCGACGTAGCCACAAAAAAAGAAACCGTCATCGATAACGCGCTGTTTCCGAACGCCTTTGACATTACGCCGCCCGTCTGGTGGAAGGACAATCGCGGATTCACGTTTGAATATAATCAGCGCGGCCATCAGCTCTATCGCGTGATTGATGTCGACGCGCAGTCTGGTAAAGCCCGCGCGCTCATCACTGAAGAAAGCAAGACATTTGTGGACTATCGCCCGCTAGCCGAAGGCCGCGCCGATACAGGCAAGAAATTCCGTCGTGACCTAAGCGGCGGCAAAGAAATCATCTGGGCTTCCGAGCGCGACGGTTGGGAACATCTTTATCTTTACGATGGAGCGACCGGCAAAGTAAAAAATCAAATCACCAAAGGGAACTGGGTCGTCCACTACGTAGATTTCGTGGACGAAACCAAGCGCAAAAACTGGTTGCG
>Ga0193726_1002833_pt1 | contig 11417 bp, 11 predicted proteins | sample H2c1metaG_FD_144928 | JGI IMG/M metagenome (GOLD analysis project Ga0193726, IMG submission 144928) | Soil microbial communities from a riparian zone of the East river system, Colorado, United States - H2c1 | ecosystem: Environmental > Terrestrial > Soil > Riparian zone | place: USA: East River... | reverse complement strand
GAACAGCTCGGCCCGCTCTTGCCCGATGGCAGTGTCCAGCATCGCCCGGGCTTCCTCCAGGGTGCCGTCCAGGCGCCCCCGGCTGCGGATCTCGCGCTGCCGCTCCCGCACGCGGCGCTGCAGGTCGTCCAGGCCGCGGTGGCCGGACATGCCGCGGCGCAGCAGGTCGCGCAGCGCGGCGGCCGGGTCGGTGCCGTCCAGCACCGACTCGCCCAGCTCGTCGACCGCGCCGCGGACGTCGTACGGCGGCTCGAGGGGATCCGGTCCGTCGTGGTACTGGCCGTAGCGGTAACCGCTCATCCTCAGTCCTCAGGTCCGGTAGACCGCGCCGCCGTCGAGCGCGTCCTTGGACAGGCGCCGCATCAGGTACAGCCCCTCCATGGCGAACTCCAGCGCCGCCGCGGCCTCCCCGAAGGACTCGCCGCCCTCCATGTGCAGCCGCTCCATGATCTTGGCCAGGCCCTGGACCTCGCCGATCCGGCGCAGCAGGTCGGTGGCCGCCAGCAGGTCGCCGGTCTCGACCGCGCTGCCCTCGGCGAACCGGGCCAGCAGGCCCGACAGGTCGGCGTTGCCCAGCGTGGCGCGGAACGTCTCGGCGGTCGCCCGGCGCAGCAGGTGGTCGAGCACCTCCTGCTCCCGGCCCTCCTCGCTGACCTCGAACTCGACCTTGCCGCGCAGCGTGCTGATGGTCGAGGGCAGGTCGCAGACCCGGGCCACGGCCTGGTCCTCGCCGCTGATGGCCGCGCGGCGGACCGCCGACGCCGCGACGGCCTCGGCCGCCGCGATGGCGAACCGGGCCGACACGCCGGACCGGGAGTCGACCGCGGGCGACGCCCGGACGAGCCGGGTGAAGCGCGCGATGACCTGCACCAGGTGGTCGGGCAGCACCGCGCCCGGCGCGGACGCCGCGCCCCACGACAGCTGGGCCTCCTGGTGGATCAGGGCCAGCTCGGCCTCCAGCGAGACCGGGTAGTGGGTGCGGATCTCCGCGCCGAACCGGTCCTTGAGCGGGGTGATGATCCGGCCGCGGTTGGTGTAGTCCTCCGGGTTGGCGCTGGCCACCAGCACCAGGTCCAGGGGCAGCCGCAGCGAGTAGCCGCGGACGCCGATGTCGCGCTCTTCGAGCACGTTGAGCAGGGCCACCTGGATGCGCTCGGCGAGGTCCGGCAGTTCGTTCAGGCAGAAAATACCGCGGTTGGTCCGGGGGACCAGGCCGAAGTGGATGGTCTCGGGGTCGCCGAGGGTCCGGCCCTCGGCCACCTTGACCGGGTCGATGTCGCCGACCAGGTCGCCGACGCTGGTGTCGGGCGTGGCCAGCTTCTCGCCGTACCGCTCGTCGCGGCGGCGCCAGCTCACCGGGAGCTCGTCGCCGAGCTCGGCGGCCAGCCGGAGGCAGCGGGCGCAGGCGGGCGCGTACGGGTGGTCGTTGATCTCGCACCCGGTGACGACGGGCGTCCACTCGTCGAGCAGCAGGGTCAGCGTGCGGATCAGGCGGGTCTTGCCCTGGCCGCGCTCACCGAGCAGGATCACGTCATGCCCGGCGATGATGGCGCGCTCGAGTTGCGGCAGGACGGTCTGGCCGAAGCCGATGATGCCCGGGAAGGCGTCCTCGCCGGCGCGCAGGGCGCTCAGCAGGTTCTCCCGCATCTCCTCCTTGACGGTGCGGAGCTGATGCCCGGTGCCGCGAAGCTGCGCCACGGTCGCGGCCACGGGAGGCGTGGAAGACGGCGGCTGGGGGACTGATGAGTGGGACTGGCTCGTAGGCTGCACAACTCGACACTATGTCGGCGTGGCGAGCCGCGCATCCCGAGGGAGGCTGACGGTGGACAACTCGCGCCCGGCGCTGGCGATTGACATCGGCGGCACCAAGCTGGCCGCGGCCGTGGCCGACCCGGGCGGCCGGGTGGTCACCTGGGACCGCGCGCCGACCCCGGTCGGCCTGGACGCCGAGCAGCTGTGGCGGACGCTGGAGGCGCTGTTCACCGGGGTGCTGGAGCAGGCCGGGATTCACGATCCCGCCGAGCTGGCCGGGGTGGGCTGCGGCTGCGGCGGCCCGATGGAGTGGCCGGCGGGCGTCGTGTCGCCGCTCAACATGCCCGGCTGGCGGGCCTTCCCGCTCCGCGAGCGGCTGGCCCGCGCGCTGCCCGGCCTGCCGGTCCGGGTGCACAACGACGCGATCTGCGTGGCGGCCGGCGAGCACTGGCGCGGCGCCGGCCGGGGCCACGCCAACATGCTGGGCATGACCGTGTCGACGGGCGTCGGCGGAGGCCTGGTCCTGGACGGGCGGCTGGTCAACGGGTCGTCGGGGAACGCGGGCCACATCGGCCACATCGTGGTCGACCCCGGCGGGCCGCTGTGCGGCTGCGGCGGTCAGGGCTGCGTCGAGGCCATCGCGCGCGGCCCCGCGCTGGCCGCCTGGGCGCAGGAGCAGGGCTGGCGACCGGGCCAGCTGGACGCGACGGCCCGGGAGCTGGCCGCCGACGCCGCGCAGGGTCACCCGGTCGGCCTGGCCGCCCTGCGGCGCGCGGGCCGGGCGCTCGGGATCGCCATCGCGTCCGCGACGAGCCTGTGCGACCTGGAGGTCGTCGCCGTCGGCGGCGGGCTGTCCCAGGCCGGACCGCTGCTGTTCGACCCGCTGGAGCAGGCGCTGCGGGAGCACGCCCGGCTCGACTTCGCGCGCCAGGTCCAGGTCGTGCCCGCCGCGCTGGGCCAGAGCGCGGGCCTGGTCGGCGCCGCGGCCCTCATCCTTGCCGCCGACCGCTACTGGTCGCCGGACTGACCACCGCCGGTGGCACACTGCAACCATGGTGGCAACGTCCCTTCCGGTGGGCATCGACGACGTGGTGGCGGCCGCGGCCGTGGTGCAGCCCGCCATCCGCCGGACGCTGCTGCTGCATTCCCGCGCGCTGTCCGAGCTGATCGGCGGCCCGGTTTACCTCAAGTGCGAGAACCTGCAGCGGACCGGCTCGTTCAAGGTCCGCGGCGCGTACCTGCGCATCGCGCGGCTGAGCCCGGCGGAACGGGCCCGCGGCGTGGTCGCCGCGAGCGCGGGCAACCACGCGCAGGGCGTGGCCCTGGCCGCGGCCGCGCTCGGCGCCCGGGCCACCGTCGTGATGCCGCAGGGCGCCCCGCTGCCCAAGGTCGCCGCGACCCGCGGCTACGGCGCCGACGTCATCCTGCACGGCGTGACCGTGGAGGCGGCCCTGATCCGGGCGCGCGAGCTCGCGGCGGAGACGGGGGCCGTGTTCATCCACCCGTTCGAGCACCCGGACGTGATCGCCGGGCAGGGCACGGTCGGCCTGGAGATCGCCGAGCAGTGCCCGCAGGCGCGGACGATCGCGGTGCCGGTCGGCGGCGGCGGCCTGGCCGCGGGCATCGCCATCGCGGCCCGCGCGCGGCTGCCGCGGGCCGCGCTGATCGGCGTCCAGGCCGAGGCGGTCGCGCCGGTCCCCGGCTCGCTGGCGGCCGGCTACCCGGTCACCGTGGACGCCGCCGCGACCATGGCCGACGGCATCGCGGTGGCCGAGCCCGGCGCCCTGACCATGGCCATCCTGGGCAGCCTGGCCAGCCAGGTGGTCACTGTTTCCGAGGAGAACCTGTCCCGCGCCCTGCTGCTCTGCCTCGAGCGGGCCAAGCAGCTGGTCGAGCCGGCCGGGGCCGCGGGCGTGGCGGCCCTGCTGGAGCACCCCGAGCTCTTCGAGCCGCCGGTCGTCGTCGTCCTGTCCGGCGGCAACATCGACCCGCTGCTGCTGGCCAAGGTGCTGCGGCACGGCCTGGCCGCGGCCGGCCGCTACCTGGCCCTGCGCTGCCGGCTCCCGGACCGGCCCGGCGCGCTGGCCAGCCTGCTGGCCCAGCTCGCGGGCCTGGGCGCGAACGTCATCGAGGTCGTGCACGAGCGGGTCACCGCGGGCCTGCCCGTGGACGAGGCCGAGGTCATGCTCCAGGTCGAGACCCGCGGCCCGGAGCACAGCCACGCCGTCATCAGCCAGCTCCGCGCGTCCGGCTTCACGCCGATCCTCAGCTAGCGGCCAGGGTCAGAGGTTCCCGCGGCGGGCCTGCTCGCGCTCGATCGCCTCGAACAGCGCCTTGAAGTTGCCCTTGCCGAAGCCCTCCGACCCGTGCCGCTCGATCAGCTCGAAGAACACCGTGGGCCGGTCCTGCACCGGCTTGGTGAAGATCTGCAGCAGGTAGCCGTCCTCGTCCCGGTCGGCCAGCACGCCGAGCTCGCGCAGCTCGGCGGGGCCGACCCGGGTCTCGCCGGCCCAGCCGCCCAGCGCGTCGTAGTAGCTGCCCGGCGTGTCCAGGAACTGCACGCCGGCCGCCCGCATGCCGCGGACCGCGGCCACGATGTCGTCCGTGGCCAGCGCGATGTGCTGGACGCCCGGGCCGCCGTAGAACTCCAGGTACTCGTCGATCTGCGACTTGCGCTTGCCCGGCGCCGGCTCGTTGATCGGGAACTTGACCTTGCGGCCGCCGTCGGCCACCACCTTGCTCATCAGCGCCGAGTACTCGGTGGCGATGTCGTCCCCGACGAACTCCTTCATGTTGGTGAAGCCCATGACCGCGGCGTAGAAGCCGGTCCACCGCTCCATCTGGCCGAGCTCGACGTTGCCCACGCAGTGATCGATCCCGGTGAAGAACGGCCCCGCCGCGCCGGCCACGGCCGTCTCCGCGGGGACCCAGCCGGGCAGGTACGCCCCCGCGTAGCCGTCCCGCTCGACCAGCGTGTGCCGGGTCTCGCCGTAGGTCGCGATGGTCGCGACGACGGCCTTGCCGAAGTCGTCCTCCAGCAGCCGGGGCGCGGCCACGCCGGTCGCGCCGCGGGAGACCGCGTACTCGTAGGCCGCCGCCGCGCTCGGCACCCCGATGGACAGGTCGGTCACCCCGTCCCCGTGCCGGGCCACGTGCGCGCCCAGCTCCGTCCCGGCCGCCGTCGGCCCGCGGAACACAAACCGGGCGCTGCCCGACTCCATGACGTAGCCCGCCTCGTCCCGGCAGCCCGTCTCCGGACCCCGGTAGGCGACGCAGCGCATCCCGAACGCCGTCGCGTAGTAGTGCGCGGCCTGCCGGGCGTTCCCGACGGCGAACACCACCGCGTCCATGCCGGTGACGGGGAACTCATCCGTTGCCATGGGCCACACTCCTTCGTGATGCCGGCCAGCTTGTAGCACCAAGTTCAGGCAGGAAAGTCAAGATGCGCAATAGTCTCTGAAAATCCTGGACAACATGACCATCCGAAACGGATCGTTCCTGGCTAGGCTGTACACCATGACTGCAGCAGCGACCGCGCCGGTCATCGACGAGCTGGACGCCCGGCTGATCGAGCTCCTGACGCACCGGCCGCGCGTCGGGGTCCTGGAGGCGTCCCGGCGGCTGGCCGTGGCCCGCGGCACGGTGCAGGCGCGCCTGGACCGGCTGCAGGCCCGCGGCGTCATCACCGGCTACGGGCCGGACATCAGCCCGGCCGCGCTCGATCACGGCGTGATGGCGTTCGTGACGCTCGAGATCCGGCAGGCGGAGGGGCACGACCCGGTGATCGCCCGGCTGGCCGCCATCCCGGAGGTGCTCGAGGCACACACCATCACCGGCGCCGGGGACATGCTGTGCCGGGTCGTGGCGCGGACTAACGCTGACCTGCAGCGGGTCATCGACGCGCTGGTCGGGGTGCCCGGCGTGGTGCGGACGGCCACGGTGATCGTCCTGGACACGCCGCTGCCCTACCGCGCCCTGCCCCTAGTCCGGGCGGCGGCCCGGCAGAAAGTTGCGGGCGGCAAGTAAAGACCTTTCCGGCGCTGGCCGGTTAGGCGAGAATGGGTGGTCGGGAGCCAGTCCGGGGGTCGGCCGGGCGGGCGGCAGGATGAGGAGCCCGAGGATGACGCAGGACCAGGCGGCTGATCGGTCAGGGTCCGTTCCGGCGCAGGCGGCCGGCGACACCGCGGGCGGGGCGCCCGGCAAGGCCCGGCGCGAGGTGCTGATCGTGCTGCCGGGCCTGCTGCTGGCCCTCATCATCGCCATGCTCGACCAGCTCGTGGTGTCCACCGCCCTGCCGCGCATCGTCGGTGACCTGGGCGGCCTCAACCACCTGTCCTGGGTGGTCACCGCCTACGTGCTGGCCTCGACCATCACCACGCCGCTGTACGGCAAGCTCGGTGACCTGTACGGCCGCAAGCGGCTGCTGATGATCGCGATCGTCATCTTCCTGATCGGCTCGGCCCTGTCCGGCCTGTCGCACACCATGGACCAGCTCATCGCGTTCCGCGCGATCCAGGGCCTGGGGGCGGGCGGCCTGATGGTCGGCGCGATCGCCACCATCGGCGACCTGGTCTCGCCCCGGGAGCGCGGCCAGTACATGGGCTACATGATGGGCGCGATGACGCTGGCCATGATCGGCGGCCCGCTGGTCGGCGGGTACATCACCGACTCCCTGTCCTGGCAGTGGATCTTCTACATCAACATCCCGATCGGCGGCGCGGCGCTGGTCTACCTGGCGCGGACCATGCACCTGCCGCCCAAGCGGGTCGAGCACCGGGTCGACTACCTGGGCGTCGGCGTGCTCGCGGTCGCGGCGACCGCGGTCGTGCTGCTGACGACGTGGGGCGGCAACCAGTACGGCTGGGGCTCGCCGATGATCCTCGGCCTCGGCGCGATCGCCGTGCTCGCCATCGCCGGGTTCATCGCGGTCGAAGCCCGCGCCGCCGAGCCGATCATCCCGCTGCGCGTGTTCCGGAACCGCAACTTCTCGCTGGCCACCGTCATGAGCTTCCTGCTCGGCCTGGCCATGTTCGGGGCGATGACCTTCCTGCCGCTGTACCAGCAGACCGTCCAGCACGCCTCGGCCACCGGCAGCGGCCTGCTGCTGATCCCGCTCATGCTCGGCTCGACCGTCACCACGCTCGTCGCCGGGCAGGTGACCACCCGGACGGGGCGCTACAAGCTGCTGCCGGTCATCGGCGGCGCCGTCATGACGATCGGGCTGGTCCTGCTCTCGCGCCTCGGCCCGGACACGTCGAAGCTCACCGCGGGCGTCTACTTCGTGGTGCTCGGCGCCGGCATGGGGTTCCTCATGCAGATCACGTCGCTGATCGTGCAGAACAGCGTCAGCCCCCGCGACATGGGCGTGGCCAGCAGCTCGCGGATGTTCTTCCAGCAGATCGGCGGCTCGATCGGCGTCTCGCTGTTCGGCGTGATCTTCACCCGGCGGCTGGCCGAGGCGATGAGCGTCCGGGCGCCGGGCGTGCACATCGGCGCGGGCGGCGGCCAGCTGGACCCGGCCACCGTGAACACCCTGCCGCCCGCCGTCCGCAGCGCGGCCTTCTTCGCCATCAGCCACGCTGTGGACAGCATCTTCATCTGGGCGGCGCCGGCCGCGGCGGCAGTGTTCGTGCTGGCCCTGCTGATCAGGGAAGTGCCGCTGCGGGGCCGGTCAGAGCCGCCCGGGGAGGCCGTGCCGGCGCCGGAGCCGGAGCTCGTCAGCTAGGCCTGGGCCCTCCCCGGGCCGGGCTGGTGCTACATGCCCCCGTACGGGACGGCCTCGAGGATCTCGACCGTCGAGCGGCGGCCGTTGGGCAGGTTGTACGTGGCGGTGTCGCCGACCTTCTTGCCCATGATGGCCGCGCCGAGGGGCGAGCGGGGCGAGTAGACGTCGATCGGCGAGCCGCTCTCCTCCCGCGAGGCCAGCAGGAACGTCACCTCGTCGTCATTGCCCGCAAACCGGATGGTTACGGTCATGCCCGGCCCGACCACGCCGTCGGTGCGGGTCGGCGACCCCACCCGGGAGCTGTGCAGGATGTTGGTCACCGTGATGATCCGGGCTTCCATGATGCCCTGCTCGTCCTTGGCGGCGTGGTAGCCGCCGTTCTCCTTGAGGTCGCCCTCCAGCCGGGCAGCCTCGATCTTCTGCGCGATCTCGACACGGCCCGTTCCCGACAGGTGATCGAGCTCGGCCTTCAGCCGGTCGTACGCCTCCTGAGTGAGCCAGGTGACGGTTTCATCGCGGGTTTCGGTCACGGGTACTCCTTGCGTGGGTGCGGAGCCTGATTCTCTTCCGCTGGGTCCGGTCGGACCCGGTTGGGGGTAATCATCCGAGGCTAACAAGGCTCCGCGACTATGTCGCACCTTGTCAATGGTCTTGCCGGGCGGGCCGGGACCGCTGCGCCACCGCGAATCGCGGGAATGCCGTCCGTGGGCGGCCTTGTTGTGCTGCACAATAGCTCCTCGGTGTTCTTCACCGCGATGCCGTCCCGGGGCGCTGGACGCTGGCTCGCATGGCGAGATCCAGCGTGGTATGCCCGTTACGGGGCCGGTGTATACGAGTTATGGGCGACTGAAAGGGATTGTCGTTGTCTGCCGTGACGTCGAACGAGGATGCTGCCTGCCTGCCCCCCGAGGGGCTGACCGCGGGCCTGCCGGCGGGCGCGCTGCGCCTGATGGCGGTGCACGCCCATCCCGACGACGAGTCGAGCAAGGGCGCCGCGACCATGGCCCGCTACGTCGCCGAGGGCGCCAGCGTCCTGGTCTGCACGCTGACCGGCGGCGAGCGGGGCGACATCCTGAACAAGGCGATGGAGTCGCCCGAGGTCCGGGCCAACCTGCCCGCCATCCGCCGCCAGGAGATGGACCGGGCGCGCGAGATCCTCGGCGTCGAGCAGCAGTTCCTCGGCTTCACCGACTCGGGCCTGCCCGAGGGCGACCCGCTCCCGCCGCTGCCCGAGGACTGCTTTGCACTAGTCCCGCTGGAGGAGGCCGCCCGCCCGCTGGTGCAGGCCGTCCGGGAGTTCCGCCCGCACGTGATCCTCACCTACGACGAGAACGGCGGCTACCCGCACCCCGACCACATCAAGACCCACCAGGTCGCGGTCGAGGCCTTCGAGGCCGCCGGGGACCCGGACCGGTATCCCGGCTGCGGCGAGCCCTGGCAGCCGCTCAAGCTCTACTACTTCCTGTCGCACCACCGCGACCGGCTGCTGGCCCTGCACGACGAGATGATCCGCCGCGGCCTGGAGTCGCCCTACGCGGAACGCCTCGAGAAGTGGAAGGACGACGACAAGCCGGCCCGCGTCCGGCACGCCGTCACGACCCGGGTCCGCTGCGCCCGCTACTTCGCCATCCGCGACCGGGCCCTGCTGGCGCACGCCACGCAGATCGACCCGACCGGGTCGTGGTTCGCCTGCTCGAACGAGATCCAGCAGGCCGCGTGGCCCACGGAGGACTACTACCTGGCCAGGTCAGTGGTCGACGGGCCGGTGGTGGATACTGGGCGCAGCGAGCCGGCCGCGTTTGAGGACGACCTGTTCGCCGGTATCCGCGAGAGGGTGAGCTTGTGACAGTGCTGGCCGCCGCGTCGCCGAGTGCTTTGGCCCAGCCCGGCACGCTCGGCTTCCTGGTCGTATTCGGGCTGGCCATCATCCTGTACTTCGTGTTCCGGTCGATGGCCAAGCACCTGCGCCGGGTCAACCAGGCCGCCGCCGCCGAGCAGGCCGCGGCGGGCGGCCCCGACGCCGGGGTGACCACCGCCAGCCGGGCCGACGACGGCCCGGCCGCGCACTGAGGCCGGCCCGGCCGCAGCCGGGCACCGGCGGCCCTTAGCCGGTGTGCCCGGCTTCAGCGCTGCCCAGCTCCAGGACGTAGGCCAGCAGCTGGACGCCGGGCCGCGGGGACCAGTCCCGGTCCGGCAGCCGCCGGAAGCCGTTCCGCTCGTACAGGCGATGCGCGGCCCGCATCTCCGGCAGCGTGGACAGCACCACCCTTTTGGCGCCCGCCAGCTCCGCCCAGTTCAGCGCCGTGAGCAGCAGCCCCGTGCCCACCCCGCCGTGCTGGACGCCCGGCGCCACCGCCAGCGCCCTGATCTCGGCCTCATCCGGCCCGCCGACCAGCTCCCCGGCCAGCGGCCACGTCACCAGCATGATCGTCCCGGCAATCGCCCCGGCCCCGCCGGCGTCCCCGGCCCCGCCGGCGTCCCCGGCCCCGCCGGCGTCCCCGGCAGCGCCCGCGTCCCCGGCGCCCGCCTTGTCCGGCGACGTGCCGTCCTCGGGGACGGCGACCAGCACGGTGCCGTCGCCCTGGGTGCCCAGCGCCCGCAGCTCCGGCGCGTACCCCTGGCTGAGAAAGCCCCCGGCCTCATACGCGGCGACCCGCAAGTCGCCCACTGCGGCCAGCTCGCCTGGCCGCGCTTCGCGAATCATCACGGATCACATCTAAGCGCCCCGTCCTTCCCCCGGTCACGGCCCCCCAGCCTGCGGGCTCGCCAGGGAGCCGTTCCGGGGCCGGCCCGGTGCCGGGCCGGTGTCCGTCCGGGGTGGTCGGCGGGTGCGGGAGGAGCCTTCTCGTGATCACGCAGGATTTGGCGTACTGGGCGACACCAAATCCTGCGTGATCATGGAGCACCCCAGCTGGCCAGCCCCGACCGCGCAACGGGGCTGACCAGCGGGTTTGCTGGGGCCGATGTGACGGCCGGGCGGACTCCCGCTGAGCCGCGGCGGTCCGGGGAGGCCATAGGAGCACCCGAGTGAGTGTTGTGTGACTGCATGTGATCGCGTTTGACCGTAGGGTATTCCGAGCGGTGCCTGCCGCAAGTTCGTGACGTAATTACAGGCCCGAGGGAGCAGGTGAGGGACGGAATGTCGTCTGCGGAGGTGCCCGCGGCCAGCGTGCCGGAGGACGCATGGCTGCTCGACGTGCGCGAGGACGATGAGTGGGCCGCCGGCCATGCGCCGGGTGCCACCCACATCCCGCTGGGGCAGCTGGGCGCCCGCGCGACCGAGGTGCCGCGGGACACGACCATCTACGTGATCTGCCGGTCCGGCGCCCGGTCGGCGCGGGCCGCCTTCGCGCTGGTCGGATCGGGCTGGGACGCGGTCAACGTGGCAGGCGGCATGCAGGACTGGGCCGCCGCCGGCCGGCCGATGACGGCCGACTCCGGCAGCGACCCGTTCGTCGCCTGAGGCCGGCCGCCCTGGCCAGCTCACCGCCCGGTCCGGGCTACCGCGGCGCGTGGCGCGTGAAGTGGATGAACTCCGTCGGCCAGTCACCGGTCGCCTTCGTGATCGTGTGGACCCAGAAGCCGTTGTCGGCGTCGTAGTTCATCTCCGACATCACGAACGACGTCGGCGAGTTCACTTTCTCCACGTAGGCCACGTGGCCGTCGGGCGCGGGCTTGGTGGCCGAGTACCAGGCGATGGCTCCCACGGTCGGGGTGGTGTTCACCTTGATGCCGAGCTTCTTGGCCTTGGGGCCCCAGCGCACGGCGTCGCCCCACCGGCCCTGGCCCCCGTACTGGTTGGTGAAGGGGATCCCGGCGCGCTGGTTCAGCCGGTAGGCGACCCAGGACGTGCACTGGCCGCGGTAGAAGGACCACTTGTCGGCGACGCACTTGCCGCCGTTAGTGCAGGCCGGCGGGTGCGGGTAGGGGTAGGCGTAGA
>Ga0193726_1002832_pt1 | contig 11420 bp, 8 predicted proteins | sample H2c1metaG_FD_144928 | JGI IMG/M metagenome (GOLD analysis project Ga0193726, IMG submission 144928) | Soil microbial communities from a riparian zone of the East river system, Colorado, United States - H2c1 | ecosystem: Environmental > Terrestrial > Soil > Riparian zone | place: USA: East River... | reverse complement strand
GATGGAGATCAAACCGTTGACATCGGCTCAGAATGGTGGGCAACACTTTCTGCGGTTCCGTGGTCGCGAAAATAAACTTCACGTGCTGGGGCGGCTCTTCGAGAGTCTTTAAGAGCGCATTAAACGCTGCTGGGGAAAGCATGTGCACCTCGTCGATCAAATAGATCTTGTAACGCCCCTTGGCCGGCGCGTATCGAACGTTCTCACGGAGTTGCCGCACGTCGTCGACACTGTTGTTGCTGGCACCATCAATCTCGATGACATCGAGACTGTTGCCGCCGGCAATCTCGCGGCAGTTATCGCATTCTCCGCATGGCGTCACGGTCGGTCCTTTCACACAATTGAGTGACTTCGCCAAGATTCGGGCGGTCGATGTCTTTCCGACACCGCGTGGGCCGACGAACAGGTACGCGTGAGCAAGGCGATTTTGCGCGACCGCGTTTTTCAGCGTGCGCGAGACGTGCGGTTGCCCCACCAAATCGTCGAATGTTTGCGGCCGATATTTTCTGGCGAAAACTTCGTAACTCACGCATTCAATCTAACGAAAAAGCCAGCTTGCGAAAGCCTTTGGAGTTTACTCGCGAAAGCGTTCGGAGTTGATCGCTGATCGCTGATAGCTAATGGATGGCGAATGACACCAACGCGATATGCCGGCTTTGTGGCTTTGCTCGTACTAGCAATTGGGCTCGACTCCTCAGGGCGCGAGCCGATCAAGCATCCGCCCGCCACACCTGCTGTTGGAGGGGAGACCGTTCGTGCGCGCGATCTTGGGATTCCTTTCGAAGGAACACCGGGAAGGTTCAACGCCATCACCGATGTACCTGGTGTCGAAGTCGGGTACACGACGTTGATCACCGGCGAAGGAAAACTAGAAGTCGGGAAAGGTCCAGTGCGCACCGGTGTTACCGCGATTCTGCCGCGCGGGCACGCTTCGTTGAATGATCCAGTCTACGCCGGGTTCTTCAGCTTGAACGGCAATGGTGAAATGACCGGCACGGCGTGGGTTGATGAAAGCGGATTTCTCGAAGGGCCGATCATCATCACGAACACACACAGCGTTGGAGTGGCACGCGACGCGGTGATTGCCTGGCGCGTCAAACACGGCGCGGCTGATAAGACTGGCTATTGGTGGAGCTTGCCCGTTGTCGCAGAGACGTGGGACGGGTGGCTCAACGACATCAATGGATTTCATGTTAAACCGGAAGATGTCTGGCACGCTCTCGACACTGCTCATGGCGGTGCGCTGGAGGAGGGGAGCGTGGGAGGCGGGACAGGCATGGTCTGCTACGAATTCAAAGGCGGAAACGGGACCGCCTCCCGCAAAGTCGATATCCGGCCACAAGGTGCTGGAAAAGACGCGGCAGAACGGAGTTTCGTTGTCGGCGTGTTTCTGCAGGCAAATTTCGGCCTGCGTGCGCAGCTCACCATCGATGGCATACCTGTTGGAAAAGAGATTCCGGGTAACGTTTACAAGCAAGAAAGCGGGTCGTGTATCGCCGTGGTTGCGACGGACGCTCCGCTGCTACCAAATCAATTAAAGCGACTGGCCCGTCGCGTGTCGCTCGGACTTGCTCGAACCGCCGGAGCCATTTCGGGAAACGGCTCCGGTGATTTGTTCATCGCATTTTCAACTGCGAACGCGAATGTCGCGGGTCCGGATCAAATCACGCACAGTGTGGCGACAATCCCAAATGATCTGATGGACCCAATTTTTACTGCTGTGGTGCAAGCGACTGAAGAAGCGGTCGTGAACGCGTTAGTGGATAACCACTCCATGACCGGACGCGACAATCATCGCGTCGAAGCGCTCCCGCACGATCGATTGCGTGAACTCATGAAGCGTTACCGCTGAAGCCCGGCGATGTTCGAGGGGCTGCGGCTAAATCAGTGCGATCGCCACCCTCGCAGCGATCTCCAGAACATGGAGCGTCAATTTCTCAGCGCGTTCCTGCGCCTGTGCCGGCTGGCTGTCGACAAAGATCCTGAGATCGCGTTTTTGATTTTCCACGAAGAAATCGAAGTCCTCCTTATCGATCTTTCGTTTTTTTAGAAGAACAAGGCGCTCTTCGAGTTCCTGCGCGTTTTGGCGGATCAGCTCGCTGGTGTCGCCTTTCGCTTGTGCGAGCAAATCCTGAAATTCCTTCGTTGAGGCCGCGACCGATTCATCAGTGACCTGATCGAGAGCTGAGTCGAGCGCCGGACTCTTCCGTGAAGTCTTTCGCGATGATTTCCTGCGTTTGGTCTTACCGGCCGAGGGCATGATCGTAAACCTTGTTGACGTCTTTCTTCATCTCGCTTGCCAGCGCGGGCGTTACCTTACCGCGGCTCGCTTTGCTTCGCAGATGTGTGGCATCGGCGTCGAATTGCCCTTTAAGATCGACCAGCACCGGGCGGCGCGCAGTGAACTTATCATTAGTAATCGCCTGCTGGAATTTCGAATTGCCCTCGTTGACCTTGGCGTCGAACGCGGCGGCATTGAAACGTTTGCCGGGTACAGCAAACTGGTCGATAAACGCGAGTTCAAAATTTCGCAGGCTTTCAATTTGTGCGTCGCTTCCGGTTTTGCTGAAAGTCGCAGTGCCGCAACTCGTGATGGCAATTGCCGCGGCGCAAAGGAGTAGGTTCCGGAAAGCGAAATTCTTAGCAGTATTCGAGTTCATAAGGGGCGGGGTCGTTAGGCGCCGATCTTGCGCCTGTTGCCTTCTGTATGTCAAGGCTCGAACCGTTTTCCCAGGCGTTAAATCTTAGCAGCTACGAGCTATCACTCAGTTATTTCGTTACCTGCTGCAGTGATGTAGGGTCATCCAGCAGGATCCATTCGATTACAGATACCGGCAGACTTCCGTTTTTAATCAGGTCATGGTGGAATTGCCCAAGGTGGAAGTTTTCGCCTTGTCGGTCTTTGTAACGGCCGAGGAGATTCATGATCTGCCATTTGCCGGTGATGTAGCTGATTTTTTGCGTGGGACTAGAAGCTGCCCCTGCCGCTTCGCCCTCGGCCGCTTCGCGGTCCAGTCCGCCGGCATCCATGAAATATTTGACCGCTTGCTCGAAAGTCCATCGGCCGGTGTGGAGATTCACGTCAACTCCAATGCGAGCAGCACGATAGCGGGACAGGCGCAGAATCTGTCCCTGCGCCGGCGAGTTGTTTGGATAAAGACCGGTGCGCATCAACATCTCTTCTCCGTAGAGCGCCCAGCCTTCGATGAACACGGAATCGCCATGCTGACGGCGGATTTCGTCGCCTAGATGATTGGCAATTGAAAGTTGAAGAAAATGTCCGGGAATGCCTTCGTGTCCGAGAATCGGTCGTGGGTCTTCGATTGCCGCGCGAATATAAAAATTCTTCGATTCCGGATTGTATGTGGGAATGAAAAAAAATCCGATTGGATCCTTATCGTAAACCCCGGGAGGATTCATGAAACCGCCGGGGCTGGTTGGCTTGAACGCCTCGGGCAACTGTCGAATTTGGAACGGACCGAGATAGCCCGGCAAAGTCACAAGATTGTGCTCCTTTAAAAAGCTGATCATTTCTGCTTCGCGGCTTTCGTACGCTTTCAGGAACGACTCCTGATCGGGCGGAATGTGAGCAGCCCGTTTCGGATCAGGATCGGCTAATTTCGGATCAGGCAAAAGCGCCTCGAGGGCGCGATAACGCGCGAGCTCTGCCCGCCCAATCATCTCCACCTCCTCGGCGTTGAGTGGCAGCAGCAAAACGTGCTTGAGATAATAATTATAGTTTGCTTCGCCCATCGGCGTGAAATCAGCCATTTTCGGCAGGCGCTTCTCCAGCTCGTCGGCGTAGCTGTGCACAGCAGTGAGGGCGGCATCGCGCGCTTTGATCAGGTCATCGTGCTCGCTAGGCGCAAGACCGACATCAAGCGCCATCAAACTCTTATTTAAAAGTGGATCGATTGAGCGCGCCGATTGAATCGCCAGCTGCGTGTAGAGTTTTACGGGGTTTTGCAGATTGGTCAGACCTTGCTTCAGCAGCGCCGGCATTTCTTTGAGGCGCGATGTCGCAGCGAGCGCCCGTTTCCTGGGCGTATCGTATTCCTTTTTCAGCAGCGAAAAGATCGCATTCGTGCATTCATCTGCGTAAACCTGTGGGTTAGTGCGTTCGAATTTCAGAACGCGATCACCAAAATCGACATTCTCCAATTGTGCGCGGAACAGAATCCAGTCGATGCGATCGTTCTTTGGCCAGCTATCGGTTTTCATCGCGCGCACCTTTTCCAGGAGCGAATGCACGTGTTGCGCCCGCTCTGCGATTTTTGCAGGCGAATAATCAGTCAGCCGGTCGTCCCAGGTATGCAGGCCCGCCTCGCTGCTACGGACCGGGTAATTTTCGTTCCGCCAGGCGTAATATTCGTCGGCCATCTTACGCAGCGCATCAGTGGCGTTGGCGCTCTGATTTTTGAATGCGTCGGTACTTATGCCTGGAGTTGATTTCGTGATCAGCGCCTTGTTTGAAACGTCCGGGTTACGCTGGGAAGGCGACTGGGCGTGGCCAACGGCGAGCGGTATTAGGAGTAATGTGGAAGCGACGGCTGACAAATCGGCTTTACGCATGAGGCGAATTCTAACGCCGGCCGTCAAATCGCAAAACGCAAAGCGATGATGCTGTAGCTGGGAACGGCTTGTTACGCCGTAGCTGACAAACGCGGATGATCTCGGCCGTCACACATCGGCAGCATCGAGTTCTTGTAACAATTGCTGTTTTAAATGACGACGCGCGGCCTTCTTAATCGCACGTCGCTCGGCGGCCACTGCTTCCTTGTCCGCCTGGCGTTCTCTTCGTGTCCGCCTGTCGACCGACCGTGCCAAATGCGAAATTTTCGGGCGACGCACACCGACTTTTTCCTCCCTTGGCTTTGCGTAGGGATCCACAGAGAAAGGTTAATGCTTCTTACTCGCTATAAAAAGGACGGGAATCGCAGCAAGCTGAAGAATGACTGAGAACAGTACCACGGCCATGATCGATTTGTCGTATAAGAGCCCCATCACGGCGCTTCCTAAAAACCAGGCGATTCCGTATCCGGTATCAAACAAGCCAAAAGCCGTGCCTCGTTTCTGTAATGGAATAACACCCGTTAGCATCGCTTGAAACAGTGAACCCTGCGCGCTCATTCCGATTCCCCAGAAGATCATTCCAACCAATGCAAAGACCGATGTTCCTAGGAAAACAAACGGCGCAGCAGCGGCAGAAATGAGAAAGGCGAACAACGACACGTTTGGACCGAGCCGGTCAAATAACCGGCCCAAAGGAATGGATGCAAGGGCGCTGGATGCCATCGCAATAGCATAAAACACGGGAATCAAGTTCCCCGGCATGACGTGCGCCTTTTGAAAGTGAAAACCGATCAATGCGAAATCGGCGAACCCTGCGGCGAGCAACGCGCCGGCCGCGAGATAAATCCAATAAGCTCGCGTCAGATTAGTAGTCGCAAAGGTGTGGTCAGTGCCTTCTTCCAACTCGTGCGGGCGGGGGTGAAGAAATCGCGCCAGGACCAAAGTCCCAAGACAAAGCAACCCTGGAATTAGTAGGATACCAAAACCGGTTCGAAATCCGCCATTGAGATAAAGGACTAGTGCCATAAGCAACGGTCCGATCGTCGCCCCTGCCTGATCGAGTGCTTCGTTCAGTCCAAACACCCAGCCAGCGCCGATTGATCTGCCGGCGTACGAAAGCATCGCTTCTACAGTTGGCTTGCGAATGCCTCGGCCAATTCGCTCGGAAACCACGAAGCTCGCGGCGATCGGCCATTGCCTGGTTAGCGCCAGCGCGGGGACGGCGAGCATGTTGATCGCATAACCCACGAACGCGAAAGTCCAATGTCTGTGCGACTTGTCCGAAAAATATCCCGAGACCGAGCGCAACCCGTAGCCCATGAGTTCACCGAGGCCGGCGACGATTCCCACAGTTGCCGCGCTGGCGCCTAACGAACCAAGAAACGGACCTATGATCCCGCGTGCGCCTTCATAGGTGAAATCGGCGAAGAAATTGGCAATGCCTATGATGATGACGAACTGCAGCGCAGATCTATTTTTCATTTAAGCATCGGTGAACCGGGACTCTGAAACGCCGAAGCACGAATGTCGAATGACGAATCAGTGATGAACCCAGAATGGCAAATGAAGGCCACCTCAGGCATTGTTATTGAGTCATTCGTCAGGCGTTCGTCATTTTTCAATTCGTGTGTATTCGTGTCCATTCGTGGTTAAGACATGAAGACTCTTGGAATCATTGGCGGCCTCGGCCCTGAAAGCACGATTGATTATTACCGGAAAATCATAGCGCTCTATCGCGACCGCACCGGCGATGGGAGTTATCCGCAATTCATAATTAACAGCATTAATCTGAAGAAAGGACTCGACTTCATGGATGCAAACAACCTCCCCGGGATGGCGGATTATCTCGTAGCGGAAATCGGCAAGCTCGCGCGCGCCGGTGCTACCTTCGGCCTGATTTCGGCAAACACGCCTCACATTGTGTACGACGAGGTGGTGTCTAAGGCGCCAATTCCATTGATCAGTATTGTCGAAGCGACTTCTGTAGAGGCCAAAGCGCGAAAGTTGAAACGGCTCGCTCTCTTCGGGACGCGCTACACAATGCAGGCAACCTTTTACCCAAAGGTATTCTCGCGAGAAGGAATCGAGCTTGTTCTGCCCGACCCGGAGGATCAGACTTACATTCATAACAAGTACCTCAGTGAATTGGTCTCAGGGAAGTTTCTACCGGGGACGCGCGCGGGGCTGCTGGCGATCGTCGATCGCATGAAAGCAAAGAGCGACATCGATGGAGTAATCCTTGCTGGAACAGAATTGCCGCTGATTCTGCGTGATGCGGAGCACAAGGGGATTCCGTTTCTCGACACGACGCAGATTCATTGTGAGGCAGCGGTGACTGAAATGTTATCATAGGTGATGTCTTACTCGCGAACTCGTGATCAAGGATAATTCGAACAGGGTCGTTACCCTGGTTCTTTTTGGCTGGCTATGCTTTGCAGTAGGGCTAAGTGGCTGGTTTCGTAATGCAACGGCGCCGGCGGTGGCGGTAACAGTGTGGGCGTTGACCGCGCTTGCCCTTTTCGCGTGTTGGAAAATCTACCCAATCAGAGTGTGGGCGCTGACTGTCGACCTTCGCTGGCTGGTGTTATTTCATGTGACACGGCTGTTTGCCGGCGCGTATTTTCTGGTCCTTTGTCAGGGCGGCCAATTGCCGTGCGGGTTCGCAAGACCGGCGGGTTGGGGCGACATCGTCGTTGCTATCCTGGCGTTGGCTGTGCTTGGCGCGATGCGCACTGAATTTGCGAAGCCGCTCTTGCTTAACTGGAACACGCTTGGACTTATCGACATCGTATTCGTTGTCTTTAGCGCGCTCCGATTTGGCTTACAAGACTGGCAGTCGATGCACGGACTGCGGGAACTTCCATTGAGTCTTCTCCCGACATTTCTGGTCCCATTTATTATCGCGTCGCACGTATTGATCTTCGTCCGGCTGACCCGAGCGCGAATTGATTCGCAGTAACTGCCTGGCAAAGATGGTAATTGGGCGTGGGGAACTGCTGCGAAGGTGAGCCTTCTTTACGGCCTCCGCGAGCGTTTCCGGACGATGTTCAACTTTGTACTGAACTTCGCTCCGCCGCTTCCGTAGAAGGACATGGAGGAGATGCGCGGAACGATGCCAAATGCATCGCGTCCGTTTTAAGCTTTTTCGACGTCACCATGAACCCCGGACGTACCCCTGCCTGGGCACCGCTCCGAGGGGAGCCGATCCCGTGCGCAGAATGTGGATCAACATCGCGCGTTGCACGCGGCCTTTGTCTAAATTGTCTGCTCTGTCGGGGTTTGGGAGCCGATACTTCTAATAATGAAACGCTGGAAGACGTGCTCCTTGAGATCGATGTGCGCGATCCCGATCGCCGGCTCGGCAACTATCAAATTCTCGACGAGATCGGGCATGGCGGGATGGGAGTTATTTATCGTGCCCGACAACGGCATTCGCGGCGTATCGTCGCGTTGAAACGAATTTTAGCGTACGAGGCTGATTCGCAGGAAACGCTGATTCGCTTTCGGCGCGAAGCACAAGCCGCGGCGAGTCTGGATCATCCGAACATCCTCCCTATTTACGAAGTTGGTGAGGACGAGGACGGCCTCCCGTTTTTCAGCATGAAATTCGCCGCAGGTGGCAGCTTGCGCGATGTCGCCCCTGCTTTACGCAGCGAACCAGTTAGTAGCGTGGCGCTCATGGCGAAGGTTGCACGCGCTGTCGAGTACGCGCACGCTCAAGGAATTCTTCACCGCGACTTAAAACCGGGAAACATTTTGCTTGATGGACGTGGCGAACCGTTGGTGAGCGATTTCGGATTGGCCAAATGGCTCGATACGGCGGGCGATCTTACCCACACGCTGACGATTTTTGGCACACCGGGTTATGTTGCCCCAGAACAAGCCGAGGGCTCAACACAGAGTTTGCGACCGAGCACAGATGTTTACAGCCTCGGGGCAATTTTGTTCGATCTCATGACGGGCCGGCCGCCATTCCTGGGTGACAACGTGCTCGCTGTTATTCAACAAGCTACTGAAAAGCCAGCGCCAAAACTGCGCTCTCTCGCGCCAGCGCTCGACCGCGATCTGGAAATCATTTGCGCAAAATGTCTGGAGCGCGAACCGAACGCGCGTTATTGCTCGGCCGGGGACCTAGCCGAAGACCTTGAACGCTGGTTGGCAGACCGCCCCATCATCGCGCGACCGGTTTCGGTCCCGGTGCGCATGTGTCACTGGTCGCGACGCAATCCCGCTGCTGCGGGAATGGCTATGCTCTTGTTGGCCCTGGGAACAGCCATCGGGATAATGACCTGGAAAAGCGAACGGCTCCATAGCCCGACAAGTATTGCAATAGCAGTGGTGCCCTTTGAGAATCTTAGCCAAACCAAAGAGAGCGCATTTTTTGCCGATGGTATCCAAGACGGCATTATGACCAAGCTGGGCCGGGTGGCCAATCTCAGAGTAATTAGCCACACCAGCGTCATGCCATATCGCGGCGTAACTAACATCCGACAAATCGGTCGGGCACTGAACGTCTCTCATGTGTTAAAGGGAAGCGTCCGTTGGGAAGCGGGCAGGATTCATTTAAACGCCCAATTGATAGATACTCGCACCGAGAAGCAGGTTTGGGCCGCGGAATACGATCAGGATTTGGCTAACGTGTTTCTAACCCAAAGTGAGATCGCGCAAAAAGTTGCAGATCAGCTTGAAGCCAAAGTCTCGGCTGTCGAGAAAGTCGCCATCAAAGAGCCACCAACCTCGGATCTTGTCGCCTACGATTTTTACCTGCGAGCAAAAGACCTTCTTTTGACGCTATTTAGCAGTAGGGCGGAGGCGAAATTGCTCCAGGCCGCCGATCTGCTGAACCAGGCTGTCGCGCGTGATCCGGCTTTTTTCCAAGCCTATTGCCAGCTTGCCTACACCCATAACCAGCTTTACTTCCTTGGCCTCGACCATTCCCCGGCACGCTTGGCGCTAGCGGAAGGGGCCATCCAGGCAGCGTTTCGCCTCCGTCCTGAGGCCGGCGAAGCACACCTGGCACGCGCAGAAAATCTGTATAGAGGATACCTTGATTACGAGGGAGCCCTGGCTGAACTGGAGGCTGCCAACAAAACACTGCCCAATTCTCCCAGCGTATTCGCCCTGAAGGGTTACATCCAGAGGCGTCAGGGGCACTGGGAAGAATCGACGCGGAACTTTGAGCAGGCGATTGGTCTCGACCCGCGCAACTTTTCTATGCTTCAGCAGTTTGCAATCGGTTACGGAGTTCTCCGGCGTTACGCTGAAGAAAAATCCGTGTTAGATCGCGCGTTATCCATCGCGCCGAACGATGTCGATACAAAGGTAGCGCGCGCGTCCGTAGAATTTCACTGGAAAGCGGATACCCATTCGCTGCATCAAGCAATCGATGCAATTCGGGCTACGGATCCCGCCGCCTTGCCGAACATCGCCAATGATTGGCTGAGTTGTGCGCTGGCCGAGCGCGACGTCGCTGCAGCAAAGGATGCATTAAACGCATTCGGCGAAGTACCCCTGACCGACTATGCCGTTCACTTGAATCGCCCCCTAATGGAAGGTGTTATCGCTCGCATGACGAAGGAAGACAAAACGGCACGGGCGGCATTCACCGCTGCGCGCGCGGAGCAGGAAAAAGCGGTTCAAGCTCAACCAAATTACGCCCCGCCGTTGTGCGCGCTTGGTTTAATTGACGCCGGTCTCGGTCGGAAAGAAGAAGCTCTGCGCGAAGGCCGGCGCGCGGTCGAGCTTCTTCCGGTGGGAAAAGATGCAATCAACGGCCCGCTTATGATCGGGTATTTGGCAATGATCGCTGCATGGGTTGGCGAGAAGGAACTAGCCTGCGAACAGCTTGCAATCGCCGTTCGTCCCCCGAGCACTGTCAGCTATGGCCAGCTGAAACTACTGCCGTTTTGGGATCCACTGCGGAAAGATCCGTGCTTTGAAAAAATCGTTGCTTCGCTCGCGCCAAAAGAAACAGCATCAGCAAGACAAGACGACCGGCACGATGAGAAAAAGTAAACGTCGCCAGTTTAAAAAATCGCCGAACTGCTCGTGGTCTTAAATCATGTTGCCCTGCCGTATCCTAAACAAGCGAGAACCAGTGGCAGTAACCACTAATCGGCACGAACTGCGAAGCGCAGATTTGAAACCAATTTAATCTTGCTAGAGTGCTTGGACTTCAGACACGCTGCTACCCATGATCACGAGACAGGTAAAGCACGTCGTTGTATTTGCTTTGGCGCTTGGAGTGGTTGTGGCGACGGTTCCTCGAGGCGTTGCCGCGTCTTCCAGTAGTACGATCTACTCGTTCGGCGCAACAGAGCCAATCGATGGAGCTGTGCCCAAAGGGTCGCTGACTTCTGTGAACGGCTTGCTTTTCGGGCGTACCACTACAACCATCGTCACGGCCAGGCCCCCGCCCATGACCATCGGCAGCTACGGTGTGATCTTCCACTTCGATCCTAACAATGTGGCGTCGACTTATTCGATCGATCACGTTTTCGCCGGTGGCGACCTTGATGACGGTGACAATCCACGCCACGACGCGATGACCCCGCTTAACGGTCTATTGTACGGGACCACTTTGGAGGGTGGAACACACAACAACGGGATTATCTTTTCGATCGGCCAGGATGGCACTGACTACCAGGTGCTCCTGAGTCTTCACAACTCCATTGGCGACGAGTCGCATAGCTGTTTTGTAGTCGGACAAAACGGCATTCTCTATGGCATGACGGCGTCCGGAGGCGACAACGGCGAGGGTGTCATCTTTTCCTTTAATCCGGCCACGCCTACGCCTACCCCGACAGCGACGCCTACAGCTATGCCGGCGAATTTTCAAACGTTATTCT